>Ga0137300_1196_pt1 | contig 8719 bp, 8 predicted proteins | sample RamsorwD2O_NANAE_FD_97190 | JGI IMG/M metagenome (GOLD analysis project Ga0137300, IMG submission 97190) | Mouse cecal microbial communities from Vienna, Austria - N-Acetylneuraminic acid amended with D2O_NANAE | ecosystem: Host-associated > Mammals > Digestive system > Large intestine > Cecum... | reverse complement strand
GTCAACGACTTGGCCCGCTTTGCTCGCTCAGCACGTCCTTGCGAGGCGGTGCACCGAACAAGGCAGCGTATTCGCGGCTGAACTGCGAAGCACTTTCATAGCCAACCGCAAAGGCGACGCTTGAGACTGTCCGCGCATCAAGAAGGAGCCTGCGCGCCTCGTGAAGCCGGACCATCTTGTGGTAGGCGCCGGGGCTGAGATTGGTCACCGATTTGAAGCGCCGGTGGAATGTCGTAACTCCCATACCCGCAATATCTGCCAGCCTATCGATGCTTATCTTTTCACGGAAGTTGGTTTTGATCCAGTCGATGGCACGCTGAACCTGCACAGTCTGGCCGCCTATACGCAGGGCATCTCGCAGAAGATGGCCCTGCGGACCTTGGCCTATGCGATATAGCAGTTCCCGGGTGTACAGAGGGGCAAGATGAGCTGCATCTGCTGGCGTGTCCATCAAAGCGATCAGACGCGTCAGGACATCGACAGTCTCCCCTGACAGGGAGCCCACGGCGAAGGCGGGGTCCGCTTCCACCGGTAACGCGGGAAGCATCTCGAGGGCGCCTTCGCTGGCGAGGTCTGGTGACAGCCTGATCTCGATCCCAAGAAAGGGCTTTTCATTTGACGCCTGCAAAACCCGAGCATTCACCGGGACGTCCACCGACAGAATGAGAAAGTGCGCTGCGCCATAGGTGAGCGTTTTGCGGCCAATAGAGAGCTGCTTTTCTCCCTGAAGCACGAAATAGATCATCGGCTCATACATCAGCGCCTCGTAGCCGGTCGGTCGCTCGGCCCTGCGAAGAGCGACGTTCGGGATGAGGTTCGGGAGTACGGCGTGCTTGCTTAGCCGGTCAGTCAAATTGCGCAGTTCTGGTAGGCTCATAGCGATAACTAATCACGGAAGATGAACAATAACGGCAGAATTGGCAGGATCGGGCAAGACGAAGGCAGGATCTGGCTCATGGATGCTTCCACATGCCCCCACATGCGTCGGTGTTACCACTGAAGGAGATGAACACCATGACCCATGTTGTTGAAACCCCCGCTTCGGACGAAACACGAAAAATTCTCAAAGGAATAGCCTCACAGATCGGCTACCCGATCCGTGCACCTCTGCTCAAGAGCCCAGAGGACTATGGTCTCAAGTATGACAGGGTTTCCTTTCTGTCGCTTGACGGAGTGCCGCTTGAGGCCTGGTTCATCCCATGCGATGGATCAGACAAACTCGTTATCGCCAATCACCCTCTTTGGTTCAACCGCTATGGTCTGCCTGCCCACCTCGAACCTTGGAAATCGATCGGCGGCCCTCTCAACGCATTCGAGGTGAATTACGTCCCGGACTACAAGATCCTGCACGACGAAGGATATAATGTGCTCGCCTACGACATGCGCAATCTCGGACAGAGCGGCAGCGCTAATGGTGGCATCAGCAGCGGAGGCCGTCTCGAAGCGCGAGATGTTCTGGGATCGATCCAGTATGCCCGAACGGATGCACGGCTCAAAGGTATGACCATTGGGCTGTTCAGTCGCTGCCAAGGTTGCAATGCAACGATCTACGCCATGGCAGAGTCTCCTGATACGTTTGAAGGAATTCGCTGCATGGTGGCCCCACAGCCTCTGTCCGTACGCGTGGCCATCGAACAGCTTCTTGCAGCGATGCGACTGGATGAGCACATTGGGATCGTTGAGCAGGAGCTGATGGCGATCAACAGCTTCAGGCTGGACGAGATGTCTCCGGTACCATTCGCAAAACACGTCCGTATCCCAACACTTCTATATCAGGTGAAGGACGACGCCTTGACAAGGCCGGCCGACATCCAGGGCATGTTTGACAACATCCCCATTCCGGAGAAGGAACTGATATGGATTGAGGGAACTTCGTCACGCTGGGACGGCTACCTATATTTCCAGCGGCAGCCCGACCGCATGATCGAATGGTTCAATCAGCACATGCAGTAAGCGACGTCTGAAGTCTGGCATGCTCCAGCCAGGATCCTGATTGCAAACGGCGCCTAAATGGCCTATCCGCATTATATACAGTCAAGCTGTATATAATGCGGAACCTTGGAGGTCGACAATGTCTGATGAAAACAAGGAAGTGGTTCGCCGCTTCAACATCGAGGTGATCCAAAATGGAAGCGAGGCGGCATTTCACGCCCTGATGTCTTCTGACTTCATAAATCACGCCGCTCCCCCGGGCATGCCGCAGGGTCCTGAGAGCATGTGGAACACGTTTGAGAAGGTGTTGCGTCCCGCGTTGTCGAACCTGAAGGTCGTGATCCACGACCAGATTGCCGAGGCAGACAAGGTCACCACCCGCAAGACCATTAGCGGAATTCATTCTGGCACTCTGCTCGGCGTTCCGGCGACAGGACGAGAGCTGACCATCAGCGTCATCGACATCGTGCGCATTGAAGGCGGCAGATATGCGGAGCATTGGGGCTTGAACACGCTGTCGAACGTGATCGCCACCCTGTCCAAGGGGTGATCTGTCCCGTTAGCACAGCCGCTCGATGATACGGATGGCCGCGTCGAGCGTTTGCCTGTCCTCTTCAGATAGGCGCTCCTCGATCCGTTCGGCGATCTGCGCGGTTCGGGCTTGGCGGGCGCGGGATAGTAGCGCGCGCCCCTCCTCAGTCAGGAAAAGAAGTTCGCTGCGCCGGTCCGCCGGGTTGGGCATCTTGCCGATCAGCTTCTCTGTTTCCAACTGACCGACAACCAGCCGCATGCTTTGGTGGCGGACGTTGCGAAGGTCGGCCAGTTGCGCAACGCTCAGTGGCCCCTCCCGATCCAAGAGCGACAGTGTTTCAGACTGCGAGGTTGTCGGTGTCTGTGCCCCGGATCTTATGCCGCGAATGAAGCTGCCGAGCGTGTGACGGAGAGTTTCGGCAAGCACATGCGCATCTACCGGATCATCGATGTTCGATTTCTTCATCTTCATTTCGTTGATCCGACTTCTAGAGAGACACTCCGCAACCCTTCCGCGACTCGCGTGATAATTGCCTGAAACAGGCACTATAGGGATTGGCGGCCCCTGAGAAGGGAAGCAGACTGATTGGTTTCAGGTCAATACGCACTCACCTGCAATGCTCGACATGAATGCGTGAAGCTGCGCCATCAAATCGACCGCCAATGACGGGTTTGGACCGAACTCGGACAGCAACCCCAGACGTTTAAATGTCTGCTTTCGGCGTTCCGTACTCCGTAATTGGACAGTCCGTAAACGGCCCCCTTCCGGACATCTCAAATGCATCAGATGCAATAGGGGGTCGGCGGTTCGATTCCGCTCAAGAGCAATACGATTTGAATCCTCACTCCAACACGCCTCCGCTCACTCTTCTCGATAGCTGGCTCGTCCCCATCAAGTTTCCGAAACGGACGGCAGTAAGTTCCGGATTGGACGAAGTTGCAATCCGAATTGGACGCATGTAAACTCCGACCTGAACGCATCGGCAATCCTAGAATTTGGTAGCGATCAGGAGGAAAAATAGATTGAAAGGGGAAAGTCCTTCTGACCTCCTTTATCCGAGAGGCGCAGCCGAGCGAATTAGCGTCGCGCTCAAAGATACGCCAGTCGTACTTGTGAACGGACCGCGGCAGTGTGGCAAGACGACGTTGGCTCGAACCCTGCTCCAGACAGATCGTCCGTATTTCACGTTAGATGACGAAACGACCTTACTATCAGCAAAGACCGATCCAGTCGGCTTCGTTCGTCAGATTGATACCGCCATCATAGACGAGGTGCAGCGTGCACCGGAGTTGCTGCGTGCCATAAAACAGGCTGTAGACAACGATCGGCGGCCTGGGCGATTTTTGTTAACCGGCTCAGCAAACATTCTCGCACTCCCGACGATTTCCGATAGTTTGGCCGGGCGGATGGAAGTCGTTACCTTGTTGCCCCTAGCTCAGTTTGAAATTCGACGCAACCAGTCGAACTTCCTCGATTCCGCTTTTGCCGGAAGGGTCATAGCGCCTCGCAATCCAACGGTCGGAAACGACCTGATGGAGCGAGTGCTCATCGGCGGATATCCTGAGATGGTCGGTCGTGGCGATCCCCGCCGTCGATCCGCATGGGCTAGAGAATACATACGAGCCATCGTTGAACGAGATGTGCGCGAAATTGCCGACGTCGAACGACTGGACCAAATGCCGCAGCTTCTGCGGGCGCTCGCGCATCATTCGGGACAGTTGCTCAATTTCACCCAATTGGCCGGCCAGGTTGGCATCGATGACAAGACCGCCCGGCGATATATCGGACTCTTCGAACAGCTGTTCCTAGTTCGTCGCATCGAGCCCTGGTTTCGAAACCCTTTGAAGCGTCTTGTTAAGACACCAAAGCTCCTGTTCCTCGATAGCGGGCTCTTAGCTTCGTTTGTCGGAATGACGATCGATCGAATTTCAAGTGACCGAGGACTATTTGGTTCATTGCTGGAAACGTTTGTCGCTGGCGAAATCCTCCGGCTTTCGACCTGGAGCGAAGTCCAATCAACCTGCCATCACTATCGGGATAAGGATCAGGACGAAGTAGATATCCTTCTCGAAGACGAAGCTGGCAATATGGTTGGACTTGAAGTCAAGGCCGCGGCAACGGTGACCGCAGCAGATTTCAAAGGCTTACGCAAAGTAGCCGTGGCCACCGGACGCACCTTTAAGGCAGGCTGGGTGCTGTACGACGGCGACAAGATCCTGCCATTTGGTGATAATCTTGCGGCGATACCGCTATCTTGTCTCTGGGGCGATTAAGTAAGGGCAGGATTTAAGTTCGATTCCCTTCAAGGCGATGGAAGGTTCGACATTGGTTGCAAAGGAGCCACAATCTCTGCCAATGTGACTTGTAAAAAGGATTGGAGACCGCCCGTCGCCAAGTCTAAGCCAATATCTGTTGCGGATGAGTTAGCATCTCTGGCCGTAACACGGTGTCGAGCGTTTCCTTCGCCATCAAGCCACGTTCAAGGACGATTTCGTAGACTCCGCGTCCCGATCGATGAGCTTCCAACGCAACCTCCGTCGCGTTGCTATAACCGATATAGGGGTTAAGGGCTGTAATGAGGCCGATCGACTGCTCGACATTGTCTCTGAGATGGTCACGGTTGGCAGTTATACCGCGCACGCAGTTTTCTTCCAACGTCCGGCAGGCTTCGGTCAGATGGCGGATGGAGTTATCAAGGCTGTAGAAGATGATCGGCTCAAAAGCATTGAGCTGTAGCTGGCCCGCTTCCGCGGCCATCGTCACCGTGACGTCATTGCCTATCACTTCGAATGCCACCTGATTGACGACCTCAGGGACGACCGGGTTGACCTTGCCTGGCATGATCGAAGAGCCCGCCTGACGCGCCGGCAGATTGATCTCGCCGAAACCGGCCCGCGGTCCTGAGGACAACAGTCGAAGGTCATTGCAGGTTTTCGACAGTTTGACTGCCACACGTTTCAACACGCCGGACAGGTGCACGAAGGCGCCGCAATCCTGCGTGGCTTCGACCAGATCTGGCGCGGTGATCAGATCGATGCCTATGATGACGGACAAATGTTCACGGACCTTGGTGGCATAGTCCGGGTGGGCGGTGATGCCGGTTCCGATTGCCGTTGCGCCAAGATTGATTTCACGGATCAACAAAGCCGCTTCCGACAAGCGGGCTTCATCTTCCAGCAGCATGACGGCATATGTTCCGAACTCTTGACCCAAGGTCATCGGAACGGCGTCCTGCAACTGTGTCCGACCCATTTTCAGGACATCGGCAAATTCCGAGGCCTTGTCGGCGAATGCCATACGTAAGCCAGCCATCGCGCTGAGAAGACGCGCGATCCCGGCCAAGCACGCGAGCTTCAATGCGGTGGGGTAAACGTCATTGGTCGACTGGCTAAGGTTGACATGTTCATTGGGGTGAAGATGAGCATAGTCACCACGGAGATGCCCCAGGATTTCAAGCGCCCTGTTGGCGATCACCTCGTTGGCATTCATGTTCGTGGAAGTGCCGGCACCGCCTTGAATAAGATCGACGACAAACTGATCGAGAAGTGCGCCGCTCCGAATTTCCTGACATGCCTGGATGATGGCTTCAGCCTGTTCTCGGCCAAGGATATTGAGGTCGGAATTGGCTCGTGCAGCTGCTTCCTTGATGGCCGCAAGGGGTAACTGTAAGCGCTAAGACTGCAAGACGATACATTATTCTATATAAGTCAGCAATTTGATACAGTTTTGTATATCGAAGTTGCATCGCTCCTGAGAACCCTCTATATATTATCCTGTATGTTTCGCATCGAGCGATACAGGATAATGATATGGCATATAAAACGGAGCATATAACGCAGCAGCTGCGCGCTGCGCGCGAAGCGCAGAAAATGAGCCAGCGCGAGCTGAGCGCACGATCGGGCCTGACGCAAAGCCATATTTCTCAGATAGAACGGGGCACCATGGAGCCCGGACTTGGCAGCTTGGTGGATGTGGCACGCGCGCTCGACCTCGAGATCGTCCTTGCCCCGAAAAAACTGATGCCGGCAATCCGCAATATCCTCGATAGCGCATCGGCATCGAGTGATGTCCTGACATCCGACCAGCGCAAGCTGGTGGGGCGCCTTGAGCGGTGGTTTGCCCAGCACAGGGACGGGTTCGGTAGTGCTTCCGAGGCAGACACATTCAAAGATAGCCTCGCGCTCTTACGGCATCTTCCTCTGTCGGCCGAGGAGATGGACACATTCAATGAGGCGACTGCACGCCTCGACCGGTGGCAGGCTGATCCGCCGTCCCGTCAGGAACTGAGCAGGATCGCACATGCCGTAAGACACCTACGCAATGCCGCGGTGCACCGCGACCGTGACGACGCGGTCCCTCGCTCGGCCTATGCGCTGGATGAGGAAGATGATAATGCCTAAGGTCACGGTACTCGATGTCAGGCTGTATGGGGAACCGGTTGCGACCCTGACGAATCTGCAGGACGGGCGCACCATCTTCGCGTTCAACGATGCATATATCGAAGACGAAAAGCGGCCGACGCTTAGCCTGTCCCTGAAAGACCCGTTCGGGGCGCTCATCACGAAGTTCAGGCCGTACAACACGATGGTCCCGCCCTTCTTCTCGAACCTACTGCCGGAAGGACCGCTGCGCAAATACCTCGCTGATCGTGCGGGTGTGAAGCCGTCGCGGGAATTCTTCCTGCTCTGGATGCTCGGCCGCGACCTGCCTGGGGCTGTGACGGTGCATCCCTCCAAAGGGGATGACGCGCCTCCGGATGACGAGCAGGCTATCGTCGAAGCGCGGCCGAACGCGCTGCGCTTTTCGCTGGCGGGTGTGCAGCTGAAGTTCTCGGCCTTTAAAAACGACAAAAAGGGCGGCGGCTTGACCATTCCGGCCGAGGGCACGGGCGGCTCGTGGATCGTGAAGCTGCCGTCTCAACAATATAGTGGCGTGCCCGAGAATGAGTTCGCGATGATGACCATCGCCCGCATGATGGGTATGGACGTGCCTGAGCTCCAGCTGGTTGATCTCGACGCCGTGAGCGGCCTGCCTCAGGGGGTGGGTGAACTGCATGGGCAGGCGCTGGCGATCAAGCGTTTTGACCGCACGCCGGAGGGAGCGGTGCATATCGAGGACTTTGCGCAAGTCTTCGGCGTCTTTCCCGACCACAAATACGACAGGGGCAATTACCGGATGATCGGCCGCGTGCTGGGGATCGAAACCAGCACGGCCGACGTGGCGGAATTCATCCGGCGTCTAGTCTTCAGCACGCTAATCGGCAATGGCGACATGCACCTGAAGAACTGCTCGCTCATCTATCCTGATCGCCGCACCCCTGCGCTCTCGCCAGCGTATGACTTGTTGTCGACTATCCCTTACATCGAGGGGGAAGATACGGCGGCGCTCAATTTCTCCCGCACAAAAAAGATGGCGGCGCTGTCGAAGGATGAGCTGACGCATCTGGCTGCGAAAGCGGAGCTTTCCGAGAAGCTGGTGATCGACACCGCGCGCGAGACGGTTGAACGCTTTAGGACGGTATGGGAGGCGGAAAAGAAAAACCTGCCGATGGCCGCCAAGGTCACCGACACGATCGATACGCACGCACCAAAGGTCGAGCTGTATCGTGAGTTCGCGAAGTAGTGTCTTGCGGCTCGGCATTCAATTTATCAAGCCTTGCTGCATATTCAAGGCGTTAGCCCATCCAAAACAGGATGGCCGTTGGCTCGAATCCCATCAAGAGCAAGACCGTGATAGGTTGTCCCGTTCGGGCGGTCGCCAGCCCCGTCGGGAGACACCTCAAGTGCGAATATTTCGTTCGAACATTGTATGGTCCGTCTGCCAGACAGACCAACGGTGACAATCAGATTGTGGCGACGTGAGCAACGTTATCGAATGAGATCCGCAGCTCAACTCGACCGCAAGAATCACGATCGCAGATTGAGCGAGAAGCCGAGCCGCTCTCCCGCCGACCGCTTCAGAGGCGCGCTGCCTCGCAACAGTTGCCGCGCTGAAGCGCACTGGACCCAGTAGGGGGGCAGCCGGGAATGGTCAGTGAATGTGATCCTTAACGAATATAAAATATTATTATCCTATACTTCGTCATGCTGAAAATGAAGCGGTAATCTTGATTGTGTTCAGCGGGTATTATGTCTTGGGATAAATTTTTAGATATTTGAAAAGTTTCTTCCAGCGTATGCCATCTCGGTACACCCGGCAAATGAATTGCTCGTGGTTCCTCCTAACGAACGTCAATTGTTGCTGGAGCGGCACATG
>Ga0137300_1194_pt1 | contig 8865 bp, 14 predicted proteins | sample RamsorwD2O_NANAE_FD_97190 | JGI IMG/M metagenome (GOLD analysis project Ga0137300, IMG submission 97190) | Mouse cecal microbial communities from Vienna, Austria - N-Acetylneuraminic acid amended with D2O_NANAE | ecosystem: Host-associated > Mammals > Digestive system > Large intestine > Cecum... | reverse complement strand
CTCGGCGCCAGCACGCGCCTGCCGATGGGACAGGACAAAGATGCGCTTGTCGCTCATACCGGCCTCGCCAGACGCACAACGCGATTCCAGCGGCAGTTCGCCGGGCGGTGCCCGAAGCCCCCGCAGTTGCAGCAGTAGCCGTTCCACAGTTTCATCGCATGCTCCAGAAAGTCAGCCCAACGATCAGGGCCAGGGTGACAACGCTCCAAACCATCGCCAGGTCATCCATCAGGCCTCCTCCTTTCGCGCGTATTCGAGGATCGCCAGCGCGTCCGCGTGGTTGTCGTCGACGACGCGGTGGCCGCGCGCGCGCATGGCGGCGATCACCTGTTCCTTTTTCGCGTTGCCCTTCCCCGTCGCTGATTTTTTGATGACCGATACCGGCACGCCAACCAGACGGATGCGGTTGCGATCGGCCCAGGCCTGCAGGTGCGCCTCGAAGCCGCCGTACACGTGCGCCGCTATGACGTTCGGGTTCTCCCGCGTGCCGTGCGCCATCACCAGCTCGTAGTACACGGCGTGGATCTCGCCAGCCTGGCGTGCGCGCTCGCCGAGCCACGCAGCGAACTTCAGCCAGCGCTGGCCGGGGCCTTCATTGCGCCTCGGTGCGAATGACTGGCTACCGCTGTGCAGCTTCCCGTCGCGCAGGCCCAGCGCCCAGCCAGTGGTGGTGCCGATGTCGATGGCCAAGATATTGGCGTTGCAGATCACGATGTCCGCTTTCGCCGCCTCATTTGAGGGAGGAAAAGCGGAAGTCGCCCCCGCACGCGTACCCGATGCTGCGAAGCAAAGGCCTTGCGCATCAACGGCTTGCGATTTCTCGTCGTCGGCGGTGATCGTGGCGAAGAGGTCGGTCATCATTTCCTCACTCGAAGCCGCGCGACGGCGGCGGTTGGCGTTTCGGCACGGTGGGATGCCACGACGTGGCAAGCGTCTCGAACTTGGTTTGCGCGCCGATATAGCTCAGCGCCACGCGGCCGGACTGCCCCTGGCGGTTCAGCGACACATCGACCTCGCAGATGCCCTTGTCGTCGGTGTCAGGGTGGTACACCTCGTCGCGGTACAGAAACATCACCACGTCGGCATCCTGCTCGATCGCGCCGGAGTCACGCAGGTCAGCGGGCATCGGTCGCTTGTTCGGGCGCTGCTCGAGCTGGCGGTTCAACTGCGACAGCAACACCACCGTAATACCCAGCTCAAGCGCCAGTGCTTTCAGCCCGCGCGTGATGCTCTCGATCTGTGCATTGCGGTTGTCGCCCTCGCCCTCCATCAGCTGCAGGTAATCGACCACCAGCACGCTCAGCCCGGCCTTGCGCTTGATCAGCTTGGCCTTCATGCGCACATCCAGCAGGCGCAAACCGCCCTGGTCATCGAGCCAGAGATTCAGCTTTTCCAGCACCCCCATGGCCTGCGATAGACGGCTCCATTCGTCCGGCAGCATGTTGCGCGGATTCAGGATGTGCGGCAGCGGTATGCGGCCAATAGCGGCCAGATTCCGGTCGTGCAACTGGGCCTTTGGCATCTCCTGCGACAGCACCAGCACGTGCAGCGAACGGGCGATGTGCGCAGCGACGTTGAGCGCAAAAGCGGTCTTACCCATCTTCGGCCGCGCCGCGATCACGATCAGTTCGCCGGGCCGGAAGCCACCGTTCAGCAGCCCGTCGACGTCACGAAAGCCGGTGGAAATGGCCAGCACGCCGTCGGTCTCGCGTGACGCCAGCGTCTTGGCGTGCTCGATCAGCCCGGCTGACACGTGCGTCGGCTCCTGGCGGACGCGCGCATGGGCAAGCGCCTCAAGGCGGCTGCTCGCGTGGTCGATCAGCGCCGGCGCTTCCTCGGCCGATGACCGGGCCTCGTGCGCCAATTCATCCCCAAGCGCGACCAGCCCGCGGCGGATCGCACGCTCGCACACGATTGCGGCATGACGGCCAACGCTGACCGTGCCCGGCGTGTTCTGCACCAGGGCCGAGAGGTAGCCCAAGTCGGCAGCGCTTTGGCCAGCGGCCTGCAGACGTTCGAATACCGTCACGCTGTCAGCCGGCTTGCCCGCAGCAATTTGCCGGGCGATCTCGGCAAAAATCGCGCGGTGGTCGCCAATAGCGAAATGCTCGGCCTGCAGGTCACCGATGCGATCGAAGCAGTCGTTGTCGAGCAGCAGCGCGCCAAGCACGGCGTGTTCGGATGCGATAGCGGTAAGGCGATCTTCGGGGCGGTTGTGTGGCAGCGGCCCGTTCATGCAGCGTCTCCGTGCAGCCGGCGGGCCTGTTCGCCGACCGTGGTCAGCGCGACAGCGCCGTCGCCAGCGATGAACCACAGCCGGAACCAGTTGCCGCGGACGGACTTGCGGTGAACCGCCGCCCAGTCCTTGTACCGCTTGGCATCAGGCTGGCTGTAGCGGGCTTTGAATTCGAGCCAGTGCAGCCGCAGGAACTCCAGCGGAATGCCAACCTGGTCGGCGTAGGCGAAGACGGCATCGCCTTCGGGGATAGGCTTCTGCCCGGCCTGCTTGCAGGAATGCAGGTAGGACAGCAGGCCAACAGCGGAGCGCTTCGGCTTGTCCGATTTTTTCTCGGATCGCTGTTCGCCCCCCAAGGGGGGTATGGGGGGATTTATATCTCCTATCCTATCCACTCCCCTCCCCTCCGTAGGCGAGTCACCAGCGAGACACCCTGCGTCACCTTGCGTCACCAGCGCGTCACCACTCGATACTTTGCGCTTGCAGGAAGCACACACCAGCCGAAAACCCTTGAATTCATTGGGTTCATCCGGTGACGCAGAGGTGACGCGGGCCAGTGTGACACCCGGTGCGTCACCGCACAGGTGACACGCGTCACCGCCAAATTCGCGCAATTTCTTCAAGAGCAGTTGGCGTTGCTTTCCACCAAGCCGTTTTTGGTGACGCGCGTCACCTGCGTCACCAGTTGCGTCACCTGTGTCACCGCTAGGGTGACGCAGGGTGGGTTGGTCGATGCGCTGGTGATGCCAGCCAGTTACGTGCCAGAACTCCTTGCCGTCGACTTCGTATTCGACCAGCAACTGCTGCTCTATCAGCTCGTCGACCCACTGCATCACCGTGGATCCGGTGGCATCGTCGTCGCCGGGGAAGACTTCAGCCTTGAGGGTCTTGGGGCTGGCGGGATGGTTACCGCCGTCGTCACAGAAGTTCCAGAGGCCAATGAACAGGAGGCGTGCGTCTCGCGACAACTCCATGACCTGTTCGGAGGTCCAGTACTCAGGTTTGATTGATCGGATGCGGGCCACTGCTACTACCTCAGTCCCTGCGCGTTACCTGGCTGGCCAGCAGCTCGGCAATCGCCTGTTTCGTTTCGGCGCACAGCTGCAGACGCACATCGCGTGTGCTGGCCATGGTCATGCGGTGCAGCAGCTCATTGATCCAGGCTAGCTGTGCGCTCCATGCTTGCTGTGCGTCCATGTGCGTCCCTCAGTGCCGTGTGTTCTGCTCGGCCAGAAGGTCGTGCAGACCGACTGTCTCGAACGCCTTCGCGATGTGCGGGACGTGCATGGCCTCGGCGATCGCCTTGGTCAGCCGAATGTCGTCTCCGCCGCTCTGCTCCACCGCGTCTCGCATGGCCTTGGTGGCCACTTCGATCGCTTCCAGATAGGTCATGCACCCCTCGCTGCCAAGACGGCTTCCATAATGGTCAGAGCCCCGCGGTGCATGAGGTATTGGCTCAGGATCCTGTTGCCCAGCACGCGCTCAACGTCGGCGATCTTCTCGGCCGGCAGGGAGCGGCGAGGGTTGCCCTTCGAATTGAGGGCATCACGCTGGAAGTAGTCGCTGACGTGCGACGGGTAAAGGTCGGCCAGCGCGGCGAGCGCCTGGAGCGTCAGACCGATCTGCGTGCGGCGTTCCCATGCCAGCGCGCAGGCATCGCGGTAGGTGCTGCACGTCGCGATCTCAGCCTCGGACAAAAAACGCCCCTTGCCATGCATGAAATAGCCATGAGATCCAGTACCAGAGCCGGTTTCCGGCTGTTCGGCTACCCACATTTCTTGTTCTCCTGATTGGAAAAATCAATCAATTCCACAGTTGCTTCCACAGTTGGCCCAGGGGCCAAATAAAGGCGTCGATTGCGACGCCTTTTCAACTTTTAGGGTGCATCCCCAAGTCATGAAACAATCAAGCTCTCTGACCTTCTCAACCGCCCACGACAGGGGGATGCATGGAAAATATTCAGTTTCAGGTTCTCAGCGATACCGTCAAATATCTGCTCGGCAAGGTCAACGAACTCGAAAAACAGAACCACGCGCTGCGCACAGGGTTCAACCTACTTTCCGCTCGCTCGGATCTCGCAGAACTGTCGATTCAGGATCTGTACGAGTCTCACTGGACACGAGAAAAACTTGCCGAGAAAGCTCGGCAGAACGCAGCACAGCTGCTCGACGCGCGGGCCGAGCATCCGAATCCGGAATACGAGCAGTACCTGACCTTGACCCTCGCTGCGCTGCTCGAAGCAGCAGGAGAACCGCCACAACGGTGACTACGGCTTTCATCACGCCGCCTCCCTCGCCTCAGCGGGCGTGGCCTGGTCAGCCCAGTCTGGCCAGTATTTGTGCCAGTCCTTCGGACGGAGGCGCTTACGGCTGATGCCGAAGTGCTTTTCGATCGCTGGACAATGCGGCGCCGCGACTGGTCGATGGCGCTTCGGGTCGTCGCTTGTCCACTGGGTGACCATTTGAGGCGAGACACCGACAGCCCGCGCAAGATTGCTCGGGCCCTTGGCAGCTTCGACCGCCTCACGAATTGCCGCTAGGGCGTCAGGATTGATCGTGTTCATAGCCACAAACATAAAGCATTGCTTCCCAAATATCAAGCATTGCTGCTCAATTGAAAGCAATGATGTAATCCTGCGCATGCAAAGTTCGTCAGACACCTCTTCCCTAGCTCGCCGTATTTCTCAGGCGATCGATGAATCCAGATTGACGGCTGCCCAGATCGCCGAGGCTTGCGGAGTCACGCCTCAAGCCGTCAATGGCTGGAAGAAGACGGGCCGGATAGGTAAAGGACACCTTCCCAAATTGGCAGAGCTGACCGGGAAATCGTTGAAGTGGTTGATCGATGGCGCTGACGAGCCGGCAGGATCCATGGCTTCCTTTTCGGTCCGTCCCATTACCGTTTACAACAACCTGGAAGAACTACCGCCTGAGTCGACCGTACTTGTTAAGCGGGTAGATGTCGCCCTTTCAGCTGGGAAGGGGCGAGAAGCGTGGCACATCGAAGAAAGGGAGCCTCTTCCATTCCAAGCCGCCTACATCAGGCGTTTGGACGCGAGCCCGAAGAACCTGGTGGCCGTCAAGGTGACCGGCGACAGCATGGAACCTCGCCTTTTCGATGACGACACCGTACTCGTCGATAGCGCTGACGTCCGAGTCCCGGCAAATGGTGGGGTTTTCGCGTTGGTGTACGCAGGGGAAATGCTCGTCAAGCGGCTGCAACGACTGCCAAATGGAGATCTGAAAATCATCAGCGACAACCACGCGCGGTATGAAGCAATCACCGTTTCGACGCAAGATGCTGATCTCATCCAGATAGTCGGACGAGTAAAATATCGATCCGGCATGGGCGATTTCTGACGCGCCGCGTCCCCTCAATGCCCGCCACAGCGCGGGCTTTTTTGTTGCCGCCTATCAAAGCAATGCTTCCGATTGATAAATCTATGCTTGATTTACAGTAAGCATTGCTTTATCTTTTCTCCATCAACTCACCGATGGAGTCGCCGTGCAACACCTCAAGCGCATCCCGCGCACCTTCCGCAAACAAGCTGTCCGCGTTGACCAACGCACGGCCGTCGTGCTGTCCGAGGGACTGTTCTGGTCCGTCGTCGGCGAGTTCACCACCCCGGCGCCCGGCCTGACCCCGGCATTCATCGCATCCGACATTGCGCTCGTCTTCGAGGACGGCAACGTCTCGTCGTCGCTGATCGACAGCTTGGCCGCCGAATTCATCGCTCACCTTGAGTTGCTGGCGTCCTATTCCCTCGACAGCCGGGAGGCAGCATGAACACGGTCGACGACAACAACGCCTACGGCACCACCGCTGAGAAGGCATTCCTCGACCAGCTGGCGCGCAGCAAAGACGCCGCCACGCTCCTGTCGAACTACATCGCCGCCGCTGACAAGCGCGCTGTCTGGCATGGCATCGACAGGACCGAGGTGCTGCTATACGCCGAGCTGCTGCTGGGCAATGCGCAAGCTGCGGCAACCACGGCGCAGCACATGGCGAGGGCAGCATGATCACCGCTCTCAACCTCGGACCGTGGGAAGCCTGCGGCAACTTGATCCGCACGAAGCGCGAAGCCGACGGCAGCGGCGGCTTCCTGGTCGCGGAAGTGCCGGCGAACACCGGCCACACAACGGAAAAGGCGCTGGTCATGGCCGCGGCCCCGGAGATGCTGGCCCTACTTCGGAATTTGATCGACATCGAAGGCCCGCAGCCAGGCAACTCCGAATGGGGCGACAAGGCTCGTGCCGTCATCGCCCAGGCCACAGAAGAGCAAGCGTGAAAGCTATCCGTGCCCTCGCCTTCTGGTTCGCAATTGCCATCGGTGCCGTTGCCCTGTCGGGCCTCTACGCCTGGCTGAACGAAGGCATCAATGCCCCTATCTCGTCGAGATCCGCATGAACTACGACCCGACATCCAACCAACTGCTGGCCGTGGCCAAGCACTCGCGCGCGATCGACATCGCGTGCGCTGTGGGCTTCGTCGTGGCCGCACCCCTGATCTGGTATCTCGCCGTCGCCATCCGCGCCGGCGCCCTGTTCTGACCCTTCCCACCTGGAGACCACCATGGAAACCACCGCACCCGTCATCGCCCTGCAGAAAGTCGAGTCGTCGCAGATCCACAGCATCGGCCACGACGCCTCGACGAACACGCTGGCCATCCGCTTCAAGAACTACAAGGGCGACGCCACCAGCCTGTACCACTACAGCAACTTCACCGCCGAAGAGTTCGCCGCGTTCAAGACGGCCGAGTCGATCGGCTCGCACTTCGGCAAGCACATCAAGCCGTACGACAAGAAGTACCCGTACGTGAAGGTCGACGCAGCGCCGGCCGCCTGACCCCCGTCCACCACCAGGAGATCCACATCATGTCCACCGCTGTCGTCGAAGACGTTATCGACGTCGATACCGCCCCGCTGCGCGCCGCAGCGCTGCCGGCCACTCGCCAGTCTGGCGCGCTCGCCCACTCCGGACCGGTCACCCCCGACACCCTGCTCCTGATCGCGGTGGAGAAAGGCGCCGATCTGGAATACATCGGGAAGTTGCTGGATCTGCGTGAGCGCAGCCTGGCAATGGAAGCTCGCAAGGCCTATGTCAAGTCCATGGCCGCCTTCAAGACTGAGTCGATCACCATCCGTCGCAGCAAGGAAGTTGGCTACAAGACGCGCGAAGGCGACTTCGTCGGCTACACGCACGCGGAGCTGTCGGACGTCACCGACGCCGTGGGCCCGGCCATGGCCAAGCACGGCCTGAGCTTCGCCTGGAACATCCTGCAGGGCAACGGCCTGATCACCGTGGAATGCGTGATCACCCACGAGCTCGGTCACTCCGAGAAGGTGGTGATGTCCGGGCCGCCCGACAACTCTGGCAAGAAGAACGTCATCCAGCAGACCGCGTCGACGATCACCTACCTGCAGCGCTACACCCTACTGGCCGTGACGGGCATGTCGACCAAGGGCATGGACGATGACGGCGCAGGCGGCAGCGACGACGCCCCAGCTGGCGGCAATCAGCCTCGCCAGGAGCGGCAAGCAAACGACGGTTCCGCCGCCTCCACCTACCCGCAGGAACGCTTTGACGAGAACAAAGCCAAGTGGCGCGACCTGATTCTCGGCAAGAAGAAGACCCCTGCGCAGATCATCGCCACCGTCGAATCCAAGGGCGTGCTGATGACCGAGAACCAGAAGAACACCATCGACTCGTGGGCGCACGAGAACGACTAATCGCCACTACCTGAACCACTGGAGCAACTGATGAACATCGTCAATCTCGTGCAAGGCACCCAGGAATGGCTGGCCCACCGCGCGAATTTCTTCAATGCCAGCGATGCGCCGGCAATGATGGGTGTGTCGCCTTACAAGACGCGCTCTGACCTACTGAAGGAATACGCCACCGGCATCCGCCCGGAGCCTTCGCCAATGCAGCAGGACCTCTACGACGAGGGCCACCGCTGCGAGGCGCTGTATCGCACGATCGCCGAGTCGATCATTGGCGACGAGCTCTACCCGGTGGTCGGAACCGAAGGCAAGCTGTCGGCGTCGTTCGACGGGCTCACCATGTCGGAAGACGACGCCTACGAGCACAAGCTCCTGAACGAGGATCTGCGCAAGGCGTTCGACGATATCAACACCGTGGCGCCGGAACACCGTGACGCCCAGGCTGGCCGGCTGCTGCCGATGTTGTACCAGGTGCAGATGGAGCAGCAGTCCATGATCGGCAAGTGCAAGCGCGTGCTATTCGGCGCGTCGCGCTGGTCCCGCGCCGGCGAGATGGAGGAAGAGCGCCACTGCTTTTACTACCCGAACCCGGATCTGGCCGCCAAGATCGAAGCCGGCTGGGAACAGTTTGCGAAGGATCTGGCCGCCTATGAAGCGCCGGTCGTCGAGGTCAAGCCAGAAGGTCGCACGCCGGAAACGCTGCCGGCTCTACGCATTGAGGTGCGGGGCCAGGTCACAGCCAGCAACCTGCACGCCTTCCGCGAGCACGCCGTTGAGGTGTTCGGTGGCATCAACCGCGACCTGCAGACCGATCAGGATTTTGCTGACGCCGAGAAAACCGTGAAGTGGTGCGGCGAGGTCGAGGCGCGGCTGGATGCAGCGAAGCAGCACGCCCAGTCGCAGATG
>Ga0137300_1193_pt1 | contig 8960 bp, 16 predicted proteins | sample RamsorwD2O_NANAE_FD_97190 | JGI IMG/M metagenome (GOLD analysis project Ga0137300, IMG submission 97190) | Mouse cecal microbial communities from Vienna, Austria - N-Acetylneuraminic acid amended with D2O_NANAE | ecosystem: Host-associated > Mammals > Digestive system > Large intestine > Cecum... | reverse complement strand
TTCTGCACCGGCACGCGCTTGGCGATGCGCCAAGATAAAGATGCGCTTGTCGCTCACGGATCAATCCTCCTTCGCCTCGTCAGGATCGCCCCAGCCAGACATCACCTTCGCCTGGTAGCGCGAATAGCCTTCCTCGATGTAGTCCCGGTACCGCTGGTACGTCTCATCGATGCCCGGGTAGTGGCAGTCCTTGCACCAGCGTGAGCCGAAGACCTGAACCGGCCCGCGACATTTCAGGCAGGGATACGGGTATGGGATGCTCATTGCGGCCTCGCCAGCCGCACGCCACGATTCCAACGGCAGTTCTCCGGCCGGTGGCCCAGGCCGCCGCAATAGCAGCAGTAGCCGTTCCAGACTTTCATCGCATGCTCCAGAAAAGTGAGCCGACGATCGCCACGAGGGTGATCGTGCTCCAGATGGTCACGAAGTCGTCCATCACGCTTCCTCCTTCCGCGCGTGCTCGAGCAGCGCGAGCGCATCGGCGTGGTTGTCGTCGATGACGCGGTGGCCACGCGCACGCATCGCGGCGATCATGGCGTCCTTGCTGGCTCGGTGATCACCGGTCGCAGCCTTCTTGATCGCCTGCACCTGAACCCCGACCAATCGAATGCGATTGCGGTCCGCCCATGCTTCCAGATGCGCCTCGAAGCCTCCGTAGACGTGGGCCGCAGTTGTGCCGGCGTGGCGCCGTACCTTTTCGTAGTAGACGACGTGGATCTCGCCGGCCTGGCGTGCGCGCTCACCCAGCCACGCGGAGAACTTCAGCCAGCGCTGGCCGGGGCCGTCATTGCGGCGCGGTGCGAATGACTCGCTGCCGCTATGCAGGGCGCCGTCGCGCATGCCCAGCGCCCAGCCGGTGGTGGTACCGATGTCGATGGCCAGGATGTTCAGGTTGCAGACCGCGACGTCCGTTTTCGGCGCCTCATCTGAGGGGGAAAAATCGGAAGCGGCATTGGCCCGCGTACCTACTTCTGCGGACGGTCGCTGGACCGCCAAGCGCTTCTGCACGCTCTTGCAGGCGACGTTGTCGGAGGCCGTGATCGTGGCGAAAAGGTCGGTCATCGTGGTCCTCACAGTTCCGCGGCAATGCCGCGCTTGCGCACCGCCGGGCCGTGGCTGAGCATCGGCAGCGGGCCCGTCCATTCCTCGAACTTGGTCAGCGCGCCGCGGTAGAGCAGCGGCACGTCGCTGAGTGCGCCGTTACGGTTCTTGCGAATCAGCGCCTCGGCGTAGCCCTTCAAGTCCGGGTTGTTCGGGTCGTACATCTCAGGCCGGTGCACGAAGATCACGACATCCGCGTCCTGCTCGATGTCGCCGGAGTCGCGCAGGTCAGACAGGATCGGCTTTCTGTCCGGGCGCTCCTCGTTCTTCCGGCTGAGCTGCGCCAGCGCGACGACGGGGATGTTCAGCTCCTTGGCCAGCGCCTTCAGCCCGCGCGAGTACGCACCGATTTGCTGGGTGCGCATCTTTTCCTCGCCGCCGGACATCAGCCCGAGGTAGTCGACAATCAGCACGTCCAGGCCGTACTTGCGCTTGTGCGCCTTCGCCTTGGTCTTCACGTCGAGCAGCGACATCGCCGGCGTGTCATCGATGGCGAAGCGCATGTCGCCCAGGTTCTGGACTGCCCAAGTCAGGCGCGGCCAGTCCGCGTCCTGCAGGCGCCCAGACAGCAGCGCCGACAGGTTGATGCCGCCGCGATTGGCCAGCGCGCGGGCAACGATCTCGGAATCGGACATCTCCATCGAATCCAGCAGCACGCTGCGACCGGCGTGTGCGATGTTCAGCCCGAGGTCGGTGGTCAGCGCTGTCTTGCCCATCGACGGGCGGCCGGCCACGATCACCAGGTTGCCGTCATGGAGACCGCCGTTCAGTGCACGGTCAAGGGCATCAATGCCGGTCGAAATGCCGGGTTCAATCCGGCTGTGATAGCGCTCGTCGACCTGCTCGACAACCGGCACCAGCAGCTCGGCGATCATCTTCGGCTCGCTGCGCACGCCGACCGACGCCAGTTGGGCGAGCAGCGACTGCGCCTTGTCGACGACTTCTGCGCCCTTCATCGGGCTCGGCGTCTCAACGAGCTCGAGTACCTTGCGCGCAGCTGTAGCGGTCTCCCGGAGCAGCGCGCGGTCGCGCACGATCTCGGCGTAGCGGCTGACGTTCGCAGCGCTCGGCGTGCTCTGCGCGACGGCGTTCAGGTACTGCAGGCCCCCGGCACGTTCTGCCTGTGCATTGGACTGGAGCATTTCGAAGACCGTGATCACATCGGCCGGCTTGTTCGCCGAGACCAGGCGGATCACCGCAGAGAAGATCAGCCGGTGATCGTCGCGGTAGAAGTGCGCGGCTTCCAGCCCGTTCAGGCGGTCGATTGCATCGTTGTCGAGCAGCAGGCCGCCCAGCACGGCCTGCTCGGCCTCGACGCTGTAAAGCGCCCGGGCCTGTGGAAAATCATCGATCGCGTTCATGCGGCATCCTCGTTGTGGTACCGCTCTTCGCGGATCTTGGTGAAGTTCTCGGCCTTGACGATCCAGTCGAGGCTGACAAGGAAGGGCTTGCGGCCTTCCTGGGTCTTAGCCCGACCGGTGAGGAACTTGGATTGCGAGACGTACGTGAAGAAGGTCCGCCAGTACTCGAGGTTCTGGCGCTTCGGGTCCTCATTCCATCGGCCACGCAGTGCCTGCTGCCTGCTGGGCGTCCAGTCACGGATGGACGGACACATCGGCAGGATCTCGTGGTAGAGCGCGATGATTTCCTGATGCGGGCATTCAGGACGAGCAGCCTTCGACTTCGACTGCACCGCGTCGCCCAGCGTGAAGTCGTCAGCGGGGTCGCTGTCGACAACTACTCCGTTAGGAGTAGTAGAAGAAGACTCTTCTCTTCTCTCCTCTCCTCTAGTCCCGTTTTTGTCCGCTTCTGATGCGGACAAACGTCCGGCTCGTTTGCGGTCACTATCCTGTGCTCGACGTTTCGCTGACTGGCCGTTGTGCTTGTCAAACTCAGGCAGGACAAGGCCTCCCGGGCAATCTTCCAGCCAACCAACCGTCTGCATCGCAGTAGCGAAGCCTTGCCAGCCGATCAGATCGTCGACCGTCGCCAAGCTGTAACCTTCGAGTTGCCCGTCAGTTGAGTGCGCATCGAACAGACACCAAACGGACATCAGTCCGCCAACTGTCCTAAATCTGTCCGCTTTCAATGCGGACGAAATGCGGACAACTTTCGGATGCGTGAAGAGGTCGGTCCGCATCTTGATCCAGTCACCAGCCATTACCGCGAGCCCCCCGCCGTCTTCAGGTATTCAGCGATCGCCTGCTTCAGTTCGGCGCACAGCTGTACGCGCACGGCGCGCGATTCAGCGACAGTCATGCGGTGGCAAAGCTCGTCGATGTGGGCGTGCTGGCGGGCTTCGGTGGTCAGCGGCGCGGTATTGAGAGCGCGCCGGCGAGTGCCGCGCGTCTTGGCCCGCTGTGGGCCAGTGAGCTGTTCCATGATTCCCCCGGGATTTCCGGTAAATGCTTTCGTTACTACGTCCGTGGTGCCTTTGACGGGCACTCGCGGATCAAGCCGCTGCCTTCCCCAAGATGCGTGCCCTCAGCTCTGCAGCCTTTCGCTCCGCTTCGTGCAACTCGCGCAGGTCATCGCAGAACATCAGGTCACGCTGGTACGCGATCCACTGGGTCAGAAGCGTGTGCCCCACCAAACATTCGAACCGCGCGATCGCAGTGATCGGCAGATGCCACACTTTCCCGGAACCATCCTTCCCGTTCTTGATCTTGCTGAACTGAGACGGAGAGAGGCCCAGGTAGCCGGCATAGGTCTTTTCCATGAACTTGTACCGGCTCAGTTCAATGGCTTTGCGAATTAGCGACGACTCATCGCCGATGGCCGCCACAATTTCCTGATCAACCGATTGAGGACGTTCCATAAGGCACATCAGAGGAATTTCCAGTTGAGTGGCATCACTTGATAGTTGAATGGACACTTGCGCCTCGCCTAAAAAAGAAGGCATCAACCCGATGCCCACGGCCCCGCGTAATGCGATACCTACTTTCGAATCTTCTTCTTTGCCCCGCGACTCGATGTGCCGACTGGCGGCTGAGCGTCGTCGCTGGCGTCCTGGCTATGGGTAAGTTCTTTCAGGAAAAGAGACGGGTGAGCGAGCTTTACGGAGGGCGGAACTCCTCTTACCCTCCAGTTGTGGACTCGCTGGATCCCGCCCCGCTTGAGGTCGTAACCCAGCAGCTTTGCGACTTGGGCTGGACCCCCAAGGCTCTCGATGAGTTGCCAGTCAGCGTGGACGGCGGTCGGTTTCGCGTTCATGGCCTTATTAAACATGATGTTTAATTGGAAGTCAAACGCCACGTTTATCAACAGAACGTTTACTCGTGAGAACATCCGCGCCATGCACGAAACCATGGTTCGCCTCTATGAGGCAGCGAAGACACTTAAGGGGCTAGAAACGCCTACCGATGTGGCGCGAGCACTCAATCAGTCGCAGCAGACCGTCAATAACTGGGAACGAAGAGGCATTTCCCAGGGCGGAATGCTTAAGGCCCAAGCTGAGATTGGATGCAGCGCTACTTGGCTGCAGACAGGCATTCCGCCTATGGAGGCTGTCAAGCAAAAATCCGGCTCAAGTCAGATTGAAGAAAAACTTAACGAGAGCTCTGGAGCGCCTGCTTACAATGTGTCGCGGCTGCCCGACCCGAATATCCCGGTAGGCAGCTCCCCCGCGCGTCCTGTGTATGTCGTGGGGCGGGCCAATGGCGGCCTTCCTGAGAGGATTTGGACTGACGGCGGTTACCTGGTGGGCGCAACTGAAGAATACGCAGTGCTGGCGACGGACGATCCGCACGCCTTCCTTACGCCGATCATCGGCACGTCAATGGCTCCCGTTTATAACCCAGGCGATTTCGCTTTCGTCGAGCCAGGCACGGAAGTGGATCTAGGTGACGATGTTCTAGTGCGCCTGAAGACCGGCGAGACCCTCCTCAAGAGACTGCTAGTTCGGCGTGCTGATGGCCTTCAATTGGGGTCGTATGGCGAACCTGGAACGCTGTTTTTTAAGCCGGATGAGATCACGTGGATGTACTACGTTGCGCATCCAGTAAGGCGGAAGAAGATCAAGACGCGGTTCTAACTCCCTGCGATCTTCGCGGGGTATGGGGTGGGGTCAAAAATGAAAAAGCTGTTGTGCGTTTTTACTGTCGCGGTCTTGGCAGCATGCGGGAAGGGCGAAGAGCCAAAGCAGCTGCAATCCTCGCCACAGTCGGCTAGCAAAGATGCAGTCGCGGTGCCTGCGCCGCCGTCCAGGCCGGCCCACCTCTACTCCTTGGAAGAGGATGGCGAATACGGCTATGAACCGAGCCTCAGTGAGGATGAACGTAAGGCCGGCAAGGCGGCTTCAGCCCTGATTATGGTGCGCTACTTGGGCGTTAAAGACGGTTCACACACGGTCGTGATGGCTGTCGGCAATGGGGCTACCGACACGTTCTCTTGCAAGTCGCCATGCGAGTTCATCAAATCGAAGATCGCCATCAACGGGCAAACCATCAAATCCGAAACGGTGCGCAACCCCGGAAACGCCGTTATTTCAGCAGTTATGATCGATGCCATGAACGGCCAGCTAAAGCCATATAGGCGCAGTACTCGCTCGTAACTTCCTCCCGCTCCGGCATTAGCCCACCTTCGCGGTGGGCTTTTTGTTGCCCAGAAACTACACATGTTGTTTCGTCATGATCACGCAAACTAAACACCGTGTTTGACATTCGTCTAAACATAGTGTTTAATTGGGTCCATCAACCAGCCGATGGAGTGCAAGATGATCACGAAGAGCAAGCAAGCATGGCAGGTCGGCCAGCAGGTGAAGGTTGGCTTCCTGAGCGGCCTAACGGTCGTCGCCAAGGTCGCTACCCCGGGTGATTTCGCCCCGGACGCCTATGCCCTGGTGCGCGGCGAGCAGTTCTACTCTTTCGTCCCCCACAACGGCATCAGCAAGATCTCGGCTGCCGAGGCGCGCGAACTGGTCGCTGAAGGTAAGCGCCAGCAGGCCGCCGCTGACGCACGCGCCGCCGCGCAAGCTGCTGGTGCCATCACCACGGCCAAGCTCGTTGCCGAGCTGATGGCCGCCTGAAGACTCTGACCCGCCCACCCCGAACAGGAGCCGGTCATGAGCAACCTGCACCCCATTTTCCAGACCGCCCTGCGCAATATCGCCCAGCCGCAGTTGCCGGCCGGCGTGCGCAGCCGTGTCGTCCGTAGCGACTCGACGCACGAAATTGAGTATCGCGGCGCGAACCGCGATGCCGTGCAGCAGGCCGCTGAATCCCGCAAGGGCGGCATCGACGCGTACCGCTCGCCGGCCGTCTCCACCTCGCGCCTCGACGGCGACGAGTGGGTGACGACGCTGCGCTATTACACCGTCGACTGAGCGAGGCCGGCCGTGATCCTCCACCACTATGGCGACAGCAGCTATCCGATGGTCTTCGACGTAATCGATGACTTCGGTAGCGTGCTGCAGATCGAAAAGAACCACGCTATCTGCGGCCAGGCCTGCATCTACCGCATGTCAGTTCTCGATGACGCTGACTTGGCTGCCAACTTCTATGGGGCCGCGCAATGAACCGCGATTTCTTCTACATCGCCCTGCTCATCTGCGTCGCTCCGCCGCTGGTGGTGCTGACCGGCGCGCTTCTCTCGATGGTGGCGCAATGAGCCGCGAAGCCATCGACCGCAACAACCGCTGGCTCGCCCGCGCCGCTCTGATCGCGCTGGGTTACGCCCTCGTCTATGCCATCGCACAGGTGATCGCATGAACTACGACCCGGATTCGAATCAGTTGCTCGCCATAGCGCAGCGCAAGCGCTCGATCGAGTACGCCTGCGCGATCGGCTTTTGCATCGCCGCGCCTGTCATCTGGTATGTCGCCGTCGCCATCCGCGCCGGCGCCCTGTTCTGACCCTTCCCACCTGGAGACCACCATGGAAACCACCGCACCCGTCATCGCCCTGCAGAAAGTCGAGTCGTCGCAGATCCACAGCATCGGCCACGACGCCTCGACGAACACGCTGGCCATCCGCTTCAAGAACTACAAGGGCGACGCCACCAGCCTGTACCACTACAGCAACTTCACCGCCGAAGAGTTCGCCGCGTTCAAGACGGCCGAGTCGATCGGCTCGCACTTCGGCAAGCACATCAAGCCGTACGACAAGAAGTACCCGTACGTGAAGGTCGAAGCCGCGCAGGCCGCCTGAATCCCGCCAACCACCAGGAGAGACACGCCATGTCTACCGCAGTCGTCGAAGACGTCATTGACGTCGAGACCGCACCCACCACGCCGCGCACCGCGGCACTGCCAGCAACCCGCCAGTCTGGCGCGCTGGCCACCACCGGCCCCGTCACGCCCGATACTCTGCTGCTGATCGCTGTGGAGAAAGGCGCCGACCTGGACTACATCAGCAAGCTGCTCGACCTGCGCGAGCGCGGCCTGGCAATGGATGCCCGCAAGGCCTACGTCAAGGCGATGGCAGCGTTCAAGACCGAGCCGATCACGATCCGCCGCAGCAAGGAAGTTGGCTACAAGACACGCGAAGGCGACTTCGTGGGCTACACGCACGCCGAGCTGTCGGACGTCACCGACGCAGTGGGCCCGGCCATGGCCAAGCACGGCCTGAGCTTCGCCTGGAACATCCTGCAGGACAACGGCTTGATCACTGTGGAATGCGTGATCACGCATGAGCTTGGCCACTCCGAGAAGGTCGTTATGTCAGGGCCGCCCGACAACTCGGGCAAGAAGAACGTCATCCAGCAGACGGCGTCGACGATCACCTACCTGCAGCGCTACACCCTGCTGGCCGTCACCGGCATGTCGACCAAGGGCATGGACGACGACGGCGCAGGCGGCAGCGACGCCGCCGGTGGCCAGCCCAGCGCCGGCAGCCAGCCGAACACCGCCGCACAGCGCAGCGAGTCCTCGGCCTTGTACAGCCAGGAGCGTTTCGACGAGAACAAGGCCAAGTGGCGCGAGCTGATTCTCAGCAAGAAGAAGACCCCCACACAGATCATCGCCACCGTCGAGTCCAAAGGCGTGCGTATGACTGAAGGCCAGAAGAACACCATCGACTCCTGGAGCCACGAGAATGACTGACCACATCGTCCACAACCTGTTGCAGGGCTCGCCCGAGTGGGAAGCCTTCCGCTTCAAGTATCACGGCGCCAGCGAAGCGGCGGCCATGCTTGGCCTGTCGCCCTACATGAAGCGCAACGAGCTGCTGCACATCAAGAAGACGGCCATGCCGAAGGAGTTCAGCGACTTCGTGCAGGAGCGCATTCTGGACCGTGGCCACGAACTGGAAGCGCTGGCCCGTCCACTGGTCGAGGAAGACCTGGGCGAAGAGCTGTATCCGGTCACCTGCTCGCTGGGCAACGAATCGGCATCGTGCGACGGCCTGACGATGGCCGAGGACATCGCATTCGAGCACAAGCAGTGGAATGAGGAACTGGCCGAACTGGTGCGCCAGGGCATCGTGCCTGACAGCCACATGCCGCAGTGCCAGCAGATCCTGATGGTGACCGGCGCCGAGCGCGTGCGCTTCGTCGTTTCCGATGGCACGCGCGATCGGTTCGTATGGGCCGATGTCGCTCCGGACTCCGCGTGGTTCGATCGCATTCGGGCCGGCTGGGCCCAGTTCGACAAGGACGTTGCCGAGTATGAGCCGAAGGAAGCCGAGATCAAGCCTGTCGGCCGCACGCCGGAAACGCTGCCGGCCCTTTTCGTTGAGGTGCGCGGCCAGGTGACAGCCAGCAACCTGATCGAGTTCCGCGACCACGCCATCGCCGTGTTCCGCGGCATCAACCGCGAGCTGTCGACCGACCAGGATTTCGCCGACGCCGAGAAGACGGTGAAATGGTGCGGCGAGGTGGAAAGCAAGCTGGCAGCCGCTAAGCAGCACGCCCTGTCGCAGACC
>Ga0137300_1192_pt1 | contig 8969 bp, 8 predicted proteins | sample RamsorwD2O_NANAE_FD_97190 | JGI IMG/M metagenome (GOLD analysis project Ga0137300, IMG submission 97190) | Mouse cecal microbial communities from Vienna, Austria - N-Acetylneuraminic acid amended with D2O_NANAE | ecosystem: Host-associated > Mammals > Digestive system > Large intestine > Cecum... | reverse complement strand
GTGAAGGCAGCTAATAATGCGCTGAATGGCGGGAAAGATTATTCGAACGGAGCCTATTTCTGGGATGGCGCGGACATTAAATCAAACTACAAAAACCATTTCAAGGTAAAAAATGGAATAAAATTTACAGATCCATTACACAATATCTATGGAATCAATGAATCCACCAGATTAGTAAAGAAGGAGAAAACCACAAAGATCAATATCAATGGAAAAATCGAAACAAAAAAAGAGGAACTCTGGCGATACACTTATATTTATCAATCGACAGCCGCATACGGCGGAACAATTTTTTTGGAAGCAAAATCCAGATTATATTAAATATACGCACGCAAAGGAGTACCTATGAAGCAAACATTAACGTTGCTCGCTGGCATCGCCCTTTCTCCCTTGGGAATCGCACAAGTACCCTCGTCGGTATTCGATAGCTGCGTATTGGCAGAAGACTACAAAACGGCAACGTACCAAGAATTTACCGGCGACGCCGTCATCAGCGACGACGAGATACCTGGCCATTTGCTACTGATTTATCAGCATAAAGGAAGCGGCTATGGGTACGCATCCGGCACCACGAATCAACCGGACTTACTGGTAGTTGGCCGACAAAGGGTATCAATCCTAACTGCCAAGCGTACAGGAAACGAGAGGCCAGAGAAAATCGACCCAACTCAGGCGATCTATGGAATAGTTCATTACAACGCGCGAGCATACTATTGTGTGGCCTCTAACTTTGAAGGGCTGGGGAGAAGCGGCTCGTTTCAAAATATACGAGTTGCCTACGTCGCCCCTCTGAGTACTTCCGGGAAGGCGCCAAAAATGAGCGCTCTTTACTACACCGTGCGGGACATTCGCAAGATCGGGAAATAGTCAGATCACAGGAGACGTGGACCCACGCCATCGCGATCCGTGGATCGGTAGGCTACCCAGTTGCGAACCCGCGCCAGCCAGATTGGTACACAAGCAATTCAGTCCCGTAGGACATGCTCGACCGCCCTTCCATCATCGGCCACCGCTGTATCAACAGGTCGGCGACGGTGTGGGCGAGCGCCGGCTTCGCCAAATGAAGGCCCGGGGCTATTCGACCATCGAAGCCTTCACATCGAAGGACAAGAATTTTTCGTTTGTGAGAACAGATGGCAACGTGCGTTACGCTAGGTTAATGCGGGCCACGGAGAAGGACATTGAGAAAAGTCCGGCCATGTCTGATGCAGTCAAGGCCGCAAGAAGTGCCTTTGCAGGGGGTACTGACTACTCGAATGGCGCGTATTTTTGGGATGGGGCAGACATCAAGTCAAACTACAAGAATCACGAGAAGGTAAAGTTTGGAATCCATATCACGAATCCCGCCCACAACATCTATGGAATCAGCGACTCAGGGAAGACGAAAATTCTGTATAAGAATGTAAAGAAGAAGGTAGATGGGCATGTAAAGAATGAGCAGCAAGAGGTCGGTCGCTACTCGTGGGTCTATGAATCTACCGCAGGCGTGGGCGGCACGATTTTCTGGCGTTATGGTCGGGACTGGCTCACAGTCACTCGTGCGAAGGAGTACAAATGATACGCACCGTCATTCTGACCTTCCTTTTGATGTTTTCCGCTTTCGCCCATGCTGAACAGGTGCCCGATGCGGTCATCGATAGCTGCCTGCTAGTCGACAAACCTACTGATTCTTCAGTTTCCATCACTCCAATTGAAGGGGAGGCGCAACTGATAGATGATATTACGGTGCCTGGTTATCAGTTGTTTACGCCCGCCAGTGATAACAACAAGCTTCGGGTTGGCTATGCAACCAGTAAGCACGGCAACACTGACTATGTTTTCGTCGGCTCACGTCGCGGCTACATCAAGCGTGCGGTCGCCCTTGGAACGTTTCAGCCGACGAGCGTTGAACAGCCGAGCCTTGCGGCCTTTGCGGTGCTGCGCCAGCACGGGCAGCAATATGTTTGTGTGATGGAAAGCAATGGCAATGGCAGCGCCGCATTTGTAAGATCGGCCTTTGCAGGTCGTATCTCCCCATCGAAGGGGGCCACGTTGAAATTGTTCTACAAGGTGGCAGACGTGAAGAAGTTCAGGGCGTTCAATGGCCCTGAGCGTTGAAATCGCCAACATTGTTTAACCCTTAAGGGGCGTTGGCGCACGGGTTATTGATTCGCCATGTCGTGTTTCGACCACCCTTCCATCATCGGCCACCGCTGTACCAACGGGTCGGCGCGGTGGTAAGCCGCTTCGACCTTGTTGGCGACGATGTGGGCGAGCGCCAGCTTCGCCAGACCAAGTAGACAGAACGGCAGCGGGATTACCCTTTGTGCCAATGGCGCCCGACCTCCGGGTTGCCGATACTCGCGTTGATATGCTGCCGAGACTGGGGGAGTCCGGCCTTGCCAGGGGGTGCCAGCCACAGCCCTGGCCGCGAGTCAGGATCCTCCGGTATCCGCAGGCGTTTGCGCACGACCCTCGTGTCTACAGGATCTCCCGCCCATGCAATGCTCGATCGGATTCTTCAACCAGATGCCCACGGCGGTGCTGTTCATCACCGTCGGCCTTGGCTACGCCATCGGCAAGCTTCGCGTCGGCCCGATCGTGCTCGGCGGTGTCTGCGGCACGCTGATCGTGGCGCTGCTTGTCGGGCAGACCGGGTGCCAGATGCACGGCGAGCTGAAGGACGTTGCCTTCGCGCTCTTCATTTTCGCGATGGGATATTCGGGCGGGCCGCAGTTCTTCGCGAACCTGAACCGCTCCAGCCTGCGGTTCATGGTCCTGCCGCTCATCGAAGCGTTCGTGGTGCTGGCAATCGTGCTGGTGGCCGTGCGAATGCTGGACCTGGACCCTGGCACGGCGGCGGGCCTCGCAGCCGGCGCGGCGACGGAATCCGCAGTGGTCGGCACGGCTGCGGAGGCGCTCAAGCATCTGAACCTGGTCCCGACAGAACTGGCCCGGATGCAATCGAACATCGCCACGGCCTATACGCTGACCTACCTCGTCGGCCTGATCAGCATCGTGTTCTTCACCAGCCAGGTGGCCCCCTTCCTGCTTCGCTTCAACCTGCGCGAGGCATCGAGCGAACTGGCCAAGGAACTGCAGGCCGCCTCCGACGATGACGTCGCCACGCAGCCGGTGCTGCCCCGCCTGGTGGGACGTGCTCACCGCGTGGAACATGCGGCCGGTTTGACCGTGCGCCAACTGGAAACCGCGCTTGGCGGGCGGACACTGGTGATGGGGCTGGTGCGCGACGGCAAGCTCATGGAGTCGGTGCCTGATCTGACCATAGAACGGGACGACATCGTGGCGCTGATCGGCGTGCGCGACAAACTCGTCTCGGCTCGCGAGGTGATTGGCCAGGAGGTGTCGTTGCCGTTGAGCCAGTCCGACGTGCTGCGGCTCGAAGAGCACCAGGTGATCGTCAACAATCCCGCTGTCAATGGCCGCTCGCTGGCCGAACTCGGCCGGGAAGCCGCCCAGCAACATCTCCGCTACGTCTGGGTCCAGCAGATCGTTCGATCCGGCATGAGCCTGCCGATCACGCCCGCCACACGCCTGCAGCATGGCGACCGGGTGAGCCTGGTGGGCGTGGAACCGACACTGACCTCAGCGGCCCGCAACCTGGGCAGGGATCTGCGCACCACCGATACCACCGAACTCGTCTTCCTGTGCGCGGGCATCCTGATTGGCCTCTTGATCGGCAGCGTCACCCTGAAGGCAGCCGGCATCCCGATCTCGCTCGGCAGCGGCGGCGGCGCGCTGCTCAGCGGTCTTGTCTTCGGCTGGATCAATTTCAAACGGCCCGGCGTGGGCGACATGCCAAGCGCCGCGGTCCAATTGCTGAAAGACCTGGGACTGGCGATGTTCGTGGCCTGCGTCGGCTTGTCCGCCGGACCTGATGCGGTCACGCTGATTCGCGAGCATGGCGCCGTGCTGCCGCTCGTCGGCCTGGCCGTGTCGCTGACGCCGGCTTGCATGTCACTCTGGATCGGCCACAAGTTCCTGAAAATCCAGGGTCCACTGCTGGTTGGCGCCATCGCGGGGCAGCACGTCAGCACGCCGGCGATTAGCGCGGTGCTGGCCGCCAGCCAGAGTTCGGTGCCGCTGCTCGGCTACACGGTGACGTATGCCATCGCCAACGTGATGCTGCCGGTGCTTGGGCCCATTATCGTGGCCCTCGCATATCGCGTTGGCGGCATGTGATCGATAATGGGCGTGTTGCCGCCCTCAGGTGGATGTCATGACACCACGCCCAAACGATCGCGCCGCGCCTGACCAGTCCTCGATGGCGCAAGCGCAAGTTCCTGACCCCAAGGCGTCCCCATCGGACACATCTGATCCCGAGCCAGCGGCCCAATCCTCGTCCGGCTGGCTTCGCACCACGCTCAGCAAACAGGTCGTGGTGCCATCCCTCCTGATCATCGGCGGTCTGCTTGTGCTTTGTGGCGTGTATCCGAAGATCGCCGACCAGGCATTCTCCGTCGCCCAAGCCTGGGTCACACTGCGTTTCGGGTGGTTCTATACCCTGGCCGTCACCAGCTTCCTCCTTTTCCTGCTGTTGCTTGCAGCCAGCCGTTTCGGCGACATCCGCCTCGGGCCGGACAATGCCGAGCCCGAGTTCAGCTTCCTGTCCTGGACCGCCATGCTGTTCGCCGCAGGCATGGGCATCGGCTTGATGTACTTCGGCGTTGGCGAGCCGATGCAACACTATCTGAAGCCACCCACAGTCCAGGGCGGAACCCCGCTCGCGGCACGCGAGGCGATGCTCATGACCTTCTTTCACTGGGGGTTTCATGCGTGGGCCGTCTATGGCGTGATGGGTCTGGTGCTGGCCTACTTCGGATTCCGCTACAACCTGCCCCTGACCATGCGGTCCGGCCTGTACCCCGTATTGCGGCATCGCATCGAGGGGCCAGCCGGCCACGCGGTGGATGCCTTCGCGCTGGTCGGCACCATCGCGGGCATCGCAACGACGCTCGGCTATGGCGTGCTGCAACTGAGCGCCGGCCTGCATCAGGTAGCGGGCTGGGAAACGGAATCGGCCGGCTTCCGGATCGGCCTGGTCGCAGTGGTGATTACCCTGGCCGGCATTTCGGCAGCATCGGGCCTCGACAAAGGCGTTCGCCGACTGAGCGAACTGAACCTGATGCTGGCCATCCTGCTACTGCTCTTTATCCTCGTGGAGGGGCCGACCAGCTTTCTGTTCGATGCGCTGACCGACAACATCGGCAACTATCTGTCGAACATCGTCGGCCTGTCGTTCCGCACCTATGCCTACGTACCCCCGCAAGAGTCCGGCTGGTATGGCGGCTGGACGATTCTCTACTGGGCGTGGTGGATCTCGTGGTCCCCGTTCGTCGGCATGTTCATCGCGCGGATTTCTCGCGGGCGCACCATTCGTCAGTTCGTGCTTGGCGTGCTGCTTGTGCCGACGGCGTTCAACCTGCTGTGGATGACGGTCTTTGGCAATACGGCGATCTGGATCGACACCCATCAGGCCATGGGTGCGCTAGCCCAGACAGCCGGCAACGTCGACGCGCTGCTGTTCCGCTTCTTTGAGTTCTTTCCACTTGCCAAGGGTCTGGCCGCGCTGGCCATCGTGCTGATCGCGGTGTTCTTCGTCACCTCCGCGGACTCGGGCGCCTTCGTGATCGACACCATCGCGTCACGAGGCGCGGCCAACTCGCCCGTCTGGCAACGGCTGTTCTGGGCGCTCGTGCTGGGCATCACGGCTGCTGTCCTGATGGTGGCCGGCGGGCTCAAGGCATTGCAGGCGATGACGCTGGTGGCCGCCCTGCCGGTCGCCATCATCATGATGGCGCTCTGCTATGGGCTCTGGCTCGGCCTGCTTGCCGACCGCGCGCACTACTCGCAGGAGCTTGCGCCAGCCACGACGTTCTGGAGCGGCCAGCACTGGCGCCGCCGGTTGACGCAAATCGTCCATCAATCCACCGAGACCGACGTGCGCCGCTTCCTTGCCGGCCCGGTGCAGGCCGCCATGCGGGAAGTCAGCAAGGAGCTGGAACGCCGCGGTATTGCATCAAGCGTGCAGCACAACGAAGCCGATGGCGCCGTCTGGCTGTCCATTCCGTTCGAGGGCGTGCGCGACTTCCTCTACGGCGCCCGGCCTGTCCGCCGCGCCCTGCCCGCGTTCCTGGTGCGCGAAGCGGCGGAACCCGAGAATCGCCGCGCTCATGTCTTCGAGCCAATCACGTTCTTCGAGGATGGCCGCGAGGGCTACGACATACAGTATCTGCGCGACGAGGAAATCATTGCCGACATCCTGCGGCACTACGAGCGGCACCTGTCGCTCAGCGCGGACCAGAGGACGCATCTATTGAGCAAGGCGCCGGGGCATCATTCCGGAGGCGGATAGGTGGGCTCAGCCGCTGCCCCGGAACGGAATCCGTAGGCCGTCACACCTTCCGGACGAACTCCGATTTCAGGCTCATGGCGCCAAAGCCGTCGATCTTGCAATCGATATCGTGATCGCCATCGACCAGGCGGATGCTCTTCACCTTGGTACCCATCTTGATCGTGCCGGCAGATCCCTTCAGCTTGAGATCCTTGATAACGGTGACGGTATCCCCATCCTGCAGCACGTTGCCCGCCGAATCGCGATGGACCCTGACTTCCGCCTCGGCCGGCGCGGACGCCTGCGCCGACCATTCATGCGCGCATTCCGGGCAGATAAAGAGGCCGCCATCCTCGTAGGTGTATTCGGAATGACAGTTCGGGCAGGCGGGCAATGCGCTCATGGGGAATCCTGAGTGGTGTGACAAAGGCGGGAAGTATACTGCGCCGCCCGACCTCATCCCGGCCAGCGCTCTCCGAGCGGGAGTACCCATGATGGCTACCGTCCGATACAACACGGATCACCGTATCGGACGTATATTGCCGGCTCCCGCAACGTCTCTGTCCCGTTCACTCGCGGGGCCCGTCAGCCGCGCTCTCTCACAAGATGAAGACCACCCGCATCGACGCGACCACTTTGTTCCTGCTGACATTCCCGCCGCTGGCCTGGGCCGGAAATGCCATCGTCGGACGCCTCGCCGCGGGCACCGTGCCACCGATCACGCTGAATCTTGTGCGCTGGATAATCGCGGCATTGCTGCTGGCCCCCTACGCGTGGCGGGGCGTCATGACGCATCGCGCCGCGCTGCGACAGCATCTCGCCATGCTCGCCACCATGGGCCTGTTGTCGATCGCCAGCTATAACGCGTTCCAGTATCTGGCGCTCACCACCTCCACGCCGATCAACGTCACCCTGATCGGCGCATCCACCCCGCTCTTTTTGCTGCTGATCGGCGCCTGCTTTTTCCATGAGCGGTTCCGGCCGTGGCATGTGGCGGGCGCCCTGCTCTGCCTGCTGGGCGTATCGTTCGTGCTGATGCGCGGCGAGCCTGAGCGGCTGGCCCATCTCGAATTCGTGCCAGGCGATCTGTACATGATCGCCGCGACAATCACCTGGAGTTTCTACACCTGGCTACTGCGCAAGCACCGCCCCGACCTGCCGCTGCCGGTACTTCTGTTTGCGCAGATCGTGGCAGGCGTCATCGCCAGCATTCCCGTCGCCGCGTGGGAACTCGGCCGGCTGACGGAACCCCTGCAGTGGAACAGCAAGGTCGCGTGGATCCTGCTGTATGTGGGCACCGTGCCGTCGCTACTGGCGTATTTCGTCTGGGATCGCGCCATCTCGCGCGCTGGGGCGCAATTGCCGGTTTTCTTCATCACCCTCACGCCGCTATTCGCGGCCGTGCTTTCCACCGTTCTGCTGGGCGAGTCGCCGCATTGGTATCACGGGATGGGCCTTGTTTGTATCGGGGCGGGGATCTGGTTGGCGCAGCGGCGGTAGGGGGATTGGGAGCGCCACATCTGCTCGGCCATTCCCACCATGTCGGCTACGCCGACATCACCTGCGGATTGCCACTCCGCCGCCAACTCTCCGCCTGCCGCTCCAGATGCACGCGGATGAAATCCATCAGCGTGCGGGTCGCCAGCGTCGGGTAGCGATTCGATGCCGTCAGCATGTAAACGCTGTCCCCCACGCCCTCCGCCTCGCATTCGGCGAGCACCTCGCGGACCTGTCCTGTCTGGAGTTGCCGCCAGACGGCATAGCGCGGCAGCAGTGCCACGCCAAGGCCTCCAATCATCGATTCCAGCAGGAACGGATAGTCGCCGGACTGGATACGTGGTGACACGCGCAAGGTCGTCGGGGTGCCTGCCATCCACACCTTGAGCGTGAAGCGTCGGCCCAGCGATGCGGGCGCGATCATGTCGCAGCTCTCCAGATCGGCCACGCTCAGGATCGGGCCACGGCTGCCCAGGAAAGACGGCGTCGCGCACAGGCACCAGCCAACGTCGCAGATGCGTCGCGCCACGTGGTCATCTGGCGGTTGGGACGTGATTTTCAGCGCCATGTCGACCTCCGCGGAAATCAGGTCGCCGATGTTGTCGTTGATGACCACGCGCAGCGAAATCTGCGGATAGATACGGGCGAACTCCAGCAGCAGCGGCGTCAGGTAGAGGTGGCCGAGCCCGGTCGGCAGGCGGATGCGCACGTCGCCACGCACCACCGTGCCGAGGCTGTCGATCGCGGTCTTGGCCGATTGCAGTTCGTCGAGCATCCGCAGTGCGTGGGCGTAGAGCAGTTGCCCGGCCTCCGTCAGCTCGACGTGCCGGGTCGTCCTGCGCATCAGCTGGGCGCCGAGGTGCTGTTCAAGCACCTTCAGACGGCGGGACACATTGGAGCGGGTCATGCCACTGCGCTCGGCAGCCGCCGTCAACGTGCGCGATTCCACCATCGTCACGAACAGCCGCACTAGGTTGAGGTCCAAGCTATTGTCAATCATGAGTCAACACCACTGGCACAAAACGATGGATTGTCACGGCGGAGGCGTAACCCTAGCATAGGCATCGCGCTAAATCATGCCGAACCGCCCATGCCGAATGCCCTTGCCCCCACCCATCCAACCGATGACGGCCTGCCC
>Ga0137300_1189_pt1 | contig 9437 bp, 8 predicted proteins | sample RamsorwD2O_NANAE_FD_97190 | JGI IMG/M metagenome (GOLD analysis project Ga0137300, IMG submission 97190) | Mouse cecal microbial communities from Vienna, Austria - N-Acetylneuraminic acid amended with D2O_NANAE | ecosystem: Host-associated > Mammals > Digestive system > Large intestine > Cecum... | reverse complement strand
TGGTCCAGGCGCAGCATGGCGGTGAAGTTCTCGCGCTTCAGGTTCGGCGCCGACTTCATGGCGATGTAGGCGTTGGTGTTGGCCGGGTTGCCGACCACCAGCACCTTGACGTCGCGGCTGGCCACTTCGTCCAGGGCCTTGCCTTGCACCGTGAAGATCTGGGCGTTGGCTTCGAGCAGGTCCTTGCGTTCCATGCCCTTGCTACGCGGACGCGCGCCCACCAGCAGGGCAACGTCGGCATCCTTGAAGGCGACCTTGGGGTCGTCGGTAATGACCACGCCGGCCAGCAGCGGGAACGCGCAGTCTTCCAGTTCCATCACCACGCCCTTGACGGCAGCCTGGGCTTGCGGGAGATCGAGCAGTTGGAGGATGACCGGCTGGTCTTTGCCGAGCATGTCGCCGTTGGCGATGCGGAACAGCAGGGAATAGCCGATCTGGCCAGCGGCGCCGGTGACTGCGACGCGCATTGGGGCTTTAGCCATGAGTAAGTCTCCAAACGAAAAGAGGGGGTAACCGGTCGGTGGCGCTTGGGTCTCCAGGGTATGGAGCGGCCCGGCGCGTCACCGGGTGCTGGTCGCGTGTCGCCACGAAGGCAGGCGGGCGTCCGCCGCGGAACCCGCGGGCATTCGCGCGTGACCGGGCAACGAGAGTGCGCTTCCGGCCAGGTGCAGGCGTCGTGGGCGACAAGGCGTAAGTCTACTACTGCTGAGTGGTGCGTCGCATCCCGCAAAGGGGTATTCGGGAGCAACGGCACGGACCTGCGCGAGTGTAGGGTGAGCCCTGATTGATGTCAATTCATATGTCTTATATAAGACATAAGACATTTCATAGCGTGCTGGACGTGATTCTCGCTTTTGTGGTTGAATCCGGGCTATGTCATCCCTGCCTACGTCCCTGCCCGCAGCCGCCGCCAATGGCGCGCCGGAATCGGGCGCCCCCCAAAGCGGCGCCGGGACGCAGCCGTCCACGAACGCGCCGGGCGCTGCAGTCGCCCCCGCGACGGCCGCGCCGTCGCCGACTTTCAGCCCACTTTACCAGCAGATCAAGGCCCTGATCATGCAAAGCCTGCAGACGGGCGAGTGGAAGCCGGGCGAAATGATTCCGAGCGAGATGGATCTGGCTGCCCGCTACAAGGTGAGCCAGGGCACCGTGCGCAAGGCCATCGACGAACTGGCCGCCGAGAATCTGGTGGCGCGTCGTCAGGGCAAGGGCACGTTTGTGACTACCCATTATGAGGACGTGGTTAAATTCCGCTTCCTCCGCCTGGTACCCGACGAGGGTGAGCCCCATTACGGCTCCAGCCGCGTGCTCGAATGCAAGCGCTTGCGCGCGCCTGCCGAGATCGCCCGCCTGCTCGATATTCGCACTGGCGATAGCGTGGTGCAGATCCGCCGCGTGCTGACTTTCTCGAATGAAGCCACGGTGCTGGACGAGATCTGGCTGCTGGGCGCCAACTTCAAGGGCCTGACGGCCGAAAAGCTCAACGAGTGGAAGGGCCCGATGTACGCGCTCTTCGAGGGCGAGTTCGGCACGCGGATGATCCGCGCCACGGAGAAGATCCGTGCGGTGGTTGCCGATGATACGGCGGCGGAATTGCTGTCGGTGGCACCGGGCTCACCGCTGCTATCGGTGGAGCGTGTCTCATTCACATATGGTGACCGCCCGGTGGAAGTTCGCCGCGGTCTGTATGTCACGACGCGGCACTATTACCAAAACGACTTGAGTTAATGCGCGATGGCGATGGGAGAGCGGTCCAGGGCGTCGATTATTGTGGCGCGTGTATGGGACCAGCTTCAACCATTGTCGTGCGTGAATGGAATGGCCAGATTTTTCCCGCCTGAAACGGTACAAACACTGTCGCGTGCGATTGTCGGGCACGCCGTGTTGGTGCGCGATAGGCGAAAATTATTGGTGCGCCGCGCAACAAAGGCGCTAAAATCATCTGGATTTGCTCCCCTGCATTCATTTGCATCCAGTGTCACCCACACGCTTGATGCAATCCGGTGCAGCCACGGTACCCGCTGTGGCGCGCCAATGCAATTGGGAGCAATGGCAGTGTCGTACTTTTGCTGTTTTCTTTTCACCGCAAATGGGGTCTCGCATGGCTGAAGCCGTCAAACAAGCCAGGCCGGAGTTCCGGAACATCGGTATCGCGCAAATCTCGCGCTACCGGTTGCCCTGGGCCGGCAAGGTATCCATCCTGCATCGCGTAAGCGGCGCAATGATGTTCCTCCTCCTTCCTTTCGTTCTGTACCTGTTTGAGCAGAGCGTCACCTCCGAACTGAGCTTCGCCAAGTTCTCGGCCCTGCTGTCCAACGGCTTCATCAAAGTTGTGATCCTGGCCCTGATCTGGGGTTACCTGCATCACTTCTGTGCCGGCATCCGATTCCTGCTGCTCGATGTGCACGTTGGCGTAACCAAGCCCGCCTCGGCCAAGTCGGCTGTCACGGTGCTGGTGGTCAGCCTGCTGCTCACCCTGATCTTCGGTCTGAAGCTGTTCGGTCTGTTCTGAGGAGAATCAAGGTGGCAAACAATAATATCGGTCCCAAGCGTCTGGTTGTCGGTGCGCACTACGGTCTGAAAGACTGGCTCGCGCAACGCGTTACCGCGGTCATCATGGTGGTGTTCACCGTGGTGCTCGCCGCCGTGTATCTCGCCTTCGGCAACCCTTCGTACGAAGGCTGGTCGGGTCTCTTCGCCAATCAGTGGATGAAGATCCTGACGTTCCTGACCATCCTGTCCCTGCTGTTCCATGCGTGGATCGGCGTGCGCGATATCTGGATGGACTACGTGAAGCCGATGGCCGTGCGCCTCGTGCTGCAAGTTCTAACGATTCTGTGGCTCGTCGGTTGCGCGGGCTACGCTGCTCAGATTCTCTGGAGGGTGTAATAAATGGTCGCAGTCAAGACTGGATTGCCGCGTCGCAAATTTGACGTGGTCATCGTCGGGGCGGGCGGCGCCGGGATGCGCGCATCCCTCCAGCTCGCGGAAGCCGGCCTGAACGTGGCCGTGCTGTCGAAGGTTTTCCCGACGCGCTCGCACACCGTGGCGGCGCAGGGCGGTATCGGTGCTTCGCTTGGCAACATGAGCGAAGACAACTGGCACTATCACTTCTACGACACCATCAAGGGCTCGGACTGGCTGGGCGACCAGGACGCCATCGAGTTCATGTGCCGTGAAGCACCGAAGGTCGTGTACGAACTCGAACACTTCGGCATGCCGTTCGACCGTAACGCCGATGGCACGATTTACCAGCGTCCGTTCGGCGGCCACACCGCCAACTACGGCGAAAAGCCGGTGCAACGCGCTTGCGCGGCCGCTGACCGTACCGGTCACGCGCTGCTGCACACGCTGTACCAGCGCAACGTTCGCGCCAAGACCCACTTCTTCGTCGAATGGATGGCGCTGGACCTGATCCGCGACGAGGACGGCGACGTGCTGGGCGTGACCGCGCTGGAAATGGAAACCGGCGAAGTCTATATCCTCGAAGCCAAGACCACGCTGTTCGCGACCGGCGGTGCCGGCCGTATCTACGCGGCTTCCACCAACGCCTTCATCAACACCGGTGATGGCCTGGGCATGGCAGCACGTGCCGGCGTCCCGCTGGAAGACATGGAGTTCTGGCAGTTCCACCCGACCGGCGTGGCCGGCGCGGGCGTGCTGATCACGGAAGGCGTGCGCGGCGAGGGCGGTATCCTGCGTAACAAGGATGGCGAGCGCTTCATGGAGCGCTATGCCCCGACGCTGAAGGATCTGGCCCCGCGTGACTTCGTGTCGCGTTCGATGGACCAGGAAATCAAGGAAGGCCGCGGCTGCGGTCCGAACGGCGACTACGTGTTGCTCGACCTGACGCACGTCGGCGCCGAGACGATCATGAAGCGTCTGCCGTCGATCCGCGAAATCGGCATGAAGTTCGCCAACGTCGACGCGATCAAGGAACCGATCCCCGTGGTGCCGACCATCCACTACCAGATGGGTGGCATTCCGACGAACTTCCACGGTCAGGTCGTGGTGCCGAAGAACGGCAACCCGAACGAAGTGGTCAACGGCTTCTACGCCATCGGCGAATGCTCGTGCGTGTCGGTGCACGGCGCCAACCGCCTGGGCACGAACTCGCTGCTCGACCTGGTGGTGTTCGGCCGTGCGGCCGGTAACCACATCGTCGCCAACGCGATGAAGCAGAAGGAACACAAGCCGCTGCCGGCAGATGCCGCCGACCGCGCCATGGCCCGTCTGGCCAAGCTGCAGGGCACGACCTCGGGTGAATACACCCAGGACGTGGCCAACGATATCCGCCGCAACATGCAATCGCACGCCGGCGTGTTCCGTACGCAGAAGCTGATGGACGAAGGCGTCGAGCGCATCCTGGAAGTGGCCGAGCGCGCCAACAACATCCACCTGAAGGACAAGTCGAAGGTCTTTAACACCGCGCTGGTGGAAGCCCTGGAAGTGTCGAACCTGGTGGAAGTGGCCAAGGCAACGATGATCTCGGCCGCAGCCCGCAAGGAATCGCGTGGCGCCCACGCCCATAGCGACTTCCCGAATCGCGACGACGAGAACTGGCTCAAGCACACGCTGTTCTACAGCGAAGGCAACCGCCTCGACTACAAGCCGGTGAAGATGCAACCGCTGACGGCGGAATCAGTTCCGCCGAAGGCCCGTACGTTCTGATACCCGCGTCGTAGAGAAAACAGGACCCACAGAAATGAAGCGTATTTTCGAAGTCTACCGCTACGATCCGGACAAGGACGCCGCGCCCCGCATGCAGACCTACGAGGTGGAACTCGACGGTCACGAGCGCATGCTGCTGGATGCGCTGGTCAAGCTGAAGAAGCTCGATGAGACGATCTCGTTCCGTCGCTCGTGCCGTGAAGGCGTGTGCGGCTCGGACGCGATGAACATCAACGGCAAGAACGGCCTGGCCTGCCTGACGAACATGCGCGAACTGCCGGACCGCATCGTGCTGCGTCCGCTGCCCGGGCTGCCCGTGGTGCGCGACCTGATCGTCGACATGACGAACTTCTTCAAGCAGTACAACTCGATCAAGCCGTTCCTGATCAACGACGAGCCGCCGCCCGAGAAGGAGCGTCTGCAATCGCCGCAGGAACGTGACGAGCTGGATGGCCTGTACGAGTGCATCTTGTGCGCAAGCTGCTCGACGTCGTGCCCGTCGTTCTGGTGGAACCCGGACAAGTTCGTTGGCCCGGCCGGTCTGCTGCAGGCCTACCGCTTTATCGCGGACAGCCGTGACCAGGCCACCAGCGAGCGTCTGGACAACCTGAACGACCCGTACCGTCTGTTCCGTTGCCATAGCATCATGAACTGCGTCGATGTGTGCCCGAAGGGCCTCAACCCGACGAAGGCGATTGGCAAGATTAAGGAATTGATGGTTCGCCGCGCTGTTTAATCTGCCGGTATAAACTGCCTTGTGCGTACCGGGCGGAATCCGTACGAACACAGACAGTCTGTAGTTGAAGTAAGCGGCGCGTCAGCCCGATGCGGTATCAATCGGGTGGCGCGCCGATCGCAAGAAGGCTGACCATGAGTCTTTCCACCACTTTCTCCCATCAGGCCGATCCGCACAAACGTGCCCGTCTACGCTGGCGCGCCCGCCGCGGCCTTCTGGAGAACGACATCATCGTCGAACGTTTTTTCAACCGTTACGAGGAGAGCCTGTCCGACGAGGACGTGGCATCGCTGAGCGAGCTGTTCGAGCTTGGCGACAACGAGTTGATGGACCTGCTGCTTGCCCGCAAGGAGCTGGACGGTGAGCTCGACACGCCCCCGATGCAACGGCTTATAAGCCTGCTGCGTTCGGTCTGAGTTTGGTCAACACTATTATTCACAGTATTTGAAGGAACCGACATGACGCCGTCCGATGTGAAAGCCACGCTATCGTTTTCCGATGGTTCCCCCAGCGTTGAGCTGCCGATCTACAAGGGCACCGTTGGCCCGGATGTGATCGACATTCGCAAGCTGTACGGACAAACCGGCAAGTTCACCTATGACCCGGGGTTCATGTCGACCGCTTCGTGCAACTCCAAGATCACCTACATTGACGGTGACAAGGGCGAACTGCTGTACCGTGGCTACCCGATCGAGCAACTGGCACAGAAGTGCGATCACCTCGAGACCTGCTACCTGCTGCTGAAGGGCGAGCTGCCCAACGCCAAGCAGAAGGAAGAGTTCGTGAACTCGGTGATGAACCACACGATGGTCCACGAACAGCTCCAGTTCTTCCTGCGCGGCTTCCGCCGTGACGCGCACCCGATGGCCGTCCTGACGGGTCTGGTTGGCGCGATGAGCGCGTTCTACCACGACGCGATGGACATCGATGATCCGCATCAGCGCGAGATCTCGGCCATCCGCCTGATCGCCAAGATGCCGACGCTGGTTGCCATGGCGTACAAGTACACCATGGGTCAGCCGTACATCTACCCGCAGAACGACCTGTCCTACTCGGGCAACTTCATGCGCATGATGTTCGCCACGCCGTGCGCCCCGTACACCGTGAACCCGGTGCTCGAGCGCGCGCTGGACCGCATCTTCATCCTGCACGCCGACCACGAGCAAAACGCGTCGACCTCGACCGTGCGTCTGGCCGGCTCGTCGGGCACGAACCCGTTCGCAGCCATCGCCGCCGGCGTGGCTTGCCTGTGGGGTCCGGCTCACGGCGGCGCGAACGAAGCCGCGCTGAAGATGCTGGAAGAAATCGGCAGCGTCGACAACATTGGCGAGTTCATCAAGCAGGTCAAGGACAAGAACTCGGGCGTGCGCCTGATGGGCTTTGGCCACCGCGTGTACAAGAACTACGACCCGCGCGCCAAGCTGATGCGCGAGACCTGCTATGAAGTGCTGAACGAACTGGGCCTGCACAACGACCCGCTGTTCAAGCTGGCCATGGAGCTCGAGAAGATCGCGCTGGAAGACGAATACTTCGTCAGCCGCAAGCTGTACCCGAACGTGGACTTCTACTCGGGTATCGTGCAGCGCGCGCTGGGCATCCCGACCTCGCTGTTCACCTGCATCTTCGCCCTGGCACGCACGCCGGGCTGGATCTCGCAGTGGGAAGAGATGATCACCGATCCGGAATACAAGATCGGTCGTCCGCGCCAGCTGTTCAACGGCGCCGCCGCACGCGAAGTGCCGGATCTGGCAAAGCGCTGATCTGGTTGCTGTCACGCAAGCTGAAGAACGCCCCGGTCCGCCGGGGCGTTTTTTTTGCTTTGTGTTGCGCCGCACTGCCGAGAGCGGGGCAGCGCGGCGGCTAAGCCCGAGGCGGGCGCCGATCATTGACTCGCGCGAGTTCATGTCCTCGTAGGGGGTGCTGGCCCTGCGGTTGCCATAGGTGGCCCAATGCCACCGGCACGCCACAGATGCCGCTGTGCACAATTGTTGTGAAATCAGCTTTTGGCGGCGAATCCTGCCGTCGGCGGGTTGCAACGGTCTTCATTAGTTGTCGGGTTTTCCCCAAATTCGAAGAACTTCACTCTATCTGGTTGCAACTTTCCCTTTATAATGCGGGCTGCTTTACCGACCGGCAGCCGGGCCACCCTTCCGGCCAGCCGTGTTGGAAAGCGGGGCAGGCGAAGCGCTTGCGCAATAGAGAACGCATCAACGTTGTCTTTCCGAACTTTTGGCGACCGTCGTCTGGCGGGCGCCGACACATGCCGGGCCCCGCACAAGCATCAACTCTTCACCGCAGGCCCGACTTCCGCTCTGGGCCGTACCGTTCGCCACGTCAGGCGGCGCATTCCCGCGGGTGTTGTTCGATTGCGCCGGTCATGCCGACTCTGCCCGGATGACCAATACATAATCGAGGAGCTCCTGATGACGTTGTCCCGTCTCACGTCCACTGCCATGGCCGCCGTGCTTGCCACTGCCGGCCTCGCTGCCTTTACTTCGGCCAACGCCGAAACCATCAAGATCGCCATTGCCGGCCCGATGAGCGGCTCGGTCGCCCAGTACGGCGACATGGTCAAGGCTGGTGCCCTGACCGCCATCGAACAGATCAATGCCGCCGGCGGCGCCAACGGCAACAAGTTCGAAGCCGTCATGATGGACGACGCTTGCGAACCGAAGCAGGCTGTGGCCGTGGCCAACAAGATCGTGAGCCAGGGCATCCACTACGTGATTGGTCACGTGTGCTCGGGTTCGACGATCCCGGCATCGGATATCTACGAGAACGAAGGCATCGTGATGGTCACGCCGTCGGCTACCGCGCCGCAGCTGACCGAAACGAAGAAGCGCAACTTCATCTTCCGTACGATCGGCCGTGACGACCAGCAAGGTCCCGCAGCCGCCCAGTACATCATCAACAAGGTCAAGCCGAAGAAGGTTGCCGTGCTGCACGACAAGCAGTCGTACGGCCAGGGCATCGCCAGCTCGGTGAAGAAGGACCTGGAAGCAGCCAAGATTCCCGTGGCGGTCTTCGAGGGCATCAACGCCGGCGATTCCGACTACTCCGCTGTTATCACCAAGCTGAAGTCGCAAGGCGTGGACTTCGTCTATTTCGGTGGCTATCACCCGGAAATGGGCCTGCTGCTGCGCCAGGCGCGTGAGCAGGGCGTCAAGGCGACCTTCATGGGTCCCGAGGGCGTTGGCAACAAGGACGTGACGGCCATCGCCGGTCCGGCATCGGAAGGCATGCTGGTGACGCTGCCCGCCGACTTCTCGGCCGATCCGGCCAACGCGGCCCTGGTGAAGGCTTTCGCCGACAAGAAGCGCGACCCGAACGGTCCGTTCCAGATGCCTGCGTACGCTGCCGTGAAGATCATTGGCGATGCCATCACGGGCGCCAAGAGCACGGACCCGACGAAGGTTGCCGCTTACATGCACAAGAACGCGTTCAACACGCCGATCGGCAAGGTTGAATATGACGCGAAGGGCGACCTGAAGTCGTTCAAGTTCGTCGTCTACACGTGGCACAAGGACGCCACGAAGACCGCCGCCAACTAAATCCCGGCGCCATTCTGGCGAGACGCCCCGCTCCCGACCCGGCGAGCGGGGCGTTTTGGTATCGGTTCGATGTTGATGGATCGCCACATGACGGCGGTCACCCCCCCGCATCGGGCTTCCCGATCCACAAGGTCCCTCGCATGAACGAATTTCTTCCACAGTTCACTCAGCAGCTGGTCAACGGCCTGACGCTGGGTGCGATCTATGCGTTGATCGCCATCGGCTACACGATGGTCTACGGCATCATCGGCATGATCAACTTTGCCCACGGCGAGATCTACATGATCGGCGCGTACGTGGGTCTCGTGACGCTGACCGCCATTGGCGCGCAGGCGGGTTATCCGCTGCCGCTGGTGCTTGGCGCGGCACTGATCGTCTCCGTCGCCGTGACAGGCTGCTACGGCTATGCCGTCGAGCGCGTGGCGTATCGCCCCCTGCGTGGCGGGCCGCGCCTGGTGCCGTTGATCTCGGCGATCGGC
>Ga0137300_1188_pt1 | contig 9579 bp, 10 predicted proteins | sample RamsorwD2O_NANAE_FD_97190 | JGI IMG/M metagenome (GOLD analysis project Ga0137300, IMG submission 97190) | Mouse cecal microbial communities from Vienna, Austria - N-Acetylneuraminic acid amended with D2O_NANAE | ecosystem: Host-associated > Mammals > Digestive system > Large intestine > Cecum... | reverse complement strand
CGTTGCGGGTCTTCAGGCGTCACCAGCCAGCACCTGGGCGATATGCAGCACACGTGTGCGCGTATCGCCCGTGCGACGCAGCCGGCCTTCGATGTTGAGGATACAGCCGAGGTCACCGAGCACCACCGCATCGGCCCCGCTGGACTGAATATTGGCGCACTTCTCGTCGACGATCGCCGTGGAGATGTTGCCGTACTTGACCGAGAACGTGCCACCGAATCCGCAGCACGCCTCGCAGTCCTTCATTTCGGTCAGCGTCACGCCCGGCAGCTTGCCCAGCAGCTCGCGTGGCTGCTGCTTGACGCCCAGCTCGCGCAGGCCGGAACAGGAATCGTGATAGGTGACACGGCCGGCAAAAGTGGAATCGAACCGGTCAATCTTTGCCACGTTGACGAGGAAATCGGTCAGTTCGAAGACGCGCTCCCGCAGGCGCTCGTAGCGGCCATGCAGTTCCGGATCGTCGCGCAACAGGTCCTGATAGTGCTGGCGAATCATGCCGCCGCAGGAGCCTGACGGCACCACCACGTAGTCGAACATCTCGAACTCGCGCAGGAATTTCTCCGCCAGGTCACGTGATACAGCGCGCTCACCCGAGTTGTAGGCAGGCTGTCCGCAGCAGGTCTGCGCCTCGGGCACCATGACCTCGTAGCCAGCCGATTCCAGCAGCTTCAGCACCGAGAACCCGATCTCGGGGCGCATGAGGTCCACCAGACAGGTGGCGAACAGTCCGATTCGCATCGCTTCCCTTTTTCCAGACCCAGAAACATCGCAATTATGCCCCTTGCCCCCGCCGCTGCGGGCATCCGGCGCCGCAATCTTGTTCATCCCGCCGCACAATGCGGCTCACGCGAAATGTTCGGTCATCGCGCAAGCGATTGGAGGTTGATTTCAGTAATCACGTTTCATCAGTTGAAATTTTCACGATGTGAGATAGAATCAGGCAAACGCTTAATTTGCCGCACGGCACAAATTTTCTCCATGGCAGAAGCAGACAAGTCACCCGGCAAGACCTCGATCCAGGTGATCGAGCGCATGATGACGCTGCTGGACGCGCTGGCCCAGCACGCCGACCCCGTCAGCCTGAAAGAGCTTTCGCTGGCCACCGGCCTGCACCCGTCCACGGCCCACCGGATCCTGAACGACATGGTGGCGTGCCGCTTTGTCGACCGCTCCGATCCGGGCAGCTATCGGCTGGGTATGCGGCTGCTCGAGCTGGGCAATCTGGTCAAGGCACGCCTTTCGGTGCGTGACGCTGCACTGGCGCCAATGCGTGCCCTGCACCGCGTCACCGGCCAGACCGTCAACCTGTCGGTACGCCAGGGCGACGAAATCGTCTACATCGAGCGCGCCTACAGCGAGCGTTCGGGGATGCAGGTGGTGCGTGCCATCGGCGGCCGCGCCCCGCTGCACCTGACCTCGGTCGGCAAACTGTTCCTGGCCGCGGACGAAGGCGCGCGTGTACGCAACTACGCCACCCGTACTGGGCTGGCCGGCCATACGCGCACGTCGATCACGGACATCTCCAAGCTCGAACGCGAACTGACCTGGGTGCGCTCGAATGGCTACGCACGCGATAACGAGGAACTGGAACTCGGCGTCCGCTGTATCGCCGCAGGCATCTATGACGACTCGCGACGCCTTGTCGCCGGCCTGTCACTCTCCGCCCCGGCCGATCGGCTTCAGGATAGCTGGCTGCAGAACCTCAAGGACACCGCACTGCAGATCTCGCGTGGCATGGGATATGTCCCCGAGCCTACAGCTTGATCGCCTGATCGCAGCCTAGGCAAACAAAAAACGCGCCGCCGGGTTTTCGCCCGGCGGCGCGTTTTTCTTGTACGGCCCAAACGCTCAGATGTCGTCGCTCAGGTACCGTGCGACTGCTGCGAGACCAGGATCGCCGTGGGCGATTTAGGGCCCTGAGTGAGATTGGGATTCGACGGGAAAGGGCGCGGTTGCGCCGACGTCGCCGGTTGATGTTCGAGCCAGCTACGCACGCGCGTGGCATCGGCAAAGCGCGACAGCTTGCCAACCGAGTCGAGGAACACCATCACCACATTGCGATCATTCACCCGTGTCTGCATCACCAGGCACTGGCCGGCTTCGGAGATATAACCGGTCTTCTGCAGACCGATATCCCAGTTGCCGCCACGCACCAGGCGGTTGGTGCTGACGTAGTGCATCGGACGGCCAAACACGGTGACTTCGTGCTCGGGTTGCGTCGAGTACTCGCGGATCGTCGGATTGCGATAGGCGGCATTGACCAGGCGAGCCAGATCCATCGCGCTCGACACATTGCTGCTCGACAGGCCATTCGAATCGACGAAGTGGCTGTCACTCATGCCAAGCTCGCGCGCCTTGCGGTTCATCGCGCCAACAAAGGCAGGCAGGCCACCCGGATAGTTACGACCCAGCGCCGAAGCAGCACGGTTCTCCGACGACATCAGCGCCAGCAACAGCATCTCCTGGCGGGTCAGCTGGGTACCAAAGCGCAGACGCGAGCTGCTGTGCTTCTCGGTATCGCGGTCTTCCTCGGTCACCGTGAGCATCTCGTCCATCGGCAAACGTGCGTCCATCACCACCAGCGCGGTCATCAGCTTGGTGATGGATGCGATCGGCAGCACAGCCGTGGGATTCTTCTGGAACAGCACCTCATTGGTGTTCTGATCCATGACCAGCGCCACTGACGAACGCAGGGCAAGCGCATCCTCGGTATCGCGCAGGCCCATCGCCTCGCCCAGCGACGGCTTGGACGGCACAAACGCCGCACGCACCGGCGTTGCGCGGCTTGCGACGACGGTACGTTTGCCGTTGCGCAGGACGATCACCTTGCGTGGCGACGCCTCCGCTTTCGCGGAAGCCACCTTTTTGGTGGTTTTAGTGGATTTTGCCTGCTTTTTCGACGACGACTTCGTCGCAGTCGACGACGTCGCTGCGTACGAGGCCGGCGCGGCCAGCAGGGCAATGGACACGACCGCCGAAGTGGCGAGCGCGGTCAATTGAGGTAGGCCGAAGAATCGGGGCATGAGAGATTCGATCCGGAACATGATCTGATCAGCGCGGCTGCGGAATGGCGCTAGTTTAGGAAATTAAGAAATTGTTAGCAAGATTAATGACTTAGAAGCGCTCGTTAAAGTTTGGTTGGCAAACATTTCCACATCACGGGAAAAGCGCCTACTTCGTCATATTTCCGCAACTCCAAAAACAACAACTGGGTCGGCTGCTGTGTAACCGGCATCACGTCGACAAACCATGTCGACACCCCGGCACAGCCAGCCACCCTTTACAAAATCAAAGTGCCCTCGGCGTCCATATCGGTCGATTTCGTCGATTCCTGAGGACACCGGCAGCGACTCAGGAAAGAAAACGCGCGAACCCGCTGACCGGTTCACGTTCCGTCGTCAATTGATTGGCCGTAGCCTCGGGGTCGGCATATCCAAGCGACATGCCACACACCACCATCTCTTCCTCGGGCAAACGCAAGTGCTGCCCAATGATCCTGTGGAACTGCGTAAAGGCGGCCTGCGGGCACGTATCCAGGCCACGTGCGCGCGCCGCCACCATGATGCTTTGCAGGAACATGCCGTAATCCAGCCAGCTTCCTTGTTCCATGATCCGATCAATCGTGAAGATCATGCCTACAGGGGCATCAAAGAAACGGAAATTGCGCGCATGCTGTTCGTGCATTCGCGCCTTGTCTTCGCGGCTGATCTGCAACAGGCTGTACAGATCCCAGCCAACCTTGCGGCGGCGCGCCAGATACGGATTGGTCCACTCGCGCGGGTAGTACGGATACTCCTCGCGGTACTTGGCATCGCGCTCGGGATCCTCGTACGCGCCCAGCACATCCGCGCACAGGCGGGCCTTGGCATCGCCGGCCAGCACATACACTTTCCACGGCTGGGTGTTGGTACCGGAGGGTGCGCGGCTTGCCACCGCAAGAATCTCTTCGACGGTCTCGCGTGGTACCGGCGTATCCAGGAATGCGCGAATCGAACGGCGCGTTGTGATGGCGCGATCGACGATCGCTGCGTCACCAGGGGTCGACATGCTCTGCGGTCTCCTTGTTCTTGTTAATGTGGTCACTGTGCCTGCTGGCCAATCACCAGCGCCTCGAGCGCCTGGCGCAAAGGCTGCGGCAGCGGCACCGGCCGACGCGTTTCGCGATCGACATACACGTGCACGAAATGTCCTTGCGCGGCGGCGACGTCATCATCGTTGCAAAACAGCCCTACCTCGTAGCGCACGCTCGAATTGCCGAGCTTCGCCACGCGCAGCCCCGCCACCACTGTGTCGGGAAAGCTCAGCGACGAGAAGTAGTTGCACTGCGTCTCGATCACCAGACCGATCGTCTCGCCCGCCTCGATGTCCAGCACGCCAGCCCGGATCAGGTACGTGTTAACGACCGTATCAAAATAACTGTAGTAGACAACGTTGTTGACGTGACCATAGACATCGTTATCCATCCAACGCGTCGTGATCGGCTGGAAGTGTGCGTAGGCACTGCGGCGGTCGGGTTCGGGCTTCATTGTTATTGGGGTCAGGAATGGCTCGGACAAACGGCACCGGCCAGATGCGCGACAGCTCGATATGAGCGCACTGGCCGCCACAAGGTTCCAACGGATTGCAATCGATTCATGACACGCTCGCGCGTTCGGCGGCAAGCTGTGCGTGATACCGCGCGGCAAGCATGATGGTCTGCGTATGCACGGCGACTGTGTCCTCGATCTGGTTGCCATAGCCACCCGCCATCGCGACGGCGACCGGCAACCCACGCGATCGCGCCGCTTCGAACACCATGCTGTCTCGCCGCGCGAGACCGGCCATGGTGAGCTTCAATCGCCCCAGGCGATCACCTTCATGAGGATCGGCGCCGGCCAGGTAGATCAGCAGATCAGGGTCAAATCGGTCGAACAGAGTATCGAGGGCGGACGCCAGCGCGACGGCATAGGTACCGTCATCGCACCCATCCGGCAGCCCGACGTCGAGATCGCTAGCTTCCTTACGGAACGGGTAGTTCTTCTCGCCATGCAGCGACAGCGTGAATATCGTTGGGTCATCACGCAGGATCGATGCGGTACCGTTGCCCTGGTGGACGTCAAGATCGATGACCGCCACACGCCGGACGCTGCCGTCGCGCTGCAGGCGACGCGCCGCAATCGCCGCGTCATTGAATACGCAAAACCCTGCTCCCTTGTCCGCGTACGCGTGGTGAGTGCCGCCAGCCAGATTCGCCGCGATACCCTGCTCCAGCGCCACCCTGCAAGCGGCAATCGTCGCGCCGGCCGAGCGCCGGGAACGCTCCACCATTTCATGCGACCAGGGGAAGCCGATCTCGCGCTGACGCGCCGCATCGAGTTGGCCGGTGGAGACCTCCTCGATATAGGCAGCGGTGTGGGCCAATGCGAGTGTTTCATCATCGGCACGCGGCGCCTCGCGCAGTTCCACCCCGCCCACCTCACGCACCACCGCATCACGCAGCATGCTGTATTTGCGCATAGGAAAACGGTGACCCGGCGGCAACGGCAGGACGAAATGATCGGCGTAAAAGGCAAGCATCGGGATGGGGCAGGATGAGCGGCCCGGCAAGTGCCTGAATGACATCATTATCCGACCGGGCAGTCAGCGATGGTAGCACTCCCCTCCCGCTGCGGCACACCAATCGCCGAAACCGCCAGAAATCGCCAGGATCTCCCGCGCCGCATCAAGCGACAGACTCAGGAAAAACCCTTAATTTACGCGGCCTACGTCGACTTCTATGCGCTTTCGACGGGGTGTTCCGGGCGATTTTTTGTGCAACGCACAAAAACCGCTTGACACTCATCGTTGTTCTCTTAGAATTGCAATTGTTGCGGCGCATCAAAGCCTTCGGGCAGCGCCGAAAAACGAGACACACGCTCGGGCTGGCCAGGACACTGAAGTCATGGCTTTGACATCTGGGCGGCTTAATTTCACTTTTGCTTGACCTTGAAGCTCACCACTGGAGACCCGCAATGATCCTGACCCCGGAACAAGTTGCAGCCGCACAAAAAGCCAACCTCGAAACCCTGTTCGGCCTGACCTCGAAGGCTTTCGAAGGCGTGGAGAAGCTCGTTGAGCTGAACCTGCAAGTGGTCAAGGCCACCCTGGCCGAGAACGCCGACAACGCCAAGAAGGCGCTGACCGCCAAGGACGCCCAGGAACTGCTGGCCATCCAGGCATCGCTGGTGCAGCCGGTTGCCGAGAAGACCCTGGCCTACACGCGTCACCTGTACGAAATCGCTTCGGAAACCCAAAGCGAGTTCACCAAGGTTGCTGAAGCCCAACTGGCCGAAGGCACGAAGAACGTGCAAGCCCTGGTCGACAACCTGGCCAAGAACGCTCCGGCGGGTTCGGAGTCGACCGTAGCCATCGTGAAGTCGGCGATCTCGGCGGCCAACAACGCCTACGAGTCGGTGCAGAAGGCTACCAAGCAAGCCGTTGAAATGGCTGAGAGCAACTTCCAGGCCGCTGCCACCGCCGCGACCAAGGCTGCCCAGCAAGCCAGCGCCACGGCCCGCACCGCCACCAAGAAGTCGGCTGCTGCTGCCTAAGCATCTGTAATACCAACGCGCCGGCTCTGGCCGGTCCGTTGGCAAAACGCCCCGCACACGCGGGGCGTTTTGCCAACGGAGGCGATCCCGATCGCCTCGTACCGGTGTCTCCTCGGTACCCGATTCCAAAAGGTATCGTTCAAGCCCGGCCTCTGACTACCAGAGGCCGGGCTTTTTTTCGTCGCGTTCTCCCCCCAGTGCTCGCAGAAGAGTCGAGACAAATAAAAAAAAACCCGCCGAATCGGCGGGTTCTCTCACTACGGCGCCAGCAATCAGCGCTTGCGCGGCGGCGGCACGTCGGTGCACACACCTTCGTAGATTTCCGCGGCCATGCCAATCGACTCGCCCAAGGTCGGGTGCGGGTGAATCGTCTTGCCAATATCCACGGCATCCGCGCCCATCTCGATGGCCAGGCAGACTTCGCTGATCAGGTCGCCCGCGTGGGTGCCGACAATACCGCCACCGATGATGCGATGGGTTTCCTCGTCGAAAATCAGCTTGGTGAAGCCTTCGTCACGCCCATTGGCGATCGCGCGGCCCGAAGCGGCCCACGGGAACACACCCTTGCTGTACTTGATGCCTTCGGCCTTGCACTGGTCTTCAGTCTTGCCGGCCCATGCCACTTCCGGATCGGTGAACGCCACGGACGGGATCTGCTTCGCGTCGAAGTAGGCCTTCTCGCCATGCGCGGCTTCGGCGGCCACGTGTGCCTCATGCACCGCCTTGTGTGCGAGCATCGGCTGGCCGACGATATCGCCGATCGCGTAGATATGCGGCACATTGGTGCGCATCTGCTTGTCGACATCAATGAAACCACGGTCGGTCACAGCCACACCGGCCTTCTCGGCACCGATCTTCTTGCCGTTCGGGGAACGGCCCACCGACACCAGCACGGCGTCGTAACGCTGCGGCTCGGCCGGCGCGGACTCACCCTCGAACTTCACGTAGATGCCATCCGGCTTCGCTTCCACGCCGACAGTCTTGGTCTTCAGCATCACGTTATCGAAGCGATGCTTGTTCACCTTGTCCCAGACCTTGACCAGATCGCGGTCAGCGCCCTGCATCAAGCCGTCGAGCATTTCCACGACATCGAGTCGCGCGCCGAGCGTGCTGTAGACGGTGGCCATTTCCAGGCCGATGATGCCGCCGCCAATCACGAGCATCTTGTTCGGGATGTCGCGCAGTTCCAGCGCGCCCGTCGAATCGAAAATGCGCGGATCCTCAGGGACGAACGGCAGCTTCACGGCCTGGCTGCCAGCCGCGATGATCGCCTTTTCGAAGCGGATCACGGTCTTCTTGCCATTGGTGGCCTTGCTGTCGCCTTCCGTTTCCTGCACTTCCAGATGATGCGGATCCAGGAACGTGCCGATGCCGCGCACCACCTGCACCTTGCGGGCCTTCGCCATTCCCGACAGACCGCCGGTCAGCTTGCCGACCACGCTTTCCTTGTAGTGCCGCAGGCCGTCCAGATCGATCTTGGCTTCGCCGAACAGGATGCCGTGCGCGGCCAGTGCCTTGGCCTCGTCGATCACCGCCGCGTTGTGCAGCAGCGCCTTCGACGGGATGCAGCCCACGTTCAGGCAAACGCCGCCCAGGGTGCCATAGCGCTCGACCAGAACGGTGTTCATGCCGAGGTCCGCCGAGCGGAATGCCGCCGAGTAACCCCCGGGGCCTGCGCCCAGCACCAGCATTTCGCACTGGATGTCGGCGCCACCTGCATGCGTGGCGGCCGCCGGAGCCGCTGCCGGCGCCGGAGCGGGCGCAGCCGCGGGCTTGGGCGCCGCCGCCGGAGCCGGGGCAGGAGCCGCCGCCGCGCCACCTTCAACGGTGCAGATCAGCGTGCCCTTCGCGACCTTGTCGCCCACCTTGACCTTGACGTCCACGACCTTGCCGGCGGCCGACGACGGCACTTCCATGCTGGCCTTATCGGACTCCAGCACGATCAGCGACTGTTCTTCCTCGACCGTGTCGCCAGCCTTGACCAGCACCTCGATCACTTCCACCGCGTCGAAATCGCCGATATCCGGCACCTTGACTTCGATCACACTCATGTTCTTCCTCCTGGGATGCGCGCCCTGCCCGCCTTGGGATCAGGCCGCGCCGTCTTTGTTGGTTGCCACTTGCAGCCGTACCGTGTGCACGTCGATCGGTGCCGCCGAACTCTTGTCGAACTCGATACCCGCTTCCACGCCGATTCGCGCAATCGCTCCAGCATCCAGGTCCGGGCGGTCATACACCGCGTGCATGGCGCCGAGCGCGTAGTTGCGGCCCGAGCCAATGCCCCAGAAACGATCGAACGAAAACACCTCGCGGTACGAATAAACGCCGAAAATGCCGCCCGAATTGGCGATCAGGCAAACGATCTGCGATGACTCGTAGGGGTCGTCCTCGTCTTCCTTGGTGTTGATGAAATACTCGTTCTTGAGCTTTTCATGCACCTTGAGGAAGGTTCGGAACACATCGTCACGGGTATACAGCCGGCATTCCTCGCCCATGCCCGTCAGCAGGCTGCGCATGACCGGGAAATGCGCAGTGGTGCCTGCCAGCCCGACGAAACTGTCGCCAACGGGAATCACCTTCTGGTTCCGCTCATAAGCGCGCGACAGCCGCGTATCGCCGAATGTCACCAGCGCATCGGCACCGATCGCCACCTCGTCACCTTTCCTGACGACAACGCAGGTAGTCATGGCTCGCCCCTTGAATGCAATGCAGACGCGCCCGCCAGGTTCGCTGGCGGGCGTTGCCGATGCTTACAGCAGAATCCGGCGGAAATCCGCAAGCAGCGCCGCGAAGTACGTGTTGAAGCGCGCGGCCTCGGCGCCGTCGATCACGCGGTGATCCCACGACAGCGACAGCGGCAGCGTCAGGCGCGGGGCGAACTGCTTGCCGTCCCACACCGGCTTCATATACGACTTGCACACGCCCATGATGGCCACTTCCGGCGCATTGATGATCGGCGTGAAGTACGTGCCACCGAGGCCGCCGAGCGACGAGATCGAGAAGCAGCCGC
>Ga0137300_1184_pt1 | contig 10161 bp, 8 predicted proteins | sample RamsorwD2O_NANAE_FD_97190 | JGI IMG/M metagenome (GOLD analysis project Ga0137300, IMG submission 97190) | Mouse cecal microbial communities from Vienna, Austria - N-Acetylneuraminic acid amended with D2O_NANAE | ecosystem: Host-associated > Mammals > Digestive system > Large intestine > Cecum... | reverse complement strand
TTCGAACCGCGATGCCTGAAGCGCCCCCTGGCCCCTCGGCACCGACCGGCGCCGTGGCAACAGGAGACGACCTTGCGATTTGAGTTAACCGACCTTCGGGTCTTCGTGGCCATTGCCGAGGCGGGAAGCCTGACGATGGGTGCTTCCGACATGCATCTGACCGCGCCCTCCGCCAGCTATCGGCTGAAGAATCTGGAGCAGACCGTCGGCGTGCCGCTGTTCAATCGCACGCAGAAAGGCATGGTCCTGACGGCGGCCGGCGAGACCATGCTGCAGCACGCCAGGACGATTCTGGACAATGTGGAGCAGTTGCAGATCGGCATGCGGCGCCACACCGATGGCATCGAAGGACACATTCGCGTTTACGCGAACAGCAGCACGATGTGCAACCTGCCCGTGGCCCTCAGCCGCTTCCTGGCGGCCTATCCCAACGTCAATGTCGACCTCGAGGAGCACCTGAGCGCGGACAGCGTTCGCGCGGTGCAGGAGCAACGCGCCGATATCGGGCTGGTGGCAGGCGCCATCGACCTGCATGGCCTCGACTCCATCCTCTATGGCGCAGACGAACTACTGTTCGTGGTGCCGCCACGTCATCCGCTGGGCATGCGCGATAGCGTCTCGCTGGTCCAGGCGTTGCGCCACGAACTCGTATCGATCGGCAGCAAGAGCAGCAATTTCCTCTATCTGCAGGATATGGCAACGCGCGCCGGCATCGTCCCGCATGTGCGCGTGCATGCGCCGAATTTTCCGGCCGTGATCCGCTGCGTGCAGGAAGGCGCCGGCATCGCACTGGTACCGCGTTCCGTGGCGGCACCGGCAATCGCGCAAGGGCTCGTCGAGGGCGTGGTGCTGGACGAACCCTGGGCCATGCGCGAGCAGCGCGTGGTCGCGCGCAGCCTTCAGCGCTTGCCAGACTACACGCGTGCGTTCATTCGCTTTCTGACGGAATCCAGCGAGTCACTCCCAGACACCGTCCTGCGTTAGATGTGTTTGAAGCCGTGTAAGGAAATATCGACTGGCTTCGTCACACACGTCACTCCATACTCGGCCATCCCGGACGCCGTGCGTCCCACGCCTAATGGAGCCCGCCGTGCCCCCTGCAGTTCTTCCCCTGGAAGGCGTCACCGTCGTCGCGCTGGAACATGCCGTCGCCGCCCCGTTCGCCAGCCGTCAGCTTGCCGATCTCGGCGCGCGCGTCATCAAGATCGAACGCCCTGGTGTCGGTGATTTCGCGCGCGGCTACGATAAGACCGTGCACGGCATGTCGTCGTTCTTCGTCTGGGCCAACCGGGGCAAGGAAAGCCTGTCGCTCGATCTGAAGCATCCCGACGCGGCAGACATCCTTCAGCAATTGCTTGGCGACGCTGACGTGCTGATCCAGAACCTCGCGCCCGGCGCCGCCGACCGGCTCGGGCTAGGCTTCGACGCGCTGCACACCCGCTTTCCGAAGCTGATCGTGTGCGACATATCGGGCTATGGCGACCACGGCCCATATCGCGACAAGAAGGCCTACGACCTGCTGATCCAGGCGGCGGCTGGCCTGATATCGGTCACCGGCGGTGAGGACGCGCCGTCGCGCGCCGGGATCTCGATCGCCGACATCGCGGCCGGCATGTACGCCTACTCGGGCATCCTCTCGGCGCTGCTGCTGCGTGCCCGCACCGGCGTGGGCGAGCGCGTGGAAGTCACCATGCTGGAAGCGCTCGGAGAGTGGATGTCGTATCCGCTGAACTTCGCGCACTATGGCGGCACACCGCCCGCCCGGCATGGCCTGGCGCATCCCTCGATTGCGCCGTACGGCCACTATCGCACCGGCGACGGCGGCAGCGTGATCTTCGGACTGCAGAACGATCGGGAGTGGCAGCGTTTCTGTCTGAACGCTCTCGACGATGCGGCCCTGGCGAACGACCCGCGCTTCACGACGAACCTGGAACGCGTGAACCATCGCGAGGCGCTGGACGTGGAAATCGGCAAGCACCTGAACCGGATGACGCGCGACGAACTGATCGATCGTCTCGACCAGGGCGGCATTGCGAACGCACCGCTGAACGACATGCACGACGTCTGGAACCATCCGCAACTGGCAGCGCGCCAACGCTGGCGTGAGGTTGCGACGCCAGCCGGATCGATCCAGGCCCTGTTGCCGCCCGCCACGCTGACGAACGCGCCAGCGCGCATGGGTGATGTGCCGGATCTTGGAGAACACACTGGCGCCATTCTGGGCAAGCTCGGATACACCGAGGCGCAACTGGAGGCGCTACGCCAGCAAGGAGCAATCTAGCACCACCTAAAAGAGGGCTCATCCTCCCCGGTAAAATCGCCCCCCATTGCAAAGGCAACTTCAGCATCCTGCTTGCCTAATACAGCTAAGGATGCTCAATCTTATCCCTACTCCAATGGCAATTTCTGTCAAAGGTTGAAGCCATGTCGAGAACTTGGGCGGATGTGTACGGATCGCCTGCAGCGTCTTTCTTTCCCGCATCCTCAACGTCTAAATCGAACGTAACACCATTTGCCTCCCAAAGAGCCTCCCACATTCGACTATCGCCGCGAACGCCGTTCATCAGCATCAGTATCGCGGAATTTCCGTTCACTTTCGACCGAAGCAGGTATTCGAAGCGTCCCATGCTTCCGCCGGCAGCAAAAAAATCGTACCTGACGAACAGCATCCTTCTTCCTTCTTTGGTTCTGAATACAGCGGACCACCTGCCAGGAAATTCAGGAATTACGGCCAAAAGCTCAAATGCTCCGCCTGCACACCTCAAGGCCTCTTGCCTTACCGATTTCAGTAGATTTCGGCGTGACCCCGTCCTGGACTCATTGGCAGCCTTAAGTGCAGAATTAATAACATCCAATCTCTTCTGCGTAACAGAGACCTCGAACGTTCCGTCATCATGCTGCTTTTTTCCTTTGGTTAACGCAATCCTCTCTTCAGTAGTTATCTCTTTCTGGATACACGACTGCCCCGATGGCGTGTCCTCCAGGCAACGCACTGCCACATATTCACCATATCCCTCTGGAACTCCAGTCCACCACAAATAAATCGCTCCTACCAACAACGAAACGGCCAAAAATAATGCGAGATACTTATACCGCTTCATCATCGATACCCCATCCCCCAAGTATTTAGATTGCAATCTATCGCAGTCGAGTTCAGCAATTTTCCCTGCACGCCCCCAGGATACCAAAATTTTTGAATTCCCAGGACCTTCGTATCATAAGAATTTAATGGTTCTGACAAATGATCATAAATGTCCGCTTTCCCAGCCCGCGCGCTATACAACACCCCGCGGTTAGCAAAGAAAATATCTAATTTCGTATATTTTAATATACCATCAGAAGGCCTCTGGGCTTTGTAGGTTGATGAGCTATAGGATATCCGACGAACAAAGTCACCGTGCCACCCAGGGGCAGGAGGAGACCATACAAACACGTTCGCCTCGGCAAAAAGATAATACTTCACCTCCCCATAATCTGCTGTTATTGACTCAAAGATCCAAAAACGCTCCTTTCCGGGTAGCAGATCTAACGTGGCAGTACTTAGCGGAGCGCCAAGCATATAAAAAAGTAGTGCTGCCGGCCCCTGCAAAGCAACCGGGATCGTATCAAACCTACAGGCCCGACTAAATCCATCTAGTGCTTGCGCACGCCCAATAGTCAGGAACATCAGCCCCATCAAAATGCAACTCTTCGCGAGGCGTCGCATTACCATTTAATATTACTCCATTGATCTGGACCGTTATAACCTTGTGGATAGATTTTTGGAGGTGGCACCAAGGGAATATGTAGATCAATCATCGGCACTGCGGGTTGCGGAGGAAGACTATCGCCTTCAGTTGGTGGCTGAGAACTGCTTTCTCCGATCAGATTCGATCTGACCGGAAAAGCTGGACCAAAAGTTCCATTATTCGAAGCGAGTATCCATAAAATTGCCGGCTATCGATCTGCGCATGAAAAAAAAGGAAATGAAAGATATGATCTGCATTCTATTTTTACATTAAATGAGAAAGATGCAACACCACCGGCTCCCACTTTGTATTTCAATGGAACATCATTAACTCCGAAGTCGCCTCCAGTTGCATTAACCAAGCGAACCATACCAGGCTCCCAGGGTAGGGTGCCAGTATTCTGGTATTCGATGCTGACCTGATACCAAGAGCCATATTTCATTCCAGTTGGCAGCGCTTGCGAATAAAATTCTGCGCCGTATACTCGATGATTTTTAAAAATAGCAGACGCCATATCCAGCAAATCGTCATAATTTTCACTCAAGCTATCAGCATGTGTATTCATAGAAATCGACAAGCCGAGTGCGATTATTAACGCCATTCTCCGCATCTCAATTCACAAAATAGGCGTTCGCAATCACCCCGGATCCAACCGATCGGCAACTCGTATATCCGGAAACATATATTGTTGCATCAGCCCGATTTGCCTTTGATGAAAGCAGAGATAATAGCCACCCCTTGCACGCCGCTGGAACGACACCCCTTTCAGTCGTTGTCATTGAGCATATCGACCAGACACCGTATCCAGTACTTGCGTACAAGTGGCCATCGAAATTGACGCCAACCATCGAGACTTTCCCTGTGCAACTCAGTGTTGCTTGTGCAAAGGTTTGAGTCGAAACGAATGCACCAAGGAGAACAAAGATACTGATTAATTTCCTCATTTTTCACCTGTACGGTAAGCCGCTAGAGACAGCGCATTAAGGACGGCCTGATCAACGGAACGGAACACGACGTGGGGCCAGCACGGTTCACTCGCCGGTATCGATGCCCGTCAGCAACACTGATGCGCCATGTATTGCGGCACAGGGTATCGGAAGAATCCGTCGGATAATTACGAAAGTTCCCCCGCAATGGGGTCGCGCCGAAACTCCGCCGCATCAAAATTGAGCTACATCGAATAAACGAGCGGATTCATGCCAGCACGGGGAGAAGTCGCCGGCGATGGCCTGGACAGGCTAGCGATGCTCTGCACAATTAGCCGGCGAGCATGTAGCGCATGAAGCAAACTGACCTTGGATTGAACTTATCGACCAAGCGCACCCGTAAGCGCGAATTCCTGGGCGAGATGAACCGCGTGGTGCCATGGGCCGATCTGGTGATGTTGATCACTCCGTACGCCCCGGAAGGCCAGCGCGGGCGTCCTCCGTTCGCGGTCGAGGCAATGCTGCGCATCCACTTCCTTCAGCAATGGTTCGGCCTGCCGAACCCGGCGATGGAAGAAGCGCTGCACGACGTGCCGGTGTATCGGGAGTTTGCCGGGCTGGACAACTAGACGGTGAGGATGCCCGGTGAGAGCACCATACTGCGATTGCGTCACTTGCTGGAGAAGCCCAAACTGACCGCTCGGATCCTCGCACCGAGTTCGACCAAGAATGCCTCGGGCGAACGCGACCCGGAGATGGATCAGAGCAAGAAGGGAAACCAGCGGTATTACGGCATGAAGCGCACATCGAACTATCGGCCTCCCTGGAAACTGGCGAAAAAACAAAAAAACCGGCAATGCCTTGCATTGCCGGTTTTTTCTTACGTGGCTTCTTTTACAGAATGCCCTTGGCGCGCAAGTCCGCGACTTCGTCGGAACCAAGCTTGAGATTGTCGCGCAGCACCTCGTCCGTATGTTGGCCGAGCCCCGGTGGCGCGTAACGCACCGTCGTGGGCGTCTCCGACAGCCTCAGCGGGCTGGCCGTGCTGCAGATCCGGTTCACGCTATCCGACGGGGGACATCCTGCCTCCCCGTAGCGCTCCTGCTCGACGCGCAGCCCGCGATGCTGGACATGCTCGTCGGCAAATGCCTGGGCGATATCGTTGATCGGACCGCAAGGCACTGACGCTGCCTCCAGCAGACGAATCCATTCGCTGGTCGGCCGGGTCCGCGTGACCTCGCTCATCATCGGAATCAGCGTCCGGCGATGCGTGACCCGGGCGCTGTTGGTGGCGAACCGCTCGTCGCGCGCCCAGTCGACATCGGCTGCTTCGCAGAAGCGTACGAACTGGCCGTCGTTGCCGATGGCAAGCAGCATGTCGCCGTCCTGCGTCGGAAAATCCTGATACGGCACGACGCTCGGGTGCGTGTTGCCCTGGCGGGTCGGCACGACACCCGCGTTCAGGTATCCCGCGCCCTGATTCGCCAGGACCGCCATGGCAACGTCGAGCAGCGCCACATCGATATGCTGGCCTCGGCCGGTGAAGTGCCTTGCCTCCAGCGCGCCAAGAATGGCCGTGGTGGCGTACATGCCCGTGAACACGTCGATCACGGCGACGCCCACGCGCACCGGTCCCGCGCCGGGCTCTCCATCGGCCTGGCCGGTGATGCTCATCAGGCCGCTCATGGCCTGGATCAGCAGGTCATAGCCGGGACGTGCCGCGTAGGGACCGGTCTGACCGAAGCCCGTGACCGAGCAGTAGATCAGGCGCGGATTCAGCGCGCTGAGCGAGTCGTAGTCGAGCCCGTAGCGCTTGAGGCCGCCGGTCTTGTAGTTCTCGATGACCACGTCGCTCTGCATCGCCAGTTCACGGATCAGCTTCTGCCCTTCCGGCTTGGCGATGTCGATCGTCACCGAGCGCTTGTTGCGATTGCACGCGGCAAAGTAGCTCGCCTGGCTCGTGGGCCCATCTTCGTCTTGCAGATACGGAGGCCCCCAGTGCCGGGTGTCATCACCCGCGCCGGGCTTCTCGACCTTGATCACGTCCGCGCCCATGTCGGCGAGGTTCTGCGTGCACCACGGCCCGGCCAGCACACGCGATAGATCCAGCACGCGGATATGGCTCAGGGCGCCGGTCTGCCGGGACGGCAGCGGCAGGCCGGTGGTCGAATCGGAGGGTGTCGTCATGGTAATTCGTTGGGTATTCAGGCGATCTCCGCCCAGCCATGGCTGAGCACGACCTTGTCGCGCTCCAGCACCTTGGCGCGCAACTGGAACTGATTTGGCTGAGCGGGATCGCGCCAGATCTCGGTGACGAGCGTTTCGCCCGGAAACACCGGTGATGCGAAGCGGATATCGAACGCGCGCAGCCGTGCCGGGTCGTGACCCGCGCATTGCCGCAGCAGCGCATGCGCAACAAGGCCGTAACTGGCCAGGCCATGCAGGATCGGCCGCTCGAATCCCGCTGCCGCCGCCACGGCAGGGTCCGCGTGCAGCGGATTGAAATCACCCATCAGGCGATACAACAGCGCCGCTTCAGGACGCGTCGGCTGCGTATCGACAAAGTCAGGCGCCCTGTCTTCAGGTGTCGGCCGCAGCGCGGGCAATGGATCATCGCTCGGTTGCCCGCCGTCCGCCTGACTGTAGCCGCCATCGCCACGCAGGAACGACACCTGCTGTACGGTCGCCAGCAGTTCACCCTGCGCGGTTTCCAGCTTCCGCTCGGTCACCATGATGGCTCCCTTGCCGGCGCCCTTGTCGGTCAGGTGCGTGATGCGGTTATGACCGACAACCTCAGCCTCTGCGGGCAGCGGATGGTGCAGCCGCAGCCGCTGTTCGCCGTGCAGCAGCTTGACCCAGTCGATACCGGTATCTGGCTCGCGTGCCCAGAAGCCGGGATAGCCCAGCACCACCGCCTGCGACGGCAGCGCGCGCAGCCCGCCGGCAGCGCCTTCGTAGACAAAGGGCAATGCCGATGCATTCATCGGATCATTGCCCAGGCCCAGGCTCAGCGCGTACAGCATGGTGTCGCGCGCGGTGTAGTGCTGACGGACCGGCGCGAATGGCCGGTTCCGCAGGTGCTGGTAGCTGATCGGCATCCTTCCCTCTGGTTCAGACCGGTGCGAAGACAGGGACCGGCGCGCCGCCGTCGGTCTCGGCGAACCGCACCTTCACGCGCTGGCCGATGTGTACGGTATCGAGATCGGTGTCGACGATATTCGTCATCATCGTCACGCCGTCATCGAGCTTCACATAGGCGATGTAGAACGGATTGGGACCGGCGCGGCGCGTGATGCTGAACGAGTAGATCTCGCCCTGTCCGCTGGCGGTCTTCCACTCGGTGTCACCCATGCAGAACGGGCACAACGTGCGCGGATACCAGTGCGGCTTGCCGCAGGACTTGCATTGGCGCACCAGCAGTCGCCCCTCGCGGGCGGCCTGCCAGAAGGCGGTGTTGTCAGGCTGCTCGTCGGGAGCCTTGTACGGAGTGGGGACGTAAGGAGTCGTCATCTGTGGCATCCCTGTTATTCGCGTTCGAGGATCAGCGTGGCGGAACCATGGCGTGAGCCCATGTAGCCGCCGGTACCCTGGGCCAGCGCCAGGTCGCAGTTCTTCACCTGCACCGCCGGGTGGGCTTCGCCGCGCAACTGGCGCACGGCTTCGATCACCTTGGTGATGCCACCACGGTTGGCCGGGTGGTTGTTGCAGAGACCACCGCCATCGGTATTGAACGGCAGCTTGCCCACGCCGGAGATCAGGTTGCCGTCCATCACGAACTTGCCGCCTTCGCCCTTCTTGCAGAAGCCCAGGTCTTCCAGCTGCATCAGCACGGTGATCGTGAAACTGTCGTAGATCGACGCGTACTTGATGTCTGCCGGGGTGACACGGGCTTCCTCAAAGGCTGCAGCGCCGGAGAAACGCGCGGCGGACCACGACAGGTCCACCTGGCCGCCCAGCAAACCCTTCACGTGCTCGCCAGCGCCCAGGATCTTGATCTTCGGGCGATTGAGCTTGGCCGCGATTTCCGGGCGGGCCACGATGAGGGCGCCGCCACCATCGGACACCACGCAGCAGTCCAGCCGGTGCAGCGGGTCCGAGATCATCGGGGAGTTCACCACGTCCTCGACGGTGACAACTTCGCGCAACATGGCGTTCGGGTTGTACTGGGCGTGATGCGACGCGGCCACCTTGACCCACGCGAGCTGCTCGGGCGTGGTGCCGAATTCGTACATGTGCCGCTGGGCAACCATCGCGTACAGGTTGACCGTCACCGGGTTGAACGGTGCCTCGAACGGCTGGTCCGGCAGGTTCGCGCCCCAGTTGCGTGCCTGCGTGCCGCTCGAACCTTCCGAACGCGGACGGCCGGCCAGCGTGATCAGCGCTACGTTGCACTTGCCGGCGGCGATGGCCTGCGCGGCGTGCGAGACGTGAGCGATGTAGGAGGACCCGCCCATTTCGGTCGAATCCACATGGCGCACGTTCAGGCCGAGATAGTCGACCATGTTCACCATACCGAGGCCCGGGGCGTCACCGGCGCAGAAGTAGCCGTCGACGTCGGCCAGCGACAGGCCCGCATCCTCGAGCGCGCCCTTGGCGCTTTCCGCGTGAAGCTGGGCAACGGTCTTGTCCGGTGCCTTGCGGGTCGGGTGCTCGTACGCCCCGACGATATATGCCTTGCTATTGATGGTCATGAACAGTCATCCGTTATCGGGTCTTGTCAGGCCGCCATGGCTTCGCCGTAGCGTTCCAGGTGGAGGTCGGTATCGCCCAGCAGGACGTCTACCATGGTCAGCGCCTTGAAATAGTCGCCAACCTCCAGTTCATCGGTCATACCCATGCCGCCGTGCAACTGCACCGCCTGCTGGCCGGCGAAGCGCGCGGCCTTTGCCGTGACGACCTTCGCGGCGGACACCTTGCGGCGGCGCTCGGCCGCGTCGGTGGCATCGAGGCCCTGCGCGGCCACGTAGGCCATCGACAGCGCCAGTTCCTTCTGCAGCAGCATGTCGGCCACGCGGTGCTGAAGGGCCTGGAAAGATGCCAGCGGCTTGCCGAACTGCTTGCGGGTGCCAAGGTACTCGGCGGTGATCTCGATCAGCCGTTCGATGGCGCCGGCCGCCGCCGCGCATTGCGCCGCAACGCCGTGATCGAGTCCAAGCTCCAGGGCCTCGAGACCGTTCGTCGTGACCAGCGTGGCGGGCACGTCGGCGAGTTGCAGGTCCGCGCCCGACAGTCGGTCCATGGTCGGATAACCGGTTACCGTCAGCCCCTTCGCGTCGCGGCTCACCAGGAACAGCGCCAGCGCGCCGTCGAGCATCGCCGAAACAATGTACGTATCAGCCACCGCGCCATGCCAGACCACCGACTTCCGGCCATTGAGCACATAGCCGTCGGCACCGGCCTTGCGGGCCGTCGTCCTGGCGACTTCGGGGCGATAACGCGAGTCCGGCTCCAGATAGGCCAGCGTGAAGATCTTGTCGCCACTCGCGATGGCGGGCAGCCACTCGGCC
>Ga0137300_1183_pt1 | contig 10233 bp, 12 predicted proteins | sample RamsorwD2O_NANAE_FD_97190 | JGI IMG/M metagenome (GOLD analysis project Ga0137300, IMG submission 97190) | Mouse cecal microbial communities from Vienna, Austria - N-Acetylneuraminic acid amended with D2O_NANAE | ecosystem: Host-associated > Mammals > Digestive system > Large intestine > Cecum... | reverse complement strand
GGCGGCCGCGGATTCAAGCCAGCAATCAGGGCAGCAGATGGGTATCGCCGGCGGCCTGAGGCGGCAGCTTGATGGCCAATGACTTGAACTCGCCGCTGGAAGCGATCGTGCCCGCATGCGCGGTGCCTTTGGGAATCACGATCAGGTCACCGGGACCGACCTCGCGCTTTTCATCGCCCAGCCAGAAGACGCCCTTGCCCGAGATGATGTACTGAATCTCGTCGGCGCTGTTGTGGTAGTGCTTGGGGACATTGCCCGACTGCACGGCGATGGTTCCGGAAGGCGTGTTGACCAGCCCCTTGGTGCGCAGGGTGCCCATGTTGGGCACTTGCGGGCCGATGGCTTCGTCGCTCATGGCCGCCAGGTTGACGATCAGGGGCGCCAGCGCGGCCGGCGGGGTTTGGGCGTGGGCATGCGGCAAGTCGATGTGGGCGACAAGATAGCCGCAAGCAAAAGCGACCGGTACGGCGGAAAAAACGGCAAGACGACGCATATTCTTCTCCCTTGGGTTGGCCTGCGATCATTGCCTCGCCGCGACGCCTGCTTCGGGCGATCAGGCTGGATTGTCGCACCGCGCTTCATACCCAAGATTGAGGGGAAACCCGGAAGCGGGCGGCACGTGTTCGCTGCAACGCGGCCGGCGAACGTCGGGATCGTCCACTATGCTCGGATCTGGCTTCCGGAAAACATCGGGCAGGCGCCGTCCTGGCGCTGGCGGCCCGGGTGATGTCGCGGACGCGCCCATCTTCGTGGCTCGCCCGGTGGCGAGCACGGTACCCGGCAAGGAGAATCGTGATGGCTCAGAGATTCGACGCGATCATCATCGGCACCGGACAGGCAGGCCCCGCACTCGCGGCGCGGCTGGCCGGCGCGGGCATGAAGCTGGCGGTTATCGAGCGCGGGCGGGTTGGCGGTACCTGCGTGAACACCGGCTGCATCCCCCCCAAGGCGCTGATCGCGAGTGCGTACGCCGCCCAACTGGCGCGGCGGGCTGCCGAGTATGGCGTGACCATCGGTGGGCCGGTCGCGGTCGACATGAGGCAGGTAAAGGCACGCAAGGACGAAATCTCGGGCAGGTCCAGCCAGGGCGTGGAGCAGTGGATGCGCGGGCTGGACAACGTCACAGTCCATCAGGGGCACGCCCGCTTCGAGCACGCGCGCGGCGTGCGAGTCAACGGGGAGTTGCTGGAGGCCGACCAGATCTTCATCAACGTCGGCGGCCGGGCGCTGATTCCACCGATGCCAGGGCTGGATCAGGTGTCATACCTGACCAATTCAAGCATGATGGAAGTCGATTTCCTGCCGGAGCATCTGATCATCGTTGGCGGCAGCTACATCGGCCTTGAATTCGGCCAGATGTACCGGCGGTTTGGGGCCAGGGTGACCATCGTCGAAAAAGGCCCGAGACTGATTCAGCGGGAAGACGAGGACGTGTCGCAAGCCGTGCGGGAGATTCTCGAACGCGAGGGCATCGAGGTTCGGCTCGACGCCAACTGCCTGAGCGCGCGCAAGGACGGCGACCATATTGCCGTCGGGCTCGATTGCGCGGGCGGGGCGCCTGAAGTTCACGGCTCGCACCTGTTGATGGCCGTCGGGCGCGTGCCCAATACGGACGATCTGGGGCTCGACACGGCAGGTATCGAGACGGATGCCCGGGGCTACATCAAGGTGGACGATCAACTGCGCACCAGCGTCCCCGGCATCTGGGCGCTTGGCGACTGCAACGGCCGGGGCGCTTTCACGCATACGTCCTACAACGACTATGAGATCGTCGCGGCCAATCTGCTCGATAACGATCCGCGCGCGGTGACGGATCGCATCCCGGCCTATGCCTTGTTTACCGACCCGCCGTTGGGCCGCATCGGCATGACGGAGCGGGAAGCGCGGCAGTCAGGGCGCAAGGTGCTGGTGGGCACGCGGCCCATGAGCCGTGTCGGGCGGGCCGTGGAGAAGGGCGAAAGCCAGGGCTTTATGAAGATACTCGTCGACGCCGACACGCGGCTGTTGCTGGGCGCTGCGATCCTCGGCCTGAACGGTGACGAGGTGGTGCACTCACTGCTCGACGTGATGTACGCCGGGGCTCCCTATACGACCATCAGCCGCGCGGTGCATATCCACCCCACGGTGTCCGAACTGGTGCCGACGGTGTTGCAGGGATTGCGGGCGCTGACCTAGCGTTGCCCTGGTGCCGCCGTCGGGTTTAGGGATGGATCTTCTCCCCCTTGTTCAGCATCTCGATGAACTGGGCAATCTTTCTGGCGCGCGTTTCGGCTTTCTTCACGTTCTGGATTCTGAACAGAATGGCGAAGCGGTTCTGGCTGTTCAGGGTGGCGAAGAATTTCCTGGCCTTGGGGTTGGCGTCGAGGGCCTGCTGCAGATCGTCGGGCACGGTCGCCTTGCTCGGGGATGCATAGGCGGCCTCCCAGCGTCCGTCGCGTCTGGCCTGCTCGACGGCACGAAACCCGGCTGGACGCATTCGCCCGGCGGCGATCAGCGCTTCGGCCTTTTCCTTGTTGATCCTGGACCAGATACTCTTTGCCGTCCTCGGCGTAAAGCGCTGGAGCCAGTAGTGTTCGCTCTCGGTCTGCTTCTGCCCGTCGATCCACCCATGGCAAAGGGCGCTTTCAATCGCCTGCGCATAGGACACCGTGGCTTCCCCGGCCGATCGCTTGGCGATGCGAAGCCAGACGCCGGATGCGGAGCCTCCATTGGCTTCGAGCCAGACTTCCCATGCTTGCTGATCGGCGAACGTGAGTGTTGGACTGTCCATGTGATGCCTGACGGGATTGTGCGGCGGACGAAGGGAATCGACGGTATCACAGCCCGGGAGCATTCGGCGAGAGTGGAAGGATCGCCACCGGCGTGGCAACGCTTATAATTCGCCAGCCCTCCGCCATCCACGATTCCATGCCCGCTGTGCCTGCCCAAGAACCCATCCGCCACGATGGCGCCATTGTTATTGGCGGAGGACCTGCCGGTCTCATGGCCGCCGAGATGCTGGCCGGGCAAGGCCTGCCGGTGGACGTCTACGACGCCATGCCATCGGTCGGTCGCAAGTTCCTGATGGCCGGCAAGGGCGGGATGAACATCACCCACTCCGAGGCGGCGGATGCCTTCCTGCGCCGCTATGGCGCACGCGCGGACCGGATCGGGCCGCTGCTTGACAGCTTCGACGCCGACAAACTGCGTGCCTGGGTGCACGGGCTGGGCATCGACACTTTTGTCGGCAGTTCGGGGCGCGTATTTCCCACTGACATGAAAGCCGCGCCGCTGTTGCGGGCATGGCTCCATCGCTTGCGCGAGTCCGGGGTGCGCATTCACGTGCGGCACCGCTGGATCGGTTTCGGCGCGCCCATCGACGGCTGGCATGTGCTGCGCTTTGCCACGCGGGACGGCGAGGTCGAGGTGGCGGCACGTGCGGTTGTGCTCGCGCTCGGCGGCGGTAGCTGGGCGCGTCTCGGTTCCGATGGCGCATGGCTGCCGATGCTGGCGGCGCGCGGCGTTGACGTGGCGCCGCTGCGGCCCGCCAACTGCGGCTTCGATATCGCGTGGAGCGAAGTGTTCCGCGCGCAACATGCGGGCGAGCCGGTGAAGTCGGTGGCCATTGGCGTCACGACGGTCGATGGCACGGCATTGCAGCGGCAGGGCGAATTCGTCATCAGCGAGACCGGTATCGAAGGCAGTCTGGTATACGCGCTGTCCGCGCCGATTCGCGATCTGATCGAGACGCACGGGTTCGCGGTCATCACGGTGGACCTGGCGCCGGGACGCTCTCCTGAGGAAGTCGCAGCCGAAGTGAGCCGGCCGCGCGGCTCGCGTTCGGTATCGAGCCATCTGCAGAGCCGGCTGGGTATTACCGGCGTCAAGGCGCGCATGTTGCGTGAGGTCCTGACGAAGGAGGCGATGCACGACCCCGTGGCGCTGGCGGCGGCCATCAAGGCATTGCCGCTGCGGCTCGTTCGCGCGCGGCCGATCGACGAAGTCATCAGCACGGCGGGCGGTGTCCGCTTCGAGGCGATGGATGACCGACTGATGCTGACCGCATCGCCGGGCCTGTTTTGCGCGGGGGAGATGCTGGACTGGGAAGCGCCGACCGGCGGCTATCTGCTGACGGCCTGCTTCGCGAGCGGGCGCGTGGCCGGGTCGGGGGCCGTGGCGTATTTGCGCGGCTGACGTGTCCGGCCATCTCCCGCTCCGGGAGTGGCAACGTTGCCTGCGGTGCCGTCAGCGTAGATGCCCGCCGAACAACCCAAGCAGACCGATCACGATGAGGTAGATGGCGACGATGTAGTTGAGCAGTCGCGGCATGATCAGAATGAGGATGCCGGCGATCAACGATATGAGGGGTCCCGCACTGGTAACCATGGTCATGGTGACTCCCGGAAACAGGCGTGCCCGGGTGGCACGCCTTTCTTTCTTGCAAGCGATGGGTTACCAGTGGACGTCACGCTCCCATGCCTTCAGCTCATCCTCGGCCTTTTCCTTGGTGCAGCCATAACGTTCCTGGATGCGGCCGAGAAGCTGGTCTCGCTTGCCGCGGATCTGCGTGATGTCGCTGTCAGTGAGCTTGCCCCACTGTTCCTTGACCTTGCCCTTGGCCTGTTCCCACTTGCCTTCGATCTGATCCCAGTTCATATCTGACTCCTTGAGTGAAGTCCCCTGAGGCGGACATACGGACGCCGCCCGGGGGAGCACGCCAGCAATTGGCGGAGGTGATGATTGACGGTTGATTACTTGCCGAACTTGGCGGCGACATCGGCCTGGCACTGGCTCCGGGCGTCGCCGGACATCGCATCGCAACGTTCCTTGCGAGCCTCGTATGCCGCGTCAAGGTTGTCCTTCTGGGCAGCACGGCGCGCTTGCGCGACTTCCTCGGGGCTGCCGGTGGCTGCGGCCTTCTCGATCTTCGCGGAGCCCAAGGCCCTCTCATGCGCGGCCTTGGCATCCTTCACGCAGACGTCCTTTTCGTTGCCCTTTCTGTCGTCACACATTTCCTTGGCCACGTCGTAGTCTCGATCGGCCTTGGTTTTCATGGCCTTGGCGTGGGCCTTTTCGGTACCTTCGTGACGCGCATCCGCGTCAGCCCTGGCCACGTCGCGATCTCGCTTGGCCTCCAGCTTGCACACGTCCTTCGCGTTGTCCTTCATGCCGTCACATCTCGCGGATGCTGCCTTGTAGTCGGCATCCGCCTGCTTGATTGCAGCTTCGTGATCGGCCTTCGATCCTGCCGGGGCTTGCGCCAGTGCCATGCCTGCGGGCGTGGCAACAAGCATCGAACACACTACTGCCGAGAGCCATTTACTCATCACGTTCGAGCTCCTGTTCAAAGTGGATTCAATCGGACCCGCCGGGCCCTCCCGTTGCTGCCCGGCGGCGGGGGCAGGGCTGTGCGCCCATGCATCAAGGTTAGGTTCGCGGTGGGGGAGGGAAGCAGAAGGGCGGTTCCGAAAGGTGCGTCAGACGATTCCGACGATGGACCGCAGAGAGCGCAACTGACGTACGGCAGGCGCACGGCAGGCGCACGGCAGGCGCACGGCGCACATCGTTGCTCGGCCTTGATGGGATACAGTACGCAGAGTTTCGCGACGGCCCAGACGCCTCAGGAGCGCCAATGCTTGATCACGTCAAATTCGGCGTCAGCGATGAATCGCGCCGCATAGGGCGCTGGCAGCAAGGACAACGGTACCCCTGGTCCGCGCCCGCGCTACCATGCGAACCACTACGCGAACTACCACGCGAACTAACAAGCGGCGTTCGTCATTGGTCCCGACGGGCACAGCATCGAAGCGGTTTGCCATCAACCCGAGGCCAGAAAGGATGATCATGCAGATTCCGGTAATCGAGCCTGCGCGAACCGCGCTGGTGGTCATGCATTACCAGACCGATATTCTGGAGTTGTTCCCGTCCGTCGCGCCGGTTCTGCTGTCGAATACACGCAGGCTGTGCGATGCCGCGCGAGCGGTGGGCGTCGGCGTCTATTTCGCCAAGATTCATTTCAGCGCGGGGTATCCGGAAGTCAGTCCGTTGAACCGGAACGGGCAGGTCATCAAGCAGCTTGGCCTGTTCGTCAATGACCAGATCTCGCCGGAACTCGGCCAGCGGGCCGACGAACCGCTGATCCTCGCGCATCGCGCCAGCGTGTTCTTCGGCACCGACCTGGAGGTGCGGCTTTCCGCCCGGGGGATCGACACGCTGATCATGGTTGGCATTGCGTCGACGGGGGTGGTGCTGTCGTCGGTGGCGCATGCGAGCGATGCGGACTTCCGCCTGCTCACGGTGAAGGACTGCTGCTACGACCCGGATCCGGTCGTCCACGATCATCTATTCGCAACGGCATTCGAATCGCGTACGACGGTGCTTTCGCTCACCGATGCCTTGGCGTTGCTGGCCCAGCCTTCCTTGGTCACTGAGGGGCGTGCCTGATTCGGCACGCGCAGGGGTCACTTGTCGCGCGTCACGCTCACGCCGGCATCCACGGTGCCGTACACGGTGACGCTTGATTCCCGGCCTCCCGGGGCGCTTGACGACGCGCATCCCTGAATGGCGCCAAGCAGGAGTACCAGTCCAATTGCGCTGAAAACTACCCGATGCATGATGATTGTCCGATGTCTTCCAAAAAGCATTGGACGGCGCGGAGCCTCAGGAGTTTCATCCGGGATGGCGACGACCCTGGTGTCGGGTCGTCGACGCAATCATGGACGCTCGCCGGAACGTAGGCGATCAGATTGCGGACAGGCGCAGCACGTTGGGCGGGCCATCCATGAACGCGCCCATTGCTTTGCCGATGGAGCGGAAGTGCTCCGATTTCCGATGCGCGTCGACCGCATCCGCATCGCGATATTTCTCGGTGAATGCGTAAAGTCCGGTTTCAGCGGTCCGCCAGAGCGTGTACTCAAGGCATCCTTCCTCCTGCCGGGATGCCGCCACCAGTTCGGCTGCAACCTTTTCGAACTCGGCCTCGGCACCAGGTTTCACTTTGATCTGCGCAACAACAGCCAGCATCGTCTCCTCCTCTTCAAGTGGGTAATTTTCGGAAAATCCTAGCCTGACCGGACCGCTCAGTCTAGGTGCATGGGCCCAACAAAACGTTCGGTATTCGCCCTTGCTGGTCTTTCCGGGGCATTGCGCGCGCTGGCGTTCTGCATGGCAGTTGATGTCCCATTTCTGGCTGCCTGAGGCGCGATTTGACCTGTTCTGACCGTTGGACGGATGGGGGCACTGGCCGGTCACGGCGCGCGGGGGGCGCGTCGGACGCGACGAAATCAGCATAGCAGATGCATACTGCCCGCACGCGGGCAAAACCGCGTGCCGCTATACTCCGTGGATCCCACGCCCTTGGCCGTTCATTCCGGCACATCAGACACCATGACGCCAGCCACTCCACCTATCGCAGTCGTTGGCGGGCAACCCGTGCCGAACGGCCATGCCGGGGCCACCTCCCGTAACGGCGCAAAGGTGCCGTTCGAGGCCGGCATCCGGTTGGCCGGTGTCGGCAAGTTTCAGTATCGCCTCTTCGTCATCTTCGGCCTGGTCTGGCTCGCCGATGCCATGCAGGTGCTGTCGATCGGCTTCAGCGCGCCGTCCATCGCCAAGACGTTCGGCATCACGATGCCCCAGGCGCTGCAGACCGGCACGCTCTTCTTCGTCGGGATGCTGGTGGGCGCGATCGTCTTCGGCCGCCTGGCCGACCGCATTGGCCGCCGCCCCGTGCTGATGATTGCCATCGTCATCGACGCGCTCTCCGGCATCGCATCGGCCTTCGCGCCAGAACTGTCCTGGCTGCTCGTGTTGCGCTTCCTGACGGGCGTCGGTGTCGGCGGCACCCTGCCGGTCGACTACACCATGATGGCCGAATTCCTGCCCAGCGACCGTCGCGGCCGCTGGCTGGTCCTGCTCGAATCGTTCTGGGCGATTGGCACGATCTGCCTGGCGGTACTGGCGCTCGTGGCGCTGTCCCATGGCGATCAGGCCTGGCGCGTCATCTTCCTGGTCACAGGCATTCCCGCGCTGATTGGCGTTGTCCTGCGCTTCTACATTCCGGAATCGCCGATGTACCTGAACCGTAGCGGGCGATCGGACGAGGCCCGCAAGGTACTGGAACGGGTGGCGAAAGCAAACGGCCGAAACGTCGAGATCCCGGCCCTGCAATCCGAAGTCGTCGCGCCGAAGTCGGTCTTCACGCTGTTCTCCGGAACGTTCCGCCGCCGCAGCTTCGCGCTATTTGCCGCGTGGGCGCTGATCTCGATCGCGTACTACGGTGTGTTCGTCTATCTGCCGATCAAGCTCGGCGCGGAGGGCTTCGCCTTCATGCGGGGGCAGGTCTTTCTGGTCGTCCTCGCCATCGTCCAGCTCCCCGGCTTCGCCTTGTCCGCGTACGGCGTCGAGCGCTGGGGCCGCAAACCCACGCTGATCGGATTTCTGCTGCTCAGCGCGGTCGGCTGCATGCTGTATAGCCTGGGCACGTCTCCCACGGTCGTGGTCGGCTCCACGTTGCTGATGAGCTTCGCGCTGCTGGGTACCTGGGGCGCGCTGTATGCGTTCACACCAGAGGTCTACCCGACCGATCTGAGAGCCACTGGAATGGGCGCGGCCGGTGCGGTGGCACGTTTCGGCGGCCTGTTCGCACCCGCGATCATCGCGCCAGTGATGGTCACGCATTTCACCCTGGCCCTCGCGTTGATCTCCAGCATGTTGCTGGCCGGCGCCTTCGCCATCGGCATCGTCAACGTGGAATCGAAGGACCGCGCGCTCGATTGAGCAGGGCCGACGGCGGGTCCCTGACTGAACCGGACAGACCCTTCCTCGGCCAATCTACCCCAGCATTGATGTCGGTCTGCTTGCCGCCCTGACCGACCGCCTCCCATGGCATGCCGTCCCCGCTGACCGCGACGGCGCCCTTCGCCATAGGGATAAATCCTCCCCCCTCTTGCTCCACATTGGCAGGACGCCCCACCCCTCCCGGAGGGGGTTCCGCCTCGGGCTGCGCGATCTAATGCGCATCAGCCCACCTCCATGTGCTGCCAGGCACCGGCAAACGGTGGGCGATCACAACACAAGACCAATACGGAGAAGACAGAGCATGAGGAAGCAGGCTTTCGCGCTGGCGGCTCTCGCCGCGGCCAGTGTCACAGCACACGCGCAATCGAGCGTCACGCTTTACGGAGTCATCGACGGGTCGATCGAGTACGTCAATCGCGTGGCGTCGTCCGCCGCCACGCCCAACCAGGGCGGCAGCCGCTTCGGCATGCCCAGCGTGGGCGGCCTGTCGGCGTCGCGCTGGGGCCTGCGCGGCGTCGAGGATCTGGGCGGCGGCAACCAGGCGCTGTTCGTGCTGGAGTCCGGCTTTCAGTGGGACACCGGCGCGCTGCAAAGCGCCCCTTTGTTCAACCGCCAGTCGTACCTCGGCATCCAGAACGCCACCGTCGGCAAGTTCTCGTTCGGCCGTCAGTACACGTCGTTCTTCGACGGCATGGCCAACTTCGCCCCGCTTCGCTTTGCGGCCACCTATGAGCCGGGCATCTGGTGGATGGGCCTGAACTACCGCGAAGACAACATGGTCAAGTACACGGGCCAGTTCGGACCGTTCCAGGCCGTGGCGCACTTCTCGTTCGGCACCGGCGTGGCCGTGCAGAACGCCACCATCCTGCTAGCCAATGGCGGCGCCGGCGAAGTACCGGGGCACTTCTCCGACAACACCGGCTACGGCGGCTCGCTGATGTACCTGAGCAACGGACTGGGATTCTCCCTCGCGGCGGATGAATGGCGTCCGGCAGCGGTCACCGGCCAGCCGGGCAAGATGACCAAGCTCGGTGCGGCGGCCCTCTACAACACCGGGCCGCTCAAGTTCACGGCCGGCTATCGCTACAACAAGGGAGAGTTCTCGAACGGCGGCACGCTGCTGCGTGACGACTACTGGTGGGCAGGCGTGAACTATCAGGCCACGCCGGCACTGGGACTGTCCCTGGCCTACTACTTCGCCAACGTCAAACAAGCCAGCGCGGCGGCGAACACCCCGACAAGCAATCCGCCCAACATGCATCAGGTCAGCTTCATCGCCGACTACAACTTCAGCAAGCGCACGGACGTCTATCTGTCGGCCGGCTGGGCGCACAACGGTGGCCTCAGCTTCGACGGCGCCGCCACGGCCTATGCCTTCAAGTATCCGACCATGACCGGACAGCAGAACATGATCGGGGTGACGGTAGGCATCCGGCAGATCTTCTGACCAAGAAC
>Ga0137300_1180_pt1 | contig 10702 bp, 9 predicted proteins | sample RamsorwD2O_NANAE_FD_97190 | JGI IMG/M metagenome (GOLD analysis project Ga0137300, IMG submission 97190) | Mouse cecal microbial communities from Vienna, Austria - N-Acetylneuraminic acid amended with D2O_NANAE | ecosystem: Host-associated > Mammals > Digestive system > Large intestine > Cecum... | reverse complement strand
GCATGATCTCGACAGCCATCCGAGAATATCCGGTTCTCACCGATCCGACGCGGTTTGACATCGGCAACGCCCGCATCGTCTCGCTCGATCTTGACGAGGTAGCGCCGCGCGGCGGCGGTCCCGCGGACAAGACCACCGCGCTCATGTACATGCTGGCGCGCTACGTGCTCGCCAAGGACTTCTACCTCAACGAAGAGGTGCTCGATTATATCCCCGAGGACTATCGCAAGCATCACCGACCGCGGATCCGACGCATCCGTGAAACGCCCAAACGGCTCGTTTACGACGAATTCCACCGAACCTCGGCCTCCAAGATGGTTCGCGAGCAGGTTCTGATCGACATGCGTGAAGGCCGCAAATGGGGCGTGCACATCGTGCTCGCCAGCCAGCTCCTCAAGGACTTCAACAACGACATGGTCGACATGGCGAGCGGCATCTGGATCATGGGCGTCGGCAACGACCGCGTCGCCGACGAGGCGGCCGAGATCTTCGGTCTTTCCAAGACCGCGACCCATATCGTCAAACGCGAGCTCCGCGGTCCCGGCGCTAAGGGAGCGCCCTTCCTGACAGTGCTCGGCCTGAAGGACGGCAAGCACGAACACCTGCTCTACAACACCTTGTCGCCGATCGAGGCCTGGGCGTTTTCAACCACGGCCGAGGATGCCCAGCTGCGCAACCGCCTCTACGAGCACATGGGCGCCGTTCAGGCGCGCCGTCGGCTCGGAAAGCGGTACAATCGAGGGTCCGCCAAGATTGACATCGAGCGTCGGGTCACGATCGAGATGGAGCGCGGCAACATGAACGAGGACAAGGCCCAGGACGGCGTGATCCAGCAGATCGTCAACGAGATCATTGCCATGCCCATGGAGTGATCCGCTGGCGCGGGACTAAACAAGTTTGGAGGCCAGCCGATCGGCCGGAGAACACATGACCAAGCGCTCTGATCAATCGGCAGCCTCACTGCCTCACGACTTTTTCTCGCACCAGAACGCCTGGCGGAGTGCGCTCGTGGGCATGCGCGATGCCGCCCCCGAGCGCACCGAGGACACGGACGAACGTGCCTACTGGAACCACGAGCTGCGAGCATTCGATCGCGCCTATGCCGAGCTTGCAGCCGCGCGCAGAAACCCCGGTGCGCACAACGCGCCGCAGGACCTCGAAACGCGATTGGAAGCGGCCTTCATCAGGGCCGGAGGCATTCCCGGCCTCGCCGCCGCCGAAGGTGGCGCGCGCAGGATCATCGAGATCGCGCTGAAGGAAGTTTCGGCATTCATGGCCACGTCGAGCCGCGAGCCGACAGCCTGGCTGCCCCTTTCCGGCACGCGTGACATCACAACAGATCGCAGAGAGGTCGATCGGCTTGCCGAGAACGGCTCGGCCGTGCTGCCCCTCTTCATTTCGCCGGAAACCCCAACTGTCGTCCCGGAGGCCTTGGAGAATTCGAACTCTTTGCTGACGGCCATACTGCTGGAGAAGCGCCCCGATCAGGAGATCGAAGATCAGATCTCCGAGAACAGGAAGGCATTGACCGCTTTGGGAATGCCGAAGGAGCCGAACGAGGAGCCAGAAGCTCCTCACCCCTAAAGAAACCGCTCCCTCCAGTAGCCGGCATCTAACGTCAGAGCCAGGTTAAGCCTCTATGCTGGGTCAGATCGGAGTGCGTGACCGTCCTGAGCCGCCACCACCACGACCGTCCCACGCAAACGTTTGTTTAGCTCCGGAATTTGGGCTGCGGCAAGTTGCCATGGTCCCGGACTTTGTCGCCCAAAGAAAGACTTCGCGTCCGCACCGGACAGGTTAAAGCGAACGACAGCAACGCAATCCGGGGCATTCACCCAAGCTGCTATTGCACCATCGTGAACTCCGACCATCAAGTGAGGCGCTTCAACGGGAGGGAGTGCCCGAAAGCCGGCCGACTTGATCCAGTCAAGTCCGGCCGCCGTGACCGGACAGCAGAAACATTGTCCGCCGATGGCGCCGCGTTGGGACAACTGGTTTTCGATCCACCAGTCGTTCTGCCAAGCTTCGTAGCCGAACAGCATGCCTTCCAGCCGTTCAAAGTGCTCGTTCCAGCCTCCCGGCCTGGCCGCGGCCTCCCATATCGTCCGGCTGGCTGAAATCCGCCATTCTTCGCCCTTCAGCGAATAGTAGATCGTCCTGGTACCCAAAAAGCCGCGAGTCGGCACCATGTACGGTGGCAGCTCGTATCCGGTGTGAAGCAAGTAGGGCGCCCCATCCAACGGGTGCCAACGGAACAGATCAAACTCAAGACCGACCGATTTGAACTCGGAACGATCAAAGCGAACGGCAAAGCTCGCTACGAGCTCAGCGACTTGACCGTCCTCGAGACGGTACCTGCCCTGCAGATCTTCGTCTCGACCCGCAACTTATCCGAGGATCAAACGAAGTCGCTCGACATCAGTGACGAGGAAACGCGACTGCGCAATGGCGCACCACAGCTCACAGTCGAATGCCTGCAGAACGAAGAGATCGAAGCTCAGCGGCCCACTCCTGGAAGACGTCAGTGCCACGATTAAAGCCCGCCCGGCGCCTGGAGCGCCGGCCGGGAAAGATCAGACCCGGAGGTTGTCGGCCGACATCTTGCCGCGGTGCTCGACGAGCTCGTAGGAGATCCGTTGCCCCTCGTTGAGGGTCTTGAGACCAGCGCGCTCGACCGCCGAAATATGCACGAACACATCCTTGCCGCTCTTCTCGCCCTCGGGTTGGATGAAACCAAAACCCTTGGCCGCGTTGAACCACTTGACCGTACCGAAAGCCACTTTTAACTCCATGATCGTTGCGTTTCCCACCCCAACTAGGTAGTGGCATCCGGCCGCCTCAACCGGACGACGCAACAAAACCTCAGAAGCATCCCGCTGGCAAGTCAGGACGACAAGTGTCGGTTAACGGAACGGGTCACCGCCTGGCAGCCAGTCCAAGGATTCGACTATCGTTAATCCGGCTGACGGCCGGCCTCCGCCGTGGGCGGTTCGTCCGCTCCGACGACCGGGCGCGCAGCCATGGACATAAACTCGGGCTCTCCGAACGGCGCCCAATCAAACGTCCGGAGGGCCAGCATGGCATCGAAAAGCTCGGGTACGATCCCCACCTCATCGTCATCAAGCCCCAGAACATACGCAAGCTCTTCGCCTCCAGGAGGCGACAACGTCACCCGCGCGACCGAATATCGCCGGCAGAGTTCACGTTCGTCGATCCAGCCCGCAGCATCCAAAAGACGCCCATCAGGCGCCTGGACGAGCCGGTGCATCGAGCCGTGCTCCTCGGACGACACTCTCCTGATCGGCCAACCCGTGACCCTGTGGAGGGCCACCGCGAAGGCGTCACAATCGCCGGAAACATACATATATCGGACCTTCATAAGGTCGGACATTGACTCAAGCCTGCCGAGCTCTTCATCGCCGGCTTCGAGCCGATCTGCGACTTCGCGGGCAATATCAGAAATCGTTCTCATAGGACCCGGTTTATCACCGCCGTCGGCGCTTGGGAAATAGCTCGTCCCTCACACTGCGGGATGTCGCCGTCAGGCGAACCCCGTAGGGCTTGCGCCATATTGCCCTATCGATCTCACCGGGAGCCCCGATTTTGAGCTTTCCACGGGCGTTGTCGGCAATGAAGATCGCATCGCTCATCCGCCGGCCGGAGCGCCGGTTCTTCCCTTTGAGCTCCTTCCAAAGACGAACCCGACCGACCTTCAGCTTCGGCAATTCCTCGCTGAGTTCCCGGCGCAGACAGTCCTTTTCGGTCTCCTTCGCTCGCCGGCGCCCACCCGGAAACATCCACATACCGTCGCAGCGCCGCCGCACCAGCAGCACACGACCTCTCCGGACCGCCACGAGTTTTGATGATTTCGCCATTTCAGAGTCGTACCATTGCAAGGATTCGTTTGTCGCGACCTTAAGGCCGCCGAGAGCTACATCAATCGGCTTTGCCAAGCAGGGTTAAGGATATCCAATCCTTTTGCACAGGGCGGTAAGCGCGACGCGTTCCGGCTACATCACCCAGTTGCTATCGTTGAAACCATGCATGCCCCGGTCAAAAACACGCCCGCAGCGACCAAGCGTCCGCGCCGCACTGTCTTCGAAGCCAAGTTGAGCGCCTCGCCGTCAAAGCTTTTGCGCATCCGCGGATTGGCCGAGACCCTGGCGGGGCTTACCGGAGATCCGGCAGCTGGTGGTCATTTGCCGCTTCGTGACGCCTGCCATAAGGTCGCGGCGGCACACGATTGTCCGGCCGGACCAGTCCTGCTCGAGGCGGTTCGGCAACGACACTCCATCATTGCGCACAGAATTTGCGATCGGGATTCCGCCATCCGGATTGCGCACGGTGTCGCTGCCCGTCGAACGATGGCAGCCTTGGTGCGGAAGGGACTGGCGAAGGTCGCTAAGCGGGTCGGCCTTCGAGACGCCCGACCGAGGCCATGGCACCGGGATCCCGTCATCGCAGCCGAGCTCGAAAGGCTGGTTGATCGCTTCTTCGACACCTACAGGCCTTTCGTGATCGACGGAGAGAGGGACGCCGGCTGGCGCTTTGCGCTGGTCATTCCTCATCCGCCCAATCTGTTCGAAGGGTCTTGCGGCGCAGACATCCTGGCCATCAGGGACGACGAGCGCCCGACCCTCGATTGCATTCACATCGGCCCCGAGGCGCGCCCGCTCGACCTTGACGAGGGCCGCATTGAGCGCCTTCGACCGGCGATCTCGCTGGCCCTCACAGGCAGCGAACGTCTCGCTGTCGAGGAGATTTGGAGAGCCGCGGATGGCCAGGGAAGCCTCGCGGCCGCCAAAGAGATCGCCCCCTTGCGGTCATGGCCCCGCTCCGCGGAATACGGCTTCTGGCGCCGCATCCAGTATTGCTGGACGCGCACTCAGGCGAACGGCCTCGCCCACTTCCGCCGGCGGCTGCCGCCGGAAGTTCAGGACCATGCGGCGATGGCCGGCCGCAAATTCGCGGATCCGCAAACAACTGCCGAATTCTTTGCTGTCCGGCGCGGATGGTCGCTCGAAGACTATAAGCGTGCCAATCAAGCTCTGCGGGCGATCCCCATCCTGCGTCCGACAATCATGGCCCCAGAGGTCATACGCATCATCCTGTCTGGTGAACCGATCGAGCGGGCCGTCCGTGCAGCCGTAAATGCCGAACAGCCCGTCGACGAACTGAGCTCTCCGCTGCATCTCAAGACCATTCAGTCGCTGGCAAAGGGCTATCGCCTGACCGTGGTGAGCCCCCCGGCGACGATCTCCAACTTCCTTGACGTCGTTCCGGTGGTAGAAGCGATCTTCAGGGCCAATCCACATCATCCAACACTGGACGGAACGGAGCTTGAGCAAATCCGCGCCCTCGCCAGGTTCGACAGGGTGCCAGTCGAACTGAGGATGCGCGCGGCGCTCGCGCACCGTAACGCCAAGGGCCGCATCCGAGGCTGCCCAAACCTGTTTGACGCTTATTCTTGGATCTATCGACGCGCTGCGCTCGCACTCGCCGGCACCGATAGTCCCCCGGGAGACCATCACGGCCGGATAGCCAGGGCCGCCTACGACATCCTCTTCCCCGAAGGACGCACCCTGGCCGGCCTGGTGACCATCAATCGCACCTGGCACGAGGAACAGCGCCATCTGGACGCGACGTTCGAGCGCCTAAAATCGGCGCTATTGACGTCGCGTATCGAGGCCCTGAAGCAGGACAGCAGCCTCTACCCTCACTTCCTGGCATCCGACACGGAAATCGCAGGAGTCAAAATGCGGCCGCTCGTTGACGATGACGTCATCATCAGGGAGGGCGAGGAGCTTAATCATTGCGTTGGGAGCTACGCTGGATCCGCAGCGGCGGGCAGGTCCATGCTGGTGTCGCAGATCTCTGCGGAGGGGCGATCAACAGCCGAGGTTTGCCTGGAGAGCGAAACGGTAAACGGTGCCGTCCGCCGGAAGCTCTCCGTCTGTCAAAACCAGGCGTTCGAGAACACCGAGCCACCCCCCTCCCATCACGCGGCACTGACCAAGCTTCTGAAGTCGGTCACGCAAGAGTTCCTGCTGGACCTCGACCAACGCATACGCACTGCGTCCCTTGCTGCCTATCGCTTCCGCGGAGACATCTACAAAGCCCTCCCGCTCGAGGACCTCGATGCACTTCAGAACCACGCCTTCACCGATCTGAGGCGTTACATGCCCAAAAGGCTAAAGAGGCTGAACCGGGCCGAGTGGATGGCGCGGCACCCATACGTCCCGGACCCTGAAGCCCGCAACGAGGCGGACGAACTGCAGGCAGTGCCGTTCTAGCGAAGCCCCCCCCCCCGGAGCTAGCCGTCTCGGCCACGGCCCGAGGCCTGTGGCAACTGGGGAAACCGCGGTCGGGAGGGCTTGCAGCTCGCTGCCGGCCTCGTCATGGTTTTCCGGCATTTCAAGGATTCGATAACGCCGCCACAATCCGCGACAACAGGCCACAGATGAAGCAATACCTGGACTTGCTTTCACGCATTCTCAGCGAAGGCACCCGGAAGGAAGACCGGACCGGAACAGGCACGATCTCCATCTTCGGGCACCAGACCCGCTTCGACCTGTCGCAAGGGTTTCCTCTGTTGACCACGAAGCGCTTGCCTCTGAAGGCGATCGTTCATGAGCTCCTCTGGTTCCTGAAGGGCGACACCAACGTCAAATACCTCCAGGACCACGGCGTCTCCATTTGGAACGAATGGGCCGACGAAAAGGGCAATTTGGGCCCGGTTTACGGACATCAATGGCGATCGTGGCCAGGCAGGCTCGAGACCGGCTATCCAAGCCCCCTTCCCGCTGGGGCAATCAATCTCGGCAGCTACAACGGGGATCCATTCTACGCGTTCAACAAGCCGATCGACCAGATCGCGAACGTCGTGGACGCCATCAGGAAGAACCCCGATTCTCGCCGGCTGATCGTCAGCGCGTGGAATCCTGCGGACGTCGATAGGATGGCGTTGCCGCCGTGCCACTGCCTGTTTCAATTCTACGTTTCGAACGGCGCACTGTCATGTCAGCTCTACCAGCGATCGTGCGACGTATTCTTGGGCGGGCCCTTCAATTGGGCTTCGTATGCCCTCCTCACGCTGATGATTGCGCAGGTCACGGAGCTCCGGCCCGGTGAATTCATCCACTCGATAGGCGACGCTCACCTATATCTCAACCATCTCGAGCAGGCTCGCCTGCAGTTGACCCGCGAACCGCGGCCGCTCCCGACCATCAAGCTCAACCCCTCCGTCACGGACATCTTTGCGTTCCGCTACGAAGACATCACCCTCGAGGGTTACGAACCCCACCCCCACATTTCGGCGCCTGTCGCCGTCTAGAAACACAAGGGACCTATGAACATCAGCTCGACATCACGACAATCGAGTCCTTGTTTGACTCTTGCCGCCCTTCACTGTTTCGATACTTTCTAATGAACATTCATCACAAGGGACGTCCCGTCCTCGGCCTCCGGACCGTCAATCCGGTGCCCTTCAATCTCGACCCTTCTGCCCCGCGGCTCCCCGTGCCGGGGCCGGACGAGATCATCATCTGTCCGCTCGGCGGCGTCGGCCGCATCGGCATGAATTGGTCCTTGTACGGCAATTCAGGGGCCTGGATTTTGGTGGATATGGGATTTGCGATGCTCAAGGACGTGCCCGGAGTGGAGTTCATCACTCCTTCGCCCGCCGCCCTGCAGTCGATCCTTCCAACCCTCAAAGCACTTTTGGTGACGCACGCGCACGAAGACCACATCGGCGCCATCGTGCCCATCTTCAGTCAGCTCGGCCGACGTCTCCCGATACATGCATCACCTTTTGCATCCGAGATCATCAAGGGACGTATGAACGACGCCGGACTGCGTCACATCATCAACACGTTTCGCCCGGGCGAGAGTTTCCAGCTCGGGCCCTTCAAGATTGTCTCCATCCCTGTCGCACATTCGGTGCCCGAGGCCGTCGCTTTCGCGATCGGTACGCGCGCCGGCGTCGTGCTTCATACGGGCGACTGGAAGATCGACCCCGATCCGGTGATCGGCCATCGAACGAGCCTGCGCGCCTTGGAGAAACTTGGCGAACGCGGTGTGCTTGCCTTGCTGGCGGATTCAACCAACGCCGAACGGACGGCCATAATCCCGTCGGAAAAGCAGGTAGCACGCAACCTCGAGCGCGTGTTCCACCGCAAGCGCGGCCTCATCGTCGCCTCCTGCTTTGCCACCAATGTCGATCGCGTCGCCGGCATGATCCGCGCCGCTAAGGCCTCCGGCCGCGTCGTCGCGTTGGCCGGCCGCTCGATGCTGAAGAATGAGGAGGCGGCCCGGAAGATTGGGCTCCTGGGAGCTGACCTGAAGATCCTGTCCGACCCTCGCTATCTGAATCGATTCGAGCGCCATCAGCAGATGCTGATCTGCACAGGCACCCAGGCCGAGCCAAACTCTGCACTCGACCGCATGTCTGCTGGCGCCCGTCACCTGCCAAGGATCCACCCGGGCGACACCATCATCCATTCGGCGCGCATGATCCCCGGCCGCGAGCTCGAGGTCCGCGAGATGATGACGGCGCTTGAGAACAGGGGGGCTGAGGTCTTGATGGCGGCCGACAAAGAAGGCAACCCGCTCCATGCCTCAGGACATGCCATCCGGGGAGACATCGAGATGCTTCATCGCCTGGTCAAGCCGCGGTTCGTGATCCCGGTACACGGCGAGCCAGACCACCTCAAGGCCCATGCCGAGATTGCCCTTTCAGCCGGCGCGGAGGAGGCGCCGATCCTCAGCGAGGGCGATATGATCTCGGTCAGTCGCAATGGAGCCAAGCGCTTGGGGCGTCTGCCGGTCGCGTTGATTGGGGGCCGCAAAACCCAGAGCAATCGATACGACACCTTCCCGGTCGTCGAGTCCGACCTGGTTCCGATCGTCGACCGCACCCGTCGCGCTGAATTCCAAGAGAGCGCAAAAATAGCCGTTTGAGACCGCCGCCGCTGCAGCATAGGCTTACGCCTAGCGCGTCGACGTGGCTCTTCAAAGCAATACGACCTCGGCAGAAATCCGCCGAGGTCGTATTCGATCCACGCCGGGCGACCCGCGGTAACAAGCCGACCCAGCAACCGGTACCCTTGCACACCTTTAGCGAGTGCGCCATAACCCATTCGAGTTATGCGCGATCATGGAACAACCGCTTGACCCGTGTGCTTCCTTGATCAGCGAGCAGAAATACCATTTCTACAACTGCGGCGCCTGACGTCCTTTTTCACCGAACGCTTCGGCAATTGTTGTGACGTACTTCCGCGCGTAGATCGCCACGCCAACGTCCTCGATCGGAAAGGAGGGCGCAATCCTGGCAAGAGACAGCGCGTCCGCAATTTGACGGCCGCCCCTCCAATGCGACAGCACCTCCGGCAGCGACACAAACCGGCGCAGAAAGCGCTCCGCAACCGACCGGCTGACAGCCTTGCGATCCCCTGGGGCTACTGGGATTTCACCCTGTTGAACCAAATGAAAAATCGCTGACATCGACAAGACGGCCTGCGTTCCAAATCTCGCGAGGGTCACTAGATCCCGCGGCGCCTGTTTGGCCGACCTTCGCTTTGGAGCCTCAGTGCCTTTGGTGGTGGGCTTCGGCCGCGTCTGATCAACTCCGCCGCTACGCCGAGATCCCTCGGGCCGGGCTGATCCTCTGCGCTTTGCTTTTGAAGCCATCGATCCAGAGATCAGATCGGAGAGGAGATCAAAGTCCACCCAGATTCCATCAAACGACATTGGATGTGGGACACGAGTGACCAGTCGTGGAGCCTTCAAAACCTCGACTGCAACGTCCGCCTCTGAACAGCCGAGACGCTCTGCGGCCATGGCGAAAGTCATAGGCACCATTTTACGGAAAACGCCTCGAGGAGAGCCAGATCCGAGTTTTCGCAACAATGCAAGGACGTCAGCTTCTTTGAAGAGGACTCCCAAACCGAGTGCATTGTTGGGCGCTGCGGGGTGAAGATATCTGTCGCCGACAAATCTATCGAAGATCTCTATAGTGCATCCGATCAGCTGACAGGCCACCTCGCTTGAGAGCAAACCTCCTAATCTACCGTCAAATCCAAGGACCTTTTTGGCAGCTTTCTCAACTGCGGATCTCACCTCTTCATTCAACCAGTCTGGTGATCCGTCCGGCTCGACCGCCACATCAGAGCACAGCCCAACCTCATGCAGCAATGGAACAAGTCCGGCGGGCTCTGTGCCCCTGTCACTCATGAGGCGGCGAGCCGCCGGACCTCTCAGGCGCGTCAACCATCGCGCCAGCTTCTCGCGGGCATGCTCTTCTATCCTAGCCTGTTGGGCCGCTTCCCTCAGTTCCGCCTTATGAGTTGCCTCCTCGCGGTGGATAGCCGCTCTTCGTCGCGCCCTGCGGGATCTCAACTTCTTCCGGGCGGTGAGCTCCAGCCGAGCCTTCAACACCGCCACAGCCCGTTGTTCCCGTCGCTCTCGACGAGCCTGCCTTTCCTGAGCTTCCCGCTCACGATTGGCCTGCCTCTCTCGTGCGGCGACCACCCAGGTGGCCTGCCCCTCTTGCTCTTCCAGAAGCAGTCGCTCAAGCCGGGCTTGCCGCTCGCGCGCAGCTTGCTCTTGCTGGGCTATTCGAACCTGTTTGCGTTCTTGCCTCTCACTCTCGGCTTGCGCAGTCCGAGCGAGCCGGTCACGCGCGGCTTGCTCCCGTTCCACTTTA
>Ga0137300_1163_pt1 | contig 10708 bp, 9 predicted proteins | sample RamsorwD2O_NANAE_FD_97190 | JGI IMG/M metagenome (GOLD analysis project Ga0137300, IMG submission 97190) | Mouse cecal microbial communities from Vienna, Austria - N-Acetylneuraminic acid amended with D2O_NANAE | ecosystem: Host-associated > Mammals > Digestive system > Large intestine > Cecum... | reverse complement strand
CGATTGAGCCGTTCGACGGCATCGAACTTCCCGTTTGAGGGCTTCTGGCACTCAGCCCAGTCGGTCTCGCCTGGTACGTAGAGCAGCGGTGTGGGCGAATCGTCGAGCACCTGCAGCCGCGCGTTGAGAACGGTGTCACCACAGGATTCGGTATCGCCCTTGATGCCGCCAGCGTGGACGATCATCGCTACCTGCTGCGCGTTCATCATGTCGAATAGCGCAGTCGTGTCCGTTTCCGCGGCTGGCCATTGCGGGGTGTCGGCAATCAGGGCGATCCGGGTCATCTGCACGGTCGGCACTGGCGGCGGCGCAATGCTGCCCGCCCGCGCCGCGTGCGCGAGCGCCGGCACCGCGAGCAACGCGCAGGCAATGGCCGCCAAGCACGTGGCCGCCGAGCTTCGACCCCGGAAGCGTGCCGTCATACCGTTCGCGCGGTCTCCGAGATGGACTTGAGTCGGTACAGCGCCTCGAGCGCTTCACGCGGCGAGAGGCTGTCCGGGTCGATATCGGCCAGCGCTTCCAGCGTGGCAGCCTGCGCGGGCGGCACGGCGGACTGGCCTGCCGATTTGTCATCTTCATCGTCTGCGGACGGGGAAGACTGCGCCGAGAACAGATCCATCTGCGGCGTGGGCGTGGCGTCCGCCGATTGTTCTTCCAGCCACGCGAGATGCTTGCGCGCTGCGCGAATGACTGGTTGCGGAACACCCGCCAATTGGGCCACCTGCAGCCCGTAGCTCTGGCTGGCCGGACCGTCCTGCACCGCATGCAGGAATACGATGCCATCGCCATGCTCCACGGCTGACAGGTGCACGTTGGCAGCCTGCGGGAACTCGACCGGCAGTTGCGTCAGCTCGAAATAATGGGTGGCAAACAGTGTGTGGCTGCGGTTGTGGGACAGCAGATGACGCGCGATGGCCCACGCGAGGGCGAGACCGTCGAAGGTCGAAGTACCGCGGCCGATCTCATCCATCAGCACCAGGCTGGATGGCGTGGCGTTGTGCAGGATGGCTGCGGCCTCGGTCATTTCGACCATGAAGGTCGAACGTCCGCCCGCCAGGTCGTCGGCGGCCCCAATACGCGTGAAGATGCGATCCACCGGGCCAATCACGGCACGGCGTGCCGGCACCCAGGCGCCGACGCAGGCCAGCAGAACGATCAATGCGGTCTGGCGCATGAACGTCGATTTACCACCCATGTTCGGGCCGGTGATCAGCAGCAGCTTGCGGGCCTCGTTCAACTGACAGTCGTTTGCGATGAACGCGACCGACTCCGCGGCCAGCTGACCTTCCACGACGGGATGGCGGCCCTGCGAGATGTCGATGACGTTCTCCTGGACGCGTTCCGGCTGGACCCAGTCGAGTGTTTTCGCACGTTCGGCCAGTGTGGCAAGCACGTCGAGGCGGGCGAGCGCGCCGGCCACGCGACGCAGACTGCCGATATGCGGCAGCAGGGCCTGCAGCAGACCGTCGTAGAGCTGCTTCTCGCGAGCCAGCGCGCGATCCTGTGCCGAGAGCGCCTTGTCCTCGAACGCTTTCAACTCGGGTGTGATGTAGCGTTCGGCGTTCTTCAGGGTCTGCCGGCGTCGATAGTCGTCGGGCACCTTGTCGGCCTGCCCGTTGGTGACTTCGATATAGAAGCCATGAACTCGGTTGTATTCGACGCGCAGGTTCGTGATGCCTGTGCGCTCGCGCTCCCGGGTTTCCAGCTCGATCAGGAATTGACCGCAGTTTTCCGAGATATCGCGCAGTTCGTCGAGCTCACCGTCGTAGCCGCGCGCGATGACGCCGCCGTCGCGAATCACCGTTGAGGGTTCATCCGCCACGGCGCGGATCAGCAGTTCCAGGCAGTCCTGCGGAATGTCGATTTCCTCAAGGGTCTGCGCCAGCAGCGGCGCATCCTCTGAACTGACCGTGGCGGCCTGCACATCGGGCAGGGCACGCAGGGTGTCGCGCAGCGAGGACAGATCGCGCGGACGTGCCGACAGCAACGCGAGTCGCGCGGTGATCCGCTCGACGTCGGCAAGCTTGCGCAGCACGGTACGCAAGCCGTCCGGCCCTTGTGTGATCAGTGCCCCAATGGCCTGCTGACGCGCTCGCGGCAGGGCCGGGTCGCGCAACGGATGATGCAGCCAGTGGCGCAGCGCGCGGCTGCCCATCGTCGTCGCGCATGTGTCGAGCAGCGAGAAGAGCGTTGGCGATTCGGTGCCACGCAGCGTCTCGGTCAGTTCGAGGTTGCGGCGTGTAGCCGAGTCGAGGCCGACAAATTCGGATTCCCGCTCGACGGTGACGCCCTGCACGTGGCGCAGAGACTGGCCTTGCGTGGTGGCCGCATAGTTGAGCAGCGCGCCGGCAGCGCCGAGGGCGGCTCCCAGGCCCGAGCAGCCGAACGGCTCCAGGCTGGCCACGCCGATCTGTTCGCGCAGGCGGCGAGTACCGGCTTCCTGGTCAAAGTGCCATTCCGGCAACCGGGTGCGCGCGCATGTCAGCGCCGGCAGGTCCATGCCGTCGGTGTACAGCACCTCGGCGGGGCGGATACGCTCGAGTTCACGGGACAACTGCGCGGCGTCGCACTCCATGAGTCGCAGTTCGCCACTGGCGAGGTTCAGCCATGCCAGGCCCGTCTTGCTGACGCCGCGGCGTGTGGTCTGCTGGTGCACGGCCAACAGGAACGTGTCGGACTTGTCCGGCAGCAGGGCGGCATCGGTCAGCGTGCCGGGCGTAACGATGCGCACCACTTTGCGCTCGACCGGGCCCTTGCTGGTCGCTGGGTCACCAATCTGTTCGCAGATCGCCACGGATTCGCCAAGCTTTACCAGGCGCGCCAGATACTGGTCAGCCGAATGGAATGGGATCCCGGCCATACGGATTGGCACACCGCCAGACTGGCCGCGCGCGGTCAGCGTGATGTCGAGCAATCGCGCGGCCTTCTCGGCATCGTCATGGAATAGCTCATAGAAGTCACCCATCCGGTAGAAAAGGAGCGTGTCCGGGTGGTCGGCCTTGATGCCGTGGTACTGCAGCATCATGGGCGACTGCTTCTCGGCTTTCTCGGGCTTTCCCTGCTTGCCGACTTTCTCGGCCCTGGCGGAAGTCGCGGCAAGGTCGGGCGATTCACTCGCGGTCACGGTGTTCTCGCCTTCAGCGGCAGGTACGGATAGGGCTTCTGACATGCATTCCTCTCGGGCGGCAAGCGGCGCAGGTGCCGGGCCGCCGGTGTATCGGTTGCCGGCGGTCTGGTGGCGTCTGGATTACAGGCCCACCCCGTGCGCGGCGTAAAGGGGCATTTTACTGCGACCCCACACCTCGGCTTCGTGCCGAATTCTCATTTTTGCTGGGATTTTCCGTTCTGGACTCAGACGCTGCCCGCGATGGCGTCCAGCGCGACGCGCGCGAGGAACCCGCTCCGGGTTTCGTGGCGACGTTCCACGAACGTGTCGATCTTGTGCAATACAAAACGAGGCAGGCTGATATTGATTCGCTCCGGGCGTGCGTCGAGCTTGCTCATGTCGATGTCGGCCAGCGCCCAGATCGCGCCTGCGTACTCCGGTTGGGCCATCAGCGTGCCGATCGGCGTCGCTTTCAGAACAACCTCCTCGCCAAGGGAGAGCAGGGCCACCACGTGAGTCGTGATGGCCTCGCGTGCGTTGCGGACCGCTTCCTCGATGGATTCGCCGGCGGAGTAACAGCCCGCCACATCGGGCACCGTCACGCCGTAGACCGAGTTCGCATCCTTGTGAATGGCAATGGGAAAGTCCATGTCGTTCCTCTTTGTACACGGCGCGCTGCTCATAGCCCGGCCGTCCTCAGAATGTTTCGGACCGTGCCTGTCGGCAGATCCTTCTTTGGATGGGGCACGGTCACAATCAGCATGTGCCGCGGATGTTTGAAGGTGAAATGACTGCCATGCGTGCGCACCAGCTTCCACCCCTTCTGTTCGAGCAATCGGATCAGCGTGGACGAATGCAATTTCGAGCCCTGAATGATCCGTGTGTAAGTCTACACACGGTGTTAGGGGGCGCAAGTAAACTTGTGTGTCGCGAGCAACTTTATGGCGGGTGAATCGGGAAATCCCGGGCGAGATTCTGAAAGAAAGTGCGCAAAACGAAACAGGCGCCATCGGATCTCTCCGATGGCGCCTGTTTGAAGGCAGCCTGGGGGCTAGCTAAGGATCAGACTGCGGCGGGCTTCGCGTTGTCGAGCGAGAAGGGGGCCAGCAGGCGAACCATCTGTGCGAAGGCCTTCGGGTTGCCGGCCAGCACTTCACCCTGTTCCATCTGGCGCGATTCGCCGGCGTAGTTGCCGACCAGACCGCCAGCTTCAGTGATCAGTAGCATGCCGGCAGCCATGTCCCACGGCTTGAGGCCGCGCTCGAAGAAGCCATCCAGACGGCCGCAGGCGACGTAGGCCAGGTCCAGGGCGGCGGCGCCCGGGCGGCGCAGGCCGGCGCAGCTACGCGTCATCAGCGCGAACATTTCCAGGTATTCGTCCATGCCTTCCAGATCGCGGAACGGGAAGCCGGTGCCGATCAGGCAATCGGCCAGCTTGTCGCGGCGCGTGACGCGGATGCGGCGGTTGTTCAGGAACGCGCCCGCGCCCTTGCTGGCGGTGAACAGTTCGTCGCGGGTTGGGTCGTAGACCACGGCTTGCGACGGCACGCCCTTGTGCAGCAGGCCGATCGACACTGCGTACTGCGGAAAGCCGTGGATGAAGTTCGTGGTGCCGTCCAGCGGGTCGATAACCCAGGTGAACTCGCTCTGTTCTTCGCCGTCGGCCCAGGACTGACCGGACTCTTCCGCTAGAATGGCATGCTCGGGGTAGGCGGTGCGGATGATGTCGATGATGGCCGCTTCGGCCGCGCGATCGACTTCAGTGACGAAATCGTTGTGTTGTTTGCGCGAAACGCGCACCAGATCGACGTCGATCGACGCGCGGTTGATGATGGACCCCGCCTTGCGGGCCGCCTTGACGGCGATATTGAGCATCGGATGCATGAATTTCTCCAGGCGGGGCAACCGCGCCACGACGCGACATGGGACGCCACAGAAACAAGGGCGAATCGCGCGGGCTGCCGGGGCCGCCAGACAACACAACGAATTGTAGAAGAACGGGGTGCGTCGCCATGTGAAGCGCCGCACCGCAATTGGAAGGCAGCATTGTATAGGAACCTGGCCTCTCGCACGAGTCGACAACCTCGATCGAGACGGCCGGGACGCTCCGGATGACCGAAGTGTTGAACTCTCAGATGGATCCGATCCCGAATGGCACGGCCGCAAGTGATCTTTCGGACATTTTCGCGCATGTGCGTGTGGTGCTGGTGGAAACCAGTCACCCCGGCAACGTGGGCTCGGTCGCGCGGGCGATCAAGACGATGGGCTTCGGGCACGTGCCGGGGAGCCTGGTGCTGGTCTCGCCGCGCGAGCCGGGCGTCGTGTGGCATCCCGACGCCGTCGCGATGGCCAGTGGTGCCGACGATGTGCTGGCCAGCGCCACGATCGTCGACAGCATCGAGGCCGCGCTGGCTGGCACGGCCTTTACCGTCGCCATGACCGCCCGGCAGCGCGAATTCGGGCCGCCGAGGCTGCTACCGCGCGCCGCCGTGGCCAAGGCGCGGTCGGTGCTGGAGGCGGACCCCGCTACCACGGTCGCCTTCGTATTCGGCAATGAACGCTTCGGCTTGCCGAACGACGCGGTATTGCGCTGTTCGGCGGTGACGCATATTCCTGCCAATCCGGTTTACGCCTCTCTCAACCTGGCCCAGGCCGTGCAGCTCATTGCCTATGAGATGCGGCTGGCCCTGCTCGAGGCGCAGGAAACGGCCGGCGGGCTCCCGGACGTCGCTGGCGATATCGGCTATGCTGGTGACCCCGCCACCACCGAGCAGATCGAGGCGATGTTTGGCCACCTTCAGGCTGGGCTTGCGGCGATTGGCTTTCTGGACCCGGCGAATCCGCGCAAGCTGATGCCGCGCCTGCGCCGGTTGTTCGCGCGGACGGGCCTGGAGCGCGAGGAAGTGAACATCCTGCGTGGCATCGCCAAGCGCATGCTGCTGACGGGCGATGCAAAGCACGACGACAACAAGGAAGACTAGTTCCGTGGCGATTTTCCCGGTAATTATTCATCGCCTGTTTTCGTTATTAAAAGTTAAAGGACGAACAATGAAGAAGTCTCTCCTGATCGCATCCCTGCTGGCTGCTGTTGCTCTGGCCGCTTGCGGTAAGAAAGAAGAAGCTGCTGCTCCCGCCGCTGACACGGCTGCTCCGGCTGCTGCTGCTCCGGCTGAAGCTTCGGCTCCGGCTGCTGACGCTTCGGCTCCGGCCGCTGCTCCGGCTGCTGACGCTTCGGCTCCGGCTGCTGACGCTTCGGCTCCGGCTGCCAAGCAATAATCGGATTCGTCCGATAAAAAAGCCGACCTTCGGGTCGGCTTTTTTTATTTCTCGGATTTTTCTCACCCCTCATTCGCGGGGAAGATGAATGCCGAGATTATGGGCGCACCGTCTGCCAGCCCAATCCCTCTTCCTGATCCGCGATCAGGATATCCCCCGGCGATGTGCCAAGCACCGAGGCCAGTGCGCCTGCCGCCAGTTCGCACGTATTGTTCTGCTTGCTCAGATGCGCTGCAACGACGCGCGACATCTGCCCATGCATGACCTGAGACAGAATACTCGCGGCAATGTCATTTGCCAGATGCCCAAAATCACCTCCGATGCGCCGTTTGAGCGAATACGGATAGACCGAGTTACGCAACATCTCCCGATCGTGATTGCATTCGAGCACCAGTGAATGCACACCCGCCAGCCGCGCGGTCACATACGGCGTCTCCATCCCTGCATCGGTCAGCACACCGAGCCGCGCATCGCCATCAGTCAGCACGAACTGCAATGGTTCACGTGCATCATGCGGCACCGTATAGGGATGGATCTGCAAGCCACCGACCGAGAATGAATGATCGGCACAGCACACGCGCACATCCGCCACATCCGCGCCTCGCATATGTGACGTCGCCAGCCACGTGCCGTGGCTCGTGTGGACCGGTAGCTTGTGACGCGCCGCGAACGCATAGGCCGAGCCGACATGGTCGCCATGCTCGTGCGTGACCAGCACCGCATCGAGTTGCTCCGGCGCGACGCCGAGCCGCTCCAGCCGGCGAGCGGTCTCCTTGATGCCGAAACCGCAATCCAGCAGGACGCGCGTCACGCTCGCACCATCGCCAGCCTCGATCAGTAGCGAGTTGCCCTCGCTGCCGCTGCCCAAAAAAGCAAAGCGCATCATGGATGCGCTCGCTCGGGCTGGCACTCGACGGCTCGCGCCGTCGGTGCCACTTGACTGCCTGGGACGATCATCAGTGAAGCTGTTCGTCGAGCAGGGTCAGGATTTTCTTGCCGATCTCGGAGTTCTCGGGCTGGCCAGCATCGTTCAGGACGGTCACGGTGGTGCCGGTACCGTTGCCCTTCAGCGCCACGCGATACTTCTTCGCGGTCTTGCCATCATTGGGCTTGGTGAAGAGCTTGCCAAAGAAGCCACGATCATCGACCGTGGTCTTCGGATCGACGTAGCGCACGTAGTACAGGCCCTGAGCGCGATCACGATCTTCCACCGTGAAGTTCACGCGATCCAGCGACAGACCGACCGAGCGCCAGGCGCGATCGAACGGCTCCGGCAACTGCAGCGCGGGCGAGCCATTCACCTGCGCCAGGAACGACTTGTTGCTGGATGCCGCGGCTGCCGTGGCCGCGCCAGTAGCGGCGGCGGCACCAACGCCTGCTGCAGCAGGCGACGGCTGGGCCGTACCGATACCGGCCGGCGTCGGATTCTTGGCCATCTTGTCGGCCTGCTCCTTCTGCACGCCCAGGCGTTGCGCCAGACGCGAGAGGAATTCGGCCTCCAGCTCCGGATCAGCCGGACGCGGCGTCCAGACCGTCTGCGACTTGTCCACGCCGGTCAGTTGTTCCTGCGCACCACGGTGGCTGATGAACACCTCGAGCTGGCCGTTCTGCGAACGCTCGACGCGCGTGCGGAACTTGTCGCGCTCCGACGTCGAATACAGGCCATCGAACACCTTGCCAATCGTGTTGCGGATGATGTCCTGCGGGATCTTGGCGCGGTTCTCGGCCCAGTCCGTTTCCATGATGCCGGTCTCAGGGGAGTCCTGCGTCAGCAGGAAGCCGTTCTCCTGCCAGAAGCCACGCAGCGACTCCCAGAGCTTGTCCGGGGGCATGCCGTTGTTGATCACGAGCCAACGCTGGTTGCCATCGCGCTCCATGCGGATGCCGTCCGTGCTCGGCAGCACGTTGTCGGTCGGCGAGGCTTCGCGGGTCTTGTTGGCCTGGCTATAGTTCGACAGCGTCGACGTACCGGCGGCATCAGGCACCGTGTAGCGGCGATCGCCCTCGAGCTTGGTCAGGTCCGGCGGAATATCCAGCGATGCGGTCTTCTTGCCCTGGGACTTGTAGTCGATCTTGTCGGGCTGCATGGCCTCGTTGATGCTGCTGCAGCCTGCAATCAGCGACAGCGCCAGCACCGGCGCAACCACAGCGACACGGCGGACTTGCGTCGCGCCGCGACGGTTAAGCTTCTGTTTCATTGACACGTAATCCTGGTTTCAAGAGTCGGCACATCGCCGCATGTGGGCCGGTAAGACTTAGCCAAGCAGGCCGGCGGCGGCGAGCGCGCGGCGCACGGTTTCATGCTGACCTTCGGCCAGCGGGGTCAGCGGCAGGCGGATACCGCCTTCCATCTTGCCCATTTGCTGGAGCGCCCACTTCACGGGGATCGGGTTGGCCTCCACGAACATTGCGCGATTGAGGTCAATCAGCTCCATATGCAGACGACGCGCCGTCACCACATCGCCCTTGAGCGCGGCAACACACATCTCATGCATCTTGCGCGGCGCCACGTTCGCGGTCACCGAGATATTTCCATGGCCGCCCAGCAGGATCAGCGCCACGGCCGTGGGATCGTCGCCACTGTAGATGGCGAAGCCTTCCGGCGCGCTATTGATCAGTTGCGCGGCACGGTCGATATTACCAGTCGCTTCCTTTACGCCGACGATACCGGGTACCTGCGCCAGGCGCAGGATCGTATCGTTGTTCATGTCCGCCACGGTACGGCCGGGCACGTTGTAGAGCACCACCGGCAGATCCACCGCTTCCGCGATCGTGCGGAAATGGCGGTACATGCCTTCTTGCGTCGGCTTGTTGTAGTAGGGCACGACCTGCAGCGATGCGTTGGCGCCCACCTTCTTGGCGAAGGCGGTCAGCTCGATCGCCTCGCTGGTGGAGTTGCCGCCCGTGCCCGCGATGATCGGTACACGGCCCGCGGATTGCTCGACGGCCACGCGAATCAGTTCGCAGTGCTCGTCGACGTTGACGGTCGGCGATTCGCCCGTGGTACCCACGATCACGATGCCATCGGTACCTTCCGCCGCGTGCCAGTCAATGAGGGCGCGCAGCGCGGGAAAGTCCAGGCTGCCATCCTCGTGCATCGGGGTGACGATGGCCACGATGCTGCCGGTAATCTGTGTCATAGCTCAGGAATTCGGAAATTCGAACATCCGCGATTGTACCGGAACCGTCAGGCCCTCCGGACACCCACGGAATGAGGGAAAACGTTAGCGGGCGTAACGTGTGAAGGCGCCGCCGCGCTGACACCTGCGCCCGCGCTTCAAGTGGGCAATTGGTAACGCGGCGGCGCAGTGCCATCCACGCCACCCGGCGCTTCGCGCACCGCACATATGCGCTGTACGAACGCCGTACGGGGCACATCGAGCGTGCCATCTTCGTAACCGACCACGCGCAGCGCGTCATGCGCCACTTCAAGCAATTCGCCCGGACGCAGCAAAAAATCGGGGCGGGAAGGCTTGCCCACGGTCTCGTTGCCGGCCGCGAACGTCTCATAAATCAGCACGCCACCGGGCGCCAGCGCCTCGATCAGGTGCGGCCACAGCGGGCGGTGCAGGTAGTTCGTGACCACCACGGCGTCAAACCGGCCGGCATCGGCCAGCGGCCAGGCGCCCTGCTCCAGGTCCACCGTGCGGCGCTCGATGCCCGACGGCAGCGCCGCGATGGCCTCGGCATCGCGATCCACCGCCAGCACGGCAAACCCCTGCGCCGCCAGCCATGCCGAATGGCGTCCGCTGCCGCAGGCCAGGTCGAGCACGCGGCCGCCAGGTCGAATCAGATGCGCCCAGCGGGTCAGCCAGGGCGATGGCGCCGCGATCGGCGGGTGTGTCAGGGTCATGCGCGGGACAGGCAAGGATTGGGAAAGACGGAGACTGGCGTCACTGGAGCAGCCACATGACCGGACGCAGCATCAACTCGACGATCGACAGCAGTCCGTTCATGACCGGACGCATCCAGATCTTGGTGATCACACCCGCCGCCACCAGCGCTAGAACGACAAAAATGCCATAGGGCTCGATGCGCGCCATGACGCCGGCAAGCCGCTGCGGCAGCAGCGCCGTCAGTACCCGGCCACCATCGAGCGGTGGAATCGGGAACAGGTTGAACGCCGCCACCACCGTGTTGACCAGTACGCCAGCACGGGCCATTTCGCTCCAGAACGGCTCCTGGATATGTGCCAGCGCCAGACCAATGGCCACCAGCGCCCACGCGAACGCCTGGACGATATTGCTGGCCGGGCCGGCCAGCGCCACCCACATGCCATGCCAGCGCGGATTGCGAAGGCGATCGAACGCCACCGGCACTGGCTTG
>Ga0137300_1173_pt1 | contig 11208 bp, 9 predicted proteins | sample RamsorwD2O_NANAE_FD_97190 | JGI IMG/M metagenome (GOLD analysis project Ga0137300, IMG submission 97190) | Mouse cecal microbial communities from Vienna, Austria - N-Acetylneuraminic acid amended with D2O_NANAE | ecosystem: Host-associated > Mammals > Digestive system > Large intestine > Cecum... | reverse complement strand
CTTCCGCCATGAAGCTTGACGAGTTCCTGCACGAGCGCGAGGCCAATGCCGCTTCCTTCGAAGGAGCGGCCATGCGCTCCTTCGACACGTCGAAACCGCTCAAACAGATGCGGCAGTTGGTTGGATGAAATGCCGCTGCCGGTATCACTCACGATAACCTCGACACAATCGCCCTTTGCCGACGGCTTGACAGTAACGCCAATGGTCCCCTCGAGGGTGAACTTGAAGGCGTTGGAGAGAAGGTTGAGGACGATCTTTTCCCACATGTCACGGTCGACATAGGTGTCGCCCGCCAGCGCTAGCGTCTCGATATCGAGGTTGAGACCGGCTCTGTCGGTTGCCGAACGAAAGATCGATGCGAGGTCAGTGGTGAGAGCACCGAGATCGACCTTCTCGAAAGCTGCGGTTACGCGCCCGGCCTCGATACGCGCGAAGTCGAGCAGTGTATTGACCAACTTCAGCAGCCGGACGCCATTGCGATGCACGAGATTGAGCATGGCGCGATGTTCTGGCGAGACATTGCCATCACTTCTGGCGAGCGCGTCCTCCAGTGGGCTCAGCATCAGCGTAAGGGGCGTGCGGAATTCATGACTGACGTTGGAGAAGAATGCTGTCTTGACCCGATCGATCTCCGCCAAAGCCGCGGCACGCTTGCGTTCTTCTTCGTACGCTCTTGCCCTCGCGATAGCCGCCGCAACACGGCCTGCCATCAACTCAAAGAAATCCAAATATTGTTGATCGAGGGCTAGGTGCGCGCTGACGCCGGCGACAAGAAAACCGGCGAGTTCACTCGCTTTGTTCGAGCGGATCGGCACGACCACCGCACTGTGCGGACGATCGGGCCAGGGGCCGGAGGGAATGTCTCGAAAACGTGTGTCAAGCTCCGTCACCGTCATCATTTCCTGACGCCGGAGTGCCGCGGCCAGCGGCCAAGCCGCATGCAGCTCGCCGTCGTCCAATCGCACGGTGGAGGGCACGATATCGCTGCCGGCCTCCACTCCGGCAGATGCGACCAACCTTGCCAACCGGCCATCCGCGTCGACGAGATAAAGCAGGGCGAACGGCACATCTTTGTCGTGCTGGTCAAGGATCTGAGCGGCCGCAAGGCAAGTGTTCTCGGCACTTTCCTCGGCCGCCACGCGTACGCCCAGGTCGCGCAAGACCGCGCCACGCCGTTCAGCCACCACCTTCTCGGTAATCTCGTGGACCGTGGCGAGAACACCGCCGATCCCGCCGTCAGTCGTGTCGTCCGGCACGGGGCTATAGGCGACCGTAAAGTGGGTCTCTTCCGGCCGCCCCAGGCGCTCGATGTGGAGCTCAAAGTCCTCAATCCAGGTGGAAGGGCCGCCCCTGTATGGCGTGTCGATCAGCGGCTTGAGGATGTCCCAGATTTCCGACCAACACTCGCGGACCGGCAGGCCCAGCGCGTCGGGGTGCTTGTTGCCAAGGATTGGCACGTAAGCGTCGTTGTAAATGGAGATGTAGTCTGGCCCCCACCACAGAAGCAGGGGAAAGCGGTTTGCGAGCATGAGACCGAGCGTAGCCCGCAATGCGGCTGACCAGGTCTCTCGCGGCCCAGGGGCCGATTTCGACCAGTCGAGCGCGCGGATGCGCGCGCGCATCTCGCCATCACCGGCGAGCCACTCGGCTGGCTGAGGCCGCTCGATCCTCGTCATGTCCAACCCGACGCCCCAGCTACAATGCCAATTTATGACATTCGCTAACCTCATAGTAAGCCGAGAGTTCCAACAGGCACAGCTCCTATCGCTGCCTCGGGCCGCCCGAGACGGCCTTGCCGACGCCAATCGCTAGCGCCAAAAGGCAATATGAAGGGGACGGCCTGCCAGCCGCTTGAGCGTTGACGGGAGGACGAAACCACCCCAATTATTCCGAAATGCAGCATTTCCCGCTGAACTCTGCGGTTAGGACCCGCAAGCTGGAGGTTTGCGATGCAACAACGTCGTCAATCCCGGTCCCACCTCTTCGAAGACCGGCTTGCCGCGGAGAAGGCTCGCTTGGAAGCCGCGCTGGCCAATATGCCCCTAGGCCCAGATCGGATCTGCTCATTAAGAAAATCCGCCAGATGGAAACGGCATCCCACATTGACCAATGGCTTTCGTTGCGCGAGTTGCAGCCTCCCCGCTGACGGTCAACTCGCTCAGCTCCAAGGGCCGCGCAAAGACACCGCCAAACGACTGATCCACAATCCTGCACTCAAAGCCGTTCTCGGTACTTGGCAACCCATTTCGATGGCAGGGGTCGCAGGAGCGAACGACGTGACACGCGATGCCGGGAGCCGTCGCCGGTAACCGTCTCAGAGCTATTCTGTGAAAGTGTCGGATCTTTCGTCGGCGCTGGTGCCGGCGTCCTTCTTCAATTCACTTTCAGCTTCAAACCAAAACTCCTACTCGCGGCCTTCCGGCCTGCCAGCCTGATCCCAGAGTTGGTGAGCTCGCTGACGGATTTCTTCCTCGGTTGGGTCGGTCATCTTTTCTTCCCGCGCTTGAATAATGTGTGAAAACGCAGTCTCCAATGACCGGTTCCATCGAAGCACCGCCGACGTCACGGTCCCTCTTTGTCGCAACGGCCGAAGCCCGTCAGGTGGCGTGTGAGACGTTCGAGGACCACGCCAATGGCAAGTCTGGCAATGACATCGCTTGCCCAGTGCGCCAACAGGAAGATCCGGGTCCCGACGAGCAGAGCGCCAACCGCCCAAACTGCGTTTCGCTTGGCCGGCGGCAATTCCGTTGCCGCCGAGGCAAGCGCCCCCACGTGTACGGCATGCCCGGACGGAAATGCATCGAGCGCGCGGCCGGAAAGTGGAATGCCGTGCAGATGTCCCCTGACAGTCCGCCGATCGGGGCGCACTTGATCGAATTGCCGCTTCAGGAGGTGGGGTAACAGAACGGAAGCCAGTGTCGTTAGCAGGATGTGGTTACTCGCGCGGCGTTGTGTGGGGGACTTTCCGCGGCACCATAGCCACCAACCGGTGGCCAATGCGGTCAACACGTGCTCATCAGCTCCCCAGGTCAGAAGCGACGAGACCTCTTCGGGGAGCGGACTTGTGTTGCGCGCGATCATTCGTGCGAGCGCGGTATCGGCCCTTGTTGGGCGAACTCTCAACGTCATCGATCAGCTCTTTGGCGTCCTTTGGTCACTGGCTCTTCCCTGCGGTCACCAAAACATTGGCGCCGTCCCTTCAATGGTGTCGAGGGCCCGAGCGTTCCTTCCTAGGAACCGCACACCCCATCTGGCGTTTTAAGGGGAGAAACGGTCTGAGGAGGACATCATGGACTTTGGACGAGGCGCACTTTTGTGGCTGCTCGGCGTGCCACTCCCGATCATCCTGCTGCTCGCGATCTTCTGGCATCACTAGCGTAAACACGCCGCAACAGGAGCGGCGCGGCGCCCCGCGCTCGGCAGCGCGGAGCACTATGGTCATCGCGCACGCACGCGGGTGCGAGATAGGCTTTGGAGTGCCGAGAAAGGAGATCTCTCGCATCCAGATGGTGAGGAGTCATGGCACGGGCCGATAAAATGGCGTCTCAAAAAAAGGATGGCATTTTAAGGCACTTGGGACCCGGGCTCATCACCGGAGCTTCAGACGATGACCCCTCAGGCATCGGTACCTACAGTCAAGCCGGAGCTCAGTTGGGTTTCGGCATCGGCTGGACCATGCTTCTGAGCTATCCCTTGATGGTCGCAATTCAGGAAATCTCGGGCCGCATCGGTCGCGTCACCGGCCGCGGAATCGCCGGCAATGTGTGCAGGAATTATCCCGGCTGGGTCGTCTGGCTTCTTGTTTCGCTTCTTTTTGTCGCCAACACGATCAACGTCGCGGCTGATCTTGGCGCAATGGGCGACGCCGCCCGGCTCGTCATCGGCGGACCAGCAGTTGTCTATGTCGTCGCCTTCGCGGCAATATCCGTGCTTGCCCAGACATTCATGAGATATGCGCGTTATGTCGGCGTCCTCAAATGGCTCTCGTTGGTCCTGTTTGCCTATGTCATCGCCCTCGCGGTCGTCGACGTGCCCTGGCGCGAGGCTGTCGCCGGCCTCGTGATTCCGAGAATAGAGTGGACGGGGGCTTTTCTCACCACGCTGGTTGCTATTCTAGGCACGACCATCTCGCCCTACCTTTTCATTTGGCAATCGTCGCAGGAGGCCGAAGAGCAACGCATTGATCCCAGGAAGAGGCCGCTGAAGGTCGATGCCAGGACAAAGGGGCGTGAACTCTGGCGTATCCGGGTCGATACGATGATCGGCATGGCCTTCTCCAACGTCATTGCGATCGCAATCATCATGACGACCGCCGCAACGCTCCATCGGCAGGGCATTACCGATGTCGGATCATCAGCCGAGGCCGCTGCGGCCCTGAAGCCAATCGCTGGACCATTTGCCGAGTTTGTATTTGCCGTTGGGATCATCGGCACGGGCTTGCTGGCCATCCCGGTGCTCGCAGGTTCGACCGCCTACGCAATCGGTGAGGGCCGCAAGTGGCCGGTCGGTCTCGCGCGCAAGCCCAAGCAGGCAACGGCCTTCTACAGCGTACTGGCGCTCTCGGTCGGTCTCGGCGTCGCCCTCAATTTCACGCCGGTGGATCCGATCAAGGCTCTCTACTGGAGCGCCGTGATCAATGGCGTGCTCGCGGCACCCATCATGGCCATGATGATGCTGTTGGTGCGACGGCCAGATGTCATGGGCAGCCTCGTCGTGCGCGGCTGGCTCTACTGGCTCGGCTGGGCCTCAACCGCTGCCATGGCTCTTTGCATCGTCGGTATGGCGGCCAGTATGCTGTTGCCCGGGCAATAGGAGCACAAATGGACTACGCTCTGCGCTTCCTCATCGGTGGCACTATCGTTTCGCTGTTCTCCGTGGTCGCCGACATTTTGCGTCCGAAGAGCTTCGCCGGCCTGTTTGGCGCCGCTCCCTCGGTGGCGCTCGCGACCCTCGCTCTCGCGTTTGCCAGTCATGACAGAGGTTATGTCGCGATTGAAGCTCGTTCGATGATGCTGGGCGCTGCGGCCCTGGCGGCCTACAGCTTCACCGTTTGCCAACTTCTGATGCGCTTCAATTGGTCGGCCTTGCGATCGACGCTAGCGGCGCTCGCCGTGTGGCTTGTTATCGCGATCGGCCTCGAACAACTCCCGATGGGCTGAAGATGGTGGTCAAGGCCAAATTGTTGGCTCTCAAGGAAGGTACTCTTTCCGAATATCTGACGCGCTTCGCGCTTGGCGGTCTCGAGACTGTGGTTGCTGGTTTTGTCGCTGTCCTTGCGGGCCCGGCCGTTGGCGGTCTGATGTTGGCCTTCCCAGCTATCTTCTGCGCGAGCGCGACACTGATCGAAAAGCATGAACGCGAGCGCAAGGAACAGCAAGGTCTGTATGGAGCGCGACGCGGCAAACAAGCGGCTGCACTGGATGCGACTGGGGCGGCCTGGGGGAGCGTTGCCATGGGTGCATTCGGCTTGACCGTGCTGTTGCTAGCGCAGGGATCACCCCTGCTTTGCTTGCTCGGCGCATTGTTGGTGTGGCTGGTGGTAGCCGTTGCGCTGTTTTACCTGCGTCGGGAATGTCGCCACGTGCGACACACCGCCCGGTAGGTGGCGGCGACGATTCTCGCCAAATCCTGACGGAAGCTCTCTTCGATACTTCTCGGACGGCAAGAGGCTCAGGCTCGGCACGACGAGCAGCAGTCATGTCGTTCGGTACCGATCGGGCTCAAGCGGCTCGTTCCGGCAAAGATGAGAGATCGCTCCTTTGGGTCGATCTTAGCAGCGTTTTCAGCTCACGAAACGTCTCGATCGATGGCAAAATCATCTATCAGCCGTGACGTCCCACCGGACAGAAGCTTGCCGATCAGCTCGGCCGCAAGAAAGCTAAACGTAATGCCATTGCCGCCGTAACCAAAGGCGGCGAAGATATTCTTGCAACCTGGGACTGGACCGATCAGCGGCAAGCCATCGTCCGTGCTGTCGAAAGCACCAGACCAAGCGAATTCCACTTGCGTCGAAGCTTGCGGCCAGAAAGCCGAAAGGTACCGTTTTAGCACCGTCACCTTCTCGGCGGTCGCCGCATCCCGCGCGTTCGGCTCGATGAGGCGTCGATCATCTTCGCCGCCCAGGATTACACGGCCATCCACCGTGGTCCGCGCATAGTGGTAGTCCTGCGTGGCTTCCCAGACTAGCGCCTGTAGCGGCCAAAGATTTTGCGGCTGACGGATGGTTGCTATCGCCCAACTCGAAGCCGCCTGTTGAGCGGTCGGACGTACGACGTCAGGCATGACGTAGCCAGTTGCAAGGACGACGTCACGGGCCTCGATCTGCAGGCCGCTCGCCAGACCGACATGGACCACCGATCCCGCGCTTTCGAAGGCAACGGCGTCCGCCTGCATCAATCGCGCGCCGCGCACAACGGAAAGCTCGAGCATGCCTTGCGCGAGCCGAACAGGATCGGCCTCCGCGGCGTCTTGGGACAGAACGGCGCCGGCTCTCATCATCGAAAAACGTTGCGCCAAGGCTTTATGGTCGAGAAATTGCGAGGGGAGACCAACGCGCGAGCGGAGCGCAGCTTCAGCATGGACGAGGCTGTCATCCTCTGCGGCGAGATACAGCGAAGGCCGCGGTCGCATCTGACAGGCGATGCGATGCTGCGCGATCAAGGCAACTAAGCCACGGATCGCATAGTGGCTGGCTCGGTAGCCGCGAACAGCCCGCTCAAAATCATAAAGTTGCGCGAGCTGGCAAAGCGGACGATCGATTTCCCAAAGCAGCATGGCGGTGCTGGCAACCGTGCTGCCGAGGCTCGGATGTTCGCGGTCGATGACGACCACCTTGCGTCCCATCCGCGTCAAGCGCTCGGCCACAAGTGCGCCTGTAATGCCGGCCCCCACCACCAGAGCATCGCATGCAAAACTGGCTTCGGCCGGCGTCACCGGAAGGCGCGGAGGCGCTGTCCATGGCGTCCTTGGACTGCGCAGATCGGCTTGCTCGATATCTTCGTCCCGGAAAATGGCTGGATGTCCCGCTCAATCGAATCCGACAAATGGTGCAAGCGCAGTCTTGCCGCACAGCAGAGCGCGCAGAGTGGCGCCGGTCTCACGTGGATTGTGACGTCGCCAGTTCTTTCCGAACGGCCGCCGCCGAATTTCCGACTTTGTCGACAATCTTCTGAAGCTCCTCCTTTGAGACGCCGAGCGCATGAGACCAGTACTTGGCATTCTGCGCGGATCGCATGTCGATCTTCCCGCGCTCCAACTGATCCTTTTTGGTGAGGGGCCTCATTCGCTTCTCCGGTCACGAGGAAACGTCCGACGAGGCGCGGCGTTCCAAAGGGATGCGAGCGCAAGGCTCGCGCTACAACATTATGAGAGCACGGTGTGCCATCGAATGGATCGCTGAAGGACGTCCAGATCGCAAGCAATGGCCTGCACCTTTCTGACGCCGAAAGGGCTTCATGCAGAAGGTCTTCCAACTCCGTCGCTCATTGTACTATCTTTACCGCTCCTTTGCCGACGGCCCGCGGGTCGCGATCCGGTCTCGCCGGACTTCCCGCTTAGCAGCACGCCGGCGACCGATGCAATGACCAGCAGGGCTCCGATCGAGACCGACGCACTCAACCTTTCGCCGAGCACCGCCCAACCGAGGATCACCGCGACGACCGGGTTCACGAACGCGTATGTCGCGACCAGCTTGGGGGGCACCTGCTTCAGCAGCCAGACGTAGGCAGCGAAGGTCGCGACGATCCCGAACACGGTGAGGTAAAGCCAGCCGGCCAGAGCCTTCGCCGTGACCGCTTGGAGACTGAATATTGCCGGCTCCCGTGTGGCAACGCTGATCGCGAGCAGGATTATCCCGCCGCCAATCAGTTCCATTCCCGAAAATGCGATGGCGCTCCTTGCAGGGGACCAGCGTCGCGACAGCATCGTTGCCAATGCCCAAGATGCCGACGCCGCCAGAAGCAGAAGCAGATCACCGACACGCGACGATCCCGAGCCCATCTGGCTCGCAACGATGAGCCCCACGCCCACGAACCCCGGAATGAGGAGCAGAACCTGCGTCAGGGTCGATCGAGTGCCGCTTGGGATGACAAACTCAAGAAGGGCGATCCAAAACGGGATGGTTGCGAGCAGGAGCGCGGCGGTCCCGCTTGGCACATGTTGTTGCGCATAGGCAAGAACGCCGTGGCAGCCAACGAAGAATAGAGCACCGCATACGCTGGCGCGTAGCCAGTCAATCGCTGTAGCGCCGCGCTGGCCATTCATGCAAGCGCCGGCGATAAGTGCGAGGCCGCCCAGCACGGATCTACTCCCCATGTGAAGGAACGGGGGTATTGAGTTCAAGGCGAGTGCGATCGACAAATAGGTTGACCCCCACACCAGATAGATCAGGGCGAAGGCGCCGATGATGAGCGATTTCGATCCGGACCGTCCCATCATTGATTGCAACCCTTTACGGGGTTATTTCATACAACGAACTTGGCGGTAGCTCTCGGGTTCCAGGGGAAACGAAAAATGAGTTCACGAGCGCTTGACGAGGAAGACATTTCGATCCGCTTCGTGAACACGGTCGCGTGGCGGCGCAGAAGTCCCCCGGAGGAGCGCCTCGGATCTGCCGATGCATTGCGAGATTGGCTGGCTTTGAATGGCGCTAGCGCTCCGTTCGAACTCAGCGGCCTGCGCCACAGGTGGACCTTTAGCGAAGATGAGGGTGCCAGGGCCTTGCAGACGGCCCGCAAGCTTCGAGAGGCGATCTATAGGCTCTTCATCGCCCATGTTGCGCTCCAGCAACCGGCTTCGGCCGATCTCGTATTCGTCAGCGAGTTCCTATGGCGTCGACCGAGCGCACTACGGCTGGTGTGGAACGGCCAGGGGTTGAGCTGGCAAAGAGCTGCCGGCGAACCGGACGTGCTCGATTTTCTACGTCCGATTGCCCTCTCGGCGGTCGCGCTCTTAACGGGAGCGCGCGCAAGGAAACTCAGACAGTGCCAAGACGCTGGCGGCTGCGGGTGGCTATTTATCGACGAAAGCAGGCAGCAAAATCGCCGTTGGTGTTCGATGGGGGACTGCGGAAACCGCGCCAAGGCGCACCGCCATCGGCAACGAACACATCTGAAGGACGGTCAATGATCGCGATAGAACTGGCGATTGGAGCCACCGGCATTCAGCTGTCAACCTTTCGATTCGTTTGCAGAGCGGCCCAGCAAGCGCGATCGATACCGATGTTCGCACTTCCCCACCGTTGGACTCTGTATTCTCGCGGTTCATGCCTCGGGTGAAAACAAACCATGGCAGAACCCTCGGCTTCATCTTCAGCAGCGGATCGCCGAGTTGAAGCGAGAGCGCCTGCAAGTCGAGGCGGAACTAGCTACCCTTGAGGAGGCCCCTACCCCATCTCATTGCATGCGGCAACGCTCAACCGCTACGTCGAGACCGTCAATGCGCTCACCGACACCACAGCAAGTCATGCAAGCGCTGAAGACGACCGCGGCCCGTCGGTCGCAGACTTCCGGTCGCTTGTACATAGCGTCATTGTCCACCCGAAAGGCCCAAGGGAGGGATTTGAGGTGGAGGTCAAAGGAAACTGGCCGCGCTGGTCGGCGGAAGACTCTTTCCAGTGGCCCACCACAATAGTGGGGACACGTGGTAGCGGGGGAGCGACTCGCCCTCAACGCGATTTTTGTCCTTACTAAGATTAGCAGCGACATTGCCGGTAAGCCGAACAAAGATCTTGGCTCGTGACGAGCACCAAAGGCGCTTAAGTCTCGCAAGTACCCTGCCCCAGCCGTCGTGAGGACAGACGCTCCGAGCTGGGACAAGGTTTTGGACCGTTGATGCAGGTCCAATCTCGATGAATTGGGGCCGCCTCGCCGAGAAAGCAGAGACCTTAACACAGGAAATTTCCGATAGTCAGCTTCGAGGTCACCGTCGTTATGCTTGCACCAGAAACGTCGAATCGAATCCGGCGAACGCGGCCGATCTCAAACGAGGACCCCGGAAACTCAACGAGGCCGATCGACGTCCTCCGATTCGTAACAGTATGGTTGCCGGCCGCCGCCAGTCGGCACGCGTTATCCTTCGGGCAGCACGCTGCCCGGATTCATGATGCCCAACGGATCAAAGACCGCCTTCAGCGCCTGGGAGACCGATCGCTGCTTAGGCGTGAGCCATTCCCAATGCACGCTGCGGCGACTACGGCCGACGCCGTGCTCGGCACTGAAGGAGCCACCAAGATCGCGTACGACGACATAGAGTTCCTCCAGCAGGCGTTTGCCTTGCCGGGCTACCTCCTCAATCCCCAAGCCCGGTGGCGACAGGACGTTGAAATGGATGTTGCCGTCACCCGCATGACCGTAGGCCAAGGGTTGCCAGCCGGCCCAATTGGCGGACACATGGGCGCGAGCGCGCTCGATCATGCCGGCAACATCTCCAAGCCGCACCGAAAGATCAGTCCGGACGTGCCGCCCATACTTGGCCTGCCCTTCCACCAGATCCTCACGGATCGCCCAGAACGCTCTTGCGTGAGCGCGGCTCTGCGCAACGGCTCCGTCGCCAAGGAGCCCCATTTCAAAGGCTTCCGCCAAGAGACTTTCGATCAGCTGTCGCCCATCGATGGCAGCGCTGCAGCCCAGTTCCATGATCACGTGGACCGGCCATTCTCCTTCGAGCGGCACGCGGGTGTCGGAATTGGCGAGTTTCGCCAACGCAATGCACTCCGCACCGATCACCTCGAAGGCTGTGAGCAAATCAGAGCAGACCCGCCGCGCTAGCCTGAACAGGGCCATGGCTTCTACGAAAGAGGCTACTCCCAGATACGCCGTTTCGATGTTTGCCGGGCGCGGATACAGCTTGAGCTCTACCCCTGTGATAATGCCCAGCGTTCCCTCGGCTCCGATTAGGAGCTGCTTCAAGTCGTAGCCGCGATTGTCCTTGCGGAGGCCGGTCATGTTTTGGAACAGGCTCCCATCCGGCAACACAACCTCGATCCCGAGCAAGAGGTCGCGCGTCATCCCATAACGCAGAACATTGATGCCACCCGCGTTGGTCGAAACATTGCCGCCGATCTGACAGGAGCCTTGCGCGCCGAGTGCGAGCGGAAACAACATATCATGGGCTTCGGCCACATCTTTCAGTGACTGAAGAACGGCGCCGGCGTCGGCGGAGATCGAAAAGTTCTCGGCGTCAAGAGCCCGAATATGGTTGAGGCGTTCA
>Ga0137300_1171_pt1 | contig 11473 bp, 11 predicted proteins | sample RamsorwD2O_NANAE_FD_97190 | JGI IMG/M metagenome (GOLD analysis project Ga0137300, IMG submission 97190) | Mouse cecal microbial communities from Vienna, Austria - N-Acetylneuraminic acid amended with D2O_NANAE | ecosystem: Host-associated > Mammals > Digestive system > Large intestine > Cecum... | reverse complement strand
CCATGGCGCACTGGAAGGCCGTGACCGGCGCAACTGCCTGAGTTTAACTGAAAGCGCTTCGTCCGGCATCAGTCGAACAACGTGACAACGCCCCCGGAGGACTTCACAAAAGACCAGACCCTCCACCTGACCATTGATAGGGAAGCCGGCACCATCGCCACGCCTTGGGGCATGGTGCTGCCGGCTCGGCCATTCTTCGGGATCATGGCCACTGCGCCACGTCCGGAGGATGGATGCCTGACATCGATCGTTCCAGGCTATTTTGGCGGCAACATGGATAATCGGGAAATCACCGCCGGCGCGGTCCTCTACCTGCCGGTCTCGGTCGAGGGTGCGCTGTTTTCGGCCGGCGACGGGCATGCATCACAAGGTGATGGCGAGGTGTGCCTGACGGCAGTCGAGACTGGATTGAGCGGCACATTGCGGATCAGCGTCATCAAGGGTGAAAAGCTCGGTATGCCCTACGCGGAAACGGAGGATCACCTGATCGCCATGGCTTTCGACGAGGACCTGGAGCGGGCGATGAAGTCCGCTCTTCGTTACGTCATTCGAATGATAACCGAGCGAACCCAACTGACAGCGGCGCAGGCCTACAGCCTCTGCAGCATGGCCGCGGATTTGCGCATCACCCAGGTCGTCAACATCAAGAAAGGCGTGCATGTGATGATCCCCAAGGCCCTGCTCGCCCAGAAACCCAAGGAGATCTGAAATGACAACGCCAATGACAGCCGATCATCTCGAAGGCCTCTTTGGCAACGGACGCCTGATGCAGCAGCTTGCCTTCATTCTTGAAGTCGAGAAGCTCAAGACGGTTTTGCGAAAGACCCCTCTCCTCGATCGCTCGCGGGTGGAGAACGATGCAGAACACACCTGGCAGCTCGCATTAATGGCGATGGTCCTGTCCGAGCATTCCCGCGAAACCGTCGATCTTCTCCGCGTCATCAAGATGCTGCTGGTCCACGATATCGTCGAGATCGATGCAGGCGACACTTTTGCCTATGATCACGTTGCTCGCACGACCCAGGCCGAGCGCGAGCTAAAAGCGGCCGAGCGCATATTCGCGATCCTCCCCGCTGATCAGGCGGTGGAGTTTCGAGCGCTCTGGGACGAGTTCGAGCTGAAGGCAACGGCTGAGGCTCGTTTTGCCAACGCCATGGATCGGTTGCAGCCAACCCTCCATAATTTCTTCACCGAAGGTGGCACGTGGAAGACTCCGGGTGTGACGTCAGACGATGTAGAACGCCGCACAGCACCCATCGCGATTTCATCCGATGTACTTGGGAAACTCTGTAAAGAGCTGATAGAAAGCGCCGTCGAGCAGGGCATTTTGATGCCGGCTTGAGCAAGATTCGACGTTCGCGGATCATGCTCGATGCCAGTACAGCCTTAAGCTCTTGATGCAATTTGAACCCTCGACGTTTGATGAAACATCATGGTGGAGGGTTGAAACCTCCAGCCAATGCCGGGTAGCTTTCGCCCGGCCGGTCTATATTAGCATGATAGGCGATTGCCTGAACCATCGTCTCAGCAAATGAAAACAAGTGGCCTGTCATGAACGGGCACTCCATCTTGCGTCAGGCGTAGCTGCTGATCTCGCGAGGCAGAAAGGTGCCGACACCCTTATCGGCCGAGAGTTTTCCTTCGCAGACGACGACTTTGCCGCGCACCATAGTCAAGATTGGCCAGCCGGTTAGCTCAAGCCCTTCATAGGGGGTGTAATCAGAGCCGTCGCCCAGCATCGAATGGGTCAGAACCTGTCTGATCTCCGGATCCCAGATCGCGATATCGGCGTCGGCTCCGACGGCTATCGTGCCCTTACGCGGATAGAGGCCATAGGCCTTAGCATGGTTGGTTGAGGTAACAGCCACGAATTTATTGATGTCGATACGCCCCTTCATGACGCCTTCCGAAAACAGAATCGGCAATCGTGCACCTACGCCCGGAATGCCGTTCGGGACCCAGCGGAAGCTGGTTCGCCCCTTTGGCGTGAGTTTGCCCTGCGGGTCATCATAACGAAAAGGGCAATGGTCGGATGAGAATACCGAAAAGACATCCTGCTGCAGCCCTTCCCAACACGCCTCCTGACTGTCGACATCGCGCGGCGGTGGCGAGCAGACATATTTCGCGCCCTCCATGTTGAGGCCATCGAGATCGTTTTCGGTCAATACCAGATATTGCGGGCAGGTCTCACCGTAGATTCGCAGTCCGCGCTGTCGAGCACGCCGGATTTCCTCCATCGTCTCGCGGTTGGAAACATGCACGACCATCAGCGGAACATCCGACAATTCGGCGAGCGAGATGGCCCGATAGGTCGCTTCCCTCTCAGCGATCTTCGGACGCGAAGACGCGTGATATTTCGGAGCCGTCTTGGCCTCCGTCTCGAATTGTTCGGTGAGATAGCGGATGATGTCGTAATTTTCTGCGTGGATCATCACCAAGGCACGGGTATCTTTGGCAACCGCCATGATCCGCAGGATATCGAGGTCGCCGAGCGCAAGACCGTCATAGGTCATGAAGATTTTGAAGGATGTATAGCCGTCGCGTACCAGCGCCGGTAGTTCCTGACCGAGAACCTGAGGGCTCGGATCTGAAATGATCATATGGAAGGACACGTCCGTATAGCACTGTCCTTCAGCCTTGGCATGGTAAGCTTCGATCGCCGCGCGTAGAGACTGTCCACTTTCCTGCAGGCAAAACGGCAGGATTGTGGTGTTGCCGCCCATTGCGGCGGAACGCGTCGCACTTTCGAAATCATCGGCCATGACGATGCCTTCGCCGGAAGGCTGGGAGATATGAACGTGGCTGTCTATGCCGCCGGGAAGGACCCAGCGCCCGCCAGCATCAATCACATCTCGGGCCTCTCCAAGATCCGTGCCAAGGGCGGCGATCTTCCCATCGCGTATAGCAATGTCACAAGTAAAGACATCGGATGCCGTGGCGACACGGCCTCCCTTGATGATGGTGTCGTACATGATCAGGCTTGCTCCGTTTCGATGGGATTGGGGGATCGCCTTGTGCCAGCGCGGCGTTTTTTCGCGGTCGCTGATGCCGTTTCCAGTTTCCGGTTTGCAACGACGGCAAGCATTGCCTGGCCTGTCAGACGGCTGTGCGATTCCAGCCGCTCGGCGAGATCTAGGGGTGTGCGCGCCTTGAGTGCAGTCAAAATGCGCTCATGTTCGGCGAAGGATTGCTGCAGTCTTCTGTCGTGTTCGTTGACAAGAAAGCGGTAGCGCCAAATCTTCTGCTGGACTGTTTCATAATTCTGGATCAGCAAAGGATTGCGAGTGGCCTGAGCGAGGCCGCGGTGGAATTTGTAGTTGAGATGCGTGTACTCGTCGTGCCTACCGGCACTGAGTGCTTCATTGAGCTGAAGATGAATCGCTTCCAGCGCTGCGATCTCCTCGTCTGTCGCACGCTCGGCCGCCGTCAACCCGATCAGCCGCTCCAATGCCCCCTTGAACTCGAAGAGCGGCCCGACCTCTTCCGGGTCGATCGGCGCTACAATCGCACCTCGATTGGGTCGCAGTATGACAAATCCCTCTGCAGCCATCACCTTCAGCGCTTCGCGGAGAGGCGTGCGTGAGACGCCGAAACGCTGGCATAATTCTGCCTCTGGTATACGAGATCCATCCGGTAGCTCACTCGCCATGAACATGGCCCGCAGACCCGTCAGCAAATTGTCGTGCAACGTTGATGGGCTGCCGGACAAGGCATCATCCGGCGTCTCGTTGCGATGGAGCGGAGCGGTTTGTTTGTCTGCACTCATTGATGGTTTCCGATATTTCGCAAACTATTGCGGCGCATGAAGCCGCATCAGACCGTAAACATCCTGCCGAATTTGGAAAGCGCCGTCATCGGCACACCTGTCTCTTCAAGGCACCCCCAAAGGGTGAAGGCTACCGAGTCGAGTACCGGAATACCGAGTTCCTGCTCAAGTTCTGCCGCGATTATCGGGCCGCGCATATTGGTGCAAAGAATCACGATCGCATCTGGTTTTGACTTTGCGACATCCCGGCACATTTCGGCGATTTGCTCCTCGGTGACCTGTGCGAAGGCGAAGTTTTCCGAAAGGCCCGAATGGCTTTCGGCCACGGTTTCGACGCCGATCTCGCGATAATTGTCTATGATCCTCTGCTGCACGTCATCAGTATAGGGACTTACAAGTCCAAGCCGCTTCACGCCCAGCTTATCGATCAGCCGATTGAGGCTGAGGATCGCACTCGTAGCCTTGACGTTGAAACGTTCGCGAAAGGTGGCGCAGAGTTTCGCGTCCGTATCAAAGCCGAGCCAACTAGCAGACGTACCGTTCCAGGCAATCACATCCGGATTGGCGTCCATTAAAAGCTCGGCTGCCTGATAGATGGGATCGAGCTTGAATTGCTGGTTGGAATCGCTGTCCAGCGCAATGCGTACAACGCGGAAACGGCCGAAATGCACACTTACTTGCGGAAACAGCGGCTGCGTCAGCGCACATGTGAAGGGCTCGACGACCGTATTCGATGAGGGAGTCAGCATCGCGATAATCGTTCGCTGGATATCACTATCACCATTTTGCATTCAAAATCTCACTATTCCAACATTCATTCCGAATTTCGCACCCTCATCGAACCAAGTACAGGTCGAGCGCCAAATCTCTTTCTTTTATCGCCGAATTCAATCATCAAACGCAAGTGAAAACCATACGCATCAATGCCCATAAAACCCGCAATTTCGGGGCTTTTTGCATAAAATTCCAACTTCAATGCCGAATATTTAGCCACATCACTTATTGGTCTATTTTTTCTGCATTCAAATCCAATTTGCAGTTGGCTACACATTTTTTATCTGCAACACTCGCGTCATAAATGAATTCAAAAAAAGGGGTTCTCGATGCGCAATATTCTTCTCGCTTCATCGCTGGCGGCCAGCCTGATTGCTTCTGTCACGACTGCGACAGCTCAGACGCCGATGCGAGTGGCCGGCAATTTCTCCCAAAACAACAAACAGGTTGATATCGAGCGCTCCTTCTTCGAGGGCTTGCCCGCAGCCTCCGGTGTGGATCTTACGGTCAATTACAATCCGATGGATGTCGTGGGAGTGAAGGCGCCTGATGCTCTGCGCATGCTGCGAGGCGGCTCCTTCGACGTGATGTCGGTACAAATCGGTATGGCTTCCCGCGACGATCCGTTCTTCGAGGGTGTCGACCTTATCGGCGTTGCCACCGACATGCCGGCTCTCCGTAAGGTCGTCGATGCCTATCGCGACGCCTTTGACCAGCGCTTGCAACAGAAGTTCAATGCCAAGGTTCTGACCCTGTGGCCCTTCGGGCCTCAGGTTTTCTACTGCAACCAGGAGATCAAGGAACTTGCCGACCTCAAGGGTCTGAAGGTCCGATCCTTCACGCCATCGATGTCTGCCATGCTCGAAAGCTTTGGTGCGACACCGGTTACGCTGCAGTTCTCGGAAGTTTATCCAGCCCTCCAGCGCGGCGTCGCCTCCTGCGGTGTGACCTCGCCAACTTCAGGCAATACAGGCAATTGGCCGGAAGTAACGTCCTATCTGCTACCCCTTTCCGTTTCGGGTTCGGTACAGGGCCACTTCATGAACCTCGACACATGGAAAAAGCTGTCAGCCGAGCAACAGACTGCCCTCATGACTCAGTTCAAGGCGCTGGAAGACAAGCTGTGGGACCTCGCAACCACCGCCAACGATGATGCCGTCGCATGCAATACAGGCGAAGCAAGCTGCGCCAACCATAAAAAATTCAGCATGAAGCTGGTTTCAATCAGCGACAGCGATCGTCAGAAAATCAAGGACGTGGCGGAAAAGACCGTACTGCCGATCTGGAGGGAAACCTGCAACAAGATCGATGCGGCTTGCTCGGAAACCTGGAACAAGACGGCTGGCGCAGCCGCCGGCCTGACGATCAAGTAACCCGATGCGCGAAGGGCTGTTCAACTGGACAGCCCCTCGCCCCATTCCGGCCATTCACCACGGATCGCTTGACATGATCACCAACGACAACCCGCTGACGCGGTCGCTTCTGCCTATCGCACGTCTGATGGCACTGATCGCCGGCTACATGCTGCTTGGCCTGACACTTCTGATTACAGCCGAGGTGGTGATGCGCTCCGCCTTCAATTTTTCGCTGCAAGGTTCGGACGAATATGGCGGCTATGTGCTGGCGATACTTGCGGCCTTCGGCTTTTCCTATGCGCTTATGGAACGGGCCCACACCCGTGTTGAGATCATTGTGGAGCGCGTCGGCACCGGCCCCCAAGTTATCCTGAACCTGATATCGTGCTGGTGTGTCGCACTGATGGCTGCATTCATCGCCTGGCGCAGTTGGGCTGCACTGTCGGAAAGCCTCGAATTCGGTTCGCTCTCGGGCACGCCGCTGATGACACCGCTCTGGATGCCGCAACTGGCCTGGGTCGCTGGTCTCGTGGTCTTCGGTATTACCGCGACGCTGATTGCCCTGCATGCCACGCTGCTGGCGGTGAAGAACCGCCGCCAGCTCAACCGTTTCTACGGCATCAAGACGCTTGATGAGATTATCGAAGAGGAACGCGTTGAGATTGGCAATAATTCGGAGGCTTTGCGCTGATGATCGGTATTTTTGGAGCCTCGATAGGCTTTCTCGTCATGCTCGGGTTGATGCTGATCGGCTTACCGGTGGCAGTCGCGCTTTTCCTCACCGCCTTTGTCGGCGCTTGGGCCTTTCTCGGCTGGCCGACCCTGCTCGGGTTCGGTAATCAGATGTGGAGCGGCCAGAACGATTTCATTCTGACCGCCATCCCTCTCTTCGTCTTCCTTGGCGAAATTCTCGTGCGATCGGGTGTCGCGGACGGCCTCTATCGCTGCCTGTCTGACTGGATGCGCAAGCTGCCAGGCGGACTTCTGCATTCGAATATTGGCGCAAGCGCCGTATTCGCAGCAGTTTCAGGTTCTTCGGTCGCGACCGCCGCCACCATCGGTACGGTTGCACTCCCGATCCTAAAGGAACGGAAGTATGACGACCGTCTGACGACCGGCTCGATCGCGGCCGGCGCCACACTCGGCATCCTCATACCGCCATCGATCAACATGATCATCTATGGATCGATGACGAACACTTCGATCGGCCAACTGTTTGCCGCAGGCATTGTACCAGGCCTGCTTCTCACAGCCTGCTTCATGATGCTGATCGCGATAATCTGCGTGTTGAAGCCTGACCTTGCAGGCCCGACTCTTCCGGATCGACCTTTCGCGGACAAGATGGCGAGCCTTCTGGATATGTTCCCACCTTTCGTCATCTTCGTCGTGGTTATGGGCTCGATCTACGCAGGGTGGGCGACGCCGACAGAATCGGCGGCAATCGGCGTCGTTTGCTCAATCCTGGTAGCGATCGCCAAGCGCCGTTTCACAATATCATTGATGCACGAATCGATGATCGCAACGGTGCGCATTTCAGCGATGATCCTTCTGATCATGGTCGGCGCACAGTTCCTCAACTTCGTCATCGGAGTTCTCGGTATCCCGCAGGCACTGACTGCATTTGTCTCACAGTTCGGCGCGGGCCCGATCGAAATCATACTGTTGCTGATCATTTTCTATCTCATCCTCGGTTGTTTCATGGAAACGCTGTCGATGATGATTGCCACGTTGCCAGTCGTCTTTCCGCTCATCGTGCATCTCGGCATCGATCCGGTGTGGTTCGGCATATTCCTGGTGCTAATGATGGAGATCGGCCTGATTACTCCACCGATCGGCATGAACCTTTACGTGGTGCAAGGCGTGCGCGGCCAAGGCTCGATCGTTGACGTCATCCGTGGCGCAACGCCTTTCGTGCTTCTCATGCTTGCTTTTACCGGTGTTCTTATCGCGTGGCCCGATATGGCGCTTTGGTTGCCGCGCCAGTTGTTTTGAACATGCGCTTGCTTGAGGCGGATTTCGTTGCCGCCGGAGCAGACCCTCCGGTTGGCATCACCATCATAGAAAAGGGCGCGGTCGCCATCGAGGGCGACCGGATCGTGGACATCGGATTGGCCACTGATCTTGCCGCCCGCCACACTTCGGCAGAGCGAGAGCAATTTCCTGATACGATCCTCATACCGGGTTTCGTCAATGCCCACCAGCACGGCCGGGGTCTCAGCCAGATCCAACTTGGCTATCCCGACGATCAACTTGAGCCATGGATTGCACGCAGACGTGGTCGCGGTGCGCCGGATGCATACGCCTTAACCCGGCTCGCCGCCGAGGAGATGCTGGCAAACGGCGTTACCGCGACATTGCACGCCAATTACAGTTATGCCTCCGGTGATTACGAAGCCGAACTACGCGCATCGATCCGCGCCTATGTCGAAACCGGCATGCGCGCGACCGTTTGCGTCGGTTATGCCGATCGCGGTGGCCTCGTCTATCCGCCTGCTGACGAGAACGTTTTCAGCGCTGCTCTTTCGGCAGACGCGCAGGCACTATTGCAGTCGGCACGCCCGGCCTGGCTGTCGCTCGAGGGAACCCTCGGCCTGATGGCGCGGCTTTGCGAAGAGTTTGCCGGTCATCCGACAATCACTCTGGCCTATGGCCCTGCCGGTCCTCAATGGGTCAGCGATGCGGCATGGCGGGCAATGGCCGAAGATGCGACACGTCGCGGCCTCGGATTGCATTTTCACCTGCTGGAATCGCCGGCCCAGGCGGCGTGCGCGAAAACCCTCTATCCGGAAGGTGTTCTCAACCGGCTGCAATCACTTGGCGTATTCGCAACACGCGCAAGCGCTGCCCATTTCGCTCAGGCGGCCGAGAGCGACATTGCCGATGCGACCCGGATGGGTCTTGTCATCGTCAGCAATCCCGGCTCCAACATGCGGCTTGGCAACGGCCCTCCCGACATCGCCCGCTGGAAGGCCGCAGGACTTGACGTCGCGCTTGGCACCGATAATTGCGCACTTCAGGACAGCGAAGACTATCTTTCAGAATTACGGCTTGGCGGCCTGCTGGCGCGTAGCAACCCGATGGCAGACAAATTTGATGCGGCCTCAACACTTTTGATGGGAGCCGAGGCGGGTGCCCGCGCCATGTTCGTCACGGATACCGGCCGACTTGCTCCCGGTATGAAGGCGGATCTCACGGCCTTGGACCTCTCCCGACTGCGGAGCGTCTATCTGGATGACGGCACCGACCTGCTGGACGCGCTAATTGCGCGAGGACGTGGCTCGGACGTGCTGATGACTATGGTGGATGGAGTCGAGCGCTATCGGCGTGGCAGACTGGCGGATCTACGCCGCAGTCATGCGGCAGAACTTGCCGCTAAAACCGCAGCAGCATCGCGAAGCGCAGGCAAAGATGCATCCTCGGCGGCCGCAGAGATCACCGAGGCGCTTCGCAGCCACTATGCGAGGCTCGCACAATGACGGATCAATTGCCGAGCCCTGTCGTTCTCGTCACCGGCGCCTGCGGCTTCGTCGGCTCCGCTATCTGCGAGGAACTGGTGTCGCGCGATATCAGCGTCATCGGTGGCGATCGCGCATCTCCGCCTTTTCCCGATGCCGATTGGGCTGGCCGGGTGACTTTCACCTATCTCGACATCCGCGATGGCCAAAGCATCGCCCAAGTCCTGCACGAAAACACCATCACCCACATCGTTCATGCGGCGGCGATAACGCCCGACATGGACCGGGAGCGCGAGGATGCGGATACGGTCATCGACGTGAATGTCGCCGGGTCTTGCCGGCTGATGAGCGCGGCAGGCAAGATCGGAGCGGAGCGGATCGTCTATCTCTCTTCGATTTCCGCTTATGGTTCTGCTGCGCCGACTGACGATGGCCGGTTCTGCGAAGCCAGAAGCGTACCGCAACCGGAAACCCTCTATGGCATCTCCAAACATGCCGCCGAAAGCGCCATGCACAGGCTTGCTTATCTGAATGGGCTTGATCTGCGCATCATCCGGCTAGGCCCGCTTTTCGGCCCCTGGGAGCACGCAACGGATGCGAGAGGCCTGCTAAGCCCACATCACCAGATAGCCATGCAGGCGCGTGCAGGAGAACCTTGCTTGCTGCCACGCGCTGTCCCCGCCGATTGGCTTTACTCACGCGATGCTGCAAAGCGGATCGCCGATGTGCTTCTTGCTGAAACGATAGCACCCCAACTCTTCAATCTTGGCGGTGGCGATATAACGACGTTGATCGACTGGTGTGAGGTGCTCGGGCAGCAGATCGATGGTTTCCGCTTCGGCATTGATGCTGAGCGCCCCTCAGTTCGCTACGGTTACCCCAAGGACCGGCCTGCCCTCGATAACCGACAGATCGATCAGGTTTCGGCTCACCGCCGAACCCCTCTCGAGCAGGCAGCGAATGAATTGCTGCATTGGCTCGACCGTTTCAGCCCCACCTTCAACGCTTCGGAGATAATTCCATGACACAACGCCTTGCCGGCCGGGTGGCCATTGTCACTGGCGGCTCTTCAGGCATCGGCCGCGCCATCACCCGCAAGTTTGCAAACCACGGTGCCGCTGTCATCGTTGCGGACATAACGACGGATGCCATTGAAGGCGGACGGCCTGTCTGCGACATAGTCGCGGAAGAGGGTGGAAAAGCTGCCTTCGTCCAGACGGACGTTTCCAGTGCAGGTGACGTGGACGCCATGGTGGCGGAGACCGTATCTCGCTTCGGCCGACTGGACATCCTCGTCAACAATGCCGTGCTGCGCGCCGGCAAGCCACTTGTCGAAACAGCGGAAGCCGATTGGGATCGGGTGATGGATGTCAGCTTGAAGGGCGCCTATCTCTGCGCTCGCGCCGCTGTCCGGCAGATGCTGAAACAGGAAGTCGTCGGCGAGGTTCGCGGGCGTCTGGTTCACATCTCTTCCCAGCATGGCCACATCAGCGCACCGGAAGACTTCGCCTATGGCGTCAGCAAGGCTGGCGTCGCTTATATGACAAGGCAGATAGCTGCCGACTATGCGAAAGACCTCATCGTCTCGAATGCCGTCGCCCCCGGCAAGATATTGACGGGTAAGGGCGGCCGGGCGGTCGAGCCGAAATGGATGGATTATTCCAATGCCCGGACGCCTTGGCCACGCTTGGGTACTCCGGACGACGTAGCCAATGCTGCCCTTTTCCTAGCGAGTGACGAGGCGACCTATATCACCGGCCACAATCTATTCGTCGACGGCGGGTGGATGGCATCCTGAGTTCCCAGATTGAAAAGGAAATGCTCATGGTCTTGATGGGGATCGAACCGTAGCCCCTCCCCCGCGCAAACGCAGTCATCAGCTTAGCGGCAAAAGGTTTGGCCACCCCTGCGCGTCATGGAGTACGCGAAGAATTCGATCGTCGTCTCGGTAGTGGCGTAGATGGCGAAATAACGCGTCGAGAATGTCACTCGTCCAATTTAGCTCGATCTTTGGTTGGGAGAACCCGCTATGGCGTTGTCACGTTATTCGACTGAGGCCGGACGAAGCACTTTCAGTTAAACTCAGGCAGTTGCGCCGGTCACGGCCTTCCAGTGCGCCATGG
>Ga0137300_1170_pt1 | contig 11629 bp, 7 predicted proteins | sample RamsorwD2O_NANAE_FD_97190 | JGI IMG/M metagenome (GOLD analysis project Ga0137300, IMG submission 97190) | Mouse cecal microbial communities from Vienna, Austria - N-Acetylneuraminic acid amended with D2O_NANAE | ecosystem: Host-associated > Mammals > Digestive system > Large intestine > Cecum... | reverse complement strand
CATCGATGGCGTCCTGGCAAAGATAAGCCGGCAACTGCGCCATGCCGGCGCCGCGCAGCGCGAGTTCGCGGATGGCCAGCAGGTTATCCACGGCAATGCCCGGCGTGACAGCAATATCGATCGGCTTGTCGTCTGCGTCGACGAACTGCCATGGCCGCGGATTTGCGAGTGTGCCCTGCGCGAGGCAGGGGTAGCCAGCCAACTCGTCGAGGTGCGCTGGCGGGCCGTCGGCTTCCAGCAACGACGGATGGGCCACGACGATCGACGCCGACGTCGCCACCGGCACGGCGATCACGTCCTCCGAGGCGAGCGGCACAACGGCCGCGCGGATGACCAGGTCCAGTCGCTCCTCGGCCAGGTCGACAAAGCGATTCGAGAGCGTCAACTGCACCTGCACGCCCGGGTGCGCGCGCGCAAACTCGGCCAGGATCGGAGGGAGCGTGGTCTCGGCGATCAGCACGGAGGTATGGAGGTGGATCACGCCGGATGGCTCCGCCACGGCGCTGCGCGTGAGGGCGCCGATCTTGTCGACGTGCGCGGCCGCCTCCCGCGCGTGCGCCAGCACCGCCTCGCCAACCGGCGTGAGGCCGAAAACTTGCCCCGACCGGTGCAGCAGTCGTACGCCGAGCGCGCGCTCGAGTGTCGCCACCCGTCGGGACAGCCGCGACTTGGCGATGCCGGTCTGCCGCTCGGCGGCGCTGAATCCGCCGGCATCGACCACGTAGATGAAGAGCAGCAGGTCGTCGAGATGTGCGCCGATGCTCTGCAGCATGGGGGCAGATTCTGTGTAGTCGGCGGAGGCCGCTCGGGGATCTGGCATAGGAGGCAAAGGCGCGGGGCCGCGAGATTGCGGGAAAGGTAGATGCTACGGCTCTGAGGTGCGGCTGGGAAGGCCGTAGCCGCGGATCTGCCGGCGCAGGGGTCGCCGCTCGACCTGCGCCTGAACACTCAACAGCCCGTCAGACCGCCCGCAGCGCTGCCTCCCGACGCCAACACCCGCGGCAAGGTGGAAGGCTGGAGCGCGGGCGCCTTCAGCACCTTGTACCGGAACGATGAAAACAAGCTCGACGTGTATGACGATACCTGGCTCCAGTACGGCTGGTTCAACAAATCGCATCGCGGCGACCTGCCTCACCGTCAACTGGTGGCACTCCACCGCCAGCAGCAACTTCAGCGCCAACGAGTTGCCGCTGGGCAGCGTATACCCCGAAATTCGCCATGAGCTCAGGCTCGGCATGAATGCGGACTTCCGCAAACACTGGACCGGCTGGACCAATGTCTCGGTCTCATGGGGAGCGCAGCGCTTTTACAAGTACGCGGTGCGGGTGGGGGTGAAATTCACATGGTAGGCGGCCGGCTATAAGGCGGAACGCGCCAGGACCTTCCTTTTCTGGCCGTGGGCGGGCATATGCCCCTGCAATTCACCTTTGCTCGGGCAGCGTTTGTCCGGAGTGCAGGGCGGTCTCGTTCCTGCCACGAGTTGGTAGGCCCAGCAAACGCTCGGAACATTGATCTTCCCTTCATCCCATTGCGGAGCGATCTTGGCTTCGGGCGACCGCTATCGAGTAGCCGTTGCGCATGTCCCTTTTTGGCCGGTCTCAGCCTTCGGCCCTCCCAAGCAAGGGCTTGGGACGCGAGCCTGAGCGACTGCGATTGGCTCAATTGCTGCCGACGCTGTCAGCTTCGCGCTAGCTCTGATTAGAGCTTGGGGTGCTAACGGTGCCTTGGAAGCCGGTGATCGAAGAACGGCTGGGACTACTGAGTACGGGACGATGAGCAGTAAAGGAACGTCGTGGGAGGGCTCCGCAGGAAGGGGCCCCAAACCAGGTCCATCTTTTCTCAATAATATTTTTTACCCGGGTAATATTGACAGCGCTTTTTATCCGGGTAAAATTCGTGTAATCAAATCTCACGTCGCCACCATGTCACCAGACAAGTCCAACTCCCTCACGTGTTCCGGTGGCAACCGCCGTGTTACCACGAGGCCTGTTCGCCCGAGCATCGTAGAGTCGATCCCCGCCTTTGTGTCTCGCAAGGCTTGTCTCGCGGGTATAGGCCACCGCCCGGCGGCGATCGACAACTCGCGGCTGCTGCCGCTTTCGGGAGTCGGGGACAGCCCGTCGGCATAGACACCGAGTCACTCCAATAACCCGCTAGTGCCCTTTCTCGGACGGTCTGCTGTCAATCCGGGCGGGGAGCCCTTTGTCCAGAAAAAGAAAATGACCTCCAGTTCGTCAATCGCACCCGCTGCTCCAGCAACCTCCCGCCCGCTGTGGCGTACATACCTGGCCATCCTGCTACCAATGATTCTGACAAACACGCTGCAGGTTGCGGCCGGAACCATAGATGGCATCTACCTGGGGCAGATGCTCGGCGTTCAGGCCATAGCGGCCGTCTCGGCATTCTTTCCGGCGTTCTTCATGCTCCTGGCGATCATCATAGGATTGAGTACGGGTGCCACGGTGCTGATCGGCCAGGCATGGGGGGCACGCAACCCGGAGAAGGTGCGCTCCATTGCAGGAACCGCCATTGCATTGGCACTGACCACAGGCATTGTCGTCAGCGTCGCGGGCGGCGTGTTCGCTTCATCGTTGCTGCAGGGGCTGGGAACATCGCCAGACATCCTGCCCGAGGCCACGCTGTATGCACGCATCATGTTTGTTGGCTCACCACTCATCATTCTGCTGTGGCTGATGACTTCGATGAGTCGGGGAGTTGGTGATGCCGTCTCGCCATTGTGGACATTGGCCGTGGCAGCCATCATCACCATGATATGTACGCCAGCCCTGATTCGCGGCTGGGGTGGCTTGCCTCGATTGGGGGTGGCCAGTGCGGCCGTCTCGACGCTGGTCGCGTTTGCGCTGGCGCTAGCGTGGATGGCTCGCCGCTGGCTTCGCGCTTCGCATCCACTGGCACCAAATGTCGAACTGCTTTGCCAGATCCGCTTCGACTTGCCCACGGTACAGCGCATGTTGCGTATCGGCATTCCGTCGTCGCTTCAGATGTTCACGGCGGCATTGGCCGAGATCGTGCTGCTTGGCCTCGTCAATGGCCATGGCTACAACGCAACTGCCGCCTATGGTGCCGTGAACCAGGTCATGAGCTGGATTCAGTTGCCCGCGATGTCCCTGGGCATCACTGCTACGGTTCTGTCGGCGCATGCAATCGGCGCAGGTCGCAACCAGCGTGTCCTCGACATTGTGCGGGCAGGCCTCTGGCTGAACATCGTGGTCACAGGTGCCGTAGTTTCCATCGTGTACTTCATGGCTCCCGCGGTCATTTCGCTGTTCTTGACGGATGGCCCCACTGCCTCCCTCGCTCAGGATTTGCTGCGCACAGTTGCCTGGAGTGTCGTGATACTGGGTGCAGCCAACGTCGTTGTCGGCGCGATGCGCGCTAGCGGTACGGTTTTGTGGCCCGCGATGCTTGGCATGGTATCGATCCTGGGAGTGGAGGTTCCGTTCGCCTATTGGCTGCACAGTCGCATCGGAATTTCCGGGATATGGTGGGCTTACACCGTGGGATTCGGGGCCATGCTGCTGCTCCAGTCGATGTACTTCAAATGGGGCTGGCGTCGTCAGCGCATCGAGCGGCTCGTGTAGCGGACGAAATCGCTCGTGACTCGAGAGCGCCGAATGGCATGCCGCGGACGCAGGGCGGGGCGGTTTGTGGAAATAGTTGTTTGCCCAAAGGAGATTCTTCGATGGCGCGCTCCATAGTCAGCCGATTCATCGGAAGTGCTCCTTCACGTTCAGGTCGAGGCGTGTATATGAGCGGCCGCAGCCCTAGTCGCCGTCGCTTCGTGACTGCACAACGGACGCTCGCGAATCCATACGCAATGACCGAGTCTGGCCGTTCTGGGACATCGACCCATCCGGGCAGCGGATTCGAGTATGGCATGGTGGGACCGGCTGCTACCGGTTGAATCCGCGGCCAACAGGAGCCACTCGGGAGCGGCCGCCGCTCCGGCGAACGGCCGCGGGGATCCACCCGGCTTGGCGCGCGGTGCCGAAACAGCACGGTCTTGCAAGTCGTACGACGCACTTCTGCAAAGGAGCGGCGCTATACTTCGCGGCGATGCGTCCAGCGCATTCCCACCCCGCACCGAGAGAACCCGCTCCATGACCGAAGCCACCGCCCTGACACCCGATGAACTCCAAGAGCTTGACGATCTGCTGGACGACCTGCGTCAGCGCGCTGAGGAAATCCCGCAATGGGAGTTCTGCGATGGCTTTCTCACGGCCTTGGTCTGCACGCGCCGCCGCATCCCCGCTGCCGACTACCTGCCCATGCTGCTGGGCGACGGCGCGGCGCTCGATGTGGCCGAGGGCAGCCCGCTGCCGTTGCTGCCCGCGTTCCATAAAGCGGCCCAGCAGACCCGCTTTATGGAGCTATGGCAGCGCCGGTGGAACGAGGTGGAGCACCAGCTCGACCAGCCCGTGGAGACGCTGGAGGACGAACGCACCTTCCATCCCGAGGCCATGGACATCCGCGGCGCCATCTTGAGCTTGCCCCAGGAAGAGCGCGCCGAGATGGATGGGCGGGAAATCCCGTCGTTTGGCCAGGTGTGGGCGCTGGGCTTCATGTTCGTGGTGGAGAACTGGCCCGAGGACTGGGCCGCCCCGCGCGACAAGGAGGCCGCCCAGTGGCTGGACGACGCGCTCGACAGCATCGTCGCCCTGACCGAGGACGACACCGGCCAGCCCGAGGTCTGCATGTACAGCGAGGATGGCCCGCCCAGCACCAGCCAGGCGCGCGTGGAAACCTTCGGCGAGGCGATCTGGGCTGTCTACGACCTGCGCCAGATCTGGAAAAGCCTGGGTCCGCGCGTGGAGGCCGTGGTGAAGGGCGACCAGCCCGGCCGCAACGACCCGTGCCCTTGTGGCAGCGGCAAGAAGTTCAAGAAGTGCCACGGCAGATAAGGGAAAAGCGCTTTCTCGCAGCTTATAGCTGCTTGTACCTTGTTTTTCGACTGGCGTGCCGGCGTGCCATCGCTATTGAGGCACGCATCGCTCTCAGCCGGGTGATTTAGGAGCAAGGCAGCCGGCTTTCGCAGTAGACTCGCCGCTCACCAAATGCTGTTGCACCTTAAAGACGTGTCGTTGGGTGCCACGAACTCTTTCGTGCATGGAGCCATCCATTCGTTGGCGCCGCACCGCAGATGAATTTCCCATGCGGTGCCGGCCGGCAACCCGGCCATCACCAGGCCGATCAGTGCCATTCAGCCAGAATTTGCCAATTGTCTGCCCGACTTGCTCAAGCGAGTCGCATGAGTGTGGCTGGTCGCCGCCGCCCAACGTCGAGCGACCAGTGGCCAGCCGGCGACTTGCTCGCGGCCGGTTTCACGCCTCAAAAGGACGGGGCGACGCCGCCGCAGACTATGACCGTGACAATTGCTGGACGCGGTCGTCCGTCACCTTGAGCACGCATGCCGCATCGCTGCAAACATTACGTTGCTGCTTGATCCAGTCCATCTGCTGGGCTTTGAGTTGCTGCGGGTCAGCTGCCTTCTGTCTGGCGGCAGCAAATGCGGCGCCGAGGCGCTTGTCGGCTGCAGCGGTCTCGGGGGTGGAGCAAATCAGCTTCTCGATCTTCGAGCTCGCCTTGGCGCAGTCGAAGCTTGCTTCGATGATGGCATTCGCTGCCTCCTGCTGCCCGCTGACCTGTGACCCGGTTTCGCTCGACACCTGGGGGAGAGGCTGTGAAGCCGGAGCCGAGTCGGCCGGCGACTTTTCTGCTACGGGCGCCGCCGTCTGGGCGTTTGCCGGTGTGGGCGTTGCTGCCGCCTGAGCAGACGCATCGGGTGCGGCGGGCGATGCGACCTGCGCTGCCGCCGTGCCAGTCGCCGCACTCGATACAGCCTTCTGCGTATATTCGGCGGCTGAAAGCAAGACCTCGATGTTCTGGATCGCGTCAATGAAGCGCGGCTTCTCCGTCTTGACTTCCACCTGGAACTGGCCGTCCTTGCCGTCGATCTTCGCGATCGTATAGGTGATGTCGAACGGTACCTTCTTGGTGTTCGGGTCCATTAACGACATGCCCTGTTCAATAAGGGTAGCGTTCTTCTTGATCTCTTCGTCCTTCTTCGCAGCCGCAAACATCATGCTGGCGCCGAGGATATCTCGATCGGAGGCACTCGCCGGAAGATTGAGGGCTTGTGCCAGGTCCGCACGGGCGGCGGCCCTATGCTCGGGGCTGGCACCCTCGTCGCTCGCTTCCTTGACCATGGCCATGACGTCCATGACGGAATACGTGCCCATCAGTTTCCGCCAGTTCTTCCAGAGTTCGGTCTGATAGGCAGGGTCGGATTGACTGCGCTGGAGGGCGCTGATCGTAGTGTCTGACACCTGGTAGTTCGCCACACCTTTGCAAGAGTAGCTCTTGAGCTTTTCGTCGTGAGCGACCACCACGGGTTGTTCGATCGTGAAGTGAATGCGCTGTTTGATCTGATCGGCAAGTGCGCCGGTGTCCTTGGTCACCAACTCCGTGAGAATTTCGCTGGACAGCTTCGTGGCCTCAACGTCGCCACAACTCGGAACGTCCTTGCCGCAGCCGGCGAGACCGGTGACTGCCAGAACCGCGACAAAGGGGTACAGCATCTTCTTGTTCATTTGGACCCGGAAAAATAAGTTTGCAGCGCGATATCGGCAACGTGCTGCGGATGTTAAACATCCGCCGGGAATCATATCCAGCCCACGGCTGCATGCAACTGTTCCTTGAGAGATGAAGACTGATTTTCAGCGCTTGTTGTTTTATCGCTTGGTTGAATTGCGCTAACTGGCCTCCATGGAGAAAGCGATTCGACTACGCGGTGAATGAGCGGACATTGAGCAGTGCTTTTGGTGGTTTTATATTCATTACATTTGAATTGAGGATGATGCGAACTAACCGTCTTGCTGGCAGGTTAGGCACAGACAAGTGGCTCCGACTGGACCGTGTACCGTATCGTCGATGGCTCGCTTTAGGTCGGCAGTTGCCTCTGGCACGTCGCAAGCCCTGTGCCAGGATCGGCCGAGGGCAGAGAGCGGCCAAGAACCGCCGTTCGCGCCAGCACGCCCGTGCGTGGGTGAGCCGACGGCGGAGTTCTGCTAGGGGCGGTGGCTTTCCCACATCGGGTCTAGGCCCCTCCCTGACCAATGCAGGCTACGGGCACGTTGCGTCCTGCCAACATACCCCACTTCGCGGACGCCGTTTGCACCGCGCTCCCTGCTAGTCTCTTCGCACAACATCAACCCGAACAAAAAATTGCGAGCGATTATGCTATTCAAGCGCATTGTCACAGCTATCTTCGTCACGTTTCTTATTAGCCAGGCCGCTATTGCCGCAGCACCTGTCGTATCCGAGCTTCCTGTTAAGCTTGGCGATTCAGTCGATGATGTTAAGCACGCTTTCAATACAACATTAGATCCAGAAATCATCGAATCTGCGGTCCCGAGTCCAAGCCAGACGAGAAAAAAGCAACTTCGTCTGAAGACGAAGGGCGTCTGGATTTTCTTTGAGAAAGAGCGTGTCGTGACCTATCGCGTCGATGCGCCGTTCAAAGGCAACATTGGTGGCGTGAAGCTCGGGGACGATGTGACGAAGCTAACCAAATTGCTCGGCGCTCCGGTGAAGACCAGCACATTCATGGGTCGCACGACGTACACATATTATTTCGACGACGTCACGACAACCAACTTTCTTTTTTCGGGTAGCGACGAACTAGAGACAATTTTCTTCCTCAAGTAGAAAAATGTGTCACCTGCCGGGAATTCTGCCCTGGTAGCTCTGCCGCCCTCATAGAATTTTTGCGGCGCCAGCGAAGATGGGCGGAACGCAGTGATAGTCAGAGCGTAGCGGCGGTCATCCAACCGAAGTGCATAATCAGAGGCGATGACCGCTCGGGGTCCAGAACTCCACCCAGAGGCTTGGGCAGCCGCTGATCAACTCAGCAGACCTGAACGACTTTGCCATTGAGACCAGTGATCTCCGGCTGGTTACGGTCGGAAATCCGGTCGATAAGCGGGGTGGTGTACAGCAGGGCTTCATATCGAAAGACCGCATAATCCGCTCGGGATCGCGGGAAACGGGCTACAACAGGTATGGTGTAAAAGAACTGGTGGTGAGCCTCTCGCTCGATTCCAATCTCATTTGCATACCCAAGCGAGAAGTAGAGCGTGTTTATGGTGCCGGGGAAAACAGGGAGCCCTTGCCACCTGAACTGATTGATTCGACACCGGGTGGCGCCAATACGAAGACGCCGGCAGACGGCTTTCCTCCATGTCGTGAATTACAAAACACGATCTGGCTCGAGCCGATTCACCAAGCGCTGTCGTTTGACGTTCAGCGGTACCGCTGCAGGCCGCGGCGGCTCGCCATGAAGGATGCGGGAAGGCGCGCCGAATCGGCGGTTGTCGCGCAGGGACTGCACCTCGGCCGCAATGGCCAGTGCGTGGCCTAAGCGCTTGTTCTCAACGATGGCGCTCTGGTCGACCTCCGGGAACCGGTCGTAGGTGGTGTAGGGCAGGGAAGTGCGATCCGCCCACAGCTCAGTCCGTCCGTCCGGATACCCGGCCACCTTGATATAGCGATGGATCAGCCGGCCGGTGGCGTCGTCGACATAGACCAGCAGCGTGCAGGCCGGCGCGCGGTCCTCGAACCAGGCGTGGTCGCTACCGTCGATCTGCACCAGCTCGCCCAGGCAGGCCCGCCGGTTGCGCGGCTGATGGACCTTGGGCGGGCGTTGCTTCCTCGGCACCCACAACCCGGCATCGATCATGATCGGGCGCACCGTCTCCTTGGCCAGGTCGATGCCATGGCGCTCGCGCAGCTTCTCGGCGGCGCGCCACACCATCAGGCCGTCCTGCACGACGGCCTCGATGACCTTGCAGCGATCCAGTTCGCGCAGGCTCATGGTGATGGTGTCCGGTCGTGTCATGTCGTGCTCCAGCCAGGCTGTGAGGTACGACATTTCAATCTAGCCCAGGTACGACATTACAACTTAGCCCCTACAAGCCATTACGCAATAATGTATATTATGTTAAATGAATGATTAGGCAGCGATTTGATTGAAGACGCTGCGCATAAGGCTACCTCTTCGGCAAGCCTGGCGGGTGGGCTTAGGTTGAGGTCCCATTCACAGTTACTGCTTTTTGTTGGGCACGGGTGTCGCCCCCAACCTGGGATCGGCCATGCTCACCCGAACCGGCAAATTGCCCTCTTTGCGACTAAGCCACTAAGCCGCGTAATGCGTCCGCGCATGTGAACTGCGCCGCTTCCATTGCACCTGCCCAACGTGTGGCTCGTTTGGTATTGACTCGGCCACACTGACGCAGCGGGCCATGCCGGTGGCAGTGTGCAAGGATCTTCAACGGCTTAGCTCCTTCGGCCACCTGCCACATGTGCGGCTTTTCGCATCGTCCCCGGCCGCGCGTGATGCCACAACTGGCTGCAATTACGAGACCGCTTCGGTCTGCGAGCGGCCCCCGCCCTGCCCGTTCGATCTGCACCACATCGGTGCTTGCTCGTTGGTATGAAGTTTGCGCACTTCTTCATACCAATTCACAAAACAGCGACGTGCCAGAGCAATTCTTCTCGTCGGGCGCCTTTGCGGCGCCCGACCTCGCCCAAACTTCGCCTTCGCGCGGCGACACTTGGCGCTATTCCAGTGAGCGCCCTTGCAGGCGGCCTTCAGCAAGCCCAACAAGAGCTTCCGGCGATCACCGTCCAGGCAGCACGTTTCGATGTCGCGACTGCGGATTCCACCGTCTCCGCCAACCAGGGCTACGTCAGCCGCGAGCAACTCGCCAATCGCCCATTGTTGCGTCCCGGCGAACTGCTGGAAACCGTCCCGGGACTGATCGTCACGCAACACAGCGGCGACGGAAAAGCGAACCAGTACTTCTTACGGGGCTTTAACCTTGACCACGGCACCGACTTGTCCACGACCGTGGCGGGCATGCCGGTCAACATGCGTACCAACGCCCATGGCCAGGGGTACACCGATCTCAATTTCGTGATTCCCGAGTTGGTCAGCGGTATCGCCTACAAGAAGGGCACGTACTTTGCCGAAGAGGGAGACTTCTCGGCGGCGGGTGCCGTGAGCATGGACTACGTGTCGCAACTGCCGACCGGTATCGCGCAGATCGAACTGGGCCAGCACGACTACCGTCGGGCGGTATTGGCCAATTCCCACCAGGTGGGCCCCGGCACCGCGCTCTGTGGGCTGGAATGGCTGCAGGTGAATGGTCCATGGGTGTTGCCGGAAGGCGTGCGCAAGCTCAATGGTATGTTCCGTTACACGCTGCCGCTCAGTGCCGGCGAGCGCGTCAGCATCACCGCCATGGGCTATCGCAATAGCTGGGACTCGACCGACCAGGTGCCGCAGCGCGCGATCAACGAAGGGCTGATCTCCCGCGTCGGGAATATCGATCCCACGGACGGTGGCTATGCGTCGCGCTACAGCCTGTCCGCCGACTGGCTCAGGCCCGTGCAATCGGGCTTGTTCAGGGCGAATGCCTATGTCATCAAGAGCCGGCTGCAACTGTTCTCGAATTTCACCTACGCGCTGAACAACCCGGAGCGTGGCGACCAATTCCAGCAGTTCGAAAATCGCGTCACCGCGGGCGTCAATGCGTCGCGGCTCTGGTTCGGCAAGCTGGGGCTGCGCGACACCGAGACCGAGGTCGGCGCGCAGGTCCGATTCGACCGGCTGGACCCTATCACACTGGCCAATTCGGAAGAGCGGCAGATCTACGAAACGATTCGGACCGATACGGTCAACGAAACCAGCGCCGCGCTATATGTGCGCAACACAACCGAATGGCTGCCTTGGCTGCGCACGATCGCAGGGCTGCGTGCGGATCAGTTCTGGTACGGCGTTTCGAGCGACAACCCCGCCAACTCCGGAAACGGCACCGACCACATCGTCAGTCCCAAGTTCAGCGTCGTGATGTCGCCGGCCGACCAGACCGAAGTGTTCCTGAACTGGGGGCGCGGTTATCACAGCAACGACGTACGCGGCGCCACCACCACGATTGACCCGTCCACGGGCAAGCCGGCGCAGAAAGTCAGCGTTCTCGTGCCAGCCACCGGCTACGAGGTCGGCGTGCGCCCCCGGCGGCTCGCCCCCGGCCTGCAGTTGTCGGCCTCGCTCTGGCAACTCGACATCGGATCGGAACTGGTCTTCTCGGGCGACAGCGGCACGACAGAACCGAGCCGACCAAGCCGCCGCCGCGGGATTGAACTGGCAGGCTACTATGCACCGCCCGACGGCCCGCTCGCCGGCTTGATCCTCGATGCGGACGCGGCTTTCTCGCGGGCACGCTTCCGCGATCACGAGGAAATCGGCGACTACATTCCGGAATCGATCCAGACCACGGCGTCGGCCGGCGTGTCGTACCACACCGGACGCTGGTCGGTAGGCGCGCGGGCCCGCTATTTCGGCCCACGTCCGCTCATCGAGAACAATAGCGTGCGCTCCGCCTCCTCGTTTCTCGTCAACCTGAAGGTGGGCTATAGGCTACTGAAGGGCGTGCGGATTTTTGCCGAAGTTCTGAACGTGTTCGGCAAGCGGGTCAACGACATCGACTACTACTATGCTTCGCTGCTGAAGGGCGAAACGTCACCGCTCAACGCAGACGGCTCGCCT
>Ga0137300_1168_pt1 | contig 11913 bp, 15 predicted proteins | sample RamsorwD2O_NANAE_FD_97190 | JGI IMG/M metagenome (GOLD analysis project Ga0137300, IMG submission 97190) | Mouse cecal microbial communities from Vienna, Austria - N-Acetylneuraminic acid amended with D2O_NANAE | ecosystem: Host-associated > Mammals > Digestive system > Large intestine > Cecum... | reverse complement strand
GATGGTCTGTAGACGCCTCCCAAAAGGCGCTAGGAGCGTCGCCCATGCGGCAATCCTGAAAAGCGTCAAAAAACCGATTCGAAAAAGCTAGATCGCAACTGGTTGCGTTTTTGCTGATTTACAGAACTGCCGTCTGATTGCCAAACACTCAAAGCGAGATAGGTTTCTCGTCGCAAGGACGCCCGAGCGATGGAGAAGCCTATGGAATAGCCGAGCGAAACAACAAAGTCTGAGCTGAGGCACGGCCGCCCGTCCCTCAGCTCAGCCTTCTAAACCAACTAACTAAGTCGGTCGTTAGCGACGGAAACACAATTCCGCCGTGCGCTATCGGCCGGCATCAAACACCTGAGCAAACGGAAACATATGCGACGAGAGGAGCACGATAATGACCGACAACGTGATCAATATTGACGATGCCCGAGAGTTGCGGGAGCTGGGTCTGCCAATCCTGCCCATTGTGGACAAGGAGTTTTCCCACCGAGCGATGAAGCTCTTTGCGAAGGCGGAGCAGGCAAGGATCAAATTCTACAGGACTTTTGTTGACTACTGCAAAACAGCCGAGCCGACCGAACGAGGTTACAACCGTATAAGAAAAGCACTCGATAAGGTGTTATCGGTCCGCAATCAGGCCGCAACATACACGTCAGCTGACGATAGCGAAGCTCAGGCGCTTCAAAGCCTCCTGACAGAGCCGATGACCTCATTCTTGGCTTTCTGGGCAGAGACGCTGGAAAGGTTCGAGGAGGAGGGCCAGGCGGTCACGGTCCACGTCACACGAGAGATGTTTGATGGGTGGTCCGTGGGCGAAACCGCAACTCCATAAGCGGCAACAACCCGAGCGGACCAAGACATTCGCAGCAAACGCAGGAACGCTCTGCCCGGAACTTCTATCTAAAATAGTAGTATCGAACATGCTCGCACAACGAGACTATGACTTCGTGGAGAGGCCAGGAATGAACGTGATAGGTGAACTCAAAGGTGATCTCTTGATCCTCACGATCGACATTTCGGCCAAAGCTCGCAAGCTGGCTAGGCCGTCTTCGACTGGGAAAACCAAGCTTATCGCTACCACGAACGGATTCATCAACTATGGCGCCATGAAGGTGTCGCTCAACGCCACGGTTCCTTTGAAGTGACTGAAACGAAACTGGACGTCTGATGCCTGCCGTTGTCGCTAATGGGACGGCGCTTTCGCTAAGCTCTTGGAGAATCCATTGACTAGATGAAACGTCATTTCTGGCAGCGGCGGAGCTTCGCCCGACGACTGCGGGAACTGAAGGCTATTACACCGCACTAAGCTAACCCAAACAGGAAACTAGATATGACCGGAAATCACGATTCTGGCGACGGCGGAGCTTTGCCTGGGCTGCACGATAACTCCGATATCGAAGCGAGGCTCAGCTACTTCATTCAAGGCTACTACGAATTCACCAAGGACGCCGCAGACATATACATTCGAAAATGCCAACTGGTTCTCGAAGCTGAAGAGGAACTCCCCGTTGAAGCGGTCCAGCGGTTCTTCGACCGAATTCGGTTGCCACGCAATTCGGCGACTTATCGGAAAGTGAGAAAAATCGCAGAGGCTGGCGACCGTTTGCTGAAGGTTGCAGACCGACTGCCCGATTCGTGGACGACCCTTTACCAGCTTGCAAAATTGCAACCTCAGGAATTCGACGAACTGGTCCAAAACGACGCTTTGCATGTCGGCATAACGGCCGCTGATTTGCGGACAGCTACCGCTAGCGGTTCCGACAAGCCGAAATTCATCATCAAGGTTGACGGGTCCAGTCTGAGCCACGGCGAGCAAACGCAGCTCTATCGGGAGATCAAGGAGTCTGCTGACAAGTACGGTGCGACCGTCAGCGCACCCGAGTTTGACGAAACCGAGCATGAGGATGAAAGTCAATGAGTGGAGATAACAGCGAGCGTAGCCTTCTATCGGAGCGCCTTCGTCCGCAATGCTTTTGCGACCTGACGCTGCCGCCAGCCACCAGTGAAAGGCTTCAACGTATGATCGAGGAGAAACGTCCGATGAATATGATCTTCCATGGTCCTCCAGGAACAGGGAAGACGTCGGCCGCTCGGATCTTTCTGCGGAAGTGGGATGCGTTTGATGTGATGCAGATCAATGGTTCGTCGCAAACTGGGATTGATTTCATGCGAGAGCGGGTCGAGGGCTTTGCTCGATCTCCCTTTTCCATGACCGACGACTTGCGGATATGTTTCATCGACGAAGCTGACTATCTTTCGGCGAGCGCTCAAGCTTCTTTGCGAGTGTTGATCGAGCAAAACGAGCACAGATGTCGTTTCATCTTTGCGGCAAATAGACTTGAGAAAATCGCAGACCCGCTGAAATCTAGGCTTCACGGCGTCAGCTTCTTGACCCCCGCTGCTAGTCGGCCCTCAGTGCTGCTCCGGCTAGGGACAGGTTGTCCGAACGTCTTGCCGAACTAGGCGTCAAATTTGACCCCGTCCGTTTAGACGAAATCGTGACGCTGTATTTTCCGGATCTCAGGCGAATAGCGAATGGCCTAGAGTTTGAATTCGAGACCCAACCAAGAGATACGTTCCAAATGGAACGCTGAGCGATGTGGTCCAACCCGCCTTCTTGAGATGGGCGTCTTGGGTACACAAAGCAATCGGCCGAGGATGGCCCCCTCGGCCGATCACAGGACGGGGTATCACCTTCTCGGATTCTTGGTTCGAGGAAGAGCGCTGATCCATTTCTTTTTTCGGCCCAGTAGTCTCAACCTCCACAATAAATATTGGCGGGCATTGTCGCTGACGATTTCGAGGGTGCTGTGTCGGCCTATTAGACTGAATTGGTCATCGGTCGCCCGTGCGACGAAGTAATCGTTGCGGGTGCAGCGATGATAGAGAGCGTAACGAATATCAGCGAGTTGCTGAAATGAAAGCGGCGCATTGTGTTTCAGCCAAAGCTCGATGTCCTCATCAGGCGGAAATTTTGGCGGCTCTGATTTTTGACACCTCGTTACGGTAGGAAACCAAGTGCGACCATTGTCGTCGGCTAAAATGCCGGGCTCAAAGTTTGAAATCGTATTTTCTTGCATATTCTAACTCCGTTAAAAGCAGGCACGCCAAAGGGGCGTGCCTCAGGGTTATTTATGCAGATTTTAAACTCACCTTTTTCAGCTGATTCTGCTTCATTCCGGCTCGACAGTGCGAACGACGGCTGTAGATCGACTCCTGCTTAGTCCAATTCGAAAGCAGGAGCACACGATGTCGTCCCCTATCTTGAAGTCCCTTACTTTCGTGCCGCAGCCCAAGCCCAGCTCAGACCCACTGATCATGAAGCGGGAACGCATGGTGTCCCGTTTGGAAGACCAGAAGAAGTTGCTCGCCGATCCCCTATACCAGCGACGCATCAAGCGCTGGGAGAAGAAAGAGGGCGGCGAGAAGGTGCTGGTCGAGAAGCCCCTGCGCACCAGTAAGTGGTGGCAGCAGGATCAGAGCGGTGCCTGCGTGATGACCGTGAAGGTCGGATCGAAGCGCATCGAGTTCGAGAAGGGTAAGGCAGCAATTGCCGTTGGCTCATTGGACAAGCTGCCCGCCGTGATCGATGCGCTGATCAAGGCGGTGCGAGCTGGCGAGCTTGATTCTCAGCTAAGCGAAACGAGCAAGTCGGCTCGTCCGGTGCCGCCCCGTAGGGCTGCCTAACGTCCAGTCGATTCCACGGATAGACTTTCGAGAGTCTTCCACCGAAATTGCCAATCTGGCAGTTGCATAGCCAGTCAGGTTCTATATCTGTTCTTGGTCGGGTGCCTGACTGGTTACGCCTAGAGGATAACGAAACTTACATTCAATGAGCACTGCTGTTCAAAAGGGATTCGTCTTTCATGAGGCACGCTTCAATGCTGCTGATTTCCTAGCGAAAAAAAATAGTGCTCGTCCCGTCTACAAGACTGACCTAGGTGCCCTTTTCGAGGGAGACTGCCTCGATGTGCTGCCGCTTCTGAGAGACGAATGCGTTGATACCGTATTTGCGGACCCGCCGTTCAACCTCAACAAGCAATATGGGAGCCGCTCCAACGACAATCGATCCTCCGAAGAGTATCTGAATTGGTGCTACGCTTGGATTGAAGAATGTGTACGGGTCCTCAAGCCAGGCGGGTCCTTATTCATCTACAATATTCCTCGCTGGAACATATTGATCGGCGCCTACCTGATGAATCGGGGGCTCGACTTCCGACACGACATTGCTGTGGACTTCAAAAGCTCTCTCCCAATTCCTGGGCGTCTTTATCCAAGTCACTACAGCCTTCTGTATTTTTCCAAGGGCAAGCCCAAGACCTTCAGAAAAATTAGAACTCCCATCGAGTTATGCCGGCACTGCGGTAAGGAGATCAGAGACTACGGGGGGCATCGACACGCCATGCACCCGAACGGGGTAAACCTAAAAGACGTGTGGACCGACATCCCCCCTGTTCGCCACTGGAAATTCAAATCAAAGAACCGGAGAGCCAATGCGCTGTCTACTCGGCTGGTAGATCGAGTAGTGGAGCTATCCACCCGTGCGGGAGACGTCGTCCTTGACCCCTTCGGTGGCAGTGGAACTACCTTCGCAGTTTGCGAAAAGAAGCACCGCCGTTGGCTTGGCATCGAGTTGGATTTTTGTGATGTAATTGTCGACCGGCTGGAAGATGCGGAAATCAAACATCACCGCAACGACGATCACGTTGAGGATTAATCAACCGGCTTAAGTTTGATATGCCCCCTGATGTCTGAATATTGATCGTACAGGACTGAATCGATCCTTTCTTGCTTCCCAGTAGCATTCATCTCGTAGAGAGAGCCGTCCTCGGCGAGGTACTTTGCATTCGCATCGAACCGATCCGGCGCAAAGCCGATCTCCCACAATGGGATTGTGACAGCCTCGCTAAAATTGCGCCTGTCCAATTCCTGGAAACTGCCGTTGCGATTCGAGACAGGCCATATGCGGGCAGCGCAATTTGCTTTGTCATTCGAAGTAATGAAGATGCCGAGATCGAGCGCCTTCTCTTTGAAAAGATAGTCCAACTTCATTGCTGCTCGAAACGAACTTGCAATATTCCCCGTTTCAAACTCCACGCCGCACCGAAAAGTGGTCTTGGCATCACTACGACTGAAGAAATGTTCCAAACCCTTGAGCGCCGGGATCAACCCAGGCGACGCTCGAAGACAATAACTCTGATGGATTGACGTTGCGATTGGACCCGCTGATGCTCCCGAGAGCTTTTCATAGGCCTGCAACAGCTCAATAAGGCGGCTCGCTTCCAAGCGGTAGAGTGCGAACTCGTCTTCGACCTCAAGGTATCCGTCGATTTCTTGATCAAGGATCGTCTTGTCAGTGGCCCAACCGAGCTCCCGTAACTTTGACTGGAAGCGCCCCGTAATAAACTTTGCCGAGTTGGTTACGGAGGGCTTTGCCTTGCCCGCAGGATTTTTCCAGTACCAGGCGCTATCGTTCACAACGAAATCTTCGTTTGAACTCTTCACATAGCGCAGAGCTATCTGCACGTCGCTGGACAGACGCTTCTCTGTTTGTGAGTTACCAATCGAGGAAGTCTTTCGGAAGAAGATTTGCACAAAATGCCTCTCGCCCAATCCAAGGCGAGGAATATCATCCTTTTTATCAATTTGAAACCTATGGAAAACGGCTACTTATCAGCTTGATTCTTCCGTCCACGTCTGATGTCGTTTGGTACAATCAGAGATAGAGGTCGCCATTGACCGCCAAGACAATCGTCTTTTTCAATAATAAAGGCGGCGTTGGGAAGACGACCCTAGCCTGCAACGTCGTTTCTTACCTGAACATGCACCTCGGCAAGAGGGTGCTGCTAGTGGATGGTGATCCGCAATGCAATGCAACTCAGTCGGTCCTCGAGGAGGATCTGCTGGGTGAAATCTACTGGGATCGTTTCAGCGCTCGAAAGACGCTTTATCACTACCTTAAACCACTAGAGCGAGGCGAGCCTTCGATCGAAGGGACATTCGAGCCCGTGAGGTCATCAGAAAACGCTTACAAGACCGACCTAATCGCAGGGCATCCCAATATGTCCCTTGTTGAAGATCGGCTCAGTCAAGCTTGGAGCGATCTGCAAGGCGCCGATCCGATCCGGGGCTATAGAATCAGCAACTGGATGTCGCAGTTGCTTCATTCAATCGGCGACCGATATGACCTCATTGTTTTCGATGTTGGTCCGTCGCTCGGCGCCCTAAATCGTACAATTCTGTTGAGCTGTGATTACATCGTCACGCCATTCGGGTCCGACATTTTCAGCCTCTTGGGCATCCGGAATATCTCCGCATGGATCAAGAGTTGGTCGGATGACTATGAGAGAGCTGTCGCTAATCTCAAGCGAAAGAACGAGACGATACTGAGCGAATTTTCTGGAATCGTGGACACGAGTGTAAAATTTCGTTTGGCCGGATATTCAGTTCAGCAGTATGTCAAACGAAAATTCAAAGAAAAGGCCCGTCCGGTAAAGGCTTATGACGAAATAATTCAAGATATCCCTGAGACGGTGCAAGAAAGCCTCGGCGCCTTTATACCTGACTTTTTGAAGTTCGAAGATCTAGAACTGGGACACATCCCGTTTCTCTACAGTCTGGTTCCCCTTGCTCAGTCACAGCGGGTGCCAATTCACGCACTTACACAACACAAGGCAGTTGTTGGGAATCAAGTGCGCCAAGTAGCTGACTATGCACAGCTGATGAAAGTCGTGTGTCATCGCTTGCTGAACAATGTGAATAGCCAAGCCGCTGCGGATGTTCAGCGCCCATGATCGACTGGCCCTCAACCTTGATAAACGAAATCGCCAAAGGGCGATGTGTTCTCTTCCTGGGTGCTGGCGTATCTGCTACCGCCAGCAATCCGGCTGGTAATCGACCGCCGGACTGGAAGACCTTTCTTTCAGCGGCTTGCTCTTTGGTGAAAGATCCGACAAAGCGTGCGGCGGTAGACGCTTTGATATCGGAAGGAAAGCTTCTAGTAGCGCTTCAAGCGATTAAGGATCTGTCCGATCAAGCGGACTATCACGCATTCCTAGATAGCCATTTCAATAGCCCTCACTTTGAGCCCAGCGAACTACATCGCATCATCAATGCTCTCGATGCTCGAATAGTGATCACGACCAATTTTGATAAGATCTATGAACGGTATTGCTTTTCGGCTCCAGGTGGAATGGATGCATTTAAAATCATAGATTATAGAGCAGCAATTCTAGCTGATGAGCTTCGATCCGATACGAGGCTCATCGTGAAGGCGCATGGCACCATCGACAAAATCGATGAAATGATCTTCACTAAGGCTCAATATCACGAGGCGAAAAGAGACTATCCAAGGTTCTATGATGTTCTGAGAGCAATCTTTTTAACGAACACGATTGTTTTCATCGGCTGCGGCCTAGAGGATCCTGACATCCTCCTGTTGCTTGAGGATGTCCGAATATCGGGGCGTCAAAGTAAGCCTCATTATGCGCTCATAAAACAGGGCAAGCATGAATTCATGATTCGTGATTGGCGGGCAACGTACAACATAGCTGTGATTGAGTATGGTCCTGACCATGACGACCTAAAAGGCGAGCTACAAAATTTGCTCGATCAGGTGGAGAGTGCTCGAGCCGATTTAACCGGTGCAATACCAGCAGGAGTATAAGCAAAAGTACCCCCAGCTCCATTTCTCCCTTAACTGGATCATTTCGTATCGTCGACGGCCGGATCAATTAGCTGCCAATGCCGCAGCATGATGGTTCAGCCTGAAACCATAGAATCAAATGCAATCGTCCTTGCGGACGATACTCGCTGCGCTCGTGTCCACTGATTGGGTGAACAATCACGAGGACAATTCCAAAGTACCTAAGTCCAATCTTGCAGTTGCCTTCAATCACACTTCAGCCGAGCAGGCCAAAGCATGATCGTGGAAGCTTGCATATAGCCCCGTCACACACGCCAAATGCGGACACTCTTCGGTAAGGGGTGGCTGAGCGGTCTCCCTTTTACGTCCTGTTCGTCAGCGCTAGCAAACACAGCCCCATTTGGCCGAAGCTGTGCGGCTCGAGGGTCGCAGTAGGTTGCGGCGTCGCCCTCATCATGCCACCGACAACGTGTCATCAGTAGCTTGCGACTCGTCCAATCTCGTTTGGCGTGATGTCCTCACTGAACTCCATTCGCTTGCTGCGAACTCGACAGGTTTGGCACCCGAGATTTGCTGTAGGGAGAGTCTTGGTATTTAGCTCTCGACGACGCCGGCAATTGCCGCATTACGAAAACTTAATTTCATCTGAGGCCTTAATCTATCGCCCGCTTTGTCTATTGGCATTTCAAGCGCCGTGGCCGCTGCGTCAGCTCATCGACATCACCACCGGCACGACGTGTCCGGTCGAATGCCCCCGAAGCCAATTTCACCTGTGAAAATCCAGATCGCTATCGGAGCAACGCAACAGTACATTTAGCCCAGCAGCTCACGACGAAGCCCGACGATGCGTCCAAAGCAGTTAGGTGTCCCGAAGCACTGGTCCCACCACGAAACGCATCAGAGACTCTGACAACGCTGGAGCGCATCAGCAGCACACGATGCACTGAAGAAAAGGCAGGCCGTTTGACAAAAGATTGACAGGGCAAACCATAGGGTTCGTACTTCGTTGAAACGACTCCACAATTTCACTTCCGTTGAAAATACAAGCACTGCCACGGGCGGTACGCTTAGCCAATGATTTCAAGTAGTTAGGCGTCTCGACTGTTCAAAACTCGGTCGTTTTTGTCTAACTCTCGAAAGCATTTCAATCCTGGTGGTGCTTGCTGAACTTCAGGGACACCACGAATGGACGGCGCTCGCTATCTTGAAGATGGCAAGCTCACGATTTTTCGCCGAGCCGGCACCTACTACGCCCGCCTGCGACTTTCGCCGGGGAAATATGTAACTCGGTCTTTGAAGACGACAGTTGAGGAGACTGCCGTTCAAACAGGCCGTCGGCTGCTGTTCCAAATGGAACACCGAGCCGAGCAGGGCTTGCCGCCAAAATCCAAATTATTCTCGACTGTCATCGACGAGTACATCCGCTTCCGTGAGCGGGATCATGCGCACGGCAAGACCTCAACGGGGATGCTGTCTCGTCAATCCGACTTTTGCGCTCGAACAAAGACGTTGCCATCCGTCGTTCGCTCGGCTGTGTAGAACACTTCACGATACCAAGTCCCAGTTGAAGCATGCATTGACAGTCGACCTTCGCACGCAATTGCACCAGTCTGCTCGTTTTTCTGCTGCGGTCGGATAAGGCCGAGTTCATACCGAACTGATTTATCGAACTCCGCTAATTGAGTTTCTTCTTTGATCCGAGCCTCTTCCTGAATCGCCTTCCGCTTGTCTTGAAGGGATCGCAATTGATCGAACAAAGGCAGGAAGTTGGAGCTGTAATACGCCACTTCGGCCGCAGTCATCGGCCTTGATCCATTATAGTTGATATTACGAAATGCAGCCAACGTGGGCGTGACGCTCATATCCTCGCACACCATACTAGAGTTGCCGCACCGCACTTTTGCTGCTTGGATCTTGCGGCTAATCTGCTTCGCTTCGGCCTCCAACGTTGACCACGTAGATGGATCAACCACAGACGGCAGCGCAGTTCTCGCTGCGGTGTACATGCTGCCTTTGCCCTTCATGGCAATATCGGTCACGACCGTAGTGACTTGCGGAGAGTCGCAAGTGAGATCTCCGGAATTGCAGCCCGCAAGCATTAAGACCGAAAGTAGCGGCAAGTAGCGCATTTTCAAATTGCCCCCGTCGCTCAACAAAAGAAGCTAACAACGAGCGGCATAGCACATTTTGTTCAGTATATCGAGGTGTGATATATTGAACAACACTCGATGCTTCCCTGCATGGACCTGCGGGAAGTGTTCGCCACAAATCTACGGCGCATAAGGAATGCGAAGGGCCTCTCGCAGGATGACCTCGCCTATGAGGCGGGTATTAGCCGGAGTTATTTGAGCCAGCTTGAGAAGGGCGTGTTCTACGCCAGCTTAAAGATTATCGAGAAGCTTGCTGCGACGCTCGAGGTTGAACCGGCTGAATTTCTGAATACACACAAGGCAAGCCGGAAAGCTCGTTAGGCTTGATTTAACCTTCCTGGAGGAGGCGCTAACAGCATTCCTCATGTTCCACGGGATAGCCGTGTTGTCTGGCTCGCTTATCAGCGTCCGCCGGACTACTGGACGATCTCTAGACGAGAAAGTCCAACAACAGACTGACTGGCTACGCCTGCCTCGACCAATGCTTTCGCAACATGCACAAAGAGATCATACAGCCCCTCACAGAAAACCGATCGTTCTTCGAAGCCATTTCCCGCTTTGAAGCGGTGAGAGATTTGGCCTCCCTTGCAAGCGCCCGCCACGTCACAGTCAGCACATTTCAATGGTAGGTTACTAAATTGAGCGTCGAGAGCTCGAGCTGAGATCAGCGAACGCAGTTCCGTGCGCTGCAGGTCTTTAAGAGTAAGGCCCGTATCCACAACGTCTAGGCCACAGACTCTCAGGAAATCGTCCAGCTCAACAGCGCCATCCGAGCGAACAGTAAAGGCGTCTGGCTGGCTCGAGCCAAACCCAGCCAGGTACGACTTGCCTCCCAGAAGTACCGACATCGTCGAGCGAAGCACACGTATGTTCACGACCGGATTGTCCTGGGCGAACCACTCGTCGAACGCCTCAATCAAAAAGCGGCCATATGACTTCGAATCCCCAGTGAAATTGTCATGCGTGACATCCGGGAATAAAAAGTCGAGTTGATCAAACCCAACTTCATTTACTAGATGGATGAAAACGTCCCTCCCGGAGAATTTTGGCTGAATGACGCTGAGGCAAGCCACGCTTGAAAGTCTGCCCGCTCTCTTAGCCTCGATCAACAAATCAATTCCACGCCGAACGTTCTGGTACGTCCCTCGTCCCCTATGATCAACACGAAATGAATCGTGCACAGATTGAGGACCGTCTAAGGACGTGCAAACTTTCACATCATGTTGCTCAAAAATTCCAATCCACTCGCTATCGATCAGTGTTGCGTTTGTTTGAAGGCATAAATCCAGGGATGGGGAATCGATGTCAGATCGCAATTTGCTGCATAAAGCGTCGAACCGCCTCTTCCCGTAAAGCAACGGCTCTCCACCGTGGAAAATTACTTGCGCTTTATCTATCTCTCCAGCGGCCAAAGTACGCTTGAGGTAATCGCTCAGCGCATCTCCGACATCTGCCTTTGTTCTTGCGGGCTTACTTAGAAAATCTCGTTCGCCGCCGTGGAAGTAATAGCAGTAGGTGCAATTAATATTGCACCTTTCTGCCAATTTGAAAATTATCTGCTGTTGGGCCATTCTTTAGAAGCTTTTCGTCCAGCTCACCCAGGCGTCAAACTGCGGCGACACTCCTTTCCGAATGTCTCCGATCACAGAGGCGGTGACCTTTTTTCCCTTGGCGTCCCCCTCATGAATCTTAGCACCGGCCTTTTCGAGTTCTTCGAGAGCTTTAGCAACATCTTCTGGTTTCGACATTTTCTCGACTCCTAAAATTGCTTAGCTGAAATTGGGCGAGTCATTGAGCTTGCTCTCCCTTAGGTAGAATACCGCAAAGTATCGTTTTGTAAATAGTTGTCCGGGATTGCCCGAATGAGCTAGCCACCATTTTACGAATTAGTTTCGTAAATTCAGTCGCCTAGTCTAGTTGCAAACACGGTTGGTGTGGCCTGCTTACCGTAATACTCTTGGATCATCTGCACAGATGTATCCATGTTGCGAGCGACATCAAACACGCCGACGCCATTTCGCAGCGCATTCACCGCACAGAAGTGCCGTACGCAGTAGACGGCATACTTTTCACCGAAGCTGCTTCTGATGATCCCGGCGTCTCGGAGCGCCGCATTCAGCTGATCGA
>Ga0137300_1166_pt1 | contig 11991 bp, 6 predicted proteins | sample RamsorwD2O_NANAE_FD_97190 | JGI IMG/M metagenome (GOLD analysis project Ga0137300, IMG submission 97190) | Mouse cecal microbial communities from Vienna, Austria - N-Acetylneuraminic acid amended with D2O_NANAE | ecosystem: Host-associated > Mammals > Digestive system > Large intestine > Cecum... | reverse complement strand
ACGGGCCCCTGTTAAAAGCAGCGATTTTGCACAGGAGAAGATCCCGAAGGCCCGCAAGAACCGGGGCGTGCCTTCTTTTGGCCCGGTTCCTCACTAATTGGTTTGTCAACGAAGCGTTAACATGGGGCATGCCTGCGCATATCCTATAAAGCGCGCTGCAAACCTTTAGCCATGGTGTCGATGGATTTGACTCGCGGCTTTGAAAGTTGCACATCTTCGCCTGAAGTTTCTGGAGAGCGCATGACCGACGGGGCACAGCCAGTATGACTGCGGATCGCAACGTGATCCGGTCGCTAGGCACGGAACCGCCAATTCTGGCGGAAGGGCGACGTGCACCCGATCGCCGCGAAATTTCGCTTCGATGGCTTTCCGGCACGTTCCTCACTGGTATTACCTCTTCCATATTGATGGGTGTGGCCCTGTTTGCCGCTCTCGACGGACGTCAGCAGCTTGCCATCCCCGCCGAAGCCTTCGCCAAGGCGGATATGGGCAACAACGTGACGGAGGCGGCCCGTCGCGGCACGCGCCTCGTGGCACCGAATATTGCCGCGCGACCGTCCGACCGCTCGATCATGGAAGTCTCGACGGTCATCAACGAAGGCGACAAGGAAGTGGTCCGAAAGGTGCCATTCTCCCACGTGAAAATTCCGCTTGCGGCAAATTACGCCAAGCAGGACGACTATCCAGCCTTCGATCCCCTTAATATCTTCGCCAGCAATGAGGACAAGGACGCGTCGGCACCTGCACCGAGCAGGACGGGAACGATTTACGGTTCCGAGGTCGAATCCGAAGTCAGCCTGAAGACCGTTGCCTTTCCCGTGCAGCATTCCAAATTCCCCTTCGCCGGCTCGCTGAGCTTCGATGAGGTGGAGGAAGCCGTGCGTTCCAACGGCTCGATCCTGACGGACGGCAACGAACAGCTTGCCGCGCTTTATTACATCGATCCACGCCGTTTCGATAATGACGAAGGCGACGTCGACATCACCGCCGGCCTGGCCGCCCGCGTCGTCGAACAGAACATGTCGGTCTCGACACCACAATCGGCCTCCGTTCCCGTCAAGGAATATGCCGATGACGTGATCCCTGCCCGCCAGACTGAAACCATCGAGGCCGCGCTTTTCGGCGCAGGTTATTCGAAGGCACAGTCTTCGGAGATTGCCGGCCTGCTGGCACCGCAAATCCAGTCGAACAATGTGGAAAGCGGCGACGTGCTGCGCGTCGGCATCCTTCAGGAAGACGAGAAAAGCGATATCGTGCGCGTGAGCCTTTACCGCAAGGGCCGCCACATGGTCACCATGGCCGTCGATGACCGCAAGCGCTTCATCAAGGCCAGCGAACCACCGAAACTGGACGCGGTGGCGACCGCCTTTGACAGCACACCCGCACCTGCGGCGGGGCGCGATCTGCCAAGCGTCTATGACGGGGTGTACCGCGCCGCGCTTGCTTACGGCATGAACCAGGGCATGGTCTCGCAGTTGATCAAGCTTCTGGCCAGCAGCGTCGATTTCCAGGCGCAACTCAAGCCGGCGGATACGCTCGAAGCCTTCTTCTCCGTGGAAGATGCGGATGGCAAGGCGACGGACAAGTCGGAGCTGCTCTATGTCAATGCCAAGTTCGGCGACAACGAGACACGCTTTTACCGGTTCCAGAATCCGGAAGACAACAGCATCGATTATTTCGATGAAAACGGCAAAAGCATCCGGCAGTTCCTGTTGCGCAACCCGGTTCCAAACGGCCGCATGACCTCCGGTTTCGGGATGCGCCGCCATCCCGTGCTGAAATTCAGCCGCATGCATACGGGTACAGACTGGGCCGCCGCCCGGGGCACGCCGATTATCGCTACGGGTAACGGCACTGTCGAGAAGGCCGGATGGGCCTCCGGTTACGGCAACCAGACCCTGATCCGCCATGCCAATGGCTATGTCTCGTCCTATAACCACCAGAGCGCGATCGCCAAGGGGGTCACCGAGGGGGCAAAGGTCCGGCAGGGTCAGGTCATCGGCTATGTGGGGTCGACCGGTCTTTCGACCGGCGCGCATCTGCACTACGAGCTGATCGTCAACGGCACCAAGGTGGACGCAATGAAGGTGCGTCTGCCGGGCGGCAAGTCGCTTTCCGGCGAAGCGCTGGCGCGTTTCTCCGACGAGAGAAAACGCATCGACAATCTGCTGAATATCGAAGAAAAGTCCAATCAGGTGGCAAGCCGCTGATCGGCAGGGGATTTCAGATCAACAGAGTCCGCTTATAGGAAAAGGGCCCCGTTTCCGGAGCCCTTTTTTTATGCAGCGTCGGCGGCCTCAGTGTCGGCCTCGGCTTTTGGCGGCTTGACCTTGAACAGCAGCCGGTCGGTTCCAGAGGTCACCTTGACCCGCGAACCATCGGGGATTTCCCCGCCAAGGATCATTTCCGCAAGCCTGTCCTGAACCGCCTTCTGGATCACCCGCTTCAGCGGACGCGCGCCATAGGCGGGATCGTAGCCTTTGTTGGCAAGCCAGTTACGGGCATCCTCATCCAGTTCGAGCGAAATCTTGCGATCTCCCAGCAGCGAAACGAGCCGCTTCAACTGGATTTCCACGATGGCACCCATCTCGTCCCGCCGCAGGCGATGGAAAAGGATGATATCATCGATACGATTGAGGAACTCCGGCCGGAAATGCGACCGGACACGCTCCATCACCAGTTCGCGAACCGAATCCACGTCGTCATTGTCACCCATCTGCGTCATGAACTCCGAACCGAGGTTCGAGGTCATGATGATGATGGTGTTCTTGAAATCGACGGTGCGGCCCTGGCCATCCGTCAGGCGGCCATCATCCAGCACCTGCAGCAGGACGTTGAAGACATCCGGATGCGCTTTTTCGATCTCGTCGAACAGCACGACCTGATAAGGCCGGCGGCGAACCGCTTCCGTCAGAGCGCCGCCCTCCTCGTAACCGACATAGCCGGGAGGCGCACCGATGAGCCGGGCAACGGAGTGTTTCTCCATATATTCCGACATGTCGAGGCGGACCATTGCGGTTTCGTCGTCGAACAGGAAGCGGGCCAGCGACTTGGTCAGCTCGGTCTTGCCCACGCCCGTCGGGCCGAGGAAGATGAACGAACCGATCGGCCGGTTGGGATCCTGTAGGCCGGCACGCGAACGGCGAACCGCCTTGGACACGGCCTGAACGGCCTCACCCTGCCCGACAACGGACTTGGCAAGTTCGTCTTCCATGCGCAACAGCTTTTCGCGCTGGCCTTCGAGCATCTTGTCAACCGGAATGCCGGTCCAGCGGGAAACGACATGCGCGATATTGTCCGCCGTCACCACTTCCTGAACCATCGAGCCGGCACCGCTGCTGTCCCGCGCTTCCGCTGCAGCCAGTTCCTTTTCGATCCCCGGAATGATGCCGTAGGTCAATTCACCGGCGCGCTGGAACTGACCGTTGCGCTGCGCGATCGCCAGTTCGTTGCGGGCTTCGTCCAGCCGTTTCTTGAGATCGGCGGCGTGGCCGAGCTTCTGCTTTTCCGCCTGCCAGCGGGCCGTCAGCGCATCGGCCTTCTCTTCCGTATCCGCCAGTTCATCCTCGAGCTTCTTGAGCCGGTCGACAGAAGACTGGTCCGTCTCCTGCTTCAGGGCTTCGCGCTCGATCTTGAGCTGGATGATGCGGCGATCCAGTTCGTCCAGTTCTTCCGGCTTGGAATCCACCTGCATGCGAAGACGCGACGCGGCTTCGTCCATCAGGTCGATTGCCTTATCCGGCAGGAAACGGTCGGTGATATAGCGATTGGAAAGCGTCGCAGCCGCAACCAGGGCCGAATCCGAGATACGGACCTTGTGGTGCTGTTCGTATTTTTCCTTCAACCCGCGCAGGATCGAGATCGTGTCCTCAACGGTCGGTTCATCCACCAGCACGGGCTGGAAACGGCGGGCAAGGGCCGGATCCTTCTCCACATGCTTGCGATATTCGTCGAGCGTGGTGGCGCCAACGCAGTGCAGCTCACCGCGGGCAAGCGCGGGCTTCAGCAGATTGGAGGCATCCATCGCCCCATCCGCCTTACCGGCGCCGACCAGCGTATGCATTTCATCGATGAAGAGGATGATGCCACCATTTTCAGACTGCACCTCGTTGAGGACAGCCTTCAGGCGCTCTTCGAACTCACCGCGATATTTCGCACCTGCGATCAGCGCGCCCATATCGAGCGCCATCAGCTTCTTGTCTTTGAGGCTTTCGGGCACATCGCCATTGACGATGCGCAGGGCGAGGCCTTCGGCAATCGCCGTCTTGCCGACGCCGGGTTCACCGATCAGCACGGGATTGTTCTTGGTACGGCGAGACAGCACCTGGATGGTACGGCGAATTTCGTCGTCGCGGCCAATAACAGGGTCCAGCTTGCCTTCGCGAGCCTCTTCCGTCAGGTCGCGCGCGAACTTCTTCAGCGCGTCAAAGCCCTGTTCGGCATTGGCGCTGTCAGCCGTGCGGCCCTTGCGGATATCATTGATGACCTGATTGAGCGCCTGCGCCGTCACGCCGGCCTTCTTCAGGGAAGCCGAAGTGGAAGCAGAGCTTTCAATCGCAAGCGCCTGCAGAAGACGCTCGACGGTGACGAAACTGTCGCCAGCCTTTTTGGCCAGGTCTTCGGCGGTGGAAAACACCTTTGCAAGGGGAGCCGTCAGCGAAAGGCCGCCGTTGCCACCGGATACCTTCGGTAATTTTGCCAGTGCGGCATCATTGGCAAGACGCGCTTCTTTCGCGTCGCCGCCAGCCCGCTCGATCAGCGATGCCGCCATGCCCTGCTCGTCATCGAGCAGCACCTTAAGAACATGTTCGGGCGAAAACTGCTGATGGTTTTCGGCCAGCGCAAAGGTCTGCGCCGATTGCAGAAAACCGCGAACGCGCTCGGAGTATTTTTCAATATTCATAGTCGAACCTCCATAGACCGGCCCGCCCGCTTTCGGCACGGCTCCGGGTGTTAGGGTTGAGGCTCCCTCAAAAGGCAAGCCCCGCTACGACAGTCGTGTTTAAGGATTTCACGATCGCCGCCTCTCGATGGTCGGTCGCCAGCAGTGTCGGCAACCTTCCATCCTGCTCGAATATGGGAGGCATTTTCATCGGTTTAAAGGGGAAGAAATCCGGCCGTCGAGAAATTTTCCCAGGAAGTTGAAGGGCGTCAGCTTCACCCTGCTAGCCATGCTGGCGCGCGCAGCCATAGACTTTGGCGCGCCAAAATAAAAAAACTCCGGCGAGCCGGAGTTTTTCAGTCTGTGGCATGTCTGCCTGCGCTGTTTATTCCGCGGCGTTTTCAAGCGTGGCGGGAGCGGCCTCTTCACCGGCTCCTGCATCTTCACCTTCGGCACCTTCGGCAGCCGCAGTGCGACGTGGACGGCGCTGGCGCGGACCAGTCGCCCGGCGCGTCTTCGGTGCGCGTTCGGCTGGAGCTTCCGCCTGCTGCTGTTCCTCTTCGACGGCCACCTCCATTGGCGTACCCTCGATGACGGGCTGCGGCGCCTGACTGGCGTCATAAACCGGAGGCTGCTGATCTGCGCTCACCTGCTGGCGTGGCTGACGCTCCTGCCGCTCACGGCGGTCGGGACGGTCACGGCGCTCCTGGCGCTGCTCGTTCCGTTCGGCGCGCTCCTGGCGTTCGGGCTGCTGCGCGCGCTCGGCCTGTTCGGCCTGATGCTGCGGTGCAATGGCGCCTTCGTCACCATCGTTCACATCCATCTCGTCGGCATCGGCGGCATTATACTCGCCGCGGTCGTCGCGCTGGAAGCGTTCCTGCATCTGCGCCTGAGCCGACGCGATGATGCGGTTATAATGTTCAGCGTGCTGCAGATAGTTTTCAGCCATCACGCGGTCGCCGGAACTCTGTGCATCGCGCGCCAGAGCCGCGTATTTTTCCGCTATGTGCTGGGCTGTGCCACGGATTTTAACATCGGGGCCGGAACTGTCATAAGTCCTGGTCAGCGGGTTACCGCCCTTGCGGTTGAAGTTGTTGTTACCGCCACCATTATTATTGTTGTTGTTTCCACGCCCCCGGCCGCGCTTGTTTTGCTGTCCTGGCCTCATCAATTGCTCACCTGAATTCTGTTTTGCTGATAATCTGGTTGTTTTCATGCAATTCCGGGCGGAAAACCGCTGGAAATTTTTCCTGAAATTGCTCCATCACGCGCCCTGCCGAGATACCTCCGGACAAGACCTCGCGTAAGACGACCGGTCGCGCAAATGCTGCACCGAGCCGTCTGCGAACAAAGTTTACTGATTCACATGCCGGAAACGCCCAGCCTTTCAGGGCTCTTTAAAGAACCCGCTTCGGGACTGACCCATACCCTGACGAATCTCAGTTCGTCCTCAGCCACCCGGCATGTGGCCGCAAACTATCCCGCTTCCCGCGGAAATCCAAGCCTTTTCTTTTGCTGTGCAAAATATCCTTGCAAAAAATTCCGCAGACATATCGTCGTCAACTATCTCCGGAAGGTCAAAACTCTATCATTACCGCCATAATCCTTCACGGCGTCCAGAAGAGAGAAGCCGTGGGAAGAAAATATAGCGGAAACATCAAGCCTTTGGTCGAAACCGATCTCCACACCGACAATCCCGTTTTCCACAAGAAAGCGGCCTGCTTCGGCAGCGATGAGGCGGTACGGTGCAAGGCCGTCCTGACCTCCATCCAGCGCCGCCAGAGGATCATGATGACGAACCTCTCGGTCAAGCGTTGCGACGATATCGCTTCTTATATAAGGCGGATTCGACACAATTATGTCAAAGCGGCCAGAGATTTTTTCGAACCAGTCGCTTTGCACGGGTTCGAAACGACCGCCGAGATCATTTCGGAATGCGTTTCTCGAGGCTGTTTCCAGCGCGTCGGCGGAGATATCGCTGCCGACACCGGTCGCCTCCGGGCATTCCTTCAAAAGCGCGAGACAGATCGCCCCCGTGCCTGTGCCCAGATCGAGAATACGCGCGCTGCCCCTGGCTGAAACGGCAGCCTTCAAGGCAGGCAGCAGCGTGTCGACCAGAACCTCCGTATCAGGGCGCGGCTCGAGCGTTTCCCTCGACAAAAGAAGATCCAAGCCATGAAACTCCCGATGGCCCAGGATGCGGTGAACAGGCTCGCCGGCGGCGCGTCTTTCAACCATCGCATCAATTCGGGCTTGCTCCTCGGTCGTGAGCGACCGGTCCGGCTTCATCACGAAGTCGGTCAACGAAAAACCGACGACTTCGGCAATCAGGAGACGCGCATCGAGAAGTGGATCGGCGATCCCCGCCGCCTGCAGCCGCTTGCGGGCCGCGGCAAGTTCACTTGCGACAGTGGCCCCGGCCGGCGCGCTCAATGCTGCTCGCCGAGTTGTGCCAGCTGCCCCGCCTGATAATCGGCGATCAGCGCATCCACGAGCTCATCAATCTCGCCTTCGATCATCCGGTCCAGCTTGTAGAGCGTGAGATTGATACGGTGATCGGTGACGCGGCCCTGAGGGAAATTATAGGTGCGGATGCGCTCGGAGCGGTCGCCGGAGCCCACCTGGCTCTTGCGGTCGGCCGAACGTTCACTGTCCACCTTCTGGCGCTCGATATCGTAAAGTCGTGAACGAAGAACCTGCATGGCCTTGGCGCGGTTCTGATGCTGCGATTTCTCCGAGCTCGTCACGATCAGCCCTGTCGGCAAATGGGTGATGCGAACGGCGGAATCGGTGGTGTTGACGTGCTGGCCGCCGGCGCCCGACGCACGCATCGTATCGATGCGGATGTCTTCGGGGCGGATTTCGATATCGATTTCTTCCGCTTCCGGTAGCACCGCGACGGTGGCCGCAGACGTGTGGATGCGGCCGCTTGCTTCCGTTTCCGGCACGCGCTGCACCCGGTGAACACCGGACTCGAATTTCAGCTTGGAGAACACCCCTCGCCCACTGATCGTGGCGATGATTTCCTTGTAACCGCCGGCTTCACCCTCGCTTGCGGAGAGTACTTCCACCTTCCAGCCCTTGGAAGCAGCAAAGCGCTCATACATGCGGAACAGATCGCCGGCAAACAGTGCCGCCTCGGAACCGCCGGTCCCGGCGCGTATTTCGAGGATCGCACTTTTTTCGTCCGCAGCATCCTTCGGCAGCAGCAGGACCTGCATGTCCTTTTCGAGCTCTTCGATACGGCTCTCGATCTCCGGAAGCTCCATTTCCGCCAGTTCGCGCATATCCTTGTCGGTCGTCTTGTCGGCAAGCAGCGCTTCGAGATCGGCGGCCTCAGAGATCGCCTTCTCGTATTCGCGAATTTTCTTCACCACCGGCTCGAGCTCGGAATATTCCGAAGCGAGCTTCACATAGACATCCGCAGCAGGCCCGGCCGACATACGCGCTTCGATCTCGCCGAAACGTCTTTCCAACTCGCGCATTTTTTCGACGGGAAGCTTCGCCACCAGTCACTCCAATTATGAAACAGTTCTTTTTAAATGGGAATGGAATGCGTCGCCGCAAAGCGTAACAACACCTCGCGCGCGCTTTCCAGCGAATTATGATCATCCAGCGCCGCGTTCAACTCTTCGGCAAGACTTGCGGCATCGAGCCCGAGCAGCATGGCCTTCACGGGGCCAATCGCCGTCGGCGACATGGAAATCGAACGGAATCCAAGCCCGATAAGAGCCATTGCCGAAAGTGGCTTGCTCGCCATTTCACCGCACAGCGTAACCGAAGTCTGATGCCTTTCGCCCGCCCGCACGATATCGCGAAGCATGCGCAGGAACGGCTTGCCGAGATTGTCGAAGCGATCCGAAACACGGGCGTTGCCGCGATCCACAGCCATCGAGAACTGGAAGAGATCATTCGAACCCACGGAGACGAAATCCACCTCCTGCATCAGCTCATCGAGCTGCCACATCAGCGCCGGCACCTCCAGCATGGCGCCGAACTGCAGCTTTTTCGGCAGCGCATGGCTGAATTTGGAAAGATGCTGTACCTCCTTCTGCAGCAGGTCGCGTGCAGCGCGGATTTCGGACACTTCCGTCACCATCGGCAACATCATGCGCAGTTCGGCACCGGAAGCGGCGCGCAGAAGCGCGCGCATCTGCGTGCGCATCAGCCCCGGCCGGTCGAGCGACAGGCGAATCGCCCGCCAGCCAAGCGCCGGATTTTCCTCCTCCTGGCCGCGCATATATGAAACGACCTTGTCGCCGCCAATATCGAGCGTGCGGAAGGTAACGCTCTTGCCCTTCGCCTGCCGCAGGACGGAGCGGTAGAAGGCCTCCTGTTCCTCACCCTTCGGCATGTTGGAAGCGATCATGAATTGCAGCTCGGTACGGAACAGTCCAATGCCATCGGCACCCGATTCATCCAGCTGCGGCAGATCCACCAAAAGACCAGCATTCATCTTGAGGTTGACCTTCTGGCCATCCTTGGTGATCGGTTCGACATTGCGAAGTGCGCGGAACTGCTCCTGCCGGCGGGCACGCAGACGCACTTTTTCCTCATAGGCGCGTTGCAGATCCGACATCGGACGCAAATGCACCTGGCCGTCATCGCCATCGATGATGATGGGATCGTTGTTTTCGGCAAGCGCGACAATGCCCGTCGCCTGCCCGATAACCGGAATGCCCATGGCGCGGGCCACGATGACGACATGGCTGGTCACCGCGCCATCTTCCAGCACCAGACCACGCAGTTTTTCGCGCGGATAATCCAGGAGTTCGGCCGCCCCCATGGCGCGGGCCAGCACGATGGCATCGAGCGGGAAATCCTGTTCCGGACCACGACCGCCGAAACCGATGAGCTGCCGAAGCAGCCGGTTGGCGAGATCGTCGAAATCATGCATGCGCTCGCGAAGGTAAGGATCGGTCAGGCGCATCATGCGCGCCTTGGTATCGCTCTGCACCTTCTCGACCGCCGCTTCCGCGGTCAGGCCGTTGCGGATCGCTTCTTCCATGCGTCGCACCCAGCCCTGATCGTGGGCGAACATGCGGTAGGTCTCGAGAACCTCGCGGTGTTCGCCTTCGGTCGGTACGTCACGGCGCTGCAGCATGTCATCGATGGAGAGCCGCAGCGAGCCGATAGCATCGGCAAGGCGACGGATTTCCGTATCCGCATCTTCGTTCAGCAGGTTGGTAACGACAATGCGCGGATCGTGCAGCACCACATGGCCAAGACCGATGCCTTCGCCATAGGCGTCGCCGTCGATGGAGACGGCACGCGTCAGGTCCAGCTCGACACCGGGGCGTGTGATCTTCTTCAACTCGCCGCTCGCCACTATTTCAGCGATAAGCATCGCGGTTGTCTCGAGCGCTTCAATTTCATCCTCCCGGTACGTTCGGCTGGCCTTGTTCTGGACCACAAGAACGCCAAGAGTGCGACCGGAGCGCAAAATTGGCACGCCGAGGAAGGAATGATAAATTTCCTCACCGGTTTCAGGAAGATAGCGGAATGCGGGATGCGCCTGCGCATCGGAAAGATTGAGCGGCTGGGCGGAAGCGGCAATGGTGCCGACAAGACCCTGCCCCATTTTCAGCTGGGCAAGATGCACGGCATCCTTGTTGAGACCTTCCGTCGCATAAAGCTCAAGCACGCTGTCGGAACGCAGCACATAGACCGAGCAAACCTCCGCCACCATGTTGCCGGCGATCTGACGGACGATCTGGTCAAGGCGGTCCTGCGGTTCAAGGTGCTCCGCCATCATTTCGCGCAGCCGCTTGAGCAGGACGCGCGGACCTGCGGAAAGGTCTCTCATCGCGTTTGCTCCCCGACGCTTCCGATCCGAATGTCATAATATTCGGGAATCAAAACGTCATTTAAAAATTTATAGCGCGAGAAGCGCGTCCCGCAAGGGACACGCTTTCATGAAACGCCACATCGGAAGAACGCAACTCCGAAGAATCGGAGCATCGGGAACCGATGTCTCGGCTTAGCTCTTATCGAGGCCGTAAGCAGAATGCAAAGTGCGAACCGCAAGTTCAGCATAGGCGCCATCGATCAGGATCGAAATCTTGATCTCGGACGTGGTGATCGCCTTGATGTTGATGTTCTTCTCGGCCAGTGCCTTGAACGCGCTGGCGGCAACGCCCGCGTGGCTGCGCATGCCAATGCCGATAACCGAAACCTTGGCGAGGCCGGTTTCGTTCTGGGCAACGTCGAAGCCGATCTGGGCCTTGTTGTCATCGAGAACCTTAAGCGCCTTGGCAACGTCGCCCGAAGGAACAGTAAAGGTCATGTCGGTGCGCGAACCGTCTTCGGAAATGTTCTGCACGATCATGTCGACATTGATGTGCGCTTCCGCCAGAGGCCCGAAGATCGCGGCGGAGACGCCCGGACGGTCGGCCACGCGGCGCAGCGAGATCTGTGCTTCATCCTTGGCATAGGCGATGCCGGTTACGACTTCCTGTTCCACGATTTCATCCTCGTCACAAATCAAAGTACCGGGCGGGTTGATGAGGTCGCCCATGCCCGGCGCATCGGGATCCTCGAAACTGGAGCGAACGAAGGTGCGCACCTTGTGTACCATGGCAAGCTCGACCGAGCGGACCTGCAGGACCTTGGCACCGAGCGACGCCATTTCGAGCATTTCCTCGAAGGCGATCTTTTTCATGCGGCGAGCCTTGGGCTCGATGCGCGGATCGGTCGTGTAGACGCCATCGACATCCGTATAGATGTCGCAACGATCCGCCTTCACGGCAGCGGCAATGGCAACGGCCGAGGTGTCGGAGCCGCCGCGGCCAAGCGTTGCAATGCGATTATCGGGACCGATGCCCTGGAAGCCGGCAACAACGGCAACCTGACCCTCGCCCATGCGCTTGACGATATCGGAACCGTCAATCTCGAGAATGCGGGCGGCGCCATGCGCATTATCGGTGCGGATCGGGATCTGCCAGCCCTGCCAGGAGCGCGCATTGATGCCCATGGATTGCAGCGTGATCGCCAGAAGACCTGACGTCACCTGCTCGCCGGATGCGACAACCGCGTCATATTCGCGCGCATCATAAAAGGAGGCGGCATTGCTCCCCGTAATCTTTGCTGCGTTCTGCACCCAGTCAACC
>Ga0137300_1164_pt1 | contig 12321 bp, 12 predicted proteins | sample RamsorwD2O_NANAE_FD_97190 | JGI IMG/M metagenome (GOLD analysis project Ga0137300, IMG submission 97190) | Mouse cecal microbial communities from Vienna, Austria - N-Acetylneuraminic acid amended with D2O_NANAE | ecosystem: Host-associated > Mammals > Digestive system > Large intestine > Cecum... | reverse complement strand
TAAATATGCATGGTTATACGAAGTAAATACGCCGAGACGTATAGCCCATTTTTTATCTCAGGCTGCTCATGAAAGTGCCTTGAAAATTCGGAGTGAGAATTTATATTTTAGACCAGAAATCATGCGAAAAACATTCGGTTGCAAGGGGGGTAAGAAAAATTACAACGAATCATGTGATGATTGCACTCAGGGGCGTTTGAGGGAGAAGCTGTGGACTCAGGAAAGCTATTACGCCCACAATCCTGAACGCCTGGGTGGATATGTTTATGCGGACAGGATGGGTAATGGAGCGGAATCCACTGGAGAAGGATTCAAATATCGCGGAAGAGGGATTATTCAGGTCACGAGGAAGGATGGGTACCAGTCATTTCAGGATGAGCACAATAGGCGATCTCCCGATGATATTCAGGATTTTATTTCCCACCCGGAGCTCGTCTCGGAAAATGTAGGGTATGCCGTTGAGTCAGCATTTATTTTTTGGTCTAAAAATCACCTAAATTCTATCTCCGATTTGGGGAGTTTTGCCGATGTCACGCAAGTCGTCAACGGCGGCCAGAACGGATATGGCGATCGACTTCGTCGTTACAACAAGATTGCCACAGTTCTTGGACTTCCTCAAGGTGTCTAAATGAGATTTATATATCGGTCGATCTTGATTTCTGGGTTCCTTTGCTGCGGCTTTAGTTCGTACGCGGGCACTTTGTGTAATGATGATGAGACCTCTATTTTCGACTGTAAATTTTCGAAGAAAATAGCATCGGTCTGTATGGCACGAGGTGATGGCCTCCTTGTCTATCGTAATGGGACGAGAGAAAAGATCGACATGGAAATCTCGGATGGTGGACGGAAAAATAATAAATTCTATTTTAGCTACAGGCCTTACGCTGGCGGCGGGGAGGCGCACATTAAATTCTCAAACAATGGCTATAGGTATTATATCTACGATAAAATAATTAAAGCTGATGATGGGCATGATTTTTCTGCAGGGATTGTAGTCTATCGAGGTGATAAGAAAGTGGCAAATCTAGGTTGTATAAACAATGCGTCGATTCGACAGCAGGCGTACAGTAGCATTACTCGAGAAAGCTATCGGAATATAGATACCGAGTAGCGCTGTGAAGAGAATTTAATCTGACATGCACAAGGAATTTGGTGTCGAAAAGATGTCATCTTTGATCGCAAAGGTTGAAGAATAACCAAGTAGGAATGAATACGTGAAAAACCTTGCATACGAAAACGACGACACGACCCACGGAGGCAAGATCCTGACGGGCTCCGACCGCATTAAGGCAAACGGGCGGCGGGCCGCCCGTTTGCCAGCACCAGCACCAGCAGCGATGCCTCGCTGCCAGAACTAGCGCGCTTCCTGCGCGCGCAGACAGGGCTGATTCCCGCATTCCTCGGCACGCAACTAGCCGACGTGCTGGAACTGCAGGGTGACCATTGGGTGCCCGCCGCCACCGGCGCTCAGGCACTGGTCTTTGATCCAGCCTTCCTCAGGGCCATCAATACCCTCCAGCGGCTCGCCGCACACCTGCTCGCAGAAGGCGAGCCGCAGTACCGTTTCGAATTCAAGCCGATTCCAACGCTGGGCCTGACTGATACGCTCCTTACGCTCGACGGGCAGAAGCTGCATTACTACAACCAGCGCGAGACTTGGCAGGCGATGACCTGGCCGGCGAACAACCTGCAGGAGGCGGGCACCCGGCTGCAGTGGCAGACACCGAGCGGGCGGGGACCAACAAGAACTATGAATTTGGCGGGCGCCAGGGACTGGTGCGGATGCTGGAACGGGCGCACCTCGAGCCGCTGAACAGCGCGACGTACCAATTGAGCTGGCAGGCCGCTCCCGATACAGCGGCGCCGAAAACTAACCCCGCCGCCGAGGACCCGGATCGCATGACGCCGCGCGACGCGCGGCTGCCGGCCGCGAAGGACGTGACCTACCCGATCCGTTATCTGATGCGCACCGAGATTGGACGGGGGCCGCTGGGGAAGCTGTTGCTGCGGAACTTCGTACTGCCGCCGCGCATGTTCTTGGTCGGCAAGGGCAGCGCTACTGCCGTGGAATCGCCATCGCCCGCATGTACTCGCTCTTCTTGTCGAAGATGAGTTCGCTCAGGAACGATGCCTCGTAGGCCTTCAACAGGTGAGCGTGGAAGTCCTCGATATAGCGCGTGACGCGAGTCTTCTCGCATTCGATGCCGCAGAGCCAGTCGAACATCTGCATGTCCCAGCGGAAGCGCAGCCCGAGTTCGGCGAACGCGGCGTTGTACGCGGCGAGCTGCATTTCGCGATCAGGCTGGCTTGTCTCGCTGGCTGCCGGGGCGGTAATCGGTGCGGCGGGCTGGAGTTGGTTCATGATCGTCTCCTTGCATGGCTGGTGGGGCGGCTTGATGCCGGTTTGATGCCTGCAGCTTAGATGGGACGATTGATTTACGATAATTAAAGTTTCATCGCAAAATCATAAGCAATCATTTATGGATGGCGCGCGGGCGAATCAGCCCCTCCACGCCAGTGATCTGCTGGATCAGCGTGGCGCCTTCTTCCATGAGGAAATGCTTGAATGCCAGGGCCACGGGTGGCAGGCGCTTGTTTTTGCGGTGCACCACGTACCAGTTGAGCATCACCGGGAAGCCCTGGATGTCGAGCACGGCCAGCTTGCCGGCCTGAAGTTCCAGGCCCACCGTGTAGGCTGACAGGAAGGCGATGCCCATGTTCGCGATCACCGCCTGCTTGATGGTCTCGGTGCTCTTGATCTCCATCGCGATGCGCAGGTTAGACAAGCGCCCCGCGAAGCCTTCCTGCATCGAGTTCCAGGTGTCCGAGCCTTTCTCGCGCGAGACGAATGCTTCCTCGGCCAGGTCAGCCAGCGGGATATTGCGCTGGCGCACCAGCGGATGGTTCGGCGCGGCGACGATCACGTAAGGGTGGGGGGCGAATGCTTCGGCGATGGTATCCATGCCTTCCGGCGGGCGAACCATCACCGCCAGATCGGTCAGGTTGCCGGCTAGCTGATGCAGCAGTTCCTCGCGATTGTGCACGGCAAGATTGAGCGTGACTGATTCGTGCCGGTTCATGAACTCGGCCAGCAGGCGGGGGAAGAAGTAGTCACCGGCACTGATAACCGCGACGTTGAGACGGCCCCCGGATATACCCTTAAGCTGCGCCATCGCGTCTTCAGCCTCGCGGAACTGCTGGATGATGCATCGACTGTAATGCAGCATCTCGGTGCCGGCCGGCGTCAGGTAGATGCGTTTGCCAAGCTGCTCGAAGAGGGGCAGGCCGACATGGAGTTCGAGCTGTCGAACCTGTGTGGAAACAGCAGGTTGCGTGAGATGAAGCTCCTCCGCCGCGCGTGAGAAGCTCAGATGGCGGGCCACCGTTTCGAACACTTTCAGCTGGCGAAGCGTCGCGTTCTTCATCGCACGATATCCTGCAATCTATAAATGATCGTCAATGATCATAATAAAAAACTTTATGCTGTGCTGATCTAAGTTTGAAGTAGCATCAATCCACAGATGCAACGTGCCGCAATGTCAGGCGCGCTCATTCAGTAGTGAAAAAGTCGGGCGTCCACAAGGCCAGCCCAGCAGTCGCGCCACCAGAGCGCGAAAGACACTAATGCAAGGAGACACGACATGGCGCACACCAACGCGGCAGGCCCCGCCGTGGGCAATTTCAACGGCGGGCTGCTTCGCAACCGCTGGTTCCAGCTCTTCATCGGCGTGATCTGCATGGGGCTGGTGGCCAACCTCCAGTATGGCTGGACATTGTTCGTCACCCCCATGAATGCCCGGCACCACTGGGGCGAATCGGCGATCCAGGTTGCATTTTCCATTTTCATCGTCACCGAAACCTGGCTCGTGCCGCTGGAAGGCTGGCTCGTCGACAAGTTCGGGCCCCGCCCCGTGGTGGCCGGCGGCGCGATCTGTGCCGGACTGGCGTGGGTGATGAACTCGTACGCCACGACCCTGCCGATGCTGTACACGGCTGCCGTGATCGCGGGGATTGGCGCGGGCGGTGTCTATGGCACGTGCGTCGGCAATGCGCTGAAGTGGTTCCCGGACAAGCGCGGCCTGGCGGCAGGACTGACCGCTGCGGGCTTCGGCGCGGGCTCGGCGCTGACGGTGATTCCCATCGCCAACATGATCCAGAAGTCCGGCTATGAGCATGCCTTCTTCACGTTCGGCATCCTGCAGGGTGTGCTGATCTTCGCGATGGCGCTGCTGCTGGTAAAGCCGCAGCCACCCAAGGGCGTGGTGGCGAACAAGGCTATCCTGACCAACCCGGTTGAGTTCACGCCGGGCCAGATGGTGCGCACGCCGGTTTTCTGGGTGATCTATGCCTCGTTCGTGGCGGTGGCTGCGGGCGGCATCATGGCTACCGCGCAGCTTGGGCCGATTGCCAAGGACTTCGGGTTTGCCTCGATGCCGGTCACCATGCTTGGCATGACACTGCCGCTGCTGACGATGACGCTGTCGATCGACAATCTTTGCAACGGGCTCACGCGTCCGCTGTGCGGCTTTATCTCCGACCGCATCGGCCGCGAGAACACGATGTTCGTGATCTTCATTGGTGAAGGGCTGTCGCTGATCGGGTTGCTCGAGCTAGGCCATGACCCCTACTGGTTCATGCTCTTCGCCGCGCTGACCTTCCTGTTCTGGGGCGAGATCTTCTCGATCTTCCCCGCGCTCTGCGCCGATACGTTTGGCAGCAAGTTTGCCGCGGCCAACGCCGGCACGCTCTACACGGCGAAGGGCACCGCCGCGTTGCTGGTGCCGCTGGCGTCCGTGCTGTCTCACCACGGTGGATGGAACCTGGTGTTCACGGTGGCGGCCGTGATGACCGTGGCAGCGGGGCTTTCCGCCAAATTCGTGTTGCAGCCGATGCGTCGCCGCTTCATCACCGGCCACGCGATGGCGCAGCCCGTCAGCGATCACGCGACATACATGGCCGGGTTCTCGACCGGCAAGGGTGAATAACCGGTCCGGCGAATGCGGAAAGGAGCGGCAGCATGAATGTATCGCTTCCCCAGTTGAAGGCTTTCGCTGCGGTGGCTCGCCAAAAGAGCTTCACGCGTGCTGCGGCCGAGCTTGGGCTGACACAGTCGGCCATCAGCCGGAGCGTGCGCGAACTGGAAGAGGAGATTGACCAGCGGCTGTTCGATCGCACCACGCGCCAGGTGGAGTTGACCGATGCGGGCGAGATGCTGTCGCAACGGATCTGCCATCTGGTCGAGGAAGTCGAACAGACACTGCGCGATAGCCACGGCACCGGCAAACCGTGTGAAGGCACGGTGCAGATCGCCACCGATCCGGTGTTGTCATCGATGACGCTGCCGATGTGGGTGGCTGGCTGCCGCAAGGCGTGGCCCGGCATCGGCATCACGCTGCGCGACTGCTCGCATGAATGCGTGCTGCAGCGAGTGCGTAGCGGAGAGGTCGATTTCGGCATCGCCAGCAATCCGGCGCCTTGCGACGATCTTTACTGCGAACCGCTGTGCGTGGACCCTTTCCAGGCCGTGCTGCCGGCGGGGCATCCTCTGGCCGCGCGGGAGTCATTGGGGTGGGGCGAACTGGGCGATGCGTCGGTGCTGACGCTCGATCAGAGTTCCGGCATCCAGCCTGCGGTGGAGCGCGCGCTGGCCGCCTATCGCGTACGACCGGGCTCGTTGCAGGTACTGGGCCATTTTGCTGCGGTATTCGGCATGGTGGCGATGGGGTTGGGGATCGGTGTGGTGCCATCGCGGGCGCAGGCCGCTGGCATTGCGCCCTCGGCAGTGCTGCGCCCGTTGCGTCCGCAGGTGACCTCGAACGTCATGCTCGTGCGCCGCAAGGCCCGGTCGCTCAAGCCTAATGCGGCGGCGGTGTGGGACAACCTGCGTGCCCAGGAGTACGAGCGCGGCGATTACGCCAATCAGGGGCTGCTGAAGAAAGTGGGGTAGGGCATTGAATTGAATTCACGTGCGGCACTGCCGCAGGCGTATTCCGATCAACTTTTGATGCAACGGACGTTCAATTTGAGATGCGCAACGCACCCTACGGGGTGCGTTGTTGCTTTTAGAGCGACACGTCTATTGATATATCACATACAAAATATTTACAGACGCCGCAGTGCAGCATATACTGAGGACTCCTTGATCTATCTCACTTAGGAGTTTTCATGAACGCCGTACTGCTTTCCGCCATCGCCCTCGGTTTGATCGCGACGGGTGTCGCCGTGACCTACCTGCTGGCAACGCGCCTGCCGATGCGCCTGCTGGCCACGGCGCAAGACCATGGTCGTTTCGCCGGACTCGGGTCCACGCAGGAAATTGACGGTGCGGGCCGCGCAACGCCGAGCACCTCCACATCGGTGCAGCCGCAACTCGCGCACGCCTGATACTCCCAGGCGAGTTTTACCAGCAGGAGCCTTGTGACGGCCGGCAACTCCTGATGTCCAGCAGTACCGAGCAGTTTCCCCACGGCCGTTCCTCCCTTGTTTCCGCTTCGTTTCGTTCAGACGCTTCCACGCAAGCCTGTCGAACCGGTCTCCGATCTTCCCGATTCCCTTACGGGTTCATGCGGTGGTGTTCTGAACCACCCGCCACTCATCCGTTGCCTGTCTGATTCGCCGCTTGGGACTTTCCCTAGGGCGGTCGATTCACAACGTGCGCCGCAACATTTCGCGCCGGCTTTTTCCGGTCGTGCATTGATGCCGGATTTGTACCTAAGTCATTGATCCGGAATGAGGCTTGCCGGGGTAGGGCAGTGCGTTTGATGCACCCTGCGCACCATTGATCCAGCCCCTCGAAAACCGTCGTCAAGAATGTCTGCACGATAGGTCAGGCAGGCATCCAAATCGCCTTGACACTGTTGATATATCACATACCGTATAGCACTAGAACGGCTCAGCTGTTCGAGATCAGCAGGGTGAAGCGACGCGATACACCAGAGGCATCTCCGCAGATGCCCATCCACAACGGCGACCAAGGTTGCCAGAAGGAGACACCATGGAACCTCAGCAGAACGGAAGCGCGCCGACGTCATGGTTTGCATCGCCATGGACGCAGCTCGTGTTCGGTGTGATCTGCATGGCGATGATTGCCAACATGCAGTACGGCTGGACGTTGTTCGTCAATCCGATTGACGAGAAGTACCACTGGGGTCGCACCGCGATCCAGGTGGCATTCACGATCTTCGTGGTCACGGAGACCTGGCTGGTGCCCATCGAAGGGTATCTGGTCGACAAGTACGGGCCACGCCCGGTGGTTGTTGGTGGCGGCCTGCTTTGCGCGGTGGCCTGGGCGTTGAACTCGGTGGCCTCATCGTTGCCGATGCTGTACTTCGCGGCAGCGGTGGGTGGCGTCGGGGCCGGGGCAGTCTACGGGACCTGCGTGGGCAATGCCCTCAAGTGGTTCCCGAATCGTCGAGGGCTGGCGGCGGGACTGACGGCCGCGGGTTTCGGCGCGGGTTCCGCCGCCACCGTGGTGCCAATTGCCAACATGATCAAGTCCAGCGGCTACGAGGCTACGTTCCTGTGGTTCGGGCTCGGGCAGGGGATCGTTGTGGTGTTGCTCGGCATGCTGCTCTATCCGCCGTCGGCCAAGATCCTCTCGGATGTGAAGAGCACGCTGAAGGCCGCGGCCACCTACAACGCCACGCCACGCCAGGTGCTGTCCTCGCCGATTTTCTGGGTCATGTACGCCATGTTCGTGATGATGGCGGCGGGCGGACTGATGGCAACGGCGCAGCTTGGGCCCATTGCCAAGGACTTCGGTCTGCACGACTCGCCGGTCTCCATCCTTGGTCTGACCCTGCCAGCGTTGACCTTCGCGCTGACCATCGACCGTGTGCTAAATGGTCTGACACGCCCGTTTTTCGGCTGGATTTCCGACAACATTGGTCGCGAGAACACCATGTTCCTGGCGTTTGCGGTCGAAGCCGTCGGCATCCTGCTGCTGGCCAAGTATGGGCAGAACCCAACGGCGTTTGTGATCCTGACCGGCATCGTGTTCTTCGCCTGGGGCGAAATCTATAGTCTGTTCCCGGCGACGTGCGGCGATACCTTCGGACCGAAGTTCGCCGCGACCAATGCAGGGCTGCTCTACACAGCGAAAGGCACCGCCGCACTGCTGGTGCCGTTCTCCAGTGTCATTACGGCGGCAACGGGCGACTGGTATGCGGTGTTCATGCTGGCGTCCGGCATGGCAGCGGTTTCGGCCCTGATGGCAATCTTCGTGCTCAAGCCGATGCGGGAAGCCCATGCAAGGAGATTCGTCCAGGATAGCGCGGGCGCGCCGATGGGATACCGTCCTGTTCCGGAGGACCTGACCTGAGTGAGTGCGCTGTGAAACCTTGGCCCGCCTCATGCGGGCTTTTTGTCGTTCTATTTTCCCGATTTACAGGAAAGTGATTGCGATATTTTCCGGCTAATCATCGGGATCATTTGCGACTAGCATCCGTTTATCTCTCCGTTCAAAGGATGCCGCCATGAAAGCCATTGGTCTGACCCGTTACCTGCCCATCAGCGATCCGCAGTCGCTCGTCGATGTCGAGATCGCCCAGCCCGAGGCCAGCGGCCATGACCTGCTGGTCAAGGTGGAGGCAATCTCGGTGAATCCCGTGGACACCAAGGTCCGAGCGCCGAAAGACAAGGTCGAGGATGCGCCGCGCGTGTTGGGCTGGGATGCCGCTGGCACCGTCGTGGCTGTCGGCGCGGATGTCACGCTGTTCAAGGTAGGCGATCCCGTGTTCTACGCCGGCAGCATTACGCGCCCGGGCGCAAATAGCGAGTACCACCTGGTAGACGAACGGATCGTCGGCCATAAGCCAGCTTCGCTCGATTTCCCGCAAGCGGCAGCCTTGCCGCTGACAGCCATCACGGCCTGGGAAGCGATGTTCGATCGCCTGCGTATCTCGCCGAAAGGCGAGGATGCCGGAAAATCGGTACTGATTATTGGTGGCGCGGGTGGGGTAGGCTCGATCGGCATCCAGCTTGCCAAGGTTCTGGCTGGCTTGACGGTGATTGCCACGGCGTCCCGGCCGGAATCCGAAGCCTGGTGCCGCGGCCTTGGGGCCGACCATACGATTGATCATCACGGCGACATCCCGGCCCAACTGCGCGCGCTGGGTTTCGCGCATGTGGACTTCGTCCTCTGCTTCAACGACACCGATCGCCATTTCAACGCCATGGCCGAGGCTATCGCCCCGCAGGGAACGATCTGCACGATCGTGGAGAATACCGGCCCCCTGGCCATTTCGGCGCTCAAGAACAAGAGCGCCGGCTTTGTCTGGGAATTAATGTTCACGCGGGCGATGTTCCAGACGCCGGACATGATCGCGCAGCATCGGCTGCTGAATGAGGTGGCGCGGTTGATCGATGCCGGCAAGCTGCGGACTACGGTGGGTGACAACCTCGGCACCATCAATGCGGCCAATTTGCGTCGCGCCCATGCGCTGCTGGAAGGCGGGCGAACGATCGGCAAGCTCGTGCTCTCCGGCTTCTGATAGCTGTATATCTGCAATTAACTGCCAAGCAGTGCGCGACACCAATATGAAGGGGCGGGCCTCTCGCGAGGCCCGCCCCTTTTATTTGGCTTGCAGGCAGGACGAGATCAGATCATGGTCGCCGGCGACGTCCGAGCGCTTGTCATGCGATGCACGGGTGGTACGGCCTGTAGATCGTTCACGAAGCCGGCAATGTGGTCAATCACGGTAGCGTCACGCAGGATGCGACGATGCCCGAGACCCTGGGTTGTTACCAGCCGCGCGGCTGGCCATGCGCCGGCGATTGCCGCACCGTCCTCCCAACGGACTTCCTTGTCCTCGCGATCATGAATCACCAGCGCGGGTGGTACCGGTCTCGTGCGTCCCACGTCGGGCACGTTGAACGTGGACCACCGCGTGCCCAACCACTGCTCGCTGCGACGCTCCATGTGGGTCAGCACATGGGGCGCCACGCCAAGTTGCCAGGCGAGGGTAGAGCAGGCGCTGTGCATGTCGGCGGGAGAGCCGAGCATGACCACGCCGCGCACGGGCAAGCCTTCACGGATCGCATGAGCCGTGGCTGCGCCGCCCATCGAGTGGGCCACCACCGCATGGACCGGGCCGACGTGCCAGGCAACGGCCAGCAGCGATCGGGCCATCTCGATGATCGAGCTTTGATCCTGCCCGCGCGCGCCTGCGTCCGAGGCGCCATGCGATAGCGCGTCGAATGCCACCACGCGCATACCTGCCGCCAGCAAGCCGCTGACCACGGCGTGCCACTGGCCGGCTTCGCCGCCCCAGCCGTGCGCAAGCAGAACCACGGGTCCCTTGCTGCCCCAGCGATAGACGCGCACGCGCCGGCTGGCGCCCTGGCCGGTGACCAGTGCCCATTCTGTGCGGGCGGTGTCGAGCAGGCGCAGACCGTCGGGCGTGGATCGCGCGCGTGGCGGGCTGAACCACAGGCGCTCCAGCGCCCGGGATGTCGCCACGGGGAAAAGCAGGCTGCCGGCCTGCCAGCTCAGGCGTCGGCTGGCATGACTTATCGCACCGGCCAAACGGGAAAGTGTGGCGCCGGCGCGTCGGCGATTGGAGGCCGTCTCGCCGGGTGCAGATGCACGGGCGGCGCGGGTTTGGGTTGACGATGACAGCACTTGCGACACGACAAACTCCTCCTGCGGATGCTTCAACCGGTCAGGCCGGCAGCAAGACCCTGTGATTCCTGAAGTTTTTTTACGTCACGACCGACCAGTCGTGCTATTTTTTGGGCAAGAAAAAGTGGCAAAAATGCCGTTGGATACACCGCGCTGCCGTCACCGATACTTATCGTGCGGATGCTCGAACGCTGCTGTTTCCGTCTTAGCGTGCCGCAACGAGCGGTTCGGCGCGATTCTCTTTCAGGTCATTGACCAGTCTTGCAAAGGCGCGCCGTGCCATCGTTTCGGCACTGGAGCGGCCCATCAGCTTGAATGACGACTGGAAGGACATGCCGATGCCTTCCATTTCGAACGCAAACTGGTGCGCGTCGGTATCGGCGCGCAATACACCTTCATCCACCGCATCGCCAATCACGCGCACGATCGTGCTGTGCCAATCCTTGAATGCCTGCACAACCTTGTCGCGTATGACTCCGGGGCGATTTGCGTACTCCTGGGAGAGGGCCATGAAAATACATCGGCCCTCCACGACCGTGCCGCCCAGCCATGCCAGGTAGCCATCGAACAGCGCCAGCAATCGAGGCGCGCCACGGCGCTGCCGCATGGCGGGGTTGATCACGATCTCGCCAAATCGCTCCATCGCGTGTTCGAGCACGGCTTCCTGCAGCGCCTCCTTCGATTTGAAGTGCGCGTACAGCCCGCTCTTGGACATATTCGTGTCCGCCGCCAGGGTCGCGAGCGACAACTGTTCGAACCCGACCTGCGTCGCGGATCGGAATGCCTGCTCGATGATGGCGGTGCGAGTGAGTTGGCCTTTTTGCATGGGTTTGAGAATAGCACGACCGGTCGGTTTGTCAACTTGCCTTGTGCCACACATTGACGATACTGATGTGACGTCAACGCAAAACAGGCGGTCCCGTTATGTGTGTGGCGGGAGGAGGAAGTTGTGCTCTATCCGTCTTTTGGATGAGAGTCTGGAAGAACGGAGCGAGCCATCATAGGAAATCTGCAAAAGTGTTCCAGAAGACCTTACGGAACGCTTTACGTGCTCTATACTCGAATGCACGTCCGCGCACTTTTTTTTCACTGGTGACTGGAGACCGACATGAACAGTACAGCCGTGCCAAGAGGCGCTAGCGAACCGTTCCGGCAACTGCGGGCGTTGCGTCGAGCGCGCAAGCTCAAGCAGGAGGACGTCGCCCGTAAGGCCGGGATATCCCGGGAAGCTTATCTACGGGCGGAATCGGGACAAGCCGATCCGCGTATGTCCACGTTCCTCGCGGCCTGTGAGGCACTGGGCCTCGAGGTCGTACTTGCTCCGCAGCATCTTGCGGCAGACGTGAACGCATTCATTGCCAGCCGTAATGGCGGCGTAACAGCCGCATCCATGGCGGGCCCGGCAACCGCCGCGCCTGCTGCGCCGGCCCCTGGCGGGTTCGGTTCGGGCTCGACGCCCGAAGGTCACAAGCCCGTCTGAGCCCGGTAGGGCTCCGGATTTCTCGGCACGGCGAACGTTCGTTCGCCGTGCCGAGGTCCAGTCGCCCCTGCATTCGGGCGCGATGACCCTTTCCTCCTGGCTGGCCTGGGCGCAGCCATCGCCGCTGTCGTCCATGCAGCCGGCATTCTGCCTCGCCGATTCTCCGGCGTGATTGGCAGCCCCTTTCCGAAAGACTTTCTTCCCTGTCTGTCCTGCTTTC
>Ga0137300_1160_pt1 | contig 12663 bp, 9 predicted proteins | sample RamsorwD2O_NANAE_FD_97190 | JGI IMG/M metagenome (GOLD analysis project Ga0137300, IMG submission 97190) | Mouse cecal microbial communities from Vienna, Austria - N-Acetylneuraminic acid amended with D2O_NANAE | ecosystem: Host-associated > Mammals > Digestive system > Large intestine > Cecum... | reverse complement strand
AGTTCATCGTTGAAGTCATAGCTCGGGTTGTGCAACATGCACGGGCCCATGCCGTGGCCAGCTTCGCGGTGCGATCCTTCGCCATTGCCGATAAACAGGTAGCAGCCTGGCTTTGCCTGCAGCATGAACGAAAAATCCTCGGCGCCCATGGTCGGCTCGACGTTGCCATCGACATTCGATGCGCCCACCAGCTCGGTGGCTACCCCCACGGCGAACTCGGCTTCGGCCGCACTGTTGATGGTCGGGGGATAGTTGCGGCTGAATTCGAACTCGATCGTGCAATCGAACGCCTGTGCCACGGCCCGAGCGACTTCCTCCATGCGGCGCTCGATCAGGTCAAGCACCGGGATCGTGAACGTTCTCACGGTGCCGCCGATCCATGCCGAGTCCGGCACGATATTGGTGGCGTCGCCCGCGTGGAACTGCGTGACGGAGATCACCGCTGCGTCGATCGGGCGCTTGTTGCGCGTGATGATGCCCTGCAGCGCGGACACGATCTGCGCGCCCGTGAACACCGGGTCGCAGCCATTGTTCGGCATGGCCGCGTGCGCGCCCTTACCACGCACCGTGATCTTGAATTCGTTGCTCGATGCCATCAGCGGGCCCGCCGTGGTGCCGAACGTGCCCACTGGCATGCCGGGCCAGTTGTGCATGCCGAATACGGCATCACACGGGAAGCGGTCGAACAGTCCGTCCTTGATCATCTCGCGCGCACCGCCGCCGCCTTCCTCGGCGGGCTGGAAAATCACGTGAACCGTGCCGTCGAAGTTGCGATGCTCAGCCAGGTGGCGGGCCGCGCCCAGCAACATCGCGGTATGGCCGTCGTGGCCGCACGCGTGCATCTTGCCTTCGTGTTGGGAGCGATGGCCGAACGTGTTGGCCTCCTGCAGCGGCAGCGCATCCATGTCCGCGCGCAGGCCGATGGTGCGGCCGCTATCGCCGTTGCGAATCACGCCGACCAGGCCCGTCGTGCCCAGTCCGCGATGGACTTCGATCCCCCATGACTCGAGGCTCTTTGCCACCAGATCGGACGTGCGCTGCTCCTGGAAGCAGAGTTCGGGATGGGCGTGGATGTCGCGTCGGAGGGTTCGGATTTCGGCTTGCGCCTGCAGGATTTCGGGGATGAGCTTCATGATGCCAGTCCAGGCGGATGGGGCGATTGGATACCCCCGATCATACGATGCCTGTACACAAAGCGCCAAAACGCGGCGGCGCCGCGGCTTGTCATGGGTCGCCTAGTTCCCGCTTGATCCCTGTCTGATCTCACATGGTGCCGGCCACAAGCCATTGCCGATGCAACAGTTATGGTCCGATTGTGGCGCGGCGCAGCATTGCGACGGCGCGTCCAACCGGGTGGGTTTCCCCGCATGGCGGACCCATTGCAGTGCTGGAACAGTTCATGCTTGAAGTGCCTGGCCGGCCGCGTGGCATCTTGCCTTGCAGAATCGTCGCACCAAAATGCGGCCTTCCTCACGGGCAATCGACCGACGTGGCTGATCCTAACCGTCATTTCAAGACTTCCCCTTGGGAGAATCGCGCGATGTCCCTTCGTCACATCAGGAAGGCCATCGGCAAGACGATCAACACCGTCCTGCTGACCAGCGCCCTCGGCCTCGGTTTGGCCGCGCCAGCTCACGCCGTGGATCTGAAGATCGCCATGAGTTCGCCACCGACCTCGATGGATCCACATTTCTACAACCTGTTCTCGAACATCAACGTGTCCGAGCACGTGTTCGAGACCCTGATCAAGCTTGATCCGGACAGCCGCGTTATTCCCGGACTTGCCGAGTCGTGGAAGCTCGTCAACAACCTGACCTGGGAATTCAAGATCCGAAAGGGCGTCAAGTGGCATGACGGCACGGAGCTGACCACCGAGGACGTCGCCTGGTCACTGGACCGGCCTGCCACGATTCTCAACAGCCCGGGCAAGTTCGATGTGTACACCAAGGCGATCATCAACAAGAAGATCATCGACAAGTACACGATCCAGCTGACCACCAACCAGCCGTATCCGTTGATGCTCAACGACCTGACGGCGGTGTTCATGGTGCAGAAGAAGGCCACGCAGGGCCTGTCTTCCGACGACTTCGCGCAGGGCAAGGGGATGATCGGCACCGGGCCGTTCAAGTTCGTCAGCTACGCGCGCGACGATCGCGTCGAACTGGTCAAGAACCCCGACTACTGGGGGCCAAAGCCGGCCTGGGACAAGGTGACGCTGCGCTTCATCCCGAACCCGGCCACGCGTCTGGCGGCGCTGCTGTCGGGCGATGTGCAGGCGATCGAGAACGTGCCGACGCCGGACCTGCCCAAAGTCCGCAACGATCCCAAGCTTTCGTTCTTCTCGAAGATCTCGCATCGCGTGATCTATCTGTACTTCGACGCCAAACGGGACAAGTCACCGTTCGTGACTACGAAGGACGGCCAGGCGATGGACAAGAATCCGCTCAAGGACCCGCGCGTGCGTCTTGCCATCAGCACCGCCATCAATCGCCAGGGCATCAAGGATCGTCTGATGGAAGGGCTGGCGGAGCCAACCAATAACCTCGTGCCGCCGACGATGTTCGGCTACAACCCGGCGCTGAAGACGGTCAAGTACGATCCCGAGGCGGCGAAGAAGATGCTGGCCGAGGCGGGCTACCCCAATGGCTTCGGGTTGACGTTGCATACGCCGAACAACCGGTACGTCAACGACGAGAAGATCGCGCAGACCATCGCGCAGAACCTGACGCGCATTGGCATCAACACCAAGGTGGAAGGGATGCCGATGGCCACCTACTCAGCGAAGGGGATCAAGCACGAATGGTCGTTCGGCCTGCTGGGCTGGGGTGCCCAGACCGGTGAGGTCAGCTCGCCGCTGCGCGCGCTGCTAGCCTGCGAGGACTCCAAGAAGGGCTTCGGTACCACCAACTGGGGCGAGTACTGCAATCCGAAGATGGATGTGGTGCTGGAGAAGGCGCTGGCCACCGTGGATGACAATGAGCGCTCGAAGCTGTTGCAGGAAGCCACTGCCATCGCGATCCTCGATGATGGCATCATTCCGATCCATCATCAGGTGACCACGTGGGCCACGCAGAAGGGCATCGTGTACATCCCCCGTACCGACGAACGGACATACGCGCACAACTTCAAGCCGGCCGGCGCGCAATGATTCTGCCCGCACGCGGGCCTTTGATGGCTCCGGTATGATCGCGGCCCCGACTGCGTCCATGCAGCCGGGGCAATCCGCCCACGCCTGCCCCAGTGGGCCGCGAACACGCTGACGGGCCGCATGCGGCCGCCAGCGAAAGGATAGTGGTAAGAACATGCTGGTCTTCATCATCCGGCGGCTGATGCAGAGCGTGGTTGTGCTCCTCGTCATGTCGCTGCTCGTGTTTCTTGGCGTCTTCGCAATCGGGAATCCGGTCGATATCCTGATCAGTCCGCAGGCGGACCAGGAAGACATCAAACGTACGATCGCCGCGCTCGGTCTCGACAAGCCGCTTTGGGAGCAATACTGGATCTTCCTGCAGAACGCGCTGCACGGTAACCTCGGCACCTCGTTCGCGCACGGCACGCCCGCGCTCAAGCTGATCTTCGAGCGGATGCCCGCCACGCTGGAGCTGGCCGTGTGCGCGATCCTGCTGGCGATCGTGCTCGGTATTCCGCTGGGGTTGTGGGCCGGGCTCCGGCCGAATGGCATCGCCGGCAAGTCGATCATGACCGTGTCGATCCTCGGCTTTTCCCTGCCCACGTTCTGGGTGGGCCTGATGCTGATCATGGTCTTCGCGGTGCAGCTTGGATGGCTGCCATCCAACGGCCGAGGAGAAACGGTGCGCGTGCTGGGTGTGCCGCTGAGTTTTCTGACCGTGGACGGTATCCGCCACCTGATCCTGCCGGCCGTCACGCTGTCGCTGCTGAATATCGCGATGGTGATCCGTCTGACGCGCGCCGGCACGCAGGAGGCGATGCTGCAGGACTACGTGAAGTTCGCGCGCGCCAAGGGCCTGTCGAACACCCGCATCGTCGGGGTGCACGTGCTGAAGAACATCATGATTCCGATCGTGACCGTGATCGCGCTGCAGTTCGGGTCGATCATCGCCTTCGCGATCGTCACGGAGTCCATTTTTGCCTGGCCCGGCATGGGCAAGCTCATCATCGACTCGATCCAGTTGCTGGACCGCCCGGTGATCGTTGCCTACCTGATGGTGATCGTGACGTTGTTCATCCTGATCAACCTGCTGGTCGACATCATCTACAGCATGCTCGATCCGCGCGTGCGGATTGCCGACAACAAGGGCTGAGCCATGAGTACTTCGACCGTACCGCAAAACGCGGCCAAGGTGGCCGGTACCGCCAAAGAGCAGACGCCGTTCCGCCGCTTCGCCAGGCAGTTCATGGAAAGCAAGCTCGCGATGTTGGGGCTGGTCATCCTTGGGCTGATCATCCTGATTGCGATATTCGCGCCATGGCTCGCGCCTCAGAATCCCTATGACCTCGCGACCCTGGACGTGCTCGACGCCCGCCTGGCCCCCGGCGAGCAGGCGAGCAGTGGCATGACGTTCCTGCTGGGCTCCGACGAACAGGGCCGCGACATGCTCTCCGCGGTGATGTACGGCCTGCGCATCAGCGTGGGCGTCGGGGTGGTCAGCACCGTGATCGCGTTGCTGCTGGGCGCCACGCTCGGCCTGCTCGCGGGCTTCATCGGCGGCCGCACCGAGGCCTTCATCATGCGCGTGGCCGACCTGCAGCTTTCGTTTCCGCCGATCCTGCTGGCGCTGATCCTGCTGGCGTTCCTGCGCCCCGGCATCGGCAACATCGTCATCGCGCTGGTGGCTGTGCAGTGGGCCTACTACGCGCGCACCACGCGTAGCGCGGCGCTGGTCGAGCGGCGCAAGGAGTATATCGAGGCGGCCACCTGCCTGGGTCTGCCGCCGGGGCGCATCATGTTCCGCCACCTGCTGCCGAACTGCCTACCGCCGCTGATCGTCATCGCCGCGCTGCAAGTCGCGTCGGCCATTACGCTGGAAGCCACGCTGTCGTTCCTAGGGCTCGGTGTGCCGGTTACCGAGCCGTCGCTTGGGATGCTGATCGCCAATGGCCAGCAGTACATGCTGTCCGGCAAGTACTGGATCAGCTTCTTCCCGGGCATCGCCCTCGTGATCACAATCGTGGCGATGAACCTCGTGGCCGACCAGTTGCGCGATGTGCTCAATCCGCGCCTGCAAACGCAATAACGGACCAGGAGCCGACATGACGCAACCAACCCTGGTCGTCGAACATCTGAAAACGCAGTTCTTTACCCGAGCCGGCGTGGCGCGTGCCGTGGACGACGTGTCGTTCACGGTTGGCCGTGGCGAGATCATGGGCCTGGTCGGTGAATCGGGCTCGGGCAAGTCGATGACCGGCTATTCGATCATGGGGCTGATCGATCCGCCGGGCAAAGTGGTGGAAGGCCGCATCGCGCTGACCAGCCGGGACGGCGTGACTCGCGACCTGCGCGCGCTGACGCCCGCGCAGCAACGCGACGTGCGCGGCAACCGGATCGCGATGATCTTTCAGGACCCGATGATGACGCTGAACCCGGTCCTGCGCATCGACACCCAGATGATCGAAGCCGTGCGCGCGCACGACGATGTCAGCAAGGCCGCCGCGCGTGAGCGCGCGCGCAATGCGCTGGCACGCGTCGGCATCCCGTCGCCAGACGAGCGGCTGCAGGCCTATCCGCATCAGTTTTCCGGCGGTATGCGCCAGCGCGTGGCGATTGCGATTGCCCTGCTCAACAAGCCCGACCTGATCATCGCCGATGAGCCGACGACCGCGCTCGACGTCACGATTCAGGGGCAAATCCTGTATGAAATGCAGACGCTGTGCCGCGAATCCGGCACCGCGCTGATCTGGATCACTCATGACCTTTCCGTTGTGGCGGGGCTGGCCGACAAGGTCTGCGTGATGTACGCGGGCAAGATCGTCGAATCGGGCGACGTGCGGCAGGTGCTAGAAGCTCCCCGGCATCCTTATACCCATGGGCTGATCGACTCGGCGCCGTCGCGCAATCCGCGTGGTGTGCCGCTGCGGCAGATTCCGGGCATGACGCCATCGCTGCTGAATTTGCCGAGCGGCTGCGCGTTTCGCGAGCGCTGCCCCTATGCCACGGAGATCTGTGCCACCGAGCCGCCGCTTGAACTGTCGCCAGATGGGAGGCAGTTGCGCTGCTTCCATCCGGTACACGCCCAGCAGGAGGCCGCATGAGCTCGAATGTGATGGATACCCCGGGCGCCCTGGCCTCCGGCGTGGCGGCGGAGACGGCCCTGCCGCCGGCGCCGCTGCTGGAACTGCGAGGCGTCTCCAAGCGCTTCGTCAAGTCGCTCGACATCGCGGCGAAAGTCGCCAATGTCTTCGGCGCGAAGCAGCGCGTGGAGATCGTTCATGCGGTGGATCATGTCGATCTCTCGATCCGCACTGGCGAGGTTGTTGGTCTCGTGGGGGAATCGGGCTGCGGCAAGTCCACGCTGGGCCGCATGGCCGTGGGCCTGCACACGCTGACTGAAGGGGAACGATTCTGGCGCGGTACGGATCTCGACCGGCTGCCGCCAGACCGGAAGCGCGAGAAGCAGCTTGCGATCCAGATGATTTTCCAGGACCCGTACGCGTCGCTGAATCCACGGATGCGCGTGCTCGACATTGTCGGCGAGGCGCCTGTCGTCCACGGCATGGTGGAGAAGGGCGCGCAGAAGGCGTATGTGGAAGACATGCTCGTGCGCGTGGGGATGGATCCGACCGTGCTGCGCCGCTTCCCGCACCAATTCTCGGGCGGTCAGCGCGCGCGGATCGGCATTGCGCGCGCGTTGGCGGTCAAGCCGGAGTTCCTGGTCTGCGATGAATCGGTGGCGGCGCTAGATGTATCGATCCAGGCCCAGGTGCTGAACCTGTTCATGCGCCTGCGCGAAGAACTGAACCTGACGTACCTGTTTATCAGCCATGATCTGGGCGTGGTCAAGCACATCAGCGACCGCGTGGTGATCATGTATCTGGGACGTGTGGTGGAGTCCGCGCCGACCGAGGAGGTGTTCGCCGCGCCGAATCATCCCTATACGCAGGCGTTGCTGGCCGAGGCGCCGAAGCTCGAGGTCGGCAAGAAGACTTACGTGGCGATCCGGGGCGAGATTCCGTCGCCGCTGAATCCGCCCACCGGCTGCCACTTTCATCCGCGCTGCCCGCACGCGATGCCACGTTGCAAGACCGAGCAGCCGGTACTGAAGGAGATCGCGCCGCTGAGGTTTTCAGCGTGCCATCTGAACGATCAAACCTGACTGGGTGAGTGTTCTTTCCCCTCTCACGCAGTGCGGGAGAGGGGAGCAAGAAAGGCCGTCAGCGAATCACCACGCCCCGCGAGTTGATGATCGTCATCTCGACGAACTTCGAGCCGACATGGCTCTCGGGCGAGAACTGGACGATATAGCCGCCGAGGTCGACGTTACGCATGGTTTCCAGCGCCGTCACCAGGCGTTCGCGCGTCAGGTCCTTGCCCGCGCGCCGCAGGCCCTCGACGAACGACTTGGCGGCGATGAAGCCCTCGATGCTGGCGTAGTCGAAGTCGTTCTGCTTGCCAGCCGCCTGCAGCAGCCGCAGGTACTCGCGCACCACCGGCAGCGTGGCATTGCCGGGGTGCGGCATTACCTGCGAGATGATCACGCCGCTGCCCTGCGGCCCCACTTCCTTGGCCAGCGCCTGGGTGCCGACGAACGACACGTTGTAGAACTGCCCACTGTAGCCGCGTCGCAGCGCTTCCTTTACGAAGGCGCCGACCGTGCGGTAGGCGCTGATCAGCACGACCGCGTCCGGCTTGGCCTTCATCGCCGTCTGCATGGCATCGCCGATTTCCACCGTGTTCCGGATCACGCTTTCCTGGGCCACCAGTTGCACGCCGCTGTCGGCCGGCAGGGCCTTGATGGCGTGCTCGACGCCGGAGAGGCCGGCACGGCCGTAAGCGTCGTCGTTGAAGACCACGACGATGCGCTTGAGGCCGGTGGTACGGATCTGGCGCACGATCGCGGCGGTTTCTTCCTCATAGCCGGCGCGCACATGGAATACGTAGCGGCTCTGCGGGTCGCGCAGCGACTGCGCCCCCGTGAACGGCGCGAAGAACGGGATGCGTGCCTGGTTGACCAGCGGCATCACGGCCTGGCTGGTCGGTGTGCCCACGTAGCCGAACAGGGCGAAGACCCGGTCTTCCTCGATCAGCTTTTTCGTATTCTTGACGGCCTCTTCCGGCTCGTACATGTCGTCGAGCGCCTTGAGTTCGATCTTGCGGCCGAACACGCCGCCCTGCTTGTTGATGTAGTCGAAGTAGAGGTGGGCGCCGGCGTTCATCTGCTTGCCGAGCACGGCCGTGGGGCCGGACAGCGCGGCCGACTGGCCCAGCAGGATGCTGTCGGCCGTGACCCCCGTTTCGCCAGCCGTGGTGTTGGCGGCAAAGGCGGCGCCAGTCACGCCGCAGCTACCGATGGCGCATGCCATCAGCAGGCCGGCAAATGTCCGGCGATTGACCCTAGATTGCAAAACCATGTGAATCCCCGTCAAAAAATCCGTCAACCATTCTTGTTACTGCTGTGTTGCTTCTCGGATCCGCGTCCCCTCGCGATCTGACGTCGCTGCGGGTTCTTTCCGACCCAGGGGGCGGAACGCGCCGGCACATCATAATCGAATACAATCGGAGCCAAACAATTTCTCCCGGTTGGGAATGTTCGGACGAGGCCGTTGCGCCACAGTCACATGGCGGAACATGGAAGAGGCGAAGTTCGATTCGCCCTGACGCTGGCCCGTTCGCCGTACTTCATTGCCCACACCGGGCGCCCCACTGAAGTTATCTGCCTGCCGATACCGCCATGGCCACCCGCATCGTCCGCGCCGCCTGCCCCCACGATTGCCCCGATACCTGTGCACTGCTCGTCACCGTCGAAGACGGCCGGGCGATCAAGGTCGCCGGAGACCCCGAGCATCCGGGCACCCAGGGTGTGCTCTGCACCAAGGTTTCGCGCTATACCGAACGCACCTATCACCCGGACCGGCTGTTGACCCCGCTGCGGCGCGTGGGCAAGAAGGGCGAGGGCAGGTTCGAGCCAATTTCGTGGGACGAGGCGCTCGACGAAATTGCCGGGCGGCTGTCATCGATCGCCGCCCGGAATCCTGAGGCGATCGTTCCCTACAGCTACGCCGGCACGATGGGCCTGGTACAGGGCGAGAGCATGGCCGCGCGCTTCTTCCACAAGCTCGGCGCCTCGCTGCTCGATCGCACGATCTGCGCCAGTGCGGGCGCCACGGCCCTGCGCCATACCTACGGCGCTAGCGTCGGCATGGACATGGAGCAGGTGGTCGACGCGAAGCTGATCATTATCTGGGGCAGCAATCCGATTACGTCGAACCTGCATTTCTGGACGCGCGCCCAGGAAGCCAAGCGCCGTGGCGCGACGCTGGTGGCGATCGACCCGTACCGCTCGCTGACGGCGGAGAAATGCCATCGTCATATCGCGCCGATGCCGGGCACCGACGCCGCGCTGGCGCTGGCGATGATGCACGTGCTGATTCGCGACGACCTGATCGACCACGACTACGTCGCCCGCCATACCGTTGGCTTCGACGCGCTGCGCGAACGGGCGATGCAGTTTTCGCCGGAAACGGCGGCGCGGATCTGCGGGATTCCGGTCGATGACATCGAGTGGCTCGCCGGGCTGTACGGCAAACTCGCCGTGCGCGAGCGCCAGCCGGTGGCGATCCGCCTGAATTACGGGATGCAGCGCGTGCACGGTGGCGGCCAGGCAGTGCGTGCCGTGGCGTGCCTGCCTTCGCTGGTCGGTGCATGGCGCGAGGCCGCAGGCGGCCTGCTGTTGTCGACGTCGGGCTTCTTCCCGGTCGACAACGCGGCGCTGCAACGCCCCGACCTGCTGCCTGGCTGGCCGAACCTGCCGCGCACGATCAACATGAGCACGATCGGCGACGCGCTGCTGGACGACGGCACCACCGGCAACGGCCCGAAGATCGAAGCCGTGGTGGTCTACAACAGCAACCCCGTGGCAGTGGCGCCGGAATCGGGGAAGGTGGCGGCCGGGTTTGGACGCGACGACCTGTTCACGGTTGTACTGGAACACTTCCGGACCGATACGGCCGACTACGCCGATATCGTGCTGCCGGCCACGACGCAGCTCGAGCACGTTGATGTGCACAAGGCCTACGGCCACACTTACTTCCTGGCGAACAACCAGGCGGTGGAGCCGCTCGGGCAGGCGCTGCCGAACACCGAGATCTTCCGCCGGCTGGCCGCGCGCATGGGATTCACGGAGCCCTGCTTTGCCGACAGCGACGAGGCGATCGCATCGCAGGCCGTCCTGCGTGACGACAAGCGCGCGGCGGGTATTAGCTGGGATTCCCTCAAGGCACGGGGCTGGCAGAAACTGAATATCGCCAAGGCGCCATTCGCCGAGGGCGGCTTCCCGTCGGCATCGGGCAAGTGCGAGTTCTATTCGGAGACAATGGCGCGAGAGGGGCTTGATCCCGTTCCCGCCTACGTGCCGCCGTACGAAGCGCCTTCCTCGGCCCCCGAACTGTTCGCGCGTTACCCCCTGGCGATGATCTCGCCGCCTGGATGACGCCACGGCGGAGCGGTTTGCCCACGTGGCGCTTGAAAACATCGCGCGTCAATATCCCTATAAGGTCGACCATCTGATGGTGGGCGCCGACGATCTGTCGGCGCCAGCCGTCATGCACCCTGTCTTTTACGGGAGCTACGATTGGCATTCATCGGTGCACATGCACTGGCTGCTTGTGCGCGTCCTGTCGCTGCGGCCTGCGCTGCCAGTCTCCGATCGGATTCGTGCGGCCCTGGACAGGCAATTGCGCCCTGAGGCAATTGCGGCTGAGCTGGCGTATTTCGAACGGCCGGCATCGCGAACGTTTGAACGGCCTTACGGTTGGGGCTGGTTCCTGAGACTGCAGGCCGAATTGCGCGCGCTTGGTGCGCGCGATGCCCAGGCAGCCCGTTGGGCCACCGCCTGCGCCCCACTGGCCGATCATCTCGCGCAGCGGCTCGTCGACTACATCGACATCGCCGACTTTCCCGTTCGCACCGGCACGCATCTCAATAGCGCATTTGCACTCATCATGGCGCTGTTCTATGCCAAGTCCGATCAACATCTTGCTTTACGCAAGGCGATCGTGCGGCAGGCGCATCGCTGGTTTGGGCATGACCAGCGTTATCCGGCACGCTATGAACCCGGTGGCGACGAGTTTCTATCAGGGGGGTTGGTCGAGGCCGTGCTAATGCGCCACGTCCTGGACGACTGCTCGTTCGGAGACTGGTGGGAGATGTTCTCGCCTGGAGAGGCCGAACTGGCGATGTGGCTCACACCAGTGACCGTCGCAGATCGGACCGATCCGAAGATGTCCCACCTCGATGGCCTGAATCTGTCCCGTGCCTGGTGTTGGCGGGTGCTGGGCCCCGGCCTGCCGCCGGTGCTCCAGCCTCTTGCGATTCGCGCATGGTCGGATCATCTCGAGGCATCGCTACCCCAAGCCGTCGAAGGGCATTACGTAGCCACCCATTGGCTGGCTACGTTCGCCCTTCTGGCCCTTACGGATTCGGCTGTCGGCTGACTTTGGTTATTCGATGGTGATATCGCCGTACCAGGACTCCGCGCGGGTCTTGGTATTGTCGGTGTCGGTCATAAGACCGACGGCAATCACCTTCCCCGGATCTGCGCCGAATGCCTTGCGATAGTCTGCGCGCAGATCCCGTTCATGGCAGCGCCACTCGCCGGTATGGCGCGTACCTGAGTCGACGATGATCATGCGTACGCGATCGGTGTGGGGGTTATTCACGACCGCACCTGGCGGCAGCCGCCCGCCCCAGATATACATCAGCGTGGCGTACGGCATTTCCCGACCGGTGGTGATGCGGGCCATTTCGTACATCAACTGATCACGTAGCGGCAGCGTGGAGCGATCGCCATCGAAGGCGACGAAGATTCGCAGCGGCGAATCCTCTCGATGGCTGACGCCATTGTCGGCAGTGCGGATGACATCGCGTGTTTTCCACATCCAGCGCAAGGCGCCGGCCTCACGCTCGACCAACGGCACGTAGAGCCCCGATGCGGAACTGTCAGCCTCTGCATGAAGCACCAGACGGTGATCGACTTCCGTCAGCGCATAGCGTGTCGGTGTCTTGTTGCGGTTGATCTTCCAGGGACGCCACCCGACGGGCATCGGGCTGGCCACATTGGAGGCCGAGAACTGCGGAAGTTGGGAGAGCGCCGGCGGCGTCGTAGGCTCGGAATCGCCGTCAGCCCCGCCTTCGGCATCTGCAGCACTCTCGCTGGCAAGATTTGCCAATTCGAGCGAATCCGGAACTACGCCTGAATTTGCATCCATCGGTCGGCTTTTTGCAGCGAACGCCTTGCAATCGCCGTCAGAGACGGCTGCCAGTTTCGATGGATCGATTGTCTGTCTTGATGTTGATGCGCAGCCTGTCAGCATCAATGCACCCACGATCATCGTGAGCGCTGGCCCAAACTTCTTGGCCATGTAACCCCCTGTACCCGTATTGCTTGCCGGCGCTTCAAGAGCCCAATTTGTGAAACATGGGCACTGTCGATCGCGGCTTTACTGTTGCGGACTACCTTGCGTCAGCAGATT
>Ga0137300_1156_pt1 | contig 12796 bp, 10 predicted proteins | sample RamsorwD2O_NANAE_FD_97190 | JGI IMG/M metagenome (GOLD analysis project Ga0137300, IMG submission 97190) | Mouse cecal microbial communities from Vienna, Austria - N-Acetylneuraminic acid amended with D2O_NANAE | ecosystem: Host-associated > Mammals > Digestive system > Large intestine > Cecum... | reverse complement strand
GCGAATACTCAGGGATTGCTGCTTAAGCCTCCACGCCGTGCCCGCGATGAAACAGCTCCACCTGCAGCTCGATCTGCCGTTTGAGATCGTCCTTGATGCCGGACGACGCGTTCAGCACCTCTTCCGACTTCAGGAAGTCCAGCACGCCGAAACGGTGAACCGGAGGGCGTAGGAAAATGTGTGGCGGGCGCAGTCTGAGCTTCAGGGCAATCGCCGCCTGCATCATCAGCTGGCTGGCGCCGAACAGGCTTTCCAATCGGCTGGGCATGGTGGTTCCATCCCCTTCCGGACCACCGACGACATCGACGCCAATGACGATATCGGCGTGATCCAGCAAATGTTCATAGGGGACCGGATTGAAGATACCGCCATCGATCATGATGCGGCCATCGATACGAACAGGCATGAACAGCGCCGGAATGGCGGCTGAAGCCGCCAGCGCCTGGATGATCTCGCCGCTCTCGACCACCACTTCGGTCTGGGCGTAATAATCCGTGGTTATCACTTTCAGCGGAATGGCGAGTTCGGAAAAATCCTTCGGCAGCGCCTGTGGCATCAAGGCGTGGAGAATGAGTTCGAGATTGAACTGGCCGAGACGAAAACCGTCCACCGCATGGCGCATCGATGCCGGGCCGAGGCTCCAGAGCCGGTTGGCGACCGAACCTTTGCGTCCCATGAGTTCCAGCGTGTATTCGCGGATTTCGCGGCCAGACATGCCGGCCGCCATGCCCGCGCCGATGATGGAGCCGATGGACGAACCGGAAATTGCCACGGGCCGGATGCCGAGTTCGTCGAAAGCCTCGATAACGTTGATATGGCAGATGCCGCGTGCGCCGCCGCCGCCGAGCGCCAGTCCGAATGTCGGCTCATGATTGCCCGCACCATCGCCTTCGAGAACTTCTTCTCCGGCGCGGACGATCGTGACGCTTTCGTTCCCAGCCTGATCCATGCGAAACACCCAAAACTGGTTACCACGGTGAAGGGGTCTGCCTATCCGGCAAACACGACAAGACCGTGGCGTGACGGGGCACTCCCCGTCAGGGCTCGTAGCGGTAGAAATGCATCTTCGTGTCGCCGAAGATGCGGCTTTCAAGCAGCTTGAACGCCGGATCGACATTGACCGTCACATCGCCACGCTCTTCCAGAATGGCAAGCGCGCCGGCGTTGAGCCAACCGCCACTATGGGCAGCCGCGAAAGCCTTTTCGCCATGGCCATAGCCATAAGGCGGATCGGCGAAAAGAAGATCGAACGGCTCGATATTGTTGACGCCGCCGAGCTTGGTGGCATCACGCCGCAAGATGCGGGCGCGGCCATGCAGACCCAGCGCATCGATATTTTCCCAAAGCAGCCCCCTGCCCTCGACGCCGTTTTCGACGAAAAGCGCCACACGACAGCCGCGCGAAAGCGCCTCCAGCCCGACCGCACCGGTTCCGGCGAAAACGTCCAGAACGCGCGTGCCATCCAGACTTTCCGGATAGGCATGGCTTAGAATGTTGAAGAGGCTTTCCCGCGTCCTGTCGATGGTCGGACGAATGGAATTTGTTTTCGGCGCGGCCAAGGTCCGGCCGCGGAACTCACCGCCTACGATCCGCATTACGTGTCATTCCCCTGCCTCCAGAAGGTTTGCCACCCGGGCCCTTGCCGCCCGGCTTATTACCGCCGGGGCCCTTGCCGCCAGCGCCTTTTCCGGAAAACCCCGAACGTTCGCCACGCTCGCCCGATTTTCCGAAGGACGGCTTGCCAAAGCCGGGTTTGCCACCCGGCTTGCCGCCGCGGGGCTTGTCACCCGCTGGCCGCTCGCCTCGGGCGCGATCACCGTCGTCACGGGGTCTGTCGCGGAACGGACGGTCACCAGCGGGTCTTTCCCCCCGGGCGGTGCGATCGCCGAAACTCTTTTCGCCACGTGGGCGGTCGCTGCGCGGACGGTCACCGTCTTCGCGCGGGCGGTCACGGAAGGGCCGGTCGCCGAAGGGTTTGTCGCCCCGGGCCGGACGGTCACCAAACGGCTTGGCACCACGCGGGCGGTCGCCATCTTCACGGGGACGGTCGCGGAACGGCCGATCGCCGAACGACTTGCCGCCGCGTCCGCCACGATCGCCAAAATTCTTCTCGCCACGTGCGGAGCGATCGCCACGGCCCTGCCCGCGGTCATCGTCGCGGGTGGGTTCGGAACGAATCCACTCACCGTCTTCATCGGCATGGCGCACGAGGCTGCGGCGGGCTTCGTCCTGCGCAGAAGGCTTCTTGAACAGGCTTTCCGCCTCAGCACGGGCCGAAGACTTGCGTTCCTTGCCGTCACGGGTCGGCTTCGCACCAGGCGCCATCCAGACATTGGCCGTGCGGCTTGTGCCGGCAGGCTGGCGGGGGCGGCGGTCGTCACCCTCGTCCTCGGTGCGGCCCTTGGCGCCGAACTTGCCGGCAGGCTTGGAGCCGAACTTGCCGGCGGGCTTGTCGCCCCGCTTGGTGTCGAGGCGGCCAGGCGCCTTTTCACGGCGGTCCTCGGACTTGCCGCCTTTTTCGAAGCGCGGCTTGCCTTCCGGCGCATCGCTCTTTGCCCATTCGGCCTTCGCGGGCCGCTTCGGCGCGTTGTCTTCCTCGTCCTCAACGGGGGCATTGTAGATCGGCGCATCGAAATTGGCGCCCGCCTGTTCGATCAGGCGCGGGCCGAGCTGGTCGCGCAGCATCCGGCCACGCACTTCCAGCACCTTGCCTTCGGGCAGATCACCCAGCTGGAACGGACCGTAGGAAACACGGATCAGACGGTTGACCTCGAGGCCGAGCGCGCCGAGCACATTCTTGATCTCGCGGTTCTTGCCTTCGCGCAGGCCCATGCTGATCCAGACGTTGTGGCCCTGGGTACGGTCAAGCGTGGCGTCGATCGCGCCGTAGAGCACGCCATCGACGGCGATGCCTTCCTTCAGCTTGTCGAGCGCCGCCTGATCCACCTCACCATGGGCGCGCACGCGGTAACGGCGCAGCCAGCCGGTGGTCGGCAATTCCAGAACGCGGGAAAGACCGCCATCATTGGTAAGCAGCAGCAAGCCTTCGGTATTGATATCGAGGCGGCCGATGGAGAGGACGCGCGGCAGTTCGCTCGGCAGATTGTCGAAAACGGTCGGGCGGCCTTCCGGGTCGGAATTGGTGGTCACCAGACCGGCGGGCTTGTGGTAAAGCCACAGCCGCGTGCGCTCGGCGCCGCGAATCGGCATGCCATCCACTTCGATCTTGTCCGACAGCGTGGCGTTGACGACAGGCGTATCCAGCTTGACGCCGTTCAACGACACGCGGCCCTCCATGATCATGCGCTCGACATCGCGGCGCGAAGCCACGCCGGCGCGCGCCATGATCTTGGAAATGCGCTCGGGCTTCGAGGCGCCAACGGTTTCCGGCACCGGGGCGGCCTTTGCCTCGGCAGGTTTCTTTTCGCGCTCGGCTGCGGGTTTGCCGGGGCCTTTCGGCTTCCTGTCTCGGCTAAATGTCTTGCCGCCGTCACGCTTCGGCTTGTCTTTAAAAGTCATTTGCTGTTTGCCTGTTGTTTGGGCTGTCCTATCAGGTCCAAGCACAAGGGTTAAGAGGAAATTGAAACGCAATGGCCGAAAGGACGCATTTCATGGAGCTGGCGCTTTGGGAAGCCCGTGCCGCCGGCGAGCGGCAGGAGGTTCCAATCGGTGCCGTACTGGTACTGGACGGTCGCGTCATCGCCCGTTCCGGCAACCGCACCCGTGAATTGAACGATGTGACGGCGCATGCTGAAATCGCCGTGATCCGTATGGCCTGCGAGGCGCTGGGACAGGAACGCCTGCCCGGTGCCGATCTCTATGTGACACTGGAGCCTTGCACCATGTGCGCGGCGGCAATTTCATTTGCCCGTATCCGTCGGCTCTATTATGGCGCGCAAGACCCGAAGGGCGGTGCAGTGGAGAGTGGCGTGCGGTTCTTCAGCCAGCCGACATGCCATCATGCGCCGGATGTTTATTCGGGACTGGCGGAGAGTGAAAGTGCTGACATCCTGCGGCAATTTTTCCGCGGGAAACGTCTCTACGACTGAGCGACTCGCGGGAGGCGTAAGCCTTCCCGCCAGCCATCAACCATTCGCCATTACTGGAAGGGGTTCCACCAGCTCTTGCCGGTGCCGGCCATTGCCGCTTCTTTCTTGCGGCGCTTTTCCTTTTTCTGCTCCGGCTCGCCGAGATCGGTCAGCTGATCCTGCGGAACGCTGCGATATTCGGCCGGCGGATCGGTGAGGAACTTGCGCTGGGCGTTGACCACAGAGCCGCCCTGGGCTTCGGCCTTGGCCTTGCGGAAGGCTTCCCACTTCTGGCTTTCCGTCATCTGACCGGCGGTGCCGTTGCCGGCGAGCAGCGGCGAACGATAATGCGGGTTGTTCTTGTTGGCATCCGCCTCATCGCGCAGGCGTTCGCGGGTTTCTTCCGGCGATTCGACCCATTGCGGGTTGTTTTCACGGCTCGCCATGTTCTGCTGCGGCTGAGCCAGCTGCTCGGCACGGGCCTGGGCGGGAACGACGAGGCCCGGGCGAGGACCATATTTCAGGTTGCGCTTGGTCTGGTCGCCGGTGATCGAGGTTGCGTTGCCGAGATCGTCGACAAGCTGTTCGGCTGCCGTCTTGCCCGTACCGTAGGTCGGGCTCGTGCACGCGCCGAGCAGCACGCCTATCGTCGTGACGCCAACCACCGTGCGAAACATGCCCAAACCCTGCGCATTACCCTGCATCGTCTTCATTGAAACCCTTCCAGCCGTCCGTCCCACTTCGCCAGACATCGTCTTTCGGCAGGCGGCAGCCCCGCATTGCCCTGTAAATCCGGCCATTTTCAGGCAGGTGTACCGGATGAAGAGGCAAAGCGCAATTCATCCGGCCATTTTCATTATGCCAGGGCCGCAAGCTCGCGCAGGGCGGCCGCATCGCGCGCCGAGACATCGGGATAATCCGGATCGGAGCCGACATCGGTGGTGATGCGCCACGAACGCGCGCATTTTTCACCTTCCGCGAGCTTCTGCTCGACCACGACCTTCGGAACTTCCGGCAGGCGGAAACCGTCGGCAGGGCCTTCGTCACCCACAACCGTGATGGCCGAGGTGATGCAGATTTCGGCGAAGTCCTGATCCTTCAGCGCGGCCAGAAGATCGGCGTCGGCGATGTGGACGACCGGAGCCGCTTCCAGCGAAGAACCGATGCGCTTTTCACGGCGCTCGACTTCAAGCGCGCCCGTCACGACGGTGCGGACCTTGCGGATTTTTTCCCACTTCGCTTCCAGCGCATCATTCTTCCAGTTTTCCGGGATTTCCGGGAACTGGGCGAGATGCACAGACTCCGCATCCGGGTAGCGCGACAGCCACGCTTCTTCCGTGGTGAAGGGCAGCATGGGGGCAAGCCACGTCACCAGGCAATCGAACAGCTTGGCGATGACCGACAGGGCCGCGCGACGCTTCAGTGACGACGGCGCGTCGCAATACAGCGTGTCCTTGCGGACGTCGAAATAGAAGGCCGAAAGCTCGACATTGGCAAAGTCGATCAGCGCACGGGTGATCTTCTTGAACTCGAAGCCGTCATAACCTTCGCGAACAACGCCATCCAGTTCGGACAGGCGGTGCAGCACCAGCTTTTCCAGCTCCGGCAGATCGTCATAGGCGATCTCCTCACCCTTGTAATGGGCGAGCGTACCGAGCATCCAGCGGATGGTGTTGCGCAGCTTGCGATAGGCATCGACATTGGTCTGGATGATGGCCTTGCCGAGGCGCTGGTCTTCCCAGTAATCCGTGGTCATCACCCACAGGCGCAGGATGTCGGCGCCAGACTGGCTCATGACTTCCTGCGGAGCAACCACGTTGCCGAGCGACTTCGACTGTTTGCGCCCCTGCTCGTCCATGGTGAAACCGTGGGTCACAACGGCATTGTAAGGCGCACGGCCGCGCGTCGCGCAGCTTTCGAGCAGCGACGAATGGAACCAGCCGCGATGCTGGTCGGAGCCTTCGAGATAGACATCCGCCGGCCACTTCAAGTCCGGGCGGTCTTCCAGCGTGAAGGTGTGAGTGCAGCCGCTGTCGAACCAGACGTCGAGGATGTCCATGACCTGCTGCCACTTGGCATGGTCGTGGTCATTGCCAAGGAAGCGTTCCTTGGCGCCTTCGGCGAACCAGGCGTCCGCGCCTTCGGCCTCGAAAGCCTCGAGGATGCGGGCGTTGACGGCTTCGTCGATCAGAACTTCACCTTTCTCGTCGGCGAAGACGGCGATCGGCACGCCCCAGCTGCGCTGGCGCGACAGAACCCAGTCCGGGCGGCCTTCGATCATGGCGCGCAGGCGGTTCTGGCCGGAAGCCGGCACGAAGCGGGTCTGGTCGATGGCGGAAAGCGAACGGGAGCGCAGCGTCGTGCCGTCGCCCAGTTCCTTGTCCATATAGACGAACCATTGCGGCGTGTTGCGGAAGATGACAGGCTTCTTGGAGCGCCAGCTATGCGGATAGCTGTGCTTCAGACGGCCGCGGGCGAACAGGTTGTTTTCCGCGATCAGCGCCTTGATGACGCGGTCATTGGCGTCACCCTTCTTGCCGTTATCGTCCATGACACGGGCGGCACCGCCTTCGGCCGACGGGCCGAAACCGGGGGCGTCTTCGGTGTAGAAACCGTCATCGCCGACCGTGAACGGGATCTTGGAGGAAATGCCGCGCGCTTCCAGATCGCGCGCCTGCGCCATCCACGCGTCAAAGTCCTCGCGGCCATGGCCGGGGGCTGTGTGCACGAAGCCGGTACCCGCATCGTCGGTGACGTGATCGCCATCGAGAACCGGAACAGGGAAGGTGTAACCCAGCGATGCCAGCGGGTGGGCGCAGGTGACACCGGCGAGCTCCTCCGCCTTCACATCGCGCAGGCGTGTGAATTCGAGCTTCGCCTTGGCAAAGCATTCGGCTGCCAGCTTGTCTGCGAAGACGAGCTTTTCGCCCGGCTGCGGCCCGAAATCATTGGCCGCCGCCGTGACCTCATAAAGGCCATAGGCGATGCGTGACGAAAACGAGATGGCGCGGTTGCCGGGGATCGTCCACGGCGTGGTCGTCCAGATGACGATGGAAGCGCCGTCAAGCTCCGCAGAGCCTTCAACGACCGGGAACTTCACCCAGATCGTGTCACTCTCGACGTCATGATATTCGACTTCCGCTTCCGCCAGCGCCGTGCGCTCCACGACCGACCACATGATCGGCTTGGAACCGCGGTAGAGCTGGCCGCTCTTGGCGATCTTCAAAAGCTCGCCGGCGATGCGGGCTTCCGCGTGGAAGTTCATCGTCGTGTAGGGGTTTTCGAAGTCACCCTCGATGCCGAGGCGCTTGAACTCCTCCGACTGGACCTTGATCCAGCCGGCCGCAAACTCACGGCACTCCTTGCGGAATTCGTTGACCGGAACCTCGTCCTTGTTCTTGCCCTTGGCGCGGTAGGCTTCCTCGATCTTCCATTCGATCGGCAGGCCATGGCAATCCCAGCCGGGCACGTAATTGGCGTCGTAACCGCGCATCTGGAACGAGCGGGTGATGACGTCTTTCAGGATCTTGTTCAGCGCATGGCCGATATGGATATTGCCGTTGGCATAGGGCGGGCCGTCATGCAGCACGAATTTCTCGCGGCCGGCGGCCGAGGCGCGCAGCTTCTTGTAGAGACCCATTTCCTGCCAGCGCTTCACCGTTTCCGGTTCTTTCTGCGGCAGGCCGGCGCGCATCGGAAAATCCGTCTGCGGAAGATAGAGGGTGGTGGAGTAGTCCAGTTTTTCTGCGGTGTCGCTCATGATCATACCGTTGTTGCGCGCCGTGCGGGCCGCGCCATATCAATTGCAAAGAGGGCAAATTCGGAAAGCGCCACGTCCGTCTGTCACAGAAGCGCCAAAATCCCGGACCTTCCGGCTCTCTCAGAGCGGGCGGAAGGCCGGGCCAATAATTCGGCCAATCTGAACTGCAAATTTCAACCGGTATTGGGACATGGCCGGTTGTTTATGCGGTTTTCCGGTAAAAAGGAAGAGAAAAGCGACGGCAAGGGGCGGGCGAATAAGGACATGCCCCGCAGCCTGCTCAAAACGCGATCTTCGCATCCACTTCGCTCAGCGGCTGCACACCCGACAGCATCGCCCTCGCCTCTTCTTCATCCCGCTTGATCTGCGCCACGAGCGGATCGAGACCATCGAATTTCAACTCATCGCGCAGATGCCCGAAGAAAGAGACCGAACAGACCTCGCCATAAAGATCACCGGAGAAATCGAAGACGAATGTCTCGAGCAGCGCTGCGCCGTTGTCCGTGACGGTCGGGCGATAGCCGAAGCTCGCCACGCCGTCGCGGATCGAGCCATCGGGTCGGCGGAAGCGGACGGCATATATGCCGGCCTTCAGTTCCGTTTCCGGCGCCAGCGCCATGTTGGCGGTGGGGTAACCCAGCGTGCGGCCAAGCTTCTGGCCGCCGATGACTTCGCTTTCCACCGTGAAACGGTAACCAAGCAGCCCTGCGGCGCCCGCCACATCACCCTCGCACAGAAGCGAGCGTATCCGGCTGGAAGAGACGACATCCGCGCCCTCGTCGCGGAAAGCGTCCACTAGCGTCACATCGAAGCCATGGCGTTTTCCGGCTTCCATCAGGAATGCCGGCCCACCTTCCCGGCCCTTGCCGAAATGGAAATCGAAACCGGTGACGACGGCGCTCGCATGCAGCCAGTCAATCAGGATGGACTGGACGAACTCTTCCGCCGAGCGCTGCGAAAACTCGCGGTCAAACGGATATTCGATGACCGAGCGGAAACCGATCGCCTCAAGAATGCGCGCCTTCAATGGCGCAGGCGTGAGGCGAAAGACCGGAGTATCGGGCCTGAACACGGAACGGGGATGCGGCTCGAAGGTCAGCACCAGCGCGGGGACGCCGCGGGCTTCCGCCAGTTCCAGCGCGCGATCCAGCACGGCCCGGTGGCCGCGATGCACGCCATCGAAATTGCCTATGGCGACGACGCCGCCACGAAGAGCTTCGGGCAGCGGCTCTTTTTTTTCATTGCGGTGAAAGACGGTCATGACAGTCGATCCATTCCAGCGCCAGCTATTCCCGAGGCGAGACGTAGAAATGCGTCCTCAGGCAAGTCGGGGCATCCACCAGCCGGGTGAAGCGCCCTGCCCCTTGAGATAGGCATTGAGAAGCGCCTCGTCCGTCTGGCCGTTCAGCGTATATTCGGCGACGTGAATGCCGCCGCTGATATAAAGAAGGTTGAGACCGCTCGCAATCGCGCCCTTCACATCCGTCGGCATGCCGTCACCGATGGCGAGAACGCGATCCTTGGCGAAGGCGCCGCGCACTTCCTTGGCCGCTGCAAGGCAGGCCTCATAGATCGGCGCATGCGGCTTTCCGGCGATGCGAACCTCGCCGCCAAGCTGTTCGTAATAGGCGGCCATGGCGCCGGCGCAGGGAATGATGCGCTCGCCGCGCTCCACCACCAGATCCGGGTTGGCGCAGATCATCGGCACGTTGCGGGCAATAAAGCCCTTAAGCATTTCGGTATAGTCCTCCGGCGTCTCCGTCTCGTCGTCGAAGAAGCCGGTGCAGACCACGGAGTCCGCGTCGGCCTCGCCAACCACCTCGACATCGAGACCCTCCAACAGCGGCATATCCCGCTGCGGTCCCAGCAGGAAGACTTTTCTGGGGCCTTCCGCGATCAGGCCACGCGTTACATCGCCCGAGGTGACGATGCGGTCATAGGCCTCGTCGGGCACGCCGAGCACACGCAGCTGGGCGATGACGCCGGGCGCGGGACGCGGTGAATTGGTGATGAGAACCACGGTCTTGCCGGCCTCGCGCGCGCTTCTCAGGGCAATGGCCGCGTCCGGAAAGGCGCTGACGCCATTGTGCAGCACGCCCCAGACATCCGACAGGATAACGTCGAACCCATCAGTGATTTCGCCGAGAGTTTGAATGCGGTGGGCCATGAGATGCTTTCCGGATGCGAGAAGAGTGTGTGCGTCACATCGCAAAGCGGGACGCCGATGGCAAGGAAAAAAGCGCCGCCGGTCCGGGCTTCGGACTGAACGGAATGGCTCGTCACACTCGACATCATCCTCAGGCTTGTACCGTGCGTCCAAACCCGTCACGAAAATCAATGCGTTGTCAGATCATATTCCCGGGACAAGCCTGAGGAAGACAGCGGCGCGCTTTTCGAGCCTTCCAGCCTCCCGATGTGAAGCTTCATAGCATCGCGCAGACATAGAAATTCCTGTCATGGAACGCTGGTAACCATAAGCCATGAAATTTTTCAGACAGGGCGTTCTTGACTCCGGAAGAAGCCCTCCTTATCTCGGTTTCGCTGGCACTCGATAAACGAGAGTGCTAACACCCATCAGGCGAGTTCCAAAAGCTCGCGCAGTCATTTGATCGAGGGATTAGACAATGACAAGCACCAATTTCCGCCCGCTTCACGATCGCGTCGTTGTTCGTCGCGTTGAGTCCGAAGAAAAGACCAAGGGCGGCATCATCATTCCCGACACCGCCAAGGAAAAGCCGCAGGAAGGCGAAATCGTCGCCGTCGGTTCCGGCGCACGTGACGAAGCCGGCAAGGTCGTCGCTCTCGACGTCAAGGTTGGCGATCGCGTTCTGTTCGGCAAGTGGTCGGGCACCGAAGTCAAGCTCAACGGCGAAGACCTTCTGATCATGAAGGAAGCCGACATCATGGGCATCATCGGCTGATTTCGGCCACCCCATCCTTCCTTAAATTTCAAGCCGGACCCGGTCCGGCCATTCGAAACCAGGAGTTTTGAAAATGGCAGCCAAAGAAGTAAAATTCGGCCGCACAGCACGCGAAAAGATGCTCAAGGGTGTCGACGTTCTTGCTGATGCAGTGAAGGTAACCCTCGGCCCGAAGGGTCGTAACGTCGTTATCGACAAGTCCTTCGGCGCTCCGCGCATCACCAAGGACGGCGTTTCGGTCGCCAAGGAAATCGAACTGGAAGACAAGTTCGAGAACATGGGCGCACAGCTCGTTCGCGAAGTTGCCTCCAAGACCAACGACATCGCCGGTGACGGCACCACCACCGCGACCGTTCTGGCCCAGGCCATCGTTCGCGAAGGTTCCAAGGCAGTCGCTGCCGGCATGAACCCGATGGACCTGAAGCGCGGTATCGATCTGGCCGTTGCTGAAGTCGTCAAGGACCTTCAGGCCAAGGCCAAGAAGATCAACACCTCTGAAGAAGTTGCGCAGGTCGGCACGATCTCCGCAAACGGCGAACGTCAGATCGGTCTCGACATTGCTGAAGCAATGCAGAAGGTCGGCAACGAAGGCGTCATCACCGTTGAAGAAGCCAAGACCGCTGAAACCGAACTCGAAGTCGTCGAAGGCATGCAGTTCGACCGCGGCTACCTGTCGCCCTACTTCGTGACCAACCCGGAAAAGATGGTGGCTGACCTCGAAGACGCCTACATCCTCCTGCACGAAAAGAAGCTCTCGAACCTCCAGGCCATGCTGCCGGTTCTCGAAGCTGTCGTTCAGACCGGCAAGCCGCTCGTCATCATCGCTGAAGACGTCGAAGGCGAAGCTCTTGCAACGCTCGTCGTCAACAAGCTGCGTGGCGGCCTCAAGATCGCTGCCGTCAAGGCTCCTGGCTTCGGCGACCGCCGCAAGGCCATGCTGGAAGACATCGCCATCCTGACCGGCGGCACCGTCATTTCCGAAGACCTCGGCATCAAGCTCGAAAACGTTACGCTCGACATGCTCGGCAAGTCGAAGAAGGTTTCGATCTCCAAGGAAAACACCACGATCGTTGACGGCGCCGGCCAGAAGTCCGACATCGAAGGTCGTGTTGCCCAGATCAAGGCCCAGATCGAAGAAACCACCTCCGACTACGACCGCGAAAAGCTGCAGGAACGCCTTGCCAAGCTCGCTGGCGGCGTTGCCGTTATCCGCGTTGGCGGTTCGACGGAAGTCGAAGTGAAGGAAAAGAAGGACCGCATCGACGACGCTCTCAACGCGACGCGCGCTGCTGTTCAGGAAGGCATCGTGCCTGGTGGTGGCGTGGCTCTGCTGCGTTCGTCCACGAAGATCGCCGTCAAGGGCGAAAACGACGACCAGGAAGCTGGTATCAACATCATCCGCCGCGCCCTGCAGGCTCTGGTTCGCCAGATTGCAGACAACGCTGGTGACGAAGCTTCGATCGTTGTTGGCAAGATCCTCGAGAAGAACGAAGACAACTACGGCTACAACGCCCAGACCGGCGAATATGGCGACCTGATCCAGCTCGGCATCGTCGACCCGGTCAAGGTTGTCCGCACGGCTCTGCAGAACGCAGCTTCGGTTGCTTCGCTGCTGATCACCACCGAAGCCATGATCGCCGAGCTTCCGAAGAAGGACGCTCCGATGCCGGCAATGCCGGGCGGCGGCATGGGCGGCATGGACTTCTAATCAGTTCTGTCACCGGAATAATGAAAGGGCGGTCTTCGGATCGCCCTTTTTCGTTGGCCGCCCCTTGAGTGGTCCGGCGTCGCCAACGCGCCGGACGGGCGGCATGGACTTCTAACCAGTTCTGCCATCGGAATAATGAATGGGCGGTCTTCGGATCGCCCTTTTTCTTTGGCCGCCCATGCCCCTTGAGTGGTCCGGCGTCGCCAGCGCGCCGGACGGGGCGGCATGGACTTCTAATCAGTCCTGTCATCGGGATAATGAACGGCACTTGTCGGATCGGCCTTATCCCCTGACCGAAGAGAAAGGACCGCAGTCTGTGAACCTCGACGCCAGACTGAGCAGAAAGTCGACACTTCCCAGAGAGATGCCTCGTAAAATC
>Ga0137300_1158_pt1 | contig 12811 bp, 13 predicted proteins | sample RamsorwD2O_NANAE_FD_97190 | JGI IMG/M metagenome (GOLD analysis project Ga0137300, IMG submission 97190) | Mouse cecal microbial communities from Vienna, Austria - N-Acetylneuraminic acid amended with D2O_NANAE | ecosystem: Host-associated > Mammals > Digestive system > Large intestine > Cecum... | reverse complement strand
CTATGCAGAGGCTGACAAGACCCTGGCCGGCGTCGTCGCATTCTTGTCCGATCCGAAGCGGCCGATCGAGTCGACGCTCGCGGCGATGATGAAAACCGCCCATCTCGGCGAGGCCGGCCCGCATCCCGTCATCGCCAGCGCGGCCCGCGAGCTGCTCAACAAATCCGACAACGAGCGGTCCGGCGTGCTGTCGACCGCGATGTCGTTCCTGGGCCTGTATCGTGATCCCGTCGTCGCCGAGGTCACCCGCCGCTGCGATTGGCGCATCGCCGACATGGTCGGCGGCAAGCATCCGACCACGCTCTACCTCGTCGTGCCGCCTTCCGACATCAACCGGACCAAGCCGCTCATCCGTCTCATCCTGAATCAGGTCGGGCGCCGGTTGACCGAGGACCTGCACGCCAAGGGCCAGCGCCATCGTCTGCTGCTGATGCTCGACGAGTTTCCCGCGCTCGGCCGCCTGGACTTCTTCGAGAGCGCGCTTGCCTTCATGGCAGGCTATGGCCTGAAGGCCTTCCTCATCGCGCAATCGCTGAACCAGATCGAGAAGGCCTACGGCCCGAACAACTCGATCCTCGACAACTACCATGTGCGGGTGAGCTTCGCCACCAATGACGAGCGAACCGCCAAACGCGTTTCGGATGCGCTCGGCACTGCCACCGAGATGAAGGCGATGAAGAACTATGCCGGCCATCGTCTGTCGCCATGGCTCGGCCACATGATGGTGTCGCGCTCGGAAACCGCACGGCAACTGCTCACGCCGGGCGAGATCATGCAGCTCCCGCCGTCGGACGAGATCGTCATGGTCGCCGGCATTCCACCGATCCGCGCCAAGAAGGCGCGCTACTACGAGGATCGCAGGTTTCAGGAACGTATCCTGACGCCGCCCGCACTCACCAAGCCGACAACCGCGAGGGCCGACGATTGGAGCACGCTGGCTTTGCCCGAACGCCCGGTGCTGAACACGCCCGTCGCTGCGGAGGATGCAGGAGATGATGATCCCACGGATTCGGAGCGGCGGCACCAGCCTGAGCTGAGCCGCACCAAGACGGTCGAGCGTAAGCCGGTCATCGAGAACGAGTTCGAGATCGATCCTCGCGATGAAGTCGAGGAGGACGCCGCTCGCCTCAGCCGCATGACCCAGACCATGCGCCAGGTCGCTCGACAGGCGTCGCTGGATCCGGGCGACGGCATCGAGCTTTAGGAGGCGCCGATGAGCAAGCCTCCGAAGAAGCAGCGTCTTTCCGTCTATCTCGATCCGGACGTCATGAAGGCGCTCGCTGTCCATGCCGCGCGGCGCGACGTGTCCCTTTCGCTGGTCGCCGAGGCCGGCATCGCGTCTTTCCTATCACCCGACGCTGCGGAGCGGCAGGAAGCGGCGACGACAAAGCGGCTCGACCAGCTCGACCGGCGTATGGCGCGCATGGAGCGCGATCTCGGCATATCGGTCGAGACGCTCGCCGTATTCATCCGCTTTTGGCTGACGTCCAATCCGCCCTTGCCCGAGCCGGCCCAGCTTGCGGCGCGCGCCAAGGCGGGGGAGCGCTATGATGACTTCGTGACCGCGCTCGGCCGTCGACTCGCAACAGGACCGAAGCTCAGACAGGAGATTTCGGAAGACATCCCGCCCGCGCGCGACGCGGAATAATCATTGACGCGCGCGCCGCAAGTATTCGAGCGTTCCGCCGTTCTCCTGTCTTTGTACGCCACAGTACGACGACCACATGACGGTTGTTGTCAGGCCATGATTTCTTCCTCTTCTACTCATCCCCGATCCAGGGCCGCACATCGCGGACCCGCAAGAGAACGGGGACGACGTGGCGGCAACTCACCAGAAATCGGAAGCGATTCTTCGCGGTGCGCGAATGCTGCGCACAGCCCTCGGGTCTGCGATCGCCACGTTTCTCGAAGATCCCGCGATCGTCGAGGTGATGCTCAACCCCGATGGGAGGCTCTGGGTCGACCGGCTGTCGGAAGGTCTTTCCGATACGGGTGAACGACTGTCGCCCGCCGATGGCGAGCGCATCATTCGCCTGGTCGCGCATCATGTCGGCGCCGAGGTGCATCCCGGCGCTCCACGCGTTTCGGCCGAGCTGCCCGAAACAGGAGAGCGGTTCGAAGGGCTGTTGCCCCCGGTCGTTTCCGCGCCGGCCTTCGCGATCCGCAAGCCCGCCGTCGCGGTGTTCACCCTGGACGACTATGTGGCGGCCGGGATCATGTCGGCTGGTCAGGCCGAAACCCTCCGTCAAGCCGTTGCCGACAGGCGCAACATTCTCGTCGCCGGCGGCACCTCGACCGGCAAAACCACGCTCACCAACGCTCTGCTCGCCGAGGTCTCGAAGACCTCGGATCGCGTGGTCCTGATCGAAGATACGCGCGAGCTGCAATGCGCTGCGCCCAATCTGGTGGCGATGCGGACGAAGGACGGCGTCGCCTCGCTCTCCGATCTGGTCCGCTCTTCGCTCCGCCTGCGGCCGGATCGCATTCCGATCGGCGAGGTCCGCGGTGCCGAAGCACTCGACCTGTTGAAGGCATGGGGCACCGGGCACCCAGGCGGCGTCGGAACGATCCATGCCGGCACCGCGATCGGAGCGCTGCGGCGTCTCGAACAACTAATCCAGGAAGCCGTCGTCACCGTCCCGCGCGCGCTGATCGCCGAGACGATCGATCTGGTCGCCGTGCTCTCCGGCCGCGGCGCCTCGCGTCGCCTGGCCGAACTCGCCCGCGTCGAAGGTCTCGGCCCTGAGGGCGACTACCGTATCACCCCCGCAAGCCAGCCCTCCGCAGGAGACCCGTCATGATCAAACACGCTTTGCGTATCCGCCGGCACATCGCCTCAGCGGTGTGCATGATTTTTCTTTCGCTCGCTTTGGCACCCGCCGCCCACGCTTCGGGCTCGTCCATGCCCTGGGAGGCGCCGCTTCAAAAAATCCTCGAATCGATCGAGGGGCCGGTCGCGAAAATCATCGCCGTTATGATCATCATCATCACTGGTCTGACGCTCGCGTTCGGCGACACGTCGGGCGGCGCCCGCAAGCTGATCCAGATCGTGTTCGGCCTGTCGATCGCGTTCGCGGCGTCGAGCTTCTTCCTGTCGTTCTTCTCGTTTGGCGGCGGGGCGCTCGTCTGATGGCTGACGGCGCGGATCATGGCGGCGAGCTGCCGGGCTTCTCCGTTCCCGTACACCGGGCGCTGACCGAGCACATCCTGCTCGGCGGCGCGCCGCGTTCGCTCGCCATCCTCAACGGCACGCTGGCGGCCGCGCTCGGCCTCGGCCTTCGCCTATGGCTAGTCGGCCTCGGGCTTTGGGCTGTGGGGCATTTCGCGGCGGTCTGGGCGGCCAAACGCGATCCGCAGTTCGTCGACGTCGTGCGCAAGCATCTACGCGTCCCCGGTCACCTGTCGGTCTGAGGGAACGACGCGATGATGAACCTTGCCGAATATCGCAATCGCAATACGCGGCTTGCCGATTTCCTGCCTTGGGTCGCCCTGGTCGGAGAAGGCGTCGTCCTCAACAAGGATGGTAGCCTGCAGCGTACTGCGCGCTTCCGCGGTCCTGACCTCGACAGCGCCGTGCCGGCCGAGCTGGTCGCAGTCGCGGGCCGGCTCAACAACGCTTTCCGACGTCTCGGCTCCGGCTGGGCCATCTTCGTCGAAGCGCAACGCCACGACGCCGCGACCTATCCCTCCAGCCTGTTCGCCGACAGCGCCTCTGCGCTGGTCGACGCCGAACGCAAGGCCGACTTCGAGGAAGCAGGCGCGCACTTCGAGTCCAGCTATTTCCTCACCTTCCTCTATCTGCCGCCGGCCGAAGACGCGGCGCGTGCCGAAGCATGGCTATACGAGGGTCGCGACCACGGCGGCGTCAACGCGCGCGAAGTGCTGCGCGGTTTCGTCGATCGTACCGATCGTATCTTGAACCTGATCGACGCCTTCATGCCGGAATGCGCGTGGCTCGATGACGCCGAAACACTCACCTATCTGCATTCGACCATCTCGACGAAGCGTCATCGTGTCCGCGTCCCTGAGACGCCGATGTATCTCGACGCTCTTCTGGCCGATCAACCGCTGACCGGCGGACTCGAACCCCGCCTCGGGCAAACGCACCTGCGTATCCTCACCATCGTCGGTTTCCCGACCGCGACGACGCCCGGCATTCTCGACGAGTTGAACCGGTTGGCCTTTCCCTATCGCTGGTCGACGCGGGCCATCCTTCTCGACAAGACCGATGCGACCAAGCTGCTGACCAAGATCCGTCGGCAATGGTTCGCCAAGCGCAAGTCCATCGCCGCCATTCTCAAGGAGGTGATGACCAACGAAGCCTCGGCGCTCGTCGACACCAATGCGGCCAACAAGGCGGCCGACGCCGACATGGCGCTGCAGGAACTCGGCGCCGACTATGCCGGCCAAGCCTATGTCACCGCCACCATCACCGTATGGGACGACGATCCGCGCATCGCCGCCGAGAAGCTGCGGCTGGTCGAGAAGGTCGTTCAGGGGCGCGATTTCACCGCGATGGCGGAGACCATCAATGCCGTAGACGCCTGGCTCGGCTCCTTGCCCGGCCATGTCTACGCCAATGTCCGCCAGCCCCCCATTAGCACACTCAATCTCGCCCACATGATCCCGCTGTCAGCGGTGTGGGCGGGACCGGAACGGGACGAGCACTTCGATGCACCCCCACTGCTTTACGGCAGAACCGACGGCTCGACCCCGTTCCGGCTTTCCATCCATGTCGGCGATGTCGGCCATACGTTGATCGTCGGTCCGACCGGCGCCGGCAAATCCGTACTGCTCGCGCTCATGGCGCTGCAATTCCGGCGCTATCCGCAGTCCCAGGTTTTCGCCTTCGACTTCGGCGGGTCGATCCGGGCCGCGGCGCTCGCGATGCGCGGCGACTGGCACGATCTCGGCGGCGGCCTCACCGAAGGCGCCGAAGACAGCGTGTCGCTCCAGCCGCTTGCCCGGATCGACGACGTCGCAGAGCGCGCATGGGCCTCGGACTGGCTGATCGCAATCCTGGCGCGCGAAAGCGTGTCCGTCACGCCCGAGGTCAAGGAACACCTGTGGTCGGCGCTGTCCTCGTTGGCGTCGGCGCCGGTCTCCGAGCGCACGTTGACCGGCCTGTCCGTCCTGCTCCAGTCCAACGACCTGAAGCAGGCGTTGCGACCCTACTGCGTCGGCGGACCCTATGGCCGCCTCCTCGACGCAGAGGCCGAGCATCTCGGCGAGGCCAACGTCCAGGCGTTCGAGACTGAAGGACTGATCGGAACCGGCGCCGCCGCCGCCGTGCTCGCCTATCTCTTTCACCGCATCGAGGACCGCCTCGACGGACGGCCGACGCTCCTGATCGTCGATGAAGGCTGGCTCGCGCTCGACGATGAGGCATTCGCCGGCCAGCTCCGCGAATGGCTGAAGACGCTGCGCAAGAAGAACGCCAGCGTCATCTTCGCCACCCAGTCGCTCTCCGACATCGACGGCTCGGCGATTGCACCGGCGATCATCGAGAGCTGCCAGACACGCATCCTTCTGCCGAACGAGCGCGCGATCGAGCCGCAGATCACCGCCATCTATCGCCGCTTCGGTCTCAATGACCGGCAGATCGAGATCCTCGCCCGCGCCATGCCGAAGCGCGAGTATTACTGCCAGTCGCGGCGCGGCAACCGCCTGTTCGAGCTCGGACTATCCGATGTCGCGCTGGCGCTGTGCGCAGCCTCATCCAAGCAGCACCAAGCGCTGATCGCCGAGGTTCACGCGCGAAGCGGCACCGACGGCTTCCTCTCCGAATGGCTGATCTCGAGCCGGCTCGCCTGGGCTGCCGATCTCATTCCCAACCTCACCAACGTCATCCCCCAAGCCCATCAGGAGGTATTCTCATGACACGCTCATTCCGTTCGCGCTCTCGCGCACTGCGTTTCGCCACGATCATCGCTGCGACACCAGTCGCTATCTCGCTCTTTATCAGCACGCCAGCTGCGGCCCAATTCGGCGGCATCGTCTACGATCCGACGAACTACGCGCAGAATGTGCTGACGGCTGCGCGGACGCTCCAGCAGGTCAACCAGCAGATCACGCAGCTTCAGAACGAAGCGACAATGCTGATCAATCAGGCCCGCAACCTTGCGAGCCTGCCATACTCGTCGCTTCAGCAGCTTCAGCAATCGGTACAGCGCACGCAGCAGCTCATGCAACAGGCGCAGGGCATCGCCCTCAACGTCCAGCAAATCGATCGCGCGTTCCAGACCACCTACGGAAATGCATCGATGTCGGCTTCCGATCAGGCGCTTGTCGCGCAGGCGCGTGAACGCTGGCAGAACACCGTCGGCGGTTTGCAGGACGCCATGCGCGTCCAGGCCGGCGTTGTCGGCAACATCGACACCAACCGTAGCGAGATGTCCGCGCTTGTCGGGCAGAGCCAGGGCGCGACCGGTGCGCTGCAGGCGACCCAGGCCGGCAACCAGCTTCTCGCCCTGCAGGCGCAGCAGCTTGCCGACCTCACCGCGGTCGTGGCCGCCAACGGCCGTGCGCAGAGTCTGTCCGAGGCCGAGCGTGCGGCCGCGGCCGAGCAGGGTCGTGAGCAACGCCGTCGCTTCCTGACGCCTGGCAGCGGCTACCAGCCGGGCAACGCCCGCATGTTCCCGAACGGCAACTGAGACCGCGGCCATGGACGGCAAGATGCTCGCAAGGATCGGCGCGGCGGTGTTCGTCGCCGTCGCGATCACCGCGACCGCGATCGAGATGACGCGGAAAGAGGAGGCGCCAGCGTCTTGGTCGTCAGGCCGCGCCGTTCAAGCGCGGGTCGATCCGCTGCGCGACGCCCTGATCCGCTGCCAGGCGCTCGGCGAAGACGGACCGCGCGATCCGGCGTGCCGCCGCGCATGGGCCGAGAACCGAAACCGCTTCCTCGCGCCCGGTGCCCGCCCGGCCGAGCGTTTGCCGGACATGCCGTCCGCGCCGCGAGAGAGCCTCACCCCTCAGCCTGATGAGCGCAACCCTCCGATGCCGCCGCCCGCCGCGCCAACCCTCACCCCACAGCTCGACGAGGCTCGGTAACGTCATGGGCAACACCGGCGTTATCGACCATTTCCTCGAGGTCTTCACCCGCTACATCGACAGCGGTTTCGGACTGCTCAGCGGCGAGGTCGCTTTCATTGCGACCACGTTGATCGTGATCGACGTGACGCTGGCCGCGCTGTTCTGGAGCTGGGGCGCCGAGGACGACATCTTGGCCAGGCTGGTCAAAAAGACGCTGTTCGTCGGTGTCTTCGCCTACATCATCGGCAACTGGAACAACCTCGCCCGCATCATCTTCGAAAGCTTCGCGGGCCTCGGCCTCAAAGCCAGTGGAACAGGCTTCACCACGGCCGATCTCTTGCGTCCGGGCAAGGTCGCACAGACGGGTCTGGACGCCGGCCGGCCGCTGCTCGATTCCATTTCCAGCTTGATGGGCTACTGGTCGTTCTTCGAGAACTTCATCCAGATCGCCTGCATGTTCCTGGCCTGGGCGCTGGTGCTTCTCGCCTTCTTCATCCTCGCCATCCAGCTCTTCGTCACGCTCATCGAGTTCAAGCTGACAACGCTCGCCGGCTTCGTGCTGATCCCGTTCGGCCTGTTCGGCAAATCGGCCTTCATGGCCGAGCGAGTGCTTGGCAACGTGATCTCGTCCGGGATCAAGGTCTTGGTGCTGGCCGTCATCATCGGCATCGGCTCGACGCTCTTCTCCGAATTCACGTCCGGTTTCGGCGGCCAGAACCCCTCGATTGATGAAGCGATGGCGATCGTGCTGGCCGCTCTGTCGCTACTCGGTCTTGGCATCTTCGGTCCCGGCATCGCCAGCGGGATCGTCTCAGGCGGTCCTCAACTCAGCGCCGGCGCCGCCGTCGGGACGGGCCTTGCCGCCGGTGGCATGGTCGCTCTCGGCGCCGGCGCCGTCGGCGCGGCCGCATCCGGCGGTGCCGCACTGGCTGGTGGCGCCGCCGCCGCCGCTCGGGGCGGCGCCGCGTTCGCGGGTGGCGCATCGACCGCATATAGCCTTGGCGCAGCCGGACAGTCCGGTGCAGCCGGCGTCGCTTCCGGGCTCGGCGGGGTCGCCCGCGCCGGCGGCAGCGCCGCCGTGTCGCCGCTGCGCCGTGCCGCGTCGCGCGCTGCCGAAAGCATGCGTTCCAGCTTCAGCGCTGGCGGCAAGGCGGCATTCGGGGCCACAGGCGGAACTTCCACCATGGGCTCGATTGGCGGTGATGCCGCCGGCGACGGAGCAGCGCCCGCGAGCGCTGGCGGCGCTCCGGCCTGGGCGCAACGCATGCGGCGCTCCCAACACATGACCCACGCCGCGCAGGCCACAGCCCATGCCGTTCGCTCAGGCGACGCACATGGCGGTGGCTCGTCCGTCAACCTGTCCGAAGGCGATCGCTGATGTTCAAACGACCCTCTACCCATTACGGCAAGGCCCCCGAGCCGGAGACGCCTTATCAGCGCGCCGCCCAAGTTTGGGACGAGCGCATCGGCGCATCACGCATCCAGGCCAAAAATTGGCGATTGATGGCGTTTGGCTCGTTGCTCCTGTCAGCCGGATTCGCCACCGCGCTCGTCGTACAGTCAGCCCGCGGGACCATCGTGCCCTGGGTGGTCCAAGTCGACCGGCTCGGCCAGGCGCAAGCGGTTGCCCCCGCTCAGGCGGACTATCGTCCGACCGATCCGCAAATCGCCTTTCACCTCGCGCGCTTCATCGAGCAGGTCCGATCGATTCCCGCGGACGCCATCATCGTCCGCCAAAACTGGCTGCGAGCTTACGATTTCACGACCGATCGCGGCGCTGCGGCCCTGAACGACTACGCGCGGTCGAACGACCCGTTCGCGAAGGTAGGCCGCCAGCAGATCGCCGTCGATGTCTCCAGCGTCATTCGCGCGTCACCCGACAGCTTTCGCGTTGCCTGGGTCGAGCGCCGCTACGAAAACGGCCAACTCGCCGAGACCACGCGCTGGACCGCGATCCTGACGATCGTGGTCCAGATCCCCCGCAACGCCGATCGCCTCCGGGCGAACCCGCTCGGCATCTACGTCAACGCAATAAATTGGTCACGGGAGCTTGGGCAATGAAGCCGTCTTTCCGTAAAGCCGGAAACCCGGCTTCACACAGTCTCGCATTTCCGGCTCTCCGCAGAGCCGCAATCCCGGCGATCCTGCTGGCGACGACCGCCCTCGCTGGCTGCGCCACTACCACGCCGCCGCCCGAGATTTCCTACGACAACGCGGCTCCCGCCGTGCAGACTGTCGATTCGCCTGCACCTGTCACCGTGGTCGAGCTGCCGCGCCCGCTGCCGCTGCCCGGCCAGTTGCAGCGCGTCGAGCCATCGCGGCGTCCGGCCGAGCCCGCTGATCCGACGGCGCGAGTGAACCAGGCCAACGCCGCCGCGCGCATTCAGCCGGTGCGCGATGGCTTCATCAATTCGATGCAGGTCTATCCCTTCACCCAAGGCGCGCTCTATCAGGTCTATACCGCCGTCGGTCAGATCACCGATATCGCGTTGCAGCCGGGCGAGCAGCTCGTCGGCTCCGGCCCCGTCGCCGCCGGCGACACCGTGCGCTGGATCATCGGCGACACCGAGAGCGGCGCGGGTGCGACGCGGCAGATCCATATCCTGGTGAAGCCGACCCGCGCCGAACTGATGACCAACCTCGTCATCAACACCAACATGCGCACGTACCACATGGAGCTTCGGTCGACCGAGCGCACCTATATGGCATCGGTCTCCTGGCAGTACCCGCAGGACCAGCTCATTGCGCTGCGCCGGCAGAACGCCGAGGCTCAGGCGGCGCAGCCTGTGGCGAGCGGTGTCGATCTTGCCAACGTCAACTTCCGCTATGCGATCGATGGTGATCGGGCACCCTGGCGTCCCTTGCGCGCTTTCGATGATGGTCGCCAGGTCTTCATCGAGTTTCCCCGCGGCATCGGTCAGGGCGAAATGCCGCCGCTCTTCGTCGTTGGCGCGGAAGGCGACACCTCAGAGTTGGTGAACTACCGCGTGCGCGGGCACCACATGATCGTCGACCGCCTCTTCGCCGCCGCTGAACTGCGGTTTGGTTCCGGCGATCGGCAGCGGCGCGTTCGCATCACCCGCACCGACGGGAGGCCGACTTCGTGAGCGAGAACCCTCTCCGGAATGAGGATGCGCCCGACGACGACGCGCAGCCGTTGACCGGCGAACCGGCCAGCGCGGCGCCGATGCGGCTGCGCGCGGATCCACCCCGCGTCACCCGGCTATCGCGCAAGGTCCTGGCTGGCGTGGGCCTGGTCGCGAGCCTCGGCCTCGGTGGCGCCTTGATCTACGCGCTTCAAACCCGCGACAGCGGCCGACCCAATGAGGAACTCTACTCGACCGAGAATCGCTCGACGGCTGACGGGCTCGCGGGCCTGCCGCGCGATTACAGCGGTGTTCCTCGGCTCGGTCCACCGCTTCCCGGCGATCTCGGCCGGCCGATGCTCAGCCCGGCGAACGGCGGACAGCCTGTTCCGGCCCCTGGCATCGCGACTCCGAATCCCGGGCTTAGTCAAGAGGAGCAGCGGCGCCTTCAGGAAATCGAAACCGCCCGGACCAGCCGGCTGTTCTCCGGGTCGGAGTCCCGCGCCGGTGCCCCCGCAACAACGTCGGCCGTCGTGCCTCCGCCGACGCCAAACCTCGCCAGCCTCGGGCTCGCGCCGCCGCCGGCAACGCCTTCGGCCCAGGATCGTCAGAACGCCTTCCTCAATGCCGCGCCCGATCGCAGGACGGTGGCGCCCGATCGAGTCGTCGCGCCGCCATCTCCGAACGTTCTGCAAGCCGGCGCCGTCATCTCGGCTGCGCTCATCACCGGAATTCGTTCCGATCTACCTGGACAGATCACGGCGCAGGTGACCGAGAACATCTACGACAGCCCGACCGGGCGAATCCTTCTCGTGCCGCAGGGCACGCGCGTCGTGGGCCAGTACGACAACAGCGTGCAATTCGGACAGAGCCGCGTGCTCTTGGTCTGGAACCGGCTGATTTTCCCGAACGGTCGTTCGATCGTGCTAGAACGCCAACCCGGAGCTGACTCCCAAGGATTTGCCGGCCTTCAAGATGGCGTGGACTACCACTGGTGGGATCTCGCCAAGGCCGCTGGTCTGTCCACACTCCTCAACGTCGGTGCTGAACTTGCCGTCGATGATCAAGACCGGCTGCTGCGAGCCATCCGCAACGGTGGCCAAGACACGATCAACGATGCCGGTCAGCAGATCGTTCGCCGCCAGCTTAACGTCGCTCCGACGCTCACGATCCGGCCGGGCTTCCTGGTCAGGGTGATCGTGACGCGGGATCTGGTACTCGAACCATATGGAGGGTGATCATGGCGAAGCTCAAGCTTGGCGCGCTCTTGGAAGACAAGGCTGTTAAGGTGTCGCTCGAACTGCCGGCCTCGCTGCATCGCGACTTGGTGCTCTACGCGGAGGTCCTGGGGCGCGAACAGGGGCAAACCATTTCAGATCCGATCAAGCTCATAGCGCCGATGTTGCAGCGTTTCATCGCGACCGATCGCGCGTTCACAGCCGCCAGGAAGTCAGCTCCGGACTGACGGGGACGACCCCTCAGTATATTCCGTGTATGACGCGAACAGCGGTGCTAACCAAAAGCAGCCACAGCGCCTCGTCCCAATGGTTGAACCCATCACGCCTCAGGAATTTCTCACCGAGCGTGATCGCAAAGACGACGCTACAGATCGAGTAAAGCGAGAGTACGAGCGACACCATTGGGAAATAATGCGCCCGGCTGTATAGCCCAATAATAGAGGAGACGCAGAGTTTTGTAGCGAAGCGTCGGAGCGTCAGGCGCGACTCCGCGTCTAGATGCGGCATCATGAATGCTCGCTGCCATCATCGCGCCAACTATGCGTTCGCGGGTCCCATCGATCAGCTCGCACGTGCGCGATAGCGCGGTGCGGCCTTCAAAAAAGTATGCCTGTCTCGATCAGCGCGCGCACCTGATCGCGTCGATCGAAGTCACGACCGAAGCCAAAGCCCGCCTCGAGGTTCCCGATCCGGGTGTACGACACCTCTCCTCGCGCGAAGAATATGCCTTTCTGATAAGTCGGCGTGAAGGTCAGCGACCAGGCACTGCTTCCGGGACCATAAAGCAAGTTCGTTGGCGCACACGACGCATCCGATCCGCATCTTCCCCCGCTAGTCTTCAGATACTCAGCCCGCGCGCCGAGCGACCACTCCTTGTCGATCGCGTATTTAACGAGCAGCGCCCCGCCGTAGGTATCTGCGGAACGATTGATGCCGAGCTGATCATCGCGGCCAACGTGGCTGTATTGGAGATACGGCGTCAGCGTGAGCGGACCGCTCGTATGGGTGTAAATGAGATTGAAAATGCTGCTATTGTTCTGCGCCAAAGGCGTCGCGAAGGAGGATTTGTCATTACGCGATAGCGCACCAGCGCCGACGAAGCTCAGCGAATTCGAGGAATCAAACGCGTAGGAAAGCGTGCCCGAGAGCCAGTTCAGCTTTCCCGAAATGTAGCCGTCGTTAAGCGAGACCGCTGCACTGACGGCTCCCTTGGCGTAGTTCACTTGGACGCCGCGGCTGATGGCCGGCTCCTGATTCCACAGCAAGCCGCGCTCGATATTGACGTTTTGGAAGGTGAACGTCGACTCCGCGCCGACCATCGTCGGCAGTAATCCGGCAGACACGGATAGTTCGGGCGATATCACCGCTTTCGCGTACGCCACTGGAACCGGACCAAAAAGCTGTTCCGTCGCTTCGGTTGCCTTCAGGTAAGACGTACCCAGCGAAGGGATG
>Ga0137300_1157_pt1 | contig 12824 bp, 10 predicted proteins | sample RamsorwD2O_NANAE_FD_97190 | JGI IMG/M metagenome (GOLD analysis project Ga0137300, IMG submission 97190) | Mouse cecal microbial communities from Vienna, Austria - N-Acetylneuraminic acid amended with D2O_NANAE | ecosystem: Host-associated > Mammals > Digestive system > Large intestine > Cecum... | reverse complement strand
CTGTTCGGCAAGTACGGCGGCATGATTCCGGCCACGTTCGCCATCGTCTTCATTTCCGCGCTCGGTGATCGCAGCAACAGCATCAAGCAGGCGTTCCTGCTCTCCATTGCCATGTGCGTTATTGCGGCGGTGGTGTTCTCGTGGGCGCTGCAGCTGCAGCTTCCGATGTTTACGTGGGGGGCGTGAGTACCATGGTTTCGAATGCATTACATGATCTCTGGTTCGGCTTTGGGGTAGCGTTCCAGGGCAGCAACCTGATGTGGTCGTTCTTCGGCGTGCTGGTCGGTAACCTGATCGGCGTGCTGCCAGGCATGGGCGCGCTTTCGGCTATCTCGATCCTGCTGCCGCTCACCTACGTCATGCACCCGGTGCCTGCCATCCTGATGCTGGCCGGTATCTTCTACGGCTCGCAGTACGGTGGGGCGATCGGCGCCATTCTGCTGAACCTGCCTTCGCACCCGCCGCACGCGGTGACCTGTATCGACGGGTACCCGATGACCAAGGCAGGCAAAGGTGGCACGGCGCTTGGCATCACGATGATCTGCTCGTTCTTCGCCGCATCGGTGGGCATTCTCGTGATGATCTTCGCATCGCCGCTGCTGACGGCCATCGCCTTCAAGTTCGGTCCCGCCGAGATCTTTTCGATCATGCTGCTGGGTCTGCTTGCCGGTTCGACGATGTCGCGCGGCTCTCCGCTGAAGGGCGTGGCCATGACGCTATTCGGCCTGCTCTGCGGCGTGGTCGGCACCGACGTGAACACTGGCACGTTCCGCTTCGCGCTGGGCATTCCGGAACTGAGCGATGGTCTGGAACTCGTGGCCATCGCAATGGGCCTGTTCGGGGTGGCTGACTTCATCCTGAACGTGAACCGCATGACCGCAGTGACCTCCAACGCCAAGCTTCGCATTCGCGACATGCGTCCGAGCCTGGCCGAGCTGAAAGAGGCCTTCTGGCCGATGGTGCGCGGCACTGGCGTAGGCACGCTGTTCGGCGCGATGCCGGGCACGGGCCCTGCGACCGGGAAGTTCGGTACCGGCATGATCGCCGGCGTGGCGGCGCCGGAAGCCTCCTCGCACTCGAAGACGCAGGTGGACTTCATCCCGACGATGAGCCTGGGCATTCCGGGCGACGCCGTGATGGCGCTGATTCTCGGCGCGCTGATGATCCAGGGCATCGCCCCGGGTCCGCAGCTCATCAGCGATCACCCGGACATCTTCTGGGGCCTGATCGCCAGCTTCTGGATCGGCAACGTGATTCTGATGATCCTGAACGTGCCGATGATCGGCGTGTGGGTCAAGCTGCTGCAGGTGCCTTACCGCTACCTGTTCCCGTCGGCGATGTTCTTCATCGCAGTGGGCGTATTCAGCACGCAGAGCAGTCTGTTCCAGATCTGGGAAGTGCTGGCCTTCGGCCTGATCGGCGCCCTGCTGATGTACCTGGAGTTCTCGGTCGCGCCGATCCTGCTCGGCTTCGTACTCGGACCGATGGTGGAAGAGAACTTCCGCCGCGCCCTGCTGCTGTCGCGTGGCGACCTGGCCGTGTTCGTGGAGCGCCCGATCAGCTGCACGTTCGTGGTGATCTCGGCGCTGCTGCTGGCTGGCGTGACGTGGTCGGCCTGGCGCAATCGCGGGCCGAAGAAGACGGCCATCCAGGTGCTGGAATCGGAACTGGCGGTCAACGAGTAAGCTAGCCCATCGGGTTCGCAGTAACTGATGCGGCCGGATGCCTTCAGGGCATCCGGCCGCTTTCTCTTTTGGGCTGCCCAACTCCATTTTGTATGCAATTTACGGATACAATGCAAACCGCCCGCGGACCAACAGCGAGGCGTTTCCGAATACGCACTACGCAATACGCACTGGAGGACACAACATGACGAACCAAGCAATCCCGGCCGAATACCTGGCCGCCCTCGAACCGATCCAGCACTATCTGGAAGCGCACCGCACCGGCCGCGCCGAGTACGTCCTTCTTGAATCCTTTGGCGTGGCTCATCGGATGGCCCCGCTCTGGTTGCGCCACACGGGCTGTCCTTCGGCTCTGTCCGCTTCAACTGCGCGGACGCCGCTGCATCGACTGGTCATGCTCTCCTCCTACCTTTCAGAATGCCAACGGCCGCGAACCCTGGTGGCAGGAACCGGCGGCTCGTTGGATTTGGGGGAATCTATAAGGAGCGTCTTCCAATCGCCTTTCGTTAGCCTTGCGCGAACCTTTCGGGAAACATCATCTTGTGATGCATAAGATTCTTCTGCGCCGAACTCAGTGAAATCCCTAGGGGGCTTTCCGTATTGTCGGGAAAAGGGGAATCAGGCAGTACAGGGTTGGGTTGTATCTGCGACCAGTCAATTTGAATTGACAGAAAAAGGGCAAAAAAAACGCCCGCGAAATCGGGGGATCGCGGGCGAGATGCTTGCATCGTGGGGTCAATTCACGATGGCGTCATTTAGCCATGCCCCAGTACCCGTTGTCTCCCCTTCGGCAGGTGGCTTGCGGGCACAGGCGGATTCGGTGTAGATCACTCCGCCGGCTGGGCTTCCGGGAACTTGTAGAGGCCAGGATGTACGCGTTGGCCGGGTTCTTCTGGAGATAGCCTTCGGCGTTGTAGACACTGACTGACCAGAAGCCGTCGACCGGCACGTCCTTCACCGTAAAGCGACAAGGCCCGGAGCCCGAAACGTTATTTCGGGCAAGGCAATTCTTAATGCGATGGATTAATTGTGATTTGGAGCCCGTGTTCCGCGATCCCGGGATTGCGCGATACGGAAAGGTCTACCTGTGTCGATGCGCACCTGGCCGGAACGCATCGATCTTTCACACTACCTTCAGTGGTGTTTCTTGTTCTTCTGAGATTGGGTGGACGTCGTTGTCGCCTGTGTCGGCGGGACGAGAAACGATGCCTGCGACAGTGGTGCCGCCGGTCCGGTCACGGCTTGGCCGGGCGGCGATGGCGAGGTGGTGGTCTGGCCGTTCTCGTAGCCGGTGGAGACGGCTTCGAGATAGCCAGGTGGGAACTTCTGCTCCGGTGTGGCGGTGGGTTGGGCGTAAGCGGCAGCGCCTGCAATCAGCGCGATGGCGCCGACAGCCAGCGGTTGCCCCAAAGTGATGAGCAGGTAGGCTTTGGGATGCATCAGCAGCTCCTTCTTCACTACGTATTGCGACGACCTGCCGCAGCGATTGCTGCAGCAATGCTGGGATGGGACGGCGCCTTCCACGGATACCGGCCTGCGCGACGCGGACGTGACTGCTGCTTCGACTGAGCACGCTTCGAACCATCCACAAAAAGGATGGCCGGCAGTCAGCGCCAGCATCGACTGTGTGTCAGGGATGGGGGTGAGCGGAACGTACAGGTTCCGCGCAAGGGAGGGAGCTCGGCCTTCCTCACAATCTGCCACGGAGGCCGCGAAGTCAAACCGATTTACACATCAGGCGGGAGCCTGCCCGTGGCGGTGTACGCGAAGGCACGGCCGCGCGTTCGATGCTGCAGTGGCAGAGTCTGATCCGACAAGATGGGAGCGCCGCTCATGGCGATTGCGCGGGCTAGACTACAGGGCATCAAGCAACTAGGCCAACGCAAATCCTGGAGGCCATCAATGCCTGAGTCCGTGAAAGACGCCGATGACGCCGTTGGCCGCCCCAAACCGCAGATGGTGCCGGCCGGCTATCGCCAGGGCATCATCACGGCCATTACGGTGCTGCTGGGTTTTTCGCTGGCCTTCTGGCGTTTCTGGGGCTTCGAGAGCCCCGGGAAGTGGAGCGTCCGCGCGTTGTTCGCCGCGCTTTGCCTAGTCTCCGCCGTGGCGCTCCAGATTCTGTCGCTGTTCCGCGCGTTGCGCATCGAGGACGACGAGGTGTCCGAGTATCGCAGGACCGTACGCTGGTTTATCGCGTCTGCCGTTGCACTGCTGCTTGGGCTGACCGCCGCCATGTTCGACGCAGCGCTTGCCGAGGCAGTGGATTGAGGTTGGATCTGGCAGGCACCTATAGCTTCAGCGTCGACAGCAGGATGCTGGTCTCTGTATTGGCAATGCCCGGGATCAGGCGGATGGCACTGAGGATGCGGTCGAATGCCTCCAGCGTATCCGCGCGCAGTTCGGCCATCAGGTCCCAGCGACCGTTGGTGGTGTGCAGCGCCACGACGTTCGGGTGACCGCGTAATTCACGCCGCACGTCCTCACTGTGGTTGCCCTCGATTTCGATGCTCATGATGGCACGGATGCGGAACGCCTCTGCCTCGGGCCGCAGCCGGATCGTGTAGCCGACGATCGTCCCCTCGCTCTCCAGTTTTGCCAGGCGGTTCTGCACCGTGGCGCGCGCCACGCGCAGCTTCCTGGCAAGCGTTACCACGGGCATGCGGGCGTCATCCCGCAGCAGGGCAATGAGTTGTCGGTCGGTATCGTCCATGGATCTGGCGGATTGCCTCATAGATTGGGCAAAGTGTAATGCGAGAATCAATCTCTGCCCATCGTCCGCATGCAATTTGGCTCAGCCATGGCAGATGAGCGATCCAGGAGGGATGAGGTCGGCCAGCGGCGGAAAAATCTTGACAGGATTTTTACTGCTGGCAGCCATCCTTTGATCCGATATCTATAAGCACATGCTTACCCTTGAGTCAGGGATATGGATGGACCGAGGAGATCATGATCAAGATACTAGTGCCGGTGAATGGCTCGGAATGCGCGCTCGACGCGGTGCGCTATGCGGCGTTCCTGTATCGAGAGAGCGGCGTGGCCGAGGTGGTGCTGCTGAACGTGCAGCCGCCGCTGGAGCATTCGCGGGCCAGCGCCTTTCACTCGCTTGCGGCATTGCGCGAGCAGGAATCGCAGGATGGTGAGTGCGCGCTGGAGCAGGCGAGCAATATCCTCGACGACTCCGGCGTGCGCTATACCGCGATGATTGGCGTCGGCAGCCCGGCGCAAGCGGTGGCTAGCGCGGCGACGACTTTGAACTGCGATGGCATCGTGATCGGCGTGAACCTGTGGTCGAGAATCAAGGCATGCTTCGGCGCCGGACTTGCCTCGGGCATCATGCGCAAGACTTCCGTGCCCGTGACGGTGGTGAAGTCGGCTGGAGCAAGCGGCGCGCTCACCAGCCAACCCTTGCCACCCGTTCTGCCGGCTTCGCATCGTCACGCCAGGCCGATGCTGGTCGTGTATCCGTAGACGCATGGCCTGCATGTCATCGTCTGAGCGATAACGGCAACGGGTGTCATGGATCGGACGAGACGGTTGCCAGTGCGGCGCCCTTCTCGCGCGCCATGAAGACCGCCTCCGACTTGTTCTTGGCCGCGAGTCGCCGATAGAGCTGCAACGTATGGCTTTTCACGGTCGGGACGGAGATGCGTAGTTGTCTGCTGATGGACTTGACCGAGAGTCCTCGCGACAGCAGCACGAGCACCTCGTACTGGCGCAGGGTCAGCCTGAGCAGGCGCGCTTCGCAAATGTATGCCGGCACCCGCGTGCTGCCGTGGACGCCTACCGGCGTTGGCACGGCAATCGGGGTAGCCGGCGCAATCGGCAGAGTTGGCGCCAGCGCGTGAATGCCGGCCTGCGCGCAGGCGATCAAGGCGCGTAGCGCACATTCGATCTCAACGGCACTCGCGTGTTCGGGTAGCCACGACAATAGCGGCGCGAACGGGTTGGGCGGCATCCATTGGACTTCGCCGCCATGCGCCAGGAATAGCACGCAGCGCACGGCCGATGCGGTTTCCAGTAACTGGTGCATGTCGATATTGGCGCCGCGCGGCAAGGCGCCAAGTACCAGCAACTCGGTACCGTGCAGAGAACACGGGGTCTCTGGTCGTGGCGTGATGACGCTGCTGTCGTCCACGTCTGCAATGCGATTGAGAATCCGCTGGATGCCAAGCCCGACCAGCGGGCGAAATTCGACCACCGTTGCCCTCATGATTGCTCCCCTTTGTTTCTGTAGTTATTTGACTGCGAGCAATCAGACCGCAAGAAGCATTCCATATGCGCAGGCACGTAAAAGCCGCGCCGGCACGCCAAAAGAAACCCCGGGCGTGTTACGTGTCACGTAACACGCCCGGGGCAGGCCTGTGGAACTGGTAGGTTTGGCAGGCAGGGCGCCTGCAGGGTATCAAGGCGTGATGGCTACCTTGAGCACGCCGTCGCGCTGGTGCCCGAAGAGGTCGTAGGCGGCCTCGATATCGGCGAGCTTGAAGCGGTGCGTGACCAGCGGGCCGAGGTCGATCCGCTGCGTTTCGATCACGTTCATGAGCCGACGCATCCGCTCCTTGCCGCCCGGGCACAGCGACGTAATGATGCGGTGATCGCCCAGACCGGCCGCGAAGGCGTCCAGGGGAATCTTCAGGTCGCTGGAATAGACGCCAAGGCTCGACAGCGTGCCGCCGGGCTTGAGCACGCGCAGGGCCGATTCGAAGGTGGCCTGCGTGCCGAGTGCTTCGATCGACGCGTCGACGCCACGGCCGCCCGTAATACGCAGGATCTCCTGCACCACGTCGGTATTGCGGAAGTTCAGCGTGACGTCGGCACCCATCTGGCGAGAGATGTTCAGGCGGTCATCGATCCCATCCACGGCGATGATCAGCGACGCGCCACGCAGGCGGGCGCCAGCCGTCGCGCACAGTCCGATCGGACCCTGCGCGAACACGGCAACGATATCGCCGATCTTGATATTGGCGTGCTCCGCGCCGGAGAAGCCCGTGGACATGATGTCGGGACACATCAATACCTGTTCGTCGGTCAGCCCGTCGGGGATGGGTGCGAGGTTCGCCTGCGCGTCCGGCACGAGCACGTATTCGGCCTGGGTGCCGTCAATCGTATTGCCGAAGCGCCAGCCGCCCATGGGCTTGTAGCCGTGCGAGTGGCCTTGTCCGTCCTGCGAGGCGCAACCGTCCTGGCACGCGTAGGAATAGAAACTGGGGCAGATCGCGCCCGCGATGACGCGCTGACCCTCGTGATAACCGGTCACGCCACTGCCGAGTTTCTCGATGATGCCCACCGGTTCGTGACCGATCGTCAGGCCCCGCTCTACCGGATACTCGCCTTTGAGAATGTGGATATCGGTGCCGCAGATCGTGGTGGTGGTGATGCGGATCAGTGCGTCGGTGGGGCCGACGGCCGGGATCGGCTTTTCCTGCAGCACGATCTTGCCGGGCCCCTGAAAAACCGCAGCTTGCATGCCTGCCATGTCGAGACTCCTTCTGGTTGGCCTGAAAGGCCGCCCGCAGCCTCGCGGGCGGTGATCCAGTCAGTCTAGGCCAGGCAGGCGCGGCAGAGAGTTGACACTCGTCAAAGTCAGAGAATGTGCGGTCGGCGGCCTTCGCCGAATCCTTCCTTGACCTCTTGGCACTTGCCACCGATACTTCCTAAACTATTCACTGTTTAGTTATGGGGGCGCGCATGGAAGACAGCTTGTCCGAAGTGGAAGGTGCAGCGGGTGACGTGGGTGACGTGGGTGAGGTGGATAACTTCGCGCCCGTCACGCAGGAAGTCGATGCAAGCGATCTCTCCGTGCGTGGCGTGTTGCCAGCGGGGTTGCAGGGCACGTTGTATCGCATCGGCCCGAACCCGCGCTTTCCGCAGCCCGAGGCGCACTGGTTCGGTGGCGACGGCATGGTGCATGTGTTCGCCATCGACGATGGGCGCGTGTCCTACCGCAACCGCTGGGTGCGCACGCCCAAGTGGCGTGACGAGGATCGTGCCGGGCGTCCGCTATTCCGCGCCTTCGCGGGCAAGTTGCCCGATGCGCCGGAGTGGTCGGGCAGCGATGGCGGCGTGGCCAATACCAACATCATCTGGCACGGCGGCGCGCTGCTGGCGCTCGAGGAAGCGCACCTGCCCACTGCTGTGACGCCGCGCGCGATCGACACGCTTGGCTATATGGAATACGGCCCGCTGAAGGGGCCGTTCACCGCGCATCCGAAGACCGACCCCCGTACTGGCGAACTACTGTTCTTCGGCTACAACGCCGACGGCAAGCTCACGCCCGGCGTGCAGGTTGGCGCGATCGATGCACAGGGCCGCCTGACGCATTACGCGCGTCTGCAGGCGCCGTACCCGAGCATGATCCACGACTTCATGGCCACGCCGGGTCATTTGTTGATCCCCGTGCTGCCGCTGACCGGCAGCCTTGCGCGCGTGGAGCGCGGCGGCCCTGGCTATGCATGGGAGCCAGAGAAGCCCGCCATGATCGGCATCCTGCCGCGTGGTGGCGGCGCCGACGACGTGCGGTGGTTCGAGGGCCCTGCCTGCTACGTGTTCCATGTGATGAACGCGTGGGAGGAAGGCGAGGGGGGACAACGCATTCTGGCGGACGTCATGGTCTACGACGAACCTCCCCTGTTCCCCCACGCCGACGGATCGCCAGGAGATCCCGCCCGGCAGCAGGCGTACCTGACGCGCTGGACGTTCGATCTTGCGTCGGACATACGCCGGTTCACCGCCGAACGGCTCGACGATACGGCGGGCGAGTTTCCACGCATCGACGACCGCGTTTCGGGTTTCCGCTATCGGCACGGATGGTTCGCCGCGTCGCATCCCGAGTACGGCGAAGGTGCGCTCAACGGCATCATGCACCTGGACATGCAGGACGGCACGCGCGACGCCTACTGGCTGCCGCGGGGCGATATCACGTCCGAGCCGGTGTTCGCGCCGCGTGGTGGCGCTCATGGCGGCGCTCCCGGTGGCGAGGGCGATGGCTGGCTGTTGGCGGTGGTGTGGCGGGCTGCGGCACAATGCAGTGAATTGCTGGTGTTCGATGCGCGGCACGTCGCGCGCGGTCCGCTGGCAACCGTCGAGCTGCCGCAGCGCGTGCCGTTCGGCTTCCATGGCAACTGGGTAGCGGAATAGCGGGATAGCGAGAGGGATGAACGAAGGCGGCACGAAACAGAACGGCGGGCGCAAGGGTGGCACGCGCAAGGTGGCGGGTGGCACGACCAAGCCCGCCGGACAATGGCATCACGGCGACCTGCGCGCCTCGCTGATCGCGTGGGGACTCCACTTGCTCGATACGCAAGGCATCGCGGCAATGAGCATGCGCGAAGCCGCCAAGCTGGCCGGCGTGTCGCCGGGCGCGCCGGCACACCATTTCCAGGACCGCAACGGCCTGCTTGCGGCCATCGCCGCGCAGGCGTTCCGGGAACTGGGCGCCTTCCAGGGCAACCGCGCACGCCTGATTCCGCGCGATACCCCGGCCAACAAGCTGCGCGCGCTGCTGGTCGGTTACGCCGAATTCGCGCACATGTACCCGGCGCGCTTTCACCTGATGTTCGGCCCGGCGATAGAACGTCGTGACGAATACCCCGAACTGCAGGAAGCCTCGTCCGGTTCGTTCGATCGGGTGCGAGAAACCGTCGTTGCGTGTCTGGGCGGACGTGAACCCGGCGCGCTGACGCATGAACAACTGGCGTTTTGTGTCTGGACGGCCGCGCATGGTCTGGCCACCCTGACGGCCACGCACGACCGCTTCCGGGCCATTTCGGCGGCCCCCGGGGCCGTCGAGCAGATGGCGGAAGACGTCCCCCTCCTCATCAAGCCATAGGGCGTGAGCAAACACTCACATACGGCGCCTTGCCGCGCTTTGTGTATCGGTTTTGTATCAACTTTGTACGAAAAACGCTAAAGAGCCACTTTCGAGCGCCGTAAACCTTGGATGTAAAGACATTCATTTGCCTGTCTGGGTGAATTACATCGAAGTTACGTACGGCGAAGGACCTGAAGAAAATGGCTGCACTCGATTTCCTCGGCATTGGCTCCAACATGCAACTGGGCACGCTCCTCGATCAGCTGGCGACGGCGGAACGCCTGCCGCTGAAGGCGCTGGAGACCCAGAATACGGCCTACCAGGCCAAGCTATCCGGATATGGCACGATCAAGAGCATGTTGTCGGCCTTTCAGGCTTCCGCCAACTCGCTTGCCAAGCTCGACACGTTCGGCGCCGTCAAGGCGCAAGTCAGTAACAGCGATGTGATGACCGTCGCCACTGGCGCCAATGCGATTGCCGGCAACTACAACGTAAACGTCAAGAGCCTGGCACAGGCCCAATCCCTGGCGGGCGCTGGCCAGCTCAAGCAGGATGCGATCATCGGCACTGGCACGCTGACCTTCGAGTTCGGCGTCACGGGCGGATACGACGCCGACCCGGCATCGCCGACGTACGGCACATACGTGAACCCGACGTTCACGCCGACCGCCGACTCCGCCAAGACCGTGACGATCGACAGCAGCAACCAGACGCTGCAAGGGATTCGTGATGCGATCAACAAGGCCAATATGGGCGTCAAGGCCAGCATCATCAACGACGGCAGCGGCACGCCTTATCGTCTGGTGCTCAATTCGGAGAAGACCGGCGAGGCGATGAGCATGCGCATCACCGGTTCCTCACCGGAACTGCAGGCGCTTGCCGGATACGATCCGGTGGCCGGCCCGCAACCCGGCGGCATGAAGGAAGTGGTGCGTGCCACGAATGCGCAACTGACCATCAACGATATCGCCATCACCAGCGCCAGCAATGTGGTGACCGATGCCGCGCAGGGCGTCACGATGACGCTCAAGAAGACGGGCACCACGTCGATGACGCTGACGCAGGATCTCGACAGCATCAAGGCCGCGGTACAGGGGCTGGCCACGGCCTACAACAACCTCCAGTCGGCCACCAAGCAGCTGACAGCCTTCGACGTGAAGAGCGGTACCAAGGCGGCTCTGACCGGTGACGGCGTGCTGCGCGGTATCCAGTCGACACTGCGCTCGGTACTCAACACCCCCGAAGCCGGGATGCGCGATGGCGCCGCGACAACGCTGGCCCAGCTTGGCGTGACGTTGCAGAAGGACGGCACGATGTCGGTGGACACCAAGAAGCTGGATGCCGCGTTGGCCGGAAACCTGGCTGACGTGACCGCGCTGTTCGGCGGCGACGGCACGAAGGGTGGGATCGCGCGCCGCTTGTCTGAAGCGGTGGATACCATGACGGGTACCAACGGCCCGCTGACCTCCGCGACCAAGGGTATCGAGCAGAGCGTGAAGGATCTCGGCAAGCGCTATGACTCGATGTCGGAGCACATCGATGCCAATATCAAGCGCGTCCAGAAGCAGTTCCAGGCGCTGGATCTGGCAGTCTCGCAGATGAACCGCACCAAGGACTACCTGACCCAGCAGTTCTCGGCGATGAACAACACGAACAGCAAGTAACCTGTCAGCGAGTCGTCAATCGATGCAAAAACGCCGCCCTCGTGGGCGGCGTTTTTTTGTTACGAGGAAGCGGGCGGGGTTTAGTCGTCAGCATGTTCCATCGGTGTTCCGCTCTCTCGCGAGGCTGGAGAGAGGAGCGAACTGCCCGCATCTGAATCGCGTGCGGCGTGCTCCCCCAACGGCCATTCCTAAATCGCGCCCGCCAGCCTGAACTGGCCGACTGCGCGGTGCAGTGCATCAGCCTGATCCTCGAGCGAGGCCGCGGCGGCGGTTGCTTCTTCCACCAGCGCCGCATTCTGCTGCGCCATCTGGTCCATCTGTGAGACCGCCTGGTTGACCTGCTCGATCCCGCCGGTCTGTTCTTCGGTGGCCGCACGCATTTCGCCCATCAGGTCGGTCACGCGCTTCACGGCCTCGACGATTTCTCCCATCGCCTTGCCTGCGTCTTCGACCAGCACTGAGCCATCCTCGACACGCTGCGCCGAGTTGTCGATCAATCCCTTGATCTCCTTGGCCGCCGTGGCGCTACGCTGGGCCAGGCTGCGCACCTCGCCGGCCACTACCGCAAAGCCGCGTCCCTGCTCGCCGGCGCGCGCGGCCTCCACCGCCGCGTTCAGCGCCAGGATATTGGTCTGGAATGCAATGCCCTCGATGACGCCGATGATGTCCACCACCTTGCTGGACGCCGCCTTGATCTCGCCCATCGTGTCCACCACCTGGTGCACGATCGCTCCGCCGCGTACAGCGATCTCCGATGCGCCTTCGGCCAGCCGCGCCGCCTGGCGGGCGTTGTCAGCGCTCTGGCGAACTGTGCCGGTCAGCTCTTCCATGCTGGCCGCGGTCTGCTCAAGCGATGCGGCCTGTTCCTCGCTGCGGCGTGACAGGTCGACATTGCCGGCCGCAATCTGCTTGGCGGCGCCTGCGATCGCATCCGCCGAACCGCGAATCTGGCCGATGGCACCCGTCAGCCGCCCCTGCATCTGCTGCATGTTGAACAGCACGCTTTCCCGATCGTTCGGCGCCACGTTCACGTGCGAAGCAAGATCACCTTCGGCGATGCGCGCGGCGATCTCCGAGGTCAGCGATGGTTCGCCGCCAAGCTGCTTCTGCAGACTGGCGGAAACGCGCACCATCACCACGGTCATCAGCGCGCCCACGCCCAGCAGCCAGCCGAGCGCTTTCCAGAGCGACGTGCGGAACTCGGCCTGGATGTCATCCATATAGAAACCGGCGATGAAGTTCCAGTCCCACGGCTTGAAGTTCAGCACATAGCTCAGTTTGGGCTGCGGCGCCTCGGCCCCTGGCTTGGGCCAGGCGTATTCAAGGAAGCCCTTGCCGGCGGTCTTGCCGATCTGCGCGATATCGCGGAACAGATAGACGCCGTTAGGGTCCTTCATCTCCGACATGTTCTTGCCATCGAGTTCGGGCTTGATCGCGTGCATCAGAACGACAGCGTCGGACCTCATCACGGTGAAGTAGCCATCGCCGCCAAAACGCATCACGCGCACGCGGTCGAGCGCCTGCTTCTGGGCTTCATCGGTGCTCAGCTTGCCTGCGCGCGCCATGGCTTCGTACTCGGCCACGACCGAGTTGGCAGTGTCCGTGACCTGCTGCAGCGTCAGTTCTCGATCCTGCTGACGCAGTTCTCGCATTTGCCATGCA
>Ga0137300_1155_pt1 | contig 12922 bp, 8 predicted proteins | sample RamsorwD2O_NANAE_FD_97190 | JGI IMG/M metagenome (GOLD analysis project Ga0137300, IMG submission 97190) | Mouse cecal microbial communities from Vienna, Austria - N-Acetylneuraminic acid amended with D2O_NANAE | ecosystem: Host-associated > Mammals > Digestive system > Large intestine > Cecum... | reverse complement strand
GGACGCACTGATCGGTATCGGTGCGCGCATCTTCATGCGGCTCATTCGTAATCTCACCGGCGGGAAATAAGCCGTGGCCGGCTGCACGCCGGCCGCTGTCAACCGCCTTGCGGACCGTTGCTCGGCCGGGCGGCGCGCACTGCCGCGAGCCCCCTGATGCCATCGCGATTACCGATGGAGGCGAGGCTTTCGAATATCTGGGCGGCTTCCCCATAACGGCGCATGGCGAGATAGGAGTAACCGCGCAGCACCATTAGATCAGCACGCTCGTCAGCCAGCCGAGCCCGCTGGTCGAGGAGCAGAAGCGTTTCGGCATAACGTTTCGACTGGAAGGCGGAAACCGCGCGATCGGCAAGGATCGAAACCTGCAGCTCCGTGGCTCGCGGACGATCCATGCGCGATTTCGTCGCCGAGACCGCAGCATGGTCCGTCAGCCCCATGCGCAGATAGGCGAGGCTCTGACCATAGGCCGCATCGCTTTTGACGCTCGACTGACCGCCGGCAATGGCGGCTTCAAAGGCTTTCAGCGCCTCGGCCGGTCTATTCGTCTCCATCAGGCACCAGCCGAGATCGAGCGCCTGCTGCGGCGGCAATCGCTGCGGATCAGGATAGGCGGCACAAGAGCGTGGACGCGAAGCCGTGTTGTTTGCTCTTTGCGCTGGCGAAGACAGTCTCGCCTGCTTGCGTGACGGTTCAGGCGCCTGGACGACGGGTTGAACATAGGTCACCGTCCCTCCCTGCGCCGTTTGAGGCACGGGCGCGGTCTGCTGCGGGGCGGTGGCGAGAGGCGGCGCGGTTACCGCCACGACCGGCTGGCCGGACTGATCCACCATGCGTGCGGTACCCACATCGGCAATACGCTGCGAGCGACCTGCCCATTGCTGCTGAATGCCCCGCAGGCCAGCGAGGTTGCGCAGGTCATGATAGCTCAGTGCCACGCCATAGGCAGACGGCTCATCATCGGCTTTCCAGCCAAGCGCAGTGCTGAACCATTGCAAGGCGAGCTGGCTCTGACGGAACGCAAGCGAATACCAGCCGAACTGTTGTGCCGTCGCCGCGTCCTTGCGCGCGACGGTTTCCGCTGCAATGCGCTGCAATACATCCGGCGGCAGCACGACGGGCGGCTCCAGCGCGAGAAGATTGGCGGTTGCGGCAAGATAGGTTGCGAGCGCATCGTCGGATGTCGCGCGCCATTTGTACATGACGTCCTCGGCTTCACGCGGCTCGTTGCGGTCGATCAGCGCCAGCGCCAGCCCTTGCGAGGCCGACGCGCTGTCCTCTTCCTCTCGCGCCTTGCGGAACCACTTTTCGGCCTCTGCCATATTTTTCTGGCGAATATTGTACCAGCCGAGCAGCAGCGCGTCGCTTGCGCGCTTTTCCGTTTCGGCAAGCCGTTCAAGCCGCATCAGATAGGCAGAAGGGACGGTGATCCCCTCTTTCTCTCCTGCCTTCGCCACGAACTGGCGCGCGAGATCGTTCTTGACCGGCTCGAATTCCAGCTGTCCATCGGCGCCGGGCTTTTCCTTGGCCAGAAGCTCACCCATCATTTCCGCCGGCAGCAGCGCGGATGCCTTTTGCACAGTGGCGAGCCTGTCACTTGCGACAGTGCAATTGTTGAGAATGTAGAGATAGGCGTCGCGCGCCCGTGCCATCCTGTCCGTATTGGCAAAGGCATCGGCAACACGCCACAGAACGTCGACCTCGCTGCAGGTCAGCAGACCGGAATTATTGGCGGCCGTATCCACCACCGTCGCATATTGCTTGAGGTCAGACGCGTTGATGAGGCGCTGACGCGCCTCGGCCAGAGACAGCATGCCGGTCAGGTTGTCCGGCGGCTGCCAGCCAGGCTCTGTCTGCTGGCGGTCGGCAATCGCCTTCCTGACCTCGGCATAACGGCCATCGGTATAAAGCTGCCACATGGCATCGAGCTTTGCATCGCCGTTTTCCGGAACAGCAAGCGGATCAGCCGGTGGCGTCCAGTTTGGATAAAGGGTGCGAAGTCGCGCGATTTCGGCCTGAAGGCGTTGCGTATCGCCTCTCGCGGCGAAATAGCGCAATGCGCTGAGATCGACTTCCGGCATATCACCCGACGCCGGCTCCGCCACGCGCGCGGCAGGCGCCTGCGCCGTCTGTGTTTGCACGGTCTGGGCGCCGGTCTGTGGCACCGGTCGCGGCTCGGTTACCGGCACCGTTACCGGCGGTGTCGAGGACTGCGCTAACTGCGCCATCTCGCGATTCTTGACAAAAGCGTTGATTTGCGCCGGATTTGCCGCAGGAGATATCCGCTGCGCGGCGCGATTGTCCCCCACCGCGGAGGTGTGGACGTCCGACACGCGACCGAGAATGCTGTCACGCCAGTGGAAGGCGGCAAGCGCGACTAGAAGCAGGATGAGGGCCGAAGTCGATAGAGGCTTGTTCATCGGCATTCCCCGTTATTCCTTGCCAGAAACGACAATGCCAGAAGGTGCAATGTGGAAGGATAATAAAGTGTTGGCTGAAAGCTCTTCAGTTCTTCCGGAACGGCGACCCCGCCTGCGACACAGGCCGCGAGCGCCGGAATGATGCGATAGCCGGGGTCCGACAGCACATCCTTGACCGCTCCGCTCTTCAGATCGAAAGTGCCAGCCGCACCGCTTTCCAGCGTCATGCCGTTCTTCAGCCGGTTGAGCAGCTCGGGCGAGCCGATATTCGCCCGCGAGAGATAAAGTGGAATGCGCACCGCATTGTAACCGAACTCCGGCGGGAAACCCGATGCCGGCTGGGCTCGCGTCCGCACCGATACCCAGTCGGCCGGTAGTTTCCTCTCGCCAAAGGCAAAGGCACCAATCTGCGTCACCCCGTCATCGGCTACCGCTTTCCAGAGCGGCGACGGCGCGACGAGATTGAGAACCGGGAAGGCCTCGAATATCAGATACGACGGATTAACCACCGGACCGTCATCCCGGTCCCCCTCGCCAAAACCGGTTGCAGCCGGCAGGAGTAACGAACGCCCTGCGCGTTGAACCACGGTTTTTTTGAGGATGGCGGATGCCATGGCTGTGGATGCCTCGGCGTAATCCTGCCGATTCCATTGCCCGGCAGCCAGCGCCAGCGCATAGGCGATCAGGATATCGCCATCCGTAGCGTTGTTGATATCGGTCACATGCGGACGTGTGCGCGGATCCCATTTCCAGGCGGACAGTCCGTCATCCCGCACCAGCAGTTCGGTGCGTGTGAAACTCCAGATCAGCTCGAAATCGGCGAGGCTGTCGGACAACACGGCAAGCCACATGCCATAACCCTGACCCTCGCTGTGGCTGATATTGCCGTTGCCAGTATCGATAATGCGGCCACCGGGATCGAGAAACGCACTCTTATAGGCCGACCATGCCTCCGGCGGGATCGACGCGGTGCGGCCCGCTGAAACGGCTGTCAGCAACGTCATGATGGAAAGGACGACAACACCGGCCAGTTTCGAAATTCCGCTCTTCATCGATGTCGCCCCATCATGCGCAGCATGGCAAACGTTGCGAGACCGAGGAGCGACACGAAACCAATGAAGGCCAATGAATAGGAGAGAACGTTAGAAGACAGCCAGTTTGCCGCAATCAGCCTGAAGTTCGAGAAGGAAAATGGCCGCGTGCTATAAAGATATGGCCGTTCCACTTCGACGGTCTCGATTTTTTCAGCACCTGCGTCGTAAGCGGCGACACGCCCCGTGACGCCACCCCACCGGTTTTCACGCGTCATCGCCGCCATGCCCTCCAAAAGCTCTCCCGAACTTGGCGCGGTTGCAAGCGTCCAAACCCCTTCACCTGAAGGGCTCAGTCCCTGGGCCAGCATGAAAGAGACATTGGCAGGCGGCGCATAGGGCTGCTCGGCTGCAGGCAGGAAGCGCAATGTATCCGAACTCAGGTCGAAGTTGCGCTTCATCCATTCCTCAAAGGACGAAACCTGTCCTTCCCAGATGCCGCCGTCGACCCGTTCACGCCAGTCATTAAAGAGGTTTTCACTGTTTTGCGCAGGCTGCTGAACACCGGCTCCCACTTTCCAGGAGATCTGGCTGGAGGGAACGAGGTTGAACTGGCTGATCAAAGCCTGCGGAAATTGTGAGATCGTACCAACGAACAACGCGTCCCGGTCGCCGATTACCAATGGCGACGCGACGGTCTCAATGTCGATCGGATGCCCCGCCACGCTCGCCAGCCGGCTGATGAGCGTGGCCGCCGCCGACATCGTGTCCGTGTCAAAACGATCAAGAGACAGGGCGACGGGAGTAGTTCCAGTGCGGTAGGGCTGCCCGGCGCCAGCCATAGCAGCGAGATCGGGTTTGCGACCAATCTGCGCATAGTCCGGAATATGAATTTCCGATGTATCGAACAATGCAAAACGGGGCGTTGCGCTCGCTGGCGCACCCGGTGCGCAGGCCTGATCCAGCGCCGTCATCAACACCGCTTCAATGGTCACCTTGTTCGGACCGGGCTTGAAGTGCCGCATTGTCACATTGATCGGCAGATGTCTGAAAATACCCCCGCCATTATTGGAGATCGGCACGGTGGAGGCGATCTGGTCATTGACATAGATGTCGACATGGCTGCCGGGCAACACCTGCGAAGAATAGGCTGCGTCCAGGAGAAGCGACGCTTCGCCATAGGCCGACGCATAAAAATCGGCGGGCATGCCGATGTAAAATTCATTGCGGAAACGCCGGCCGCTGAACTCGCTGCTTTCGATACCGAGTTCCGAAAGCGCGATCCGACGGTCCGACATGATCAGTGGCACATCGGGTGCGTGCCAGCTGCGCGTCGAAAAAGTGGCTCGCTGAGCGCCCGGTGTTCGCGAGATCGAGGAAAACAGTGTCTCTATCGCCGCTTGCACCGCCTGGGGGGTCGGACCGGTGACGAGAAGCGGCGACGCTCCGCCCGCGACGGCGCTGCCGAAGCCTGCGAAAGCGCCCGCTGATGCTTCAGGTGGCAAAGTTCCGGCCATGCCGGCGATTTCCCGAGCCGTGCCGACGAGGACCGAAAGCGTTCCCGCTTTCCTTTCGACGGGAGGGGCCGTCACAAAACGGACAGTCTGGTTCGGCATCTGGGTTCTGAGCGCCAGCGCCTGCGAAAGACGCAGGAGAGAATCCGCAAATGCCGGATTGCCGAGCGCCGGTGCCACGATTTCGATCGACGTCGTCGCCTTGCCATCAGGTCCGGTCGCCTGGATGTCGTCGATGTTGGCGAAACTGCCTGCAACATCGGCGTTAAAGCCTATGAAGGTATTTGCAGGATCGACATCGGTCCATAGATCATAAGTGGACTGGATCGTGCAATCTGTTCTGTGGCGCTGCTGCACCCCGAGCGACACGACATTCGCGCCGACCTGAAGGACACCGGGCGGAATTTTGAGGGAAATATTCCCCTGGCTGTCCGGCGCCTCGATACGCGCTGCCCCAAGCCCGACATTGTTCACGCTGACCTGAAAGTTCGAGCTTTCCGGGGCAACAACGATCGCGTTCTGATAACCGACATTCAGCGATACGGCTGCATTCACCTGCTCTGGCGTCAGATAGATACTCCATTGCCGCCGGTCCATCTCGCCCGAAAGGCTGAGCTTTTCATAGGGAAGGATATAGCGGCGGCGGCCATCGGCTGAAGAAGACGAGGCGGGCATGGAACCGGGTGAGATGCTTTCCCGGCGCGCGGGCACGGTCACTGGGGGAACCGGCGGCGGTTGGGCCGTCACGTCGGAGGAAGGCGCAGGCTTAGCCGCGAAGGGTGGCGGAACAGGTGGCTGCACCGGCGTCGGGACCTCCGGCTCACGACGCGGTTCCACCGGAGAAATGGCGGGCGGCTCCGCGGGCTTTGGCGCGGTCTGGGCCGGCCTCTCCGGCGACATGTCGAAGGGGGATGACTGCGCAATGGCGCTCGTCGCGACTGCACCCCAGATCATCACTGTCAGCGACTGCCTGATAGGTCCGCGGCCGGTCATTTTACGGCTCCAGCAGGTTTGACGGCCTTGGAACCCGGCCGCAGCGCGCGCGCCAGATAAAAGAGACCACGCTGCGTCTGGAAGAGCGATATTGCCAGGAAGGTCAACGTACCGCGAATGAGACCGGGGTTCCTGCGTCGCACACGCTGAAACTCGCTCCATTGCTCAGAATTGGCAAAAATCAGGTCGGCGATAAGGCGGTGATCGACGGCCCGCTGCGGGGAGAAGGTGCAGCCGATCGAAATGAACCCCTCGCCTCGCACCGTCCGCACAATATTGAGAGGCATCGTTTCCGGCACGCCCTCGCTGTGGGGTTTGACCCTGACGATCGCAGTCTCGCCTTTTTGGACCGTGGTTGCGTTATCGAATAGATTGATGAGCAGACCGTGGACGGAAACATTGTCGATGGAGGCCGGCACCCAGGTGTCGCTGCCCTCAAGCTTGACCTCGCAGCGCCGCTTCACGGTGATGCGCCGCGAGGCGGACTTGTCGCCGCGTTCAGAAACCACCCCCAGCGCGCAACCGGCGAAGATGAGGTTCAGCAGGTTCCAGCCGCCGACCACGAGCGTGACATCCGCCTTGTAGGGCTCGCTGTAGATACGCCAGACGGCAAAGATCATCGCCACCACCAGCAATCCGAAAATCACGAAGAACGGCCGGCTGATTTCCGAGAGTCGCGCCTCAGCGATGGATTCATCCTTCGCCGTGACCTTGAAGGTTGGCTTGCCCGGATTGAAGATCACCGAAACGACGGCGGGCAGGAGGTGAACCGTCTGCACATATTCGTAGAGTTCCGATATCCACGGCCAGCGGAAACTGCCGTAGAGATAGTTCTGCATCATGAGGTTCACGAGCATGTAGGCCGCCGTATAGGCTAGAAACTCGCCGCCCGAGGCCACAAATATCTGCAGGTCGAAGAAAAGATAGAACAGCGGCGCAAATAGGAAGATCGTGCGCGGAAACGGAAATAGCCAGAACAGCGTCGAGGACATGTAGCAGAGGCGCTGTGTGAATGTGAGGCCACGCTTGAACAGGGGCTGGCGGAAAATCAGGATCTGCATCATGCCCTGTGCCCAGCGGCTGCGCTGACCGATGAAGCTTGCGAAAGTGGCCGGCTGCAACCCGGCAATCAGGGGCTTGTCCACATAGATGCTGTTCCAGCCGCGGGAATGCAGTGCGAGGGCCGTTTCACAATCTTCCGTGATGCTGACACCGCTGAAACCTTCGGTATCCTGCAGGGCCTCGCGCCGCAGTACGGCGGCGGAACCGCAGAAGAAGGCGCCGTTCCACTTGTCGAGACCGCGCTGGATGATGCCGTAAAACATCTCATTTTCGCTCGGCATCGTCTCGAAGGTTCGCAGATTGCGCTCGATCGGATCGGGATTGACGAAGAAATGCGGCGTCTGCACCAGGAACAGCCGCGGGTCTTCTTCGAAATAACCAACGGTTTCCAGCAGGAAGTCGCGCGCGGGCGCGTGGTCGGCGTCGAAGACCGTGACGAGTTCGCCGGTCGAATGGGCAAGGCCGTTATTGAGATTTCCGGCCTTGGCGTGGACATTGCGCTCGCGCGTCAGATAACGCACGTCGAGGTCTTCGCAGAGCTTCTTGAGCTCTTCATGGCGGCGCTGCGCGGCCTGCGCTTCGACAATATTGGCGGCATTGCGCTTCTGAACCGAGCCGCCATCGTCCAGCAGCCAGACCGTGAAGCGGTCCGCCGGATAATCCATGTTTTTGGCCGCCGCCAGCGTATTGGCCAGAAGCTCCGCATCCTCGTTGTAACTGGGCACGAAGACATCCACTGTCGGACGGTATGTGGGCGAGCCGGGCCTGGTCTTGCGCGACGGCAGCGGCATGGACACGATGACAAGGCTGAGCGCCAGCATCACCACGCTATACATTTCCGCCAGATAGAGCAGAAAACCGGGAATGAAGTTCTCAAGCTGATTGACCGGCGGCAACGTGCTTGTCGTGCGCCAGTAGACGTAACGAAGCACGATGGCCGTACCGAAACCGAGGGCCACCAGCCGCCAGACCCCCTGCCCGTTGAAGCCCTTGATCGTTGCGAGGAGAATAAGCGAGATTGCTGTTGCGACCAGGTGGGTCTGCAAGCTGACCGGCATCGTGATGATGGCCAGAACGCAAAGCGACACAAGCAACCAGACAATGATTGTGATGGCCTTGTTCATCCAGAAACTTTCCGTTCTTGTCCCCATCCGGAATTTCGGCCCGGCATCTCCGCTCTCGTCCCCGCCATCATCTGCATCCCTGGCCCGCCCCCGAACCGGAAAGGCACGATGGCGAGGGAATGGACACCTGCGGTACGCCCGATGATTGCTGTTGGCCTGTGACTGCCCCACCGCCGGCGGCGCGCGGGGCCGTCACCGCAGGCTGACCCGACGCACCCGCTGATACCGGCGAAGGAATGTTAACTGCTGCAACGGGCGGCAGCGGCTGTTGTTCCGGCTGAACCGGGGCAGTGGCCGCCGCACGACGAACCGGCCGGACCGGCACGCTGGCGGTCACCTCGCCGCCGGGGCGCATCGGCACCTCTTCCGACTTTATCGGATAGACCGGATTGCCGGGACGGCCGAGATTTTTGTCCACCGCCTGCGGCGTGCCGTAGGGGTTCCAGCTTGGCGAGGCATAAGTCCCGGTGATGGTATAATTATACATCACCGCCAGAAGCCGCTCGACGCTTGCGCCGGACTGACAGAGGCGTAGCCGCACCTTGATGCGCCCCAGATTGCGGAAATCCTGCCGCATGCTTTCGGGGGAACGTATATCCTGCCAACCATAAAGGCAGGTATCCTCACCACGTCCCTTGCCAGCGGCATAGGAAAACGCGCCGTAACTGTTCTGCAGGTAATTTGCCGACATGGCGATAGTTTCACCGGGAAATTCCGCACGGATTTCCCGTGCGAGGGAGGAAGCCCTGAAACCGGTGAACGCCAGGGAATCGAAATCTGTATCGCCCGCCTGCTGCGGACCGAAGAACTCCGCCTTGAGATAATTCTGTCCCGGCGTAGCAGCCTCGGAACGCAATATGACCTGCTGCGCCACGGCGTTGGAATAAGTACGGCTGACGACGGTAACGATTTCGGGACCGCCAGGCGGCGGAAAAATCAGCGCTTCGGAGGGTGACAGAAGCTGCGTCCCGCCGAACGACCGAACGCCCGCGGGAGTATTGCAGCCAGAAAGAACCGCAATGGAAAACAGCAATGAAGTATAGGCAGAAAATTTCACTGCCCTTCGCCCCTTTTTTTCCCCGACGCCGCCCAGATTAAAAGGAAACCGAATCACCAATGACCAGACCATTGTTACGAAATACGTGAGGACTGCGAATAAGCAATCGCAAATTTCCGTTGTAATTTCTGATAGTTTATGGCGTGCGAATCGCTTTTTCGCTGCCATTGGCGAAGGGCAAAAAGGTGGAACCAATCACGCCGCTGCGGGTTGGCTTTGCGTCAGATCGATAATTTTTGCGGTTGCAGCGCAATATGCCACATGGTCTATTTGCCTCCATAGTTACGTATTTTTATTGATCTCAATTTATTCAACTGTAAAAACAGAGAGTTACCGCATGACCATGCAATTTCCGAGTATCGCGCAGACACTTGCCGAGGAGATCGGAACATTACGCAAATGGCTTGACGAGGATGCCCTTCCATTGTGGTGGGAGGCGGGGTCAGCCCGGCCGGATGGCGGCTTTTACGAGCGGCTCGGTCAGGATGCGAAACCGGTTTTTTCCGATGACCGCCGCGCCCGCGTCCAGCCGCGCCAGGCTTATTGTTATGCCGCCGCCGGCCAGCATGGCTGGCATGGACCCTGGAAAGACGCCGTGTTGCACGGGCTTTCCTGGTTCGAGAAGGTCTATCGCCTTGAAAACGGTCTTTACGGCAATCTGGCCGACCAGACCGGAAAACTGATCGACCCCTCCTTCGATCTCTACAACCAGGCTTTTGCGCTTTTCGCCGCAGCGCAGACAGCTGCGATCCTTCCCGAGCGGAGGAATGAGATGCGCAGCCGCGCGCTCGAAATCCTTGCCATTCTCGAGCGCGACTACAGACACCCCATCGCTGGCTTCGAGGAGGCGAACCCGCCGCGCACACCGCTTTGCTCCAATCCGCATATGCATCTTTTCGAAGCGATGCTGGCCTGGGAAGAACAGGATCGTGACGGCCCGTGGTCGGCGCTGGCGGACGAGATTGCCGGCCTAGCACTTTCTCGCTTCATCGATGGCGGCAATGGCGGCCTGCGCGAATTCTTCGCCTATGACTGGACGCCCTACGAAGGGGAGAAGGGCCGGATCATGGAGCCGGGCCACCAGTTCGAATGGGCCTGGCTTCTGGTGCGCTGGGGCAGCCTACGTGGAGACGAAGAAGCGATCAGCAAGGCAAAACGCCTGTTCGAGATCGGCGAAGAGCACGGCATCTGCCCGCGCCGCAAGGTGGCGGTGATGAGCCTTTACGACGATTTTTCGATGCGTGACGGGCTTGCGCGACTATGGCCGCAGACGGAATGGCTGAAGGCGGCGGTGCGGCTTGCCAGTGTGACTGATGGTGAGGAGCGGCAGCGTTACCTTGCCTGTGGTCTGAGCGCCATCGGCGCGCTGCAGCCTTTCCTCGACACGCCGGTCAAGGGCCTGTGGTTCGACAAATGGCCGGCGGACCGGCCGATGCTCGACGAACCAGCGCCGGCAAGCACGTTTTATCACATCGTCTGCGCCATCTATGAGGCGGAGGCCGTGCTGGCAGCTGGGTAAGGTACGTCGCGTAACGGGCGAGCGGCATCGCCGCTCGCCCGTTTTGATTCCGGTCAAACCTTGGCCGGGCGCACGACGCGCCAGTCAGGTCTGCCGAGATTGTGCGGCCAGGGATGAACATCCTTGTCATTGAAGTAGACGACTTCTTCCAGCTTTGGAAAATCCGCCTGTTTCAGCGTCACGTCGTTCATCCACGGACGAACGTAGGAATCGCTGCCTTCATAACCCAGTTCGGCGACCCAGACCGGCTTGTCGAAGGTCTCGACGAGTCCGTAGCCCTTGCGCAGCAGATCCGTGAAGGTCTTCGGCGCGCCATATTCGATCTTGTCGTAATCTTCGAGACCGAACACCGACAGACCGACCAGATCGGCGTAATTGTCACCGGGATAATAGGCCCGCAAACCATCCAGACCTTTCGGTGACCACATCACTTTCACACCGGGAACAGCCTTGCGCGTCATATCCACTACGCGCTTGTAGGCGGTGATGTAATCACGCGGGTTCCAGCCCGACCACGAGAAGCGGCCGGTCGTGTCTTCCATTTCCTGTCCCCAGCGCAGGATCAGCGGGCTCTTCATCGCCGACATGCGTGCAGCGATCGCCTGCATGTTCTTATCGTAATCGCCAGTCAGAACCTTGCGGCGCAACTCGTCTGAAGAGAGGCGCCAGTTGACGTCCCACGACCAGGGTTCGACCGTGATCATCACATTGCGCTTGCGCTCCAGGGCATAGGCATCCGCAAGTGCGAGACTATCGAGATCCACGTCTTCCCAGGGCAAGAACAGGTGTTCCGTCGCCACCCCGGACTGGCCGGTGAAGTCGCCGTGCGGGTCATATGCGCCGAAACGTATTCCGTCCGCATGCAATGTCGGTCTTTTGTCGGCAAGCGTCTTCATGCCCGTCGAGGTCATGGGGGCGACCCCTTGCGCGTCGAGCTTAAGCACCGGATACATTCCGGCGGTAAAGGCTGCGGCGGCACCACTCGCGAACAGAAGTGTTCGTCTTGTTATCTGCATGACACCTTACTCCTTACCTTGTTGCCGTCATCGCCTTGTCGTAGGCGGCGATCTGCGGCGTGACATCGTCCTTGCGGACGAGCTTGAGGAATTCATCGCCAGGGCGCGGCGGGTTGTGCCGGAACACGTACCATTGCCCGCCCTGTTTGCGCTGGTAGAGCACATTGCCGATTCGACCATGGTCGAAGCAGGTATCGGCCTTGCCGCTTCCCGCCTCGGCTTTCCAGGTGGCGCGCATGCACAATGTGCCATTGGCATCGACGGTCCAGCGGCCTTCACCGATGGACTTCTTGCCCTTTTCTTCCGTTGCAGCGATGAATTTACGGCCGTCGGCGATGAAGCGCCCGCCGCCCGTATCCCATTTCCAGGTCTTGTCGAAATACATCTCCACGACCTCGCTGGTTCTGAGCGGCTTCGGCGTCTTCGTGCCGCCTGCAGCATGGACGACGCTTGGCGCGACCACCGCAAGACAGAGTACGAAAGCGGAGAATCCGCATGTGCTTATTGTTGTTTTCATCACAGCCTCCTCCTTCATTGTCCGACCCTATTGTCGGCCAGCATGATCTCTCCGGTTGCCACCGCCGGAGGCGGCGCAACGATTGGTTCTGCCTGCATTTCCTCCGGCCCGCGCAGTCCAGGCAGTGCAATGCGCAGTTTCAGACGCACCGACCTCGCACCTTCCGCGCCCGCACCTGCGACCGTGAACCGTGTTTCGGTAAAACTGACATAGGGTTGTCCATGCGAGAGAGCTTCCAGCCCACCAATCGCATGGGAGCTGAGCTCCGCAGCACTTCCGGCCACCAGCAGCAAGGAACAGGCGGCAGCACTTGCGCCGCCGCGCAGGGCCGGCAGCTTCGGCAAACCGTTTTCCACTGCATGGCGGATGAGCAGGAACACCGACAGGCCCGCATAGATCGCCACATTGATGGCAGCGAAGATAAAGAACCCCTCCGCGCCGTTTTGGCGCGGCGCCAGAACCATGGCAAGAAGGCTGAGTGCCGCGAGGACCGTGTATGGTGCGACTACCCGCAGCGGCAGCGGCGGTTTTGCCTGCGTGCCCTTGGGTGTGATGCGGAAATCGACGAAATCGCCACGGATCGTGTCACGTATGGCCGCCAGCACACCCATAAGCGACCATGGCCAGCGCAGGAACAGGAACACCATGGCCTCCCAGCTGAAGAGCTTC
>Ga0137300_1150_pt1 | contig 13646 bp, 8 predicted proteins | sample RamsorwD2O_NANAE_FD_97190 | JGI IMG/M metagenome (GOLD analysis project Ga0137300, IMG submission 97190) | Mouse cecal microbial communities from Vienna, Austria - N-Acetylneuraminic acid amended with D2O_NANAE | ecosystem: Host-associated > Mammals > Digestive system > Large intestine > Cecum... | reverse complement strand
TCCAGCGCGTGCGAAAACTCGCCGTAGTTCAGCGCTTCACCGGTCTTGGGATTGTGGTCGAGCAAGGGCGTAACGATCATGCTTGACTTCAAGTCGTTCGCCACTAGGCTGCCGACGACGCCGGCGCGGCCGATGTTTGCCCTGAGCTGCTCGACCGCACGGGCCGAGCCGTCATAGTCGGAGGGCATCACTGCACCTCCGGTGATGCCATCTTCAGTCACTTGCCGCCAGCGCACGATCGGCATCCACAACGACTTCATCCACGAGCGGTCCACACCAGGGATCAGGTAGAGCGTGTCGTTGATCTTGCGCAGCGTGTCGAGATAGGCGGGATCGTAGATATCGCCGCGCTTGTTCTCCACTACGATGCGGATGCTGTTGCCCAGGCCAGGCAGTTCCGCCTTGTGGTCGAGGTAGTTGCGGATATACGGGCTGGAGGATGGGATCATCCGCTCGAAGCTGGCATTGACATGGATCCTCAGTGCGAAGTACCCGAGAACCAGCGTTGCCAGCAGGCAAAGCACCAGGGCCACGCCACGGTTGTTGAAGATAAAGCGTTCTGCCACATTGCCGGATTGCCGGTCAAAATCGCGCAAATCACGAACGACCGGCATGGCTGGGTTACCGATGGGGGCACTCATTTCTCATCCTTGTTGCTTATGGGTACCGGGCTCAGCGAACCGGCATGATATCCAGCACGCGCAGACCGTTGACCAGCGCGAGCACCAACTGGCCCGAGATGGTCGTCGCGGCACCCAGCACTTCGCTGGTATACGGAATCTGCAGCGGAACGGCGCGGCTGCCATCCGGTGAAACCGAGAGGACCTGCCCGGCATCGGATACCAGCAACAGGCCTTCGCCGCCGGCGGGCACGGCGGCGACGAGGCTCGCCTCCGTGCCGGTGGCGAGCTTGCGCCACTGGGTGCCTTCATCCTTGCTGACGTAGGCATTGCCTGACAGGCCATAGGCCAGCACGCGGCCCGGCCGCACATCGACGCCGAAGAAGGTGCCCTCGTAGGGTGTCTTCACCTGCGCAAAGTGATTGCCTGCTGGGTCCAGCCTGAGCAGCAGGCCCTGCTCGCCCGCGATATAGCGCTGTGTGCCATGCCCGGCCACGGCATAGAGGTGCAGACGGCGCGGGTTGTCCGTATGCTCGATCCACGGCGTCCAAGTCTTGCCGCCGTCGACGGTATGCAAAACCAGACCGAACGCGCCCACCAGGAAACCGTCGTTCGCGTCCGCAAACGAGACATCGAGAAAAGGCGTCGGCAGGACGTCCAGAGTGGCGGATTGCGATGCCCACCGCTCAACCTCTTCGCGGGTCTTGTCGGCACCCTCGGGCCCGCCTTGGGCAGGATAGTGGCCGCGCAGCAGCTTGAGCAGGCTACGACCATCGAGCGCGCGCTGCCAGCTGGCCCCGCCATCGGCGCTGCGCAGCGCGACTGCGTCGTGCCCTACCGCCCAGACCGTGTTGGCGTCGCTGAACCTGACAGATACTAGGTCGGACTGCACCGGGCTGGGCATCTGCGCCCAGTGTGAGCCGCCGTCCGAAGACATCACAATCAAGCCGCGCGGGCCGACCGCGACCAGCCGGTCGCCCTGCCGGGCAACGCTGCTGGCCGGGCTGTGCTTGTTGAACTCGCCCGCTGGGACCGGCATGTCGAGAACGTCGCGCATCGGCCGGTTGGCGTTGCCTTGCTGCATTGCGAACGCCGCTGCTGCGAGGCCCATGGCAAGCGCTACGGCCGCCATGAACGGCCTGTGCAGTCGCCGTCCATTTCCGGAAAAAGCGCCCGGCGATGCCGGGCGGGATTGAGGATGAGCCACGGCACCACTCCTTATCTGCTGACCGGCATCAGCGTGCTGTCTCGCGCGCCACCACCGCCTCAGGATTCAACTCACGCTCGCTACGCCGCGCGGCCTGGACGAAGTAGCCCGACTTCGAGGCATCGTTAATGTACGCGTACACGCCCTTGTTGAAGTCGTAGATGGTGTTCTTCACGCCATAGGGCTGAACGGACTTGCCATAGAGTTGGATGGTTCCCTGGAACAGGGCGCGGTACAGCTCGCCAGACTGGTCGTAGGCGTCGTACAGCGAAGCCCCAGACCAGTCTTCATCGAAGTAGTAGATCCGCTTCGAATACACGTGGCGCTGGCCCGGCTTAAGGGTTGCCTCCACCACCCAGACGCGATGCAGCTCCCAGCGCTCGCAGGCAGGATTCACATGCTTGGGTTGTAACGCGTCGACTGTCGGGCAATCGTTGTACATCCGGTAGCTGTTGTAGGGGATATACATCTCCTTCTTGCCGATCAGCTTGAAGTCGAAGCGGTCCTGCTTACCGGTGAAGACAAACAACTCGTCGAACAGCGTCACACCGCCCATGCTGCCGACCGGCGTGTCATAGGCGAACTCGGGCGAAAGCTTGACGCGGCGCTGGCCCGGCATGTAGTTCCAGGCCTTGCGCGCCTTGTCCACAGGATCAAGGAAATCGATTAAGCCGGTCATCTCACCGGCACGGCGGGCGGGCACCTTGTTATTGGAGTAGGTGCGCCAGATCATGTCCGGATCGCGATCGGCCTGGTCCACCTGATAGTACACGTAGTCCTGGTAGGTGTATTGCTCAGAGGTCTGCGTAGCCTTGCCTGATGCATCTACGACCCAAGTAGAGGCATCGGGAGAAACCATCGCGGTGTCACCCATGTAGCGCAGAATATGGCCCCACATCACTTCGTTGCCAGTCTTGGGGATCGGAAATGGCATGCCACCACGGCAGGCGCGATCTATGGCCAGGCCATCCTTGGTCGCGCTGCAGGTGGTGGCGTTGCGCACCGTTGCCTTCAGGATCTTCTCGGGGAAGGCCGCCGTGCGATGCGACGGGTAGACATCGATGTAGTACGTATCCGGATTCTTCTTGATCAGCGCCTTCTGGCCGTCGCTCAGTTTCGCGGCGTACTTGTCTACATTCTTCGCATCGATGCGAAACAGCGGCTTCTCATCCTTGAACGGGTCAGGCCAGAAACCGCTGTCCGGCTTATAGCCGGCGGGCGCCTTGGTCAGGCCGCCGGTGTAGGCCGGGATCGTGCCGTCGGCATTGCCCGCCTTGATGGCACCGAACTCGGTAAGTGTGGTGCCAAGCTGCTTGGCTTCCTCGGCCGAGACGGCGGCCATAGCGGCGCCACTGGCGCCGATCAGGGCTGCGCAGAGTGCATAGTGAAGCTTCATCGTTGTCTCCTGTCTGTTGTTACGTCTTCGACCCCGGGAACGGTCTTAGAAGGATGTCTTGAAGGTAAAGACAAGCCAGCCGCGATCTGTGGCGCCCACTGCGGAATTGAGCGCGCCGCCGCCGACCACCATCGTGCCCGTCGAGTTGTAGCGGGTTGGCACAATCAGGTCGGAATAGCGCAGGCTGAAGTCATACTTAGTGAGATAGGTTGCGGTGACGCCGACCGACCACGCGGCAACGCCCTCAAACCCGCCGGCAGTTGCCGACTTTCCCTTGATGCCGTAGTTCAGCGTCATCGGCACGCTGAGGTCCCAGCCCGGGAATACGCCGAAGTACTGCGGCGTGAAGTTCATTGCGATCTGGTAGAAATTGCGCGTCGAGCAAGCGTTCGGGGTTGCCGTGGTTTCGCAACCGGCATAGCCTTCGCCGCGATAGAGATTCTCGTTCTGCGTGATGCTGAGCAGCCGGTTATACGCAAACTCGACCATGAGCACGCCGGTGTCCCAGACCGGCGTCTTGGGCAACCCGTACATGCCGTTGACCACCCAGTGCAGCGTGTCGCCGCGCGCGCCGGTATCGGTGGTCATACTGGAAGCGGAATTTAGCGCCGTGTTCTTACGCAGCGACAGATCCGAACCGATGCTGATCGGGCCGATCTGCGTGCCAAGGCTCACGCCATACAGTTCGACGCCTTTCGCATAGTCAAAGCGGAACTTGCCACCCGGCAGGAGCTGGATGCCGGTCTCCGGGTTGTAGTCATCGAACTTGCGGTAGTAGATGCCGATCTTCGAGTTGATTGCATCCACATCGAACTTGGTTCCGATACCCCAGTTGCCGGCGTTGCGAGTGGTCTGCTCCATCGTGTTAGTGAAGCTGGTTGTCGGGCCGACCCCAACCCGGTCAACTGTAGGTGCCGTGTCCGCCCCCATCAGGTAGGTGCCGCCCATCGGCACGCGGGTGGGCTTCCACTCGTAAAAATACTGGCCGAATATCGATGCCCAGTCGGTGACTTGGGCCTTGAACGAAACCTGCCCCAGCGGCAAGAAGACTTCTTTGGTTTCGATACCCGGGCTGTTGACGGCCTTGACGCCGTCAGTAGGTGCCTGCGAGTAGGAGATGGCATGAGCGCCGATCAGAAGACCTTCGCCCCAGGACAACGCGTGGCGACCCACCTTCACGTTGACAGGCACCTCGCCAAGGTCAAAGTTGGTCCAGCCGAATACGTCCATAAACTCGGCAGAAGGCCCGTTCATGTAACGCGAAACCGTAGAGTTGTAGCTATCGTTGAAATAGCTAGTAGGAAATCCGGCTGGCGAGCTCACACCATGGCTGCTGTACGCGTTGTCGTACCAAGCGGTGGCGCCAAGGCGGAAGCCGACCTGGTTCTTGTAATTCACGTCGAGTTCGCTCAGTACATCGACACGGTTCGTAACGATATTGTTCTTCTTGAACTTGGAGTCCGATTCGTCGTACGTTGGGTTGGCCAACAAGCGCGAATCCTGCCCTTCCATGCGCATGCCCAGGTTATAGCGCACGGTATTGTCCCAGCGCAGCTTGATATCGGGATTCCCGACGTCGATCTCAACCGCCTGTGCGGCGCCCGCGCATCCCAGTACCAGCGTCGTTGCAATGGCACGGCGTCTCAATCCCGCCGAGCGATTTTTCTCGAACCGCTTCATTGTCTGTCTCCATCCCAGTTTTTTTGTGAGATGCCCGGTCGCGCTTCTGGTCGAAGCATTCGCCGGGCTTTTTTATCCCTGCCAGGCACTGCCACTCGTTTCGAATCTCCATGCCGGCAACCTCGCCTGCTGGAGCCTCGGGAGGGCTCACCGATTCCACCACCGAATGTGAACAGACACAACTTATCTGTCTACATTTAGCGCATTCTATATTCCGACGACAGTTTTGTGTTCAGAATCATCAAACGCGCCCCCCCGAGTTTCTACCTAGTGCCGTACTTGGCTCTCTTAGACATCAGTGAGCAGCATTGCTGCAAGTGCAGAGCCTGGCATCCCCGGCGCGAAATAGTAGGAGACGAGCTATCTTTGAAACAAAAGTCGTCAATTTTTGATACAAAGACTTCATTTGTGTTCACAAATCAATCTTGACGCCATGGGCCCGCAGGCAGGCGTGCGGATTCCGGCCAGCAATCGCCGGCCGCCTGTTACTTACAGTGGGGCTTAGAGAGGGTGCGCGACAGTCTCTGGCTACAACGCAAGCGGGGCCTAGATGGCAGGCGCCCGGGCCGGCGAACTCTGGGGGGACAACTGCAGCAGAGAGCAAGCCAGCGCAGTACGGTGCCGGGAGATGGCTTTGCGACTGATGTGGGAATAGGACGACGACATCACAGCTCCTCCTCGGATGGCACCAGCACGGGGGGATTGGAGGCAGCCATCCTTATTTGGTTATATGACCAAATACTATAGGTTTCGTGACCCATATCAAGCCCGTTTTCATACGGGATATCCCTCAAATTCCCTAGGAAATTTCGATGATATGTTGCATACATCGACAAGAGTACGTGACGAAGTACTGTCAGGTGACCTAATATTCGCCTTATTGTGACCCATAATTCGCGTCAGAAGATTGTGGGGCACGAGGGGACCAGAAAGCTGTGGGACGGCAAAGTTCCGCCGACCGGTACGCCGGTCGAAAACAAGACAAAGGGAGCCGCGAGAAATGAAGGAGATCAGCATCACGTCGACAGATCTGAACGGCGAAGCCGACGAACCGGAGATCCGCCGGCGCGGCAACCGCGCGACCCGTACCCCGGAAATTCTGGAGTGTGCGATGCGGGTATTCAGCAGTGAAGGTGCTGCAGGCTTTACGCAGAGACGCGTGGCTGCCGAGGCAGGCATCCGGCTGAGCACGCTGCAGCACTACTTCGGCACACGCGAAGAGTTGTTACGCAGCACGATCGAAACCATGGGCAGACGCTCATTCGGCCTCTACCGTGAGCTGATGAAGGACAAGACCCGCGCACCAGAGGCCATCTTGGATGTGATCGTCGACAACATGTTCACCTCACTGAGTGAGCCCGACGTCAGCGTGGGCGCATTCGCCGTTCAATGCTGGAGCCTTGCAGAGCAAGAGGACTTCGCGAGGGAGCTGGTATCAGGGATCAACGGCGAATTGCAGGACATCTTCGCGTACATTGTGGGCAGGATCAGTCCGTCGCTGACCGCCTCGGAATGCACGCTACGCGGCGCACTGATCCTGTCCAGCATGTTCGGGCTAGTGGTCTACCGTCGGCATGGCGGCTACAACATGCCGGATCTGGACGCATTGCGCGCAGGCACCAAGGCGATCTGGCGGGCGCTCAGCAAGTCGACGCCGTAGCGCACTGGTCGAGCGTCTACGAGCCGCACGCATGGATCAGGAAGTCCCTCAACGCATCGGCGGGTGGCGCATGTACGTGTCCGCGCTGCCAGATCATTCCTACCTCCATGTCCGGCACATTGTCGGCAATGGGACGCGCCTCGATCTGCTTGCCCTCCAGGGACCACGGACGGTAAACCATGTCCGACAGCACGGCAACGCCAAACCCATGCGCCACCAGGCCGCGCAACGCCTCCATTGAACTGGTGCGGAACGCCACTGATGGCGCCAGGCGCCTGCTTCGCCAATAGCGCATGGTCGATTGCTCGCCTTCGTCAACCGTCAGCAGGATGTAGGGATACGGCGCAATCTCCCGCAGCGATGGCTTCGGCGTGGCCAGCAGCGGGTGCGACGGCGAAGCCCACAGCTGCCTGCGCGAGCGCATCAACGTGTGGTGGGCAAAGCGGCCCGGCTTGCCGACATTGGAAAGAAGGCAAATGCCCAGTTCGATCTCGCTAGCCAGCACCGCGCGCTCTATGTCTGGGCGATCCATATCATGCAGGTCGAGTTGGATGTCGGGATAGTTGGTGCGAAAGCGCGCCAGCAGGCCGGGCAGGAAGTAGCCCAGCACTGTGTATGACGCGGCCACGCGAACGGTACCGGTGAGCGCGTGGACTTGGTAGCGCGGCTCGCGAAGCGCATCTTCGACAGACTCCAGTATCTGCCGGGCATGCTGGTAGAAGTGATGGCCCTCGGCCGTCAGCGCCACGCCATGCGGCAAGCGTTCGAAGAGCCGCACACCCAGTTGCTGCTCGAGCATCAGCACTGCGTTGGTAATGGCGGACTGCGACACATGCTCGGCCGTGGCGGCCATCGAGAATTGTCCGGTCTCAGCCGCTGCGCGGAAATAGCGGAACTGACGCAATGTCACTTCTCTGGCCAGGCGCCCCTGGGCCGGTCTCACGGTTGCCATGCGTTTTTCCAATATCAGGTGTCTGAATTGATGATTTTACGATATCGGATCGGCTTTCTACACTCGCTTCGGAACAAAGAGAGCATCCGGAGACAAGCCCCATGAATGCCCCGCTATCCCCCGCACAGGCCGACGCGCTGCGCGCCTCGCCGCAAACCACCACCCTTGACGACAAGTACACCCTTGAAAAGGGCCGCGTCTACCTGAGCGGCACTCAGGCGCTGGTACGACTGCCAATGCTGCAGAAGGCGCGCGATCTGGCCGCGGGCCTCAACACTGCTGGCTATATCTCCGGGTATCGTGGCTCGCCGCTTGGCGGCGTCGACCAAGCGCTATGGAAGGCGAAGGAGCATCTGATTGCAAGCGACGTGGTGTTCCAGCCCGGCGTGAATGAAGACCTGGCAGCCACCGCGGTGTGGGGGACGCAGCAGATCAACCTGTTCCCCGGCGCGACGCGCGACGGCGTGTTTTCGATGTGGTACGGCAAGGGCCCCGGCGTGGATCGCTCTATCGACGTCCTCAAGCATGCCAACTCCGCTGGCTCCGCCAAGCACGGCGGCGTGCTAGTGCTGGCGGGGGATGACCATGCCTGCAAGTCTTCGTCGGTTGCCCACCAGTCCGAACACGTGCTGCTCGCCTCCGGAATCCCGGTGCTGTATCCCGCCAATGTGCAGGAATATCTGGACTACGGGCTGCATGGATGGGCCATGAGCCGCTATTCCGGACTGTGGGTAGCCATGAAATGCGTGACCGATGTGGTGGAGTCCACCGCCTCTGTGGAGATCGATCCGGATCGAGTGCAGGTGGTGATTCCGCAGGATTTCGCCATGCCCGCAGAAGGGCTCAATATTCGCTGGCCGGATCCCCCGCTAGCCCAGGAGAGCCGGCTGCTCGACCATAAGTGGTACGCCGCGCTCGCCTACATCCGCGCTAACAAGCTCAATCGCGTGGTGCTCGATGCGCCTGATGCTCGCTTTGGCATCATGAGCGCAGGCAAGGCATATCTCGACACACGCCAGGCACTCGCCGACCTGGGCCTGGACGACGACACCTGCCGCCGCATCGGGATCCGTGTCTTCAAGGTCGGATGCGTTTGGCCGCTAGACGCACATGACGCACGCGAGTTCGCCACCGGATTGGAAGAAATCCTGGTGGTCGAGGAAAAGCGCCAGATCCTAGAGTACGCACTAAAGGAAGAGTTGTACAACTGGCGTGAGGATGTCCGACCAAAGGTCTACGGCAAGTTCGACGAGCGCGGCAATGACGGCGGCGAATGGTCAGTTCCGCGCGGCAACTGGCTGCTACCAGCGCACTATGAGCTATCCCCGGCACTGATTGCCAAGGCCATAGCGCGCCGGCTCGACAAAGCCGATCTGCCGTCCGACGTGCGAGAGCGGATCGCTGCCCGCGTGGCGCTAATCGAGGCCAAGGAACGCGAGGTCGCTCGACCTCGCGTGACGGCCGAGCGCAAGCCATGGTTCTGTTCGGGATGTCCGCACAATACCTCCACGCGCGTGCCCGTAGGCTCGCGCGCGCTAGCCGGTATTGGCTGCCACTACATGGCGATGTGGATGGATCGCAGCACCGACACTTTCAGCCAGATGGGCGGAGAAGGCGTCGCGTGGACAGGGCAGATGCACTTCACCAGCGAGAAGCATGTCTTCGTCAACCTCGGCGACGGCACCTACTTCCACTCAGGGCTGCTAGCGATCCGCGCGGCCATCGCGGCGCGCGCCAGTATCACTTACAAGGTTCTCTTCAACGACGCTGTAGCGATGACCGGCGGCCAGCCCGTGGACGGTGTGCTGACTGTGCCGCAAGTAGTGCACCAGGTACTGGCAGAAGGGGCACAGCGCGTCGTGGTGGTCACCGACGAGCCCGAGAAGTACGGCAACAGGGAGATGCTGCCGGCGGGCGTCGGCGTGCACCACCGCGACGCGCTTGATGCGATCCAGCTTGAGCTGCGCGACACCGCCGGCGTCACGGTGCTGATCTACGATCAGACCTGCGCCACTGAAAAGCGGCGGCGCCGCAAGCGGGGAATCTATCCCGATCCGGCGCGGCGCGCATTCATCAACGACGCCGTTTGCGAAGGCTGCGGCGATTGCTCGGGAAAGTCGAACTGCCTGTCGGTAGAGCCGCTGGAAACGCCGCTGGGCACCAAGCGCCAGATCAACCAGTCGTCGTGCAACAAGGACTTCAGCTGCGTGAGCGGCTTCTGCCCGAGCTTCGTCACTGCGGAAGGGGCACAGGTGCGCAAGCCGAAGGCCGTTGGCGGCAACGATCACGGCGTGGACTTCGAAGCCCTGCCGGTGCCTTCGCTGCCGGCACTGCAACGTCCCTACGGCATGCTGGTGACTGGGGTTGGCGGCACCGGCGTCGTTACCATCGGCGGCCTGCTTGGCATGGCCGCTCATCTGGAAAACAAGGGAGTCACTGTGCTCGACATGGCGGGGCTTGCGCAGAAAGGCGGCGCGGTCCTCAGCCATGTACAAATCGCGTCCACGCCCGCGCATTTACATGCCACACGCATTGCCACCGGCGAGGCGCAACTGGTCATCGGGTGCGATGCGATCGTTTCCGCTTCGCCGGAAGTGCTGTCGAAGACCCGGCACAATGTCACGGCGGCGGCCATCAACAGCGCAAACACCCCTACTGCGGAATTCATCACCAACCGCAACTGGAAGTTCCCGGGCGCCAGCGCCGAACAGGATGTGCGTGACAACGTGGGAGACGCGTGCGCCTTCATCGATGCCAGCGCCTGGGCTGTCACGCTTCTGGCAGATGCTATCTACGCCAACCCGCTGTTGCTAGGATTTGCCTGGCAAAAGGGCTGGATCCCGCTTCGGCATGAAAGCTTGATGCGGGCCATCGAGCTCAACGGGGTCTCTGTACAGAAGAATCAGCAGGCATTCGAGTGGGGTCGCTATCTCGCTCATCACGGCGAGGCGACGCTGAGCGAGCGTCTTCACGCGCCACGCGCGCAGGTGAATTCGATTCCGGAGACCCTGGAATCGCTGGCTTGCGAGCGCTCGGCCTTGCTGACGGCCTACCAAAATGCCCCCTATGCAGCGAAGTATCGCGCCGCGGTGAATGCCGTTCGGACTGCCGAGATGCGCCTCGGCAACGGTCACAGACTGCCGTTGACTGAATCCGTGGCACGCAATCTTGCCAAGCTGATGGCCTACAAGGATGAGTACGAAGTGGCTCGTCTGTATTCCGATTCCGCCTTTCTCGACAAGCTACGCGCGCAGTTCGACGGCGAACCGGGCCGCGACTATCAGCTCAGCTTCCATCTCGCCCCCCCGCTGTGGTCAGCGCGTGATCCGCAGGGTCGCCCGGTCAAGCGCCGATTCGGCCCGAGCATGATGATTGCATTTCGGATTCTGGCTCGGCTTAAGAGCTTGCGCGGGACGCCGATCGACCCGTTCGGAAGGACGGCCGAACGCCGTGCCGAGCGGCGCCTCGTGGCCGACTATTTCGAGTTAGTACAAATGTTCAGCGCATCATTAAGTTCGGAAAACCTGGAGTTTGCCATTGCGCTCGCTCGTCTTCCGGAAGAGATCCGAGGCTATGGCCATGTCAAGGAAGCCAGCATAGTGCGTACTGCCGCTGCCGCCAAAGGGCTACTGGCAGCCTATTGCAGCAGTTCTCCGCCGGCCGACAATGAATACCTCGGAGAACCAGAACCGCCGAAGCTCTCCGAAAGCCGTGAATATGGGGCTAGGTCAATGTAGTCCTGATGTGTCAGGCAGCAACGGCCAAACGCCAAGATCTCCCTAGGAGCGATTGCAAATCGTTCGTCTCCGCTGCGCCAAGTTGGCAGCGCCTGTGAGACTCACTGAAATTGCGGCGCGCGCTTTTCGATAGATGCCGTCACGGCCTCGCGCCCGCGAGTTATTTCGGCAATGTCATGTTAGTGAAATCGGCACGAACCGACGCTTGATGAACCGACTGCTCAGAAAGCGGTAGACGGTTTTTTGTTGGCTTCGGCGAATACACGCCAGGCCGAGAAGCGGGCGGCGAGGTATTTGCGGTAGAGCGAAGCGCGCAGCAGATGCCGCTTGAGGGCAAAGTGGTGGCGGGTCGAGCCGAAGCACGAGAAGAACGCCTGCGTGCGTTTTTGGTCGCGGAAGCCGCGTATGTGCCGTTCGCGTTCTCGAGTGGGCTGACGGCTGTTCTCGGCGCGGTTGTTGACCGGGCGCTGGCTTTGACGAATGCATGCTTCGTGTCGGCCAACTCCGGTGCCTCAGGCTTGGACGCAGCGTGGCCGCGCAACCGGCCGGTAACACTCCTGCGTGGGGCCGTGCAGGAGCGCAGCGCGCGCTGGAAGCCGCGTTTACCCGCAGCCTTGTCGCGCCGCTTCTGCAGCAGGATGTCGAGCTCGGAACTGTGCTCATCGACGGTCCGCCACAGCAGCGAGGGCTCGCCATGCAGCGTCACGAACACCTCATCAAGATGCCAAGTGCTGCCGGGCTTGCGCCGCGCGACCTTGACCCGGTGGAGAAATTGGCACCAAGTTTATTGCACCAGTAGTAGATCGTCTCGTAGCCGACGACCACGCCGCGCTCGAACAGCAGTTCCTTGATGTCGCGCAGGCTGAGCTGGAATCAGTAGTACCAGCGCACCGCCAAGCCGATGACGGCGCCCGGAAAACGGAAGCAGTGATATAGAGCGTTGTCTTCTTCATCGCCCCAACCTAGCTGGTCCGTCACGCACCGGCAACGCATGTCATGCAGTCTAAGCCGCGTCCTACTGGATCCTCGCGCCCGCTAACCCGACAATGCCTAACGGTCGATTCACCACCAAGTGAACTCACGCAAAAACGACCCGCCGTCGACACCCAACACTTGCAGCCAGTCGTGGAGTTCGACGACATCCAGTCGACGCTCCAGTGACTCAACCTTTGATACGAATGATTGAGGTCGACCGAGCGCATCCGCCATAGACTGCTGGGTAGTCCCCGTAGATTTTCGAAGTTCGATGAGTTTGCGAACTATCGCCTGATAACGATCATCGTGGATGGTTTTCATCCCCGCGATGCCATCATTTATTCTTAATTATCCCAAAATGGGATAATGCTCACGGATTCCGGTAGAATGCGCCTCCACCGATACCCTAGAGCGTCGAGCGCTCACAACAGACCGAGTACCAGAAAGTTATGCTACTGCTCGATTCCGCCTGGACTGATCGGACGCCTGCCTTGCGCACGATGGCGTACCCGTTCATCCCCTTTCGCTATGCTGCACTGTGTGGCCGCTTGCCGTGCTTTCTCCTGAAGCTACATGTCGGTCCAAGGCATGACTCTGTCATACAGGCTCTTCTGGTTTCCAGCATCTCAGATTTGATTGCAGTGCTTGACGACCCAGCGTACTGCCGCGAAGGGAGCACACTTTCGATACTGCATTTCCCCAACCCCATGGACGGAGAGTCACCGCACCTGGAGCACGTTGCCGCCCTCAGAATTTACGTGGCAGACGGTCGAGAAGTTGTCTGCTACGAAGACTTCGAGGGTCTGGAGCACTATCTATTCTCTGAGGACACGGGCCTGCTTTTCCGCGACGGAACAGTGGGCGAGTATTTGTTTGCCGCTGGGAAGATTCAGTAGCGTGTCGCATCATCCTCACTTGCCTTGTATTGCAGGTCAAGACGGCACACTGAACTGGCAGACGAGCCCCACCATGCAGGCAAGAACTCAGCACGAAGGACAGTCTACGCATGGACAAGCAAGATCGCGAGAGCCTACGACGCCGCGTACCAGTCATCAACTCGGGAGAACGCACAGCCTATGTGCGACTGTCTTCGGTACCCCAACCTTGGCAAGATGAACTTCGGGACACCATAAGGCGCGAACTGGTCCCGACTTTTCTCCTAGAGGGTCACGGCGACTGCATATTCGTCTGGGACTGGTCAAGCTGGCTCGACGATGAACTCTTCTGTCCATTCTAGCCAGCCAAACTGTTGTATCCGTCTCATTTCAGTGCAATCGCAATACGCTCTGACGCCGAAGGCGGCGATTCACCACAGAGCCCTGCAATGGAGACACAGTGGTCGCGCTCCCAATATCAGCCCCGAGTGATGAAGGAGGACGAAGATCACCTTACTTGCCACAAATGCCAGATGATTCTTCT
>Ga0137300_1149_pt1 | contig 13663 bp, 11 predicted proteins | sample RamsorwD2O_NANAE_FD_97190 | JGI IMG/M metagenome (GOLD analysis project Ga0137300, IMG submission 97190) | Mouse cecal microbial communities from Vienna, Austria - N-Acetylneuraminic acid amended with D2O_NANAE | ecosystem: Host-associated > Mammals > Digestive system > Large intestine > Cecum... | reverse complement strand
GAACTGTTGATGTCGCGCTCGGCAGACCTGAACGAGCGGGCGGAAAAAGGTATCAAGGATGCTGAAGCCGGTTTTGTGAAATACATGGACACCGTTGCTGGCGCTGTCCCGCAGCACGCCGAGATTGCTCTTCTCAAGGCCGAAGGCCTCAAGGTCATGAAAGAGGTGTGTGGCCCGACCATTGTGGCGGCGCGAAACGCGACGACGGAGCAAGACATTGCGGCGTCACAACAATTGTTTCTGAGCCAGTGTCAGCCGGCTTTCAGCGCGCTCACTCCGAAGTTTACAGGTGCGACGAATGAAATCGTTGATAGTGCTGCGAAGACGGGTGAGGAGCTGTCCGCGCACGCCAGCAGCACCGCTACCAAGACCCTCGCCGCTGTCATCGTCGGCTTGATCATCGTTCTCGCGGTCGGCTTCCTCGCTATCCGTTCCTGGTTGGTACGTCCGATCCAGCGGATGTCGGTCACCATGAACGTGCTCGCCAATGGGGATTTGAACGCCGGTGTCGATGGAACGGATCGCCGCGATGAAGTTGGCGGCATGGCGAGGGCCGTCCAGGTATTCAAGGAAAACGGCCTGCGGGCAAGGGAGCTTGAACAGGAAGCGGCCGCGACGCGCTCCGCTAGCGAGGCGGAGCAATTGCGGGTCGCGGAACTTGAGCGTGAGCGCGCCCAGCAGATGGCACAGGCGACGTCAGGCCTTGCGGAGGGTCTGAAGCACCTGTCGAGCGGGAACCTGACTTTCCGACTGAACGAACCCTTTGCCACAGATTTCGAGGCATTGAGGTCTGACTTCAACGCAGCTGTTAGTCAACTGGCAGAGAGCTTGCGATCTGTCGCGAACGCCACAGGATCAATCGATAGTGGAGCACGTGAAATCAGCCAGAGTGCCGAAGACCTCTCAAAACGGACCGAGCAGCAGGCCGCGTCGCTTGAGGAAACGGCAGCCGCTCTCGACCAGATTACCACCAACGTTGCAAACTCCTCCAAACGCACCGAAGAAGCACGTCATGTGGCAATCGAGGCCAACAAGTCAGCGCGCCGCTCGGGCGAAGTAGTTTCGAATGCTGTAATGGCCATGCAGCGCATCGAACAGTCGTCGAACCAGATCTCCAGCATTATCGGTGTCATCGATGAGATTGCCTTCCAGACCAACCTGTTGGCGCTGAATGCCGGTGTCGAGGCTGCGCGGGCCGGGGAAGCGGGCAAGGGCTTTGCGGTGGTCGCTCAGGAGGTGCGCGAGCTTGCTCAGCGGTCGGCTCAAGCAGCGAAGGAGATCAAGGATCTCATCCGAAACTCCGTGGATGAAGTCAGCGCGGGTGTAAAGCTGGTTCAGGAAACGGGCCAAGCGCTCAAGGTGATCGAGGAGCAGGTTGTTTCGATCAACACGCAGCTCGACGCCATATCAACGTCGGCCAAGGAGCAGTCGATTGGTCTTGCCGAGGTCAACACGGCCGTGAACCAGATGGATCAGGTGACGCAGCAAAACGCGGCCATGGTGGAAGAATCGACGGCTGCCAGCGCGTCTCTTGCCAGCGAGGTGCAGCGCCTGCGTGAGATCATATCTGAATTTCGCGTCGGCGCGGAAGGAAGAGCTGAAACCGGCAAGCCGACGGCGGTGAGAGTCGAACACAAACCTGTCATTTCTCCTGCCCGCCGCATGCTTGCGAAAGTAGCAGGAGCTATCGGAGGCCGCGCAGCCGCGGCTGAAAGCTGGGAGGAATTCTGAGGCCCGGGGACTCGACTGTTATGTCATGTGATCGTGACCGGGCGACTACTAACCCGGTCACGAGCAGCATGGGAGCCACAACTTCCGCCAGATCGATGCGTGTTAGCCTCGACAAAAATCATTGACAGCCGACGCCTCATGTCGAGCTGATGCATGCTATCCCGCAGCTCGGCCTCGACCTAGGTTGCTGTGACCGCGAGGCCACTGCCGGATTCCGACAACACAAGGCATGAAGAGGGGCGTCCAGGACTTGTCAGATGGCTATTGAAAAACGCTTTGGTCTCGTCAACATCCTTCCAAAGCCTCCTGGGTCTTCACCCCTTTCACCACGAAAACCATCGTCCAGCGCGCGGCACGCTTTGCTGGCACTGGTCTGACCAATTTGAAGGCCGGCGCCTTTGATTCGCGAACCTAAAACTCCGTCGGAAAAATTTCGCAACAGCTCAAAAAAAATCGTTGAAACCCAAAATCGCCGCAGGGTCGCTGGTTCATATCCGCTCAAGGCATTGGGTTCTTCCATTGTAAAGCTCAGCATCGTGTTCAGCGTAAACACAAACTGTCTTCCTCATCATTCTTGACCATCCTCTCGTCGCGTTTCACCTAAATCAGTTCGGATAATTGATTAGCGAGAGCGGTGCCTGCGTACCTCTCGCCTACCTCGTGCCACCGAGTTCGGACCTCAATTTTCAATCAGCCGCCAAACGAATTTCAAATGGTCAAACTTTGACTTTCAATTAGTCAACAATGTATTTTCAAACGGTCATTGAGAGGAATAAGGCCGTGATGCTCTATCCAAGACTCGTCGAGCAACGTGTTGCCGATGCCATGTTAGACACAAGGGTGATTATGATCGTCGGTCCCCGACACTCGAGCAGAGCATGTAGGGGATTCGATGCTTCGAAATAGCAAAGCGCTCAAAGCGACATCGGTTAAGCATCGGCGGTGGCCACAAAGCTACGTATGTGTGAATGTGGGTTTTTCTGAGTTCAGGAGTGCGTCAGATGAGCCGATTGACGATCGACATAACGGGCCAACAACATCAAAGCCTCAAGGCGCTGGCAGCATTGCAGGGCAAGACAATAAAGCAGTATGTGCTTGAGCGCCTCTTCCCCGGTGACACAGACGCAGGGCGAGCCTGGGAGGAACTGAAGGCGTTGATGAACACCCGCGTCAATGAGGGGCTTGCCGGAAGACTGTCGACTAAAACCGTGAGTGAGATTCTTGACGAGGAGATTTCCGAGGGTCGTGCTTGACTGCCTATATTCTTACCGCGGAACCGGAATCAGATCTACGTTCGGTAATCCGTTACACGCGTACGCAATGGGGTGGTGCGCAGGTACGTCGCTACGTCTCAGGTTTGGAGCGAGGTATCGCAAACCTTGCCGAGGGCAGAGGTTTGTTCAAGGATATGAGTGCGCTTTATCCGGCGCTAAGGATGACGCGATGTCAGGACCATTACGTCTTTTGTCTGCCTCAACAGGATGCGCCCGCCCGCATCGTAGCGATTTTTCGCGAGCGAATGGATCTGATGAAGCGTTTGGTCGATCGTCTGAAGGAATAACGTTTGGACGGAGGCGAGATGTGAGCGCAAGACAGACGAAATCGTCGTTATTGAGCGGGTGAAAGAAGGGGCCGTCAGTTCAGATCCTATCAAGAGCGAAATTGCACTCAAGGGTTTGTAACTTCGTTTCTAATGAGGAGTATGCGGAGAGGGATAAAGCGCCGCCCCAACCTTCCGCGCAGCGGCCGCTAGGCGCTTATCCCTCGTCCACAAGCTGGATCGACGGTCCAGGAGAGTTGAAGTCAACAAATGTGCATCAGTATAGCCGATCCCCATGCTGAATATCGAATGGCGATCAATGACTGTCATCACCTCTGCATGGGTTGCAACTACTGCTTCACGCTGAGCTGTGAGAAACGCTAATACCGCATCCCGTTCTCGCAGACTACCCAAGGCCAGTTCACCTACAACGAAAGGGTGGCAAAGCAGCTGATCATCTCCGATGATTTTGACGAGCTCCGGGTCCCCGTGTCGGAAATGATCAATCCAGTGAACTGTCGACAAGGATCACTTCCCCACTTCGCTCCGGCGGCGAGGCGCTGCCTCAGCCTCAGGCATAGTGCCTCCAAGAGCGATTAGCCGCTTGCCAGACTCGACTCGCACCAAAGTCTCTAGTGCCTGACGCACAAGAGCCGCCGTTTCCTTCGTGCCCGTTAGGGACTTTGCTCTTTCCATAAGGCTGTCGTCGAGATTGATGGTTGATCGCATAACTAGCTCCGAAACGTTGATATGCAAATAGCACCAATTGGTGCAGAAATCTACGCCCATCAAGCCCGCATTTTTTTGCCTATTGCAGTCGCCGGTTCGATCTCTTCAAGAGCTTAACCCTAGCAAACGTTTCAGATAGCGCTTGCACGAAGGGGGTTGATGATCTCAATCCCCTGGAAATCTCGCACATTGTCGGTGACAACAACACAGTTGTTCGATTGAGCGATTGCAGCCACGATCGTTTCCAACGCACTACTCGGCCGGCCGGTTGCCCTTCCTTGTGCCATCATCTCTCCCCACACGAGAGCTGCCTCCTGGTCAAATGAAAGAATTCGACCAGCGAAGAGTGACTGCGGGCCCTCTTTGCCTCCAAACCAGGTTTCGAGCGCAGCTCGCTTCTTCCCCGCCGGCTTCTCAAGTATCCCACGGTGTATCTCGGCGATAGTGAGTGATGCGATGAACAAACCATCGTCAACCTGTTCAGCCATCCACGTCAATAAAGACGCTGAAGGCTCTGGTTTCGAAATATTGCTTAGAATGTTGGTGTCGAGCAAATCTCGCATTAAAAATCTATCTCGCGACCTTCTTCGCGTGATCGGGCTGTATCTAGCTCTGCGCCAACCAGTGGCGATCGACGGAGTGCCGCGAGAATCCCACCCTTTTTCGGCAGCTCTCCGGCGACAGTTTCGCTTAGGAAGGCGCGCAGATTGGCCGCCTCCGGGCCATCTTCGGCCAGTCGGCGGGCAAGCGATCTAATTAAGCTGCGATCACTCTCACGCCCGAGAACCTCAAAACGAGCGAGACCACGGTCGCCCAGGCGGCTTCGATAATTCTGAATTGCTCGTGTCTGCGAGCTAGCCATGGTACCCTCCGGATATTTCCAGCAATATCGCCAGATGCTGAGGTGTCTGCAAGCCGCCCAAGGGTCGTGGGGTAATTGACGATCTTATTTGGTCAGAATAGCTGTGTCTTCCGTCCGTAACCCTTCAAGAGCGGGTTGTTTTCATCGCTCGAAGGGAGTCAACCATTTCGAATGTCTAGGGGCAGGCCCCGATGAGCGTCGCTCGATAAAGGTCGAGGCGATAAGAATGCGTTTTGCGACGACCGGCTGCCCTCTTGTCTCAATGCGTTCCAACAATAGCCGCATCGCTGTAGCGCCCATCTCCCCCCCTTGTACTCTGATGGTCGTCAGTGGCGGAGATATTTGGGTCGCGGCGGAAAAATCACCGAATCCGACAACGGACATGTCGTCTGGTATGCGGTAGCCACGTGCTAGTAGCTCGGAAACAGCGGTCAGCGCCAGCCCATCGTGAGCGCAGAACAGGGCTGTTGGTGCGATCCCTGCAGTGTGAAGAGTTTGCAGCGCAGGGATAAAGCCTCCATCTTCGTCAAAGCGCAGGACATGCAGTCTTGCATCGGCATGTTGCTCTAAACTTTCGCGCAGACCGTGATATCGCTCCATACGACCGCGATAGCCTTCCTGCCCCTGCACGAAAGCGATGTCGCGATGCCCGAGTCCAAACAAATAATCGCCGACCGCTATCCCTGCTTCGTGGTCCGTGCCGCCGACATGATCGGCCTGTTCAAGTGGAAGCACCCACCCCAGTCGAACCGAAGGCAAGCCCGACGCTTTGACAATGTCCAGCGTCTTTTGTTCGTGCGGCCCAACAAGAATGATACCTGCGCTATCTTTCACCATCGCCTCGACCCTGTCGGCGTCATGCGTCCACTGCAACCGTACGGCTTGACCTAGTCGATGCGCCTCCTTCTGCATGCCGTCCTGCAGCATCGTCCGCAACTCGTAACTCACGCTATCGACCTGATCGTGAAAGATCAGAGTGATTTCGCGTTGCTCGTCGGCGGGCTTCGGGCGCTGGTAGCCCATCATCGCGGCAGCGTCCTCGACGCGCTTGCGCGTCGCCTCACTGACTCCTGCTTTTCCTGAAAGTGAACATGAGACCGCAAATTTTGACAGGCCGGTGTGATTGGCGATGTCCTGCAATGTCACTTTGCGCATAACGCATCCTCCCGCCGTGGAGCGACGTGCCGAAATAAGTTCAACATAACGCTTTACCTAACAAATCACATAATACAAGCTAAACAAATTCGGGGATGCAAGCTATTTTTTTGCACCGCAGCCGTCCGAAAAATCGCGGGATCTATCCTGAGGAGGAGAGATAATTCCGCGATGCGTGACTGGAGGAGGAAAACAAATGCAAGGATTAAATCGCCGCGCGTTTCTCGCTGCGAGCACCGCTGCCGTCATACTACCCGCTTTGCCAGCGTTCGCGCAGACCACGGCCGTCAAAGACCCCGCCATGCTGGACGCCTTGGTCGGGGAGGGTAAGCTGCCCGCCGTTGTGGACCGCCTGCCGCTCAATCCGCTTGTCATCACGCCGCTTGACCGCGTCGGAACACATGGTGGTGACTGGAACAGCGCGATCGTCGGTGGTGGGTCCCTGTCGATGTTGTTTCGATATCAGGCTTACGAGCCGCTGTTGCGATATAAGCCCGACTGGTCGGGTGTGGTACCGAATGTCGCAGAGCACTACGAAAGCAATGCCGACGCCACGGAGTTCACCTTCAGATTGCGCAAGGGCATGAAGTGGTCCGACGGTCAGCCGTTCACTACCGAGGACATCATGTTCTGGTACGAGGACATCTTCAATTACGAGGGCCTTAACGACATCGGCCAGAACCATCTGCGTGCGGGCGGAAAAAAGGCCCGCTTCGAGGCGTTGGACGATGTAACGTTCAAGGTGATTTTCGCCGCGCCCAACGGTCTTTTCCCTCTGCGGCTGGCATGGGCGAACGACGATCAGACCACCCGTGCGCCGAAACACTACCTCAAGCAATTCCACATCAAGTACAACCCAAATGCTGAACAGGAAGCCAAGGCCAAGGGCGCGTCTGGCTGGATTCAATTGTTTCAGCGAGAAGCGGGCCTCGTCGTGGACAACGAGTTCTTTCAGAACTCGCAACGTCCCGTAATCCACGCCTGGAAGATGGCGGTTGCGCCAGGACAGAGCACCGACCGTGCGGTCGCCGAGCGCAACCCGTTTTACTGGAAGGTCGATACCGAGGGAAATCAACTGCCCTACATTGATCGCATCGTCTACCAGATGGTCGCAGACGCACAGGTGTTGTTATTGAAGGCGATGCAGGGCGAAATCGATCTGATGGACCAGTATATCGCCACGCCGGGAAACCGGGCAGTGCTTTACGACTCCCAGGACCAGGGCCAGTTTGGCTTATATACGCTGACCTCGACCGAAACCAATGAGATGGTTTTCCAGCTTAATCTCAATCATCCTGACGAAGCCAAACGCAAGCTTTACGGCAACAGGGATTTCAGGGCTGCGCTGTCGATGGCGCTGGACCGGCAGGCGATTATCGATACAGTTTTCATCGGACAGGGAACGATCTCCCAACCGGCCGTGCGGGCGGAGGATCCTCTTTATAACGAACGTCTGGCTACGCAATTCACCCAATACGACCCCGACGCCGCCAACGCGCTGCTCGACAAGATCCTTCCCACCAAGGATGGTGAGGGTTTCCGGCAGGATGAAAACGGCAAGCGTGTGACGGTCATATTCGAGATCGACCAGGCTCGAACCACATTCCTTGACATTTTCCAGCTGGCGCTGCCGATGTTTCACGCGGTGGGTGTGGACGTGCAGATGCGAAGCATGGACCGTTCGCTTTGGGAGGTGCGCGTGCGTCAGGGCATCGACTATGACGCCACTGCACACCGCTTCGGCGGCAATGGCGGCATCGCGGCTATTCTCGATCCGCGCTATTTCATTCCCAACACGACCGAGGCGCTCTACGCCAAGGGCTGGCAATTGTGGTACCGCGATCCTGCTTCCAAGGGTGCGGTCGAGCCGCCTCAGCCGGTCAAGGACGCATTGTCACGCTATGACCGCGTGCTGGGCTCGCCGGACCCGGATGTCCAGCGCAAGCTGATGTCCGAAATACTGGAGATCGCGGCCGACCAGTTTTACGTCTTCGGCGTTTGCCTGCCCAGCGACAGTTACGGCGTGGTGAAGAACAACATGCAGAACGTTCCCAAATCCATGCCGAATTCGTGGGGATATCCCACACCCGGGCCCGCCAACCCCGAAACCTTTTTCAAGGCCTGATCCCACCGTTCCATTCCGGCATCAACTGAACCCGGATGGAAACATCAAACCTTTTAGCCGCCCCCAAAGGGCGTGACGGCATAATATTGTCATTGGAGAACAAATGTTGCATCGACCAAACGCCATTTCCGGAGCTGCCGTTCGTTCTCCAGACTGGTTTAAATCCGCCACTCGCTGGACCCAATTGACCTTTGCAGAAGACGATCCGGCGAAATATGATCCCGAGTTCTGGATCGACGTATTCAAGCGCACCAAGTCGAATGCAGTCTGCCTTTCTGCTGGCGGCTATATCGCCTATTACCCAAGCGAAATCCCCCTGCATTACGTGTCCAGCTTCATTGGCGATACCGATCCGTTTGGCACGATCGTGGAAGGCGCGCGCAAATTGGGAATGCACGTCATGGCGCGCGTCGACCCACATGCGATCCACGAGGATGCAGCACTGGCCCATCCCGAATGGGTGGCCATCAATCAGGACGGAAGTCCGCGTGAGCACTGGGCATTTCCCGGTATCTACGTCACCGATGCGCTGGGAAGTTATAACCGCGACTTCACAACCGACGTCATTCGCGAAGTCGTAACCAAATATGACGTCGATGCCGTGTTCGCCAACCGCTGGCAGGGCCATGGCGTGTCCTACAGCGACGAGAATCGCATACGATTCAGGCAGGAAACTGGTTTTGATTTGCCGATGAGACCGGATGCGACGGATCCGGCATGGCAGGCGTGGGCGGCGTGGCGCAGACGCATACTTACCGAGCTCGTGGTCTATTGGGACGAGACGGTCAAATCCATCCGTCCCCATGCCAGCTTCATTCCAAATATGAGCGGTTCGTCACTGATGGAATTCGACCTTTCGCTCATACAGAAACATTGCCCGATCCTGTTCGTGGACCACCAGGCGCGACAAGGTGTGGAGGTTGGCTGGTCTGCTGGACGGAACGGCAAACGCATTCGTGGAACGTTCCGTGACAGACCCGTTGGCCTCATCACCTCCATCGGACCAGAGGAAGAGTACCGATGGAAGGATTCCGTCCAGAGCGGTGAAGAAATAAAGCTCTGGATTCACGACGGCATTGCGCAGGGCCTTTTCCCGTGGTTCACCAAATTCAATGCCTGCGTTCCTGACGACCGCTGGGTGCAGCCTGTTGCAGAAGCCTTTAATCTTCATGCGGACATTGAGCCGTATCTGGAGGGCATGCAGCCAACTGCCGAAATCGCGATCATTGATCCATCCACGACGTTGCGGCACTGGGCACCGGAGCAACGTCATATCGCCGAACATAATGACCTCGGCTTTTATCATGCGCTGGTGGAAGCGCGCATCCCGTTTGAATTTCTATCCGATCAGGTCATGACCCCGGATGCGCTTGATCGCTTCAAGCTCATTATTCTGGCCAATGCGACCTATCTTTCCGACGAACAATGCGCGGCCATCGAACAGTATGTACGGCGCGGCGGGTCGATCGTTGCCGCGCATGAAACCTCGCTCTGTAATGAAGTCGGCGAGCGGCGCGGTAATTTCGGACTATCAAATGTCTTCGGTGCCTCGCTGGCATCGACGCCACGTGGCCCGGTCAAGAACACCTATGTTGCACTGTCCGATCCGCACCCTGTGAACGAGGGCTACGAGGGTGCCGCTCGCATTATCGGCGGCACACACCTGATTGCCGTGGATGCCAATCCGGACGTTGAAACGCCTTTCCTCTACGTCCCTGATTTTCCGGATCTGCCCATGGAGGAAGTCTACCCACGCGAAGCCCCGAACGGCGCTGCGGTGATTGCGCGTGAGACCGGCCATGGAGGTCGTGTGGTCTACATTCCATGGAACATTGGCGAGGTCTTCTGGAAAGTGCTTGCACCCGATCATGGTAGGCTGATCTCGAACGCCGTGAACTGGGCTCTTGGCCAAGACCATCGTGTGACGGTCGAAGGGAAGGGTATCATAGACATCGCCGTTTACGAAAACGAGGCCTCGATGGCGATCTTCCTCGTCAACCTTACCAACCCGATGATGATGAAAGGTCCTTTGCGGGAGGTCTATCCTATCGGTGAGCAGACGCTATCGATCAAGCTGCCGAAAGGTCGCTCGTCTGCCACGGTGAAACTGCTTGTGAAAAGCGAGGCCGCGTCCTGCAAGATCGTTGGCAACCGTGCAGAAATCACCGTGCCCTCCATCCGGGACCTCGAGACGGTTCATCTGACCTGGCATTCATAAGCCGGATAGCGTGTAGCGGGAGGAACCCATGCTGACATATGTGGCAAAGCGCGTTCTTTACATGATACCGACCTTGTTCGGCATGTCCTTGATCGCATTCATGATCATTCAATTGCCACCAGGCGATTATCTGACCTCGCTTCTCTCCACCATGGCCGATGGCGGGCAAAATCTGGACGAGGCGACGATTGCGCGCCTGCGCGCGCAATACGGTCTCGATCAACCTGTCTATGTCTATTATTTCGTGTGGATCAGCGGAATATTGACCCGGGGCGATTTCGGATACTCCTTCGAGTGGAACCAGCCGGTCTCGACCCTGATCTGGGACCGGATGGGATCGACGCTGTTGATCTCGCTGGCGAGTCTTTTACTGGTTTGGGCAATATCCCTCCCGATTGGGATCTATTCCGCGGTCAGACGCCATTCCTTCGGCGACCACGCCTTTACGCTTCTTGGCTTTATCGGGCTGGCCGTTCCGAATTTCATCATGGCGCTGACCTTGATGTATGCGAGCTACCGGTTTCTGGGACAAAGCGTTGGCGGCATATTTTCTCCCGCTTTCGTCGATGCGCCGTGGAGCATCGCAAAATTCAACGACATGCTCAGCCATATGTGGATACCTGTGATCGTCATCGCCATGTCAGGCACTGCCGCCATGATCAGAATTCTGCGGGCAAATCTGTCGGATGAATTGAGCAAGCCCTATGTCGTCACGGCGCGTGCCAAGGGTTTGCCGGAGCGCAAGGTCATTGTGAAATACCCCGTCCGCATCGCGCTCAACCCTTTCGTCAGCTCGATCGGCTGGGTGCTGCCGGATCTCGTTTCCGGCGTCACCATCACCGCCATCGTGCTGAATCTTCCAACGGCGGGACCGCTTCTGCTGCGGGCGCTGGTCGGTCAGGACATGTATCTGGCCGGAAGTTTCATTCTCTTAATGGGCGTGCTGACACTGGTGGGCATGCTGATTTCAGACATATTGCTGGCGGTGCTCGACCCCCGCATCCGGTTCAATTGAAGGGGTGGCCATGTCGATCAACCAGAACTCCACCATCGCGCTGGAAAGCGGCCCCGCCATCAGCCCTCTGAAGTCCGGGCGCAAGGTAGTAAGCCTCGAGGCTGCAGGGCAATGGACGCTCATTCGCCAGCGCTTCTTTCGCCACAAGGTCGCAGCATTTGCTGCGGGTATTATTCTGTTGCTCTATTTCATCGGTGCCTTTGCCGAGTTCCTGGCACCGGGCATGCCGAACACGTCGCGCCCGCAATATACCTTTGCGCCGCCGCAAGGCATCGCTTTATTTGCGCCGGCTGCCGATGGCGGTTCCCGCTTTCTGCCGCACGTGAAGGGCTACAAGATCGAGATCGAGCCCAAAGCCCTCCGCCGCAGCTTCGTAGTCGACGACACGAAAATCATTCCTATCGGATTCTTCGTCAAAGGGGCGCCTTACAAGCTGTGGGGCATCATCCCGATGGAAAGGCATCTGGTTGGGCCGCTTGACGCCCGCGACCCGATGTATCTCCTGGGTTCGGATCGGCTGGGACGAGATCTCATGAGCCGCCTGATTTATGGAACCCGCGTCTCCATGTCCATCGGCCTTGTCGGCGTTGCCATTTCGCTGACGCTCGGCGTCGTGATGGGTGCGGTCTCCGGTTATTACGGCGGCTGGGTCGATACCCTCATCCAGCGTATCATCGAGATTGTGAGCGCCATGCCGACCATTCCGCTCTGGTTGGGGCTGGCCGCTGCCATTCCCCTAAGCTGGTCACCGCTTTCGGTTTATTTTGTCGTAACCCTGATTGTTTCCCTTCTGAGCTGGACGGGTTTGGCACGCGAGGTGCGGGGACGATTCTTCGCGCTGCGCGGCGATGACTTCGTGACGGCTGCCCGGCTGGACGGTGCAGGAGAAAGGCGGATCATATTCCGCCACATCCTTCCATCACTTACCAGCCACATTCTGGCGGTGGTGACACTTGCCATTCCGACCATGATCGTCGCTGAAACCTCGCTGTCGTTTCTCGGGGTCGGTCTGAAACCACCGGTCGTCAGCTGGGGCGTGCTGTTGCAGGATGCCCAGAACGTGCGGACAGTTGCCACGGCGCCATGGTTGCTGATCTGGCCGAGCCTTGCGGTGGTCCTGGCGGTTCTGTCTTTCAATTTCTTTGGCGATGGCCTGCGTGATGCAGCCGACCCTTACGATAGCTGAAAGGAAGTGAGATGACGAAGCACGAAACCTTGCTGGCGGTCAAAGACCTGTCCATCGATTTCCATCTCAGAACCCATGTGCTCCATGCCGTTCGCAATGTCAGTTTCAACCTTGAACGCGGAAAGACGCTTGCGCTGGTAGGGGAAAGCGGTTCAGGCAAATCAGTGACCGCCCGCGCCCTGATGCGGATCATCGACAAGCCCGGACAGATGACAGGCGGCCAGATCGTTCTCGATGGGCCCAAGGGACCAGTCGATATCGCGAAATTTGCCGTAAGCAGTCGCGAGGTTCTGGCCATTCGCGGTGGACGGATCGGCCTGATTTTTCAGGAACCAATGAGTTCGCTGTCGCCGGTCCACACCATCGGCTCACAGATCATCGAAGCCGTGCGTTTGCATCGCCGCTTGTCGAAGAGACAGGCTCGGGAGCGATGTATCGAACTGCTGCGCCAGGTGGAGATACCGCAGCCGGAAGTGATGGCCGACAGATACACCTTCGAGTTTTCCGGCGGAATGCGCCAGCGAGCGAAGATTGCCATGGCGCTGGCCTGCGACCCGGAAGTTCTGATCGCCGATGAGCCGACGACGGCGCTGGATGTGACGACGCAGGCCGAAATCCTCGATCTCATCAAGCGGCTGCAGGTGGAGCGCGGCATGGCGATGCTCCTCATCACCCACGACATGGGCATCGTTGCCGAAGTAGCGGACGAGGTCGCCGTCATGCGTTTTGGCAAGATCGTCGAAAAAGGGCCGGTGGACGAGATTTTCCACGCCAGTCAGCATCCCTACACACGGCAACTTCTGGAAGCGACGGTCAAGCTCGAGAGAGGCGCAGCCACGCGCACGCTGCCGGCGTCGCTGACGGCCAACGTGGCTCCGATCCTGTCAGTGCGCAATCTTTCCAAAGTCTACGGCGCGCCGTCCGGACTGTTTTCGTATGGCGGTGGGCGCGGGCTGGTGGCGGTGGACGATGCTGGTCTTGACCTATTTGCCGGCGAAAATCTCGGCATTGTCGGCGAAAGCGGATAAGGCAAAACCACACTAGGACGAATGATACTGCGGATCGTTGAGCCGAGTTCCGGCAGAATTGCGTATCGCGGATG
>Ga0137300_1148_pt1 | contig 13782 bp, 27 predicted proteins | sample RamsorwD2O_NANAE_FD_97190 | JGI IMG/M metagenome (GOLD analysis project Ga0137300, IMG submission 97190) | Mouse cecal microbial communities from Vienna, Austria - N-Acetylneuraminic acid amended with D2O_NANAE | ecosystem: Host-associated > Mammals > Digestive system > Large intestine > Cecum... | reverse complement strand
TAATATTCGCTGCCATCCTGCATGACGTGCATTATGGGCTTACGATCTGGGTTACCATTCATAGGGATCCATGGGAGCCACTCGCCATTTTGCTTATGATGAAAGGCAGAACCGGCATCGAGAGCCTGGCGTCTAAGCGAGCGAAACCAGTCTGGATGCGTAGGACGTGCTTTATGCGCTCCCTGATCAGTCTCTCCCCCGGTAATGACCCAATCTGGCATCATGCGAGGCGGGACTATGACAGGTCCAAGCAGCGGCTCGAACGAGCCGAAGGTGAAAGCCGGGTTGAGTTCGATCTTTGCCACCTTCAGCGCAGGCAAGTTCGCGTCAGCCCGCTTTTGATCCTCAACGGTGGTGCCGATCGCTGCATTGCGGGGCCAAGCATCCCGAACGTGGCTGATCGCATCAAACATCTTGACGATATTCTGCGGTCTCTTGGTCAGCAGAAGCCAAACAAGGTTCGGAGTGTCGTGGATCAGCGCGAACAGATCAGCTCGCCATTCATGATCAACCTCATTATCGAACACGTCGGCAAGCGATGAGCAGAACACGAATGGCCGGCGACCTTCCGCCTTTGCCTTCTTGTCCCATGCCAGGGGCTTTCGCCAGTTCGCCGCGCTGGTCCGCTCCCGGGTGCCGGCACCTTTGCCCGGGCCACCCCACTGAGCGCGGCCCATGCGTGTCTCCATAAGGTGAGCGGCATAGCATCCGTCACAAGCTGGAGAGATGCGGGTGCAGCCGATCCATGGGTTGAAAGTCATGTCAGCCCAGCTGATCAGGGTTTCTTCAGCCATCGACGCCTCCCAGATCAGAAACCTTGCAGTCCAGCATTTCGGCAAAGTGCGTCAGCGCCTTTTCACGCAGAGCCGGCATCACCTTCGGGTCAGCCTTGATCTGGGCGTCAGCGCTTTCGACAAAAGCCTTGATGTGCAGGTGAAGTTCTTCCGGCAGACTGTCCTTCCAGTTGTCCTTTGCGGTGACAAGCGTGGCGCGGCGCTGTTGCGGCGTCTCCAGCGATGGATCAACCACGATGAACATGAGCTTTCGGCAGCACTCGATCAGGTCAGCGCGATCCGTTGGGTAAATGGTCGAGGCCGGAGCATCGGAGTCGGGGACATCATCCGCTCCGGCCTCATGTACTGGCGTCATGCCAGCGTTATCCGACGACGGGGCAGGGGATTCATCGTCGGAATTGGTGTTGGGCAGTATCTCGCCCGTGAGAGCGGTTTCTGTCTCGGAATGGACGAATGCCGCGTCAAAGCCTTCGCGCTCTTCCTCGGGCTGCTGTGGGGCTTCCTGAGCGGCGCGGAGCCGTGCCATAACCGACGGTTGGCTCGGCGTTATATCGCGGGCGTTATCGGGTCCGTGGAATTGCTCTGCTTCTTCTCGGTCGTATACGCCAAGGATAACTTCCGGCGTGTGACGACGCGCCCAAGAGCGAGCGGCAAAGTAACCAAGCTGCTGCTGCGGATCTGATTTCCAGAGCGGAGAATTCTTTGTGGTGATGCTGCCGATCGCCGGCGTCGTGTATTCGAGTTCGTCTCCGTCGACCACGCCTGTCACCGTGCAGGTCATATCATTGCCCGTACCGTCGTAGCGATACTTGAGGCGTCCTTTAATCCCAGACCGGGTATTGACGACGGCGGCAATCAGCTGGGCCTCATAGGCGATCGCGCCGTTGACCTGATATGACTTGCTGGCGACCGCAAAAGGGTTCATCTGCCAGTCTAGGGCCTGAAGGGCGACGGCCATGCAAGCGCCGGCATTACCGCGGAGATGCTTCGGCAGCGCGATATCGGCGCGACACATCACCTCCGCAAACTTCACGACTTCGGCCAGGTTCTGCGGGGCAATCTTGGCTCCCGTCGATCCTGTCGACATTCCAACGGAGTCCATCGGCAAGCGTTCATTGTTCGTGGCGATCTGGTTCATGCTGCGGCCTCCAGTTCAATCTTGATGCGGGTCTTTGCCCATGCGGGCATCTCGGCGTAGGAAATGGCCTTGTCGAAGCCGTCGTAGCCTGGCCAGTCGTTGCGCTTCAGGCACTCGTTGACGGTCGCTATCGCCTTGCGTGCCAGCGCTTCCCCGAGGTCGATATCCTCGTCTTTCAACTGCATCACGCGCACGTCATAGGGTGGTGACTTCTCGACAAATACGAAGGTGAAGCTGGAGAAGGCGTCGGCGCCGAGGATTTCGCGGACCACCATGCGGAGAAGACCGGCTTGAACATGATAGCCGTGGGAATAGATCGCCTTGGAAAGGCTTTCGTCATCCACACTGGCGGCTGTCTTCAAGTCGACAAAGTCGCCACTGTCATTCGGCACCACATCCGGCCGCGCCTTCAGCCAGATATCGCCGTGCTTGCAGAATATGCTGCGCTCGATGCGACCGTTCAGAATGCCGAGGCGGATAGCCTCCTTGCTCTGGAGCGAGTTGGCGATGTGGCGGATATGCGAAATATCGGTGTCGGTGATGACGACGCGGCCGGCTTCCTTCTGATCGGCAAGCCACTTCTTGCACCAGTTGGAATTGCCGCTCCAAGGCTTCTCGTTACCTTTGTCGTCGGGATATTTCTCGGGGCGCAGGACGTAGCGCTCCTTGAAGCCTTCTTCGCCCAGCAGCAGCATATGAGCCGCCTTGCCGAACTCTAGGCTATCCTTCTCCGGCTTCTCAAACGGATTGGGATTGTAGGGCGAGAAGCCCCAATATTCGGACGGACGCTTCAGCACCGCGCGAAGGCCAGAGCTTGAGATAGAGAAGCCGTCAAACAGCTCGGTGTCGCTGTGATATGTCTCAATCGGAACGCCGCTGTAGACCGCGCCCAGCTTGATTTGTGAGCCATCCCATTTGCGATCCCGGCGGAGGCCGCCGAGCATCTTTCCAGCAATGCCGCCGATGGCTTTGAACTTGTCCTGGTCGACTATCTTTTCCATGCGACATTGATCTCCTGATTAGCCTTCGCCATCTCCCGATCTGCCGGCACACCGAAGTGCAGGAACGAGGCTGAAATGATCCCGAGAGTGAGAAGGCCAGTAACGAGGCGGGTGACGCCCTTGCGAAGCTCTGCGTTGAACTGGTCGATTTGCTTTTCGCAATTGCGGAGCCGGATGATGATTTCGGTCGGATCATCCGCTTCTTGTGTGTTGGTGGTGGAGAAAGCGGAGGGCATCAGGATCTCCCCTCGGCTTTGGCGATGACAGCCAGTAACGCTTGCAGAACCGAATACGGGTGATCAGGTCCAACATCCGGTTTCGGATAGATGTGGCGCTCCATGACTTCAGCGGCGCGCTTTGCCTCTGCCAGCAGGTCAGGAGCGGCGGCGATCAGCAGCGCGTTGGCCATATGCTCGTCCCTATTGCCCACCAGCGGCTGCAATTCAAAGATGGGCATAGGATGCATTGTCGACAGATAGAGCGATCCTAGCTCAATGTCGTAGCGGCCTTCGATCTGCCAAGGCCCCGGCGTATGCTCCACTGTATCTGCCATTTCCTGCCCCTTTATATCTCTGTTACTCTGACAAAGCCGGTGGGTTGGTTAGAAGTCGTCTCGGTCGGCGGAATCCATCGCTTCAATGTGCTCTCGCTCTGAAATGACCTGAGGGTGATTGTCGTGGGCATCGACGCAGACGGCGCAGAGCATTACCCTTTCGCCAAGGTCGTCCCGATAACTGAGACGACTTCTCGAGACCTTCTGGCATCCGTCGCAAATCGCTTGGTATGTGTTGACGTCGTTTCGATCCCAGTCGAGTTCGTCATCACCCCATGCTGCCCAGTCGCTCATCTTCTTCTCCGCTGTGCTGTGGTTACTTGGTGGGGGTGAAGAGATGGACGTCGTCTCTATGACCGGAGCCGCCGCAGTGAGGGCAGGCATTTTCCGCGTCTGACACGAACCGTGCCTCAGGGTCTGCATCCGAAAAGAGCTTGCCTTCCGAAATCAGTTTTCGAACTTCATCGGCGCTAATTTTGGGGGAGATGGTGAAGTGAGATTTCTCCTCAACCATGTCGGCAAGGCGTGACATAAGACCATTTCCGAAATCTTCGAGCATTGCCCGTTCGTGGTCATTCGGCGTGTAATCTCCGTCACCGCGCCATTCGTATTCGGCGGCTTCTTGGTGGACGTTAAAATCTCGAATTGCATTCAGTACGTTCGTTCGAATGCTCATGTTCCCTATCCCTTGTGTGAAGCCCTATGCGGGGCGGCTATTCGGCGGCTGCGAGGACGTTCCGGGCCGCATCGAAAATCGGTCCATCCAGATTGCGAACACCGTGGCTGTCGAACTCGTCGGAGTTCTTCATTGCGAGGTCGCACCAATCGATGATTGCTTGCAGGCGCTCGGTCAGGACGACAATCTGTGCGTCCTTGCTGGCCACCTGCGAATGAAGTTTTCCGACTTCATGACGCCACTGGTCTAGCGCGCCATATTGCTTGAAAGCTTTGGAGATCGGGCCGTCCTCGGCAGGCGGCGAAATCTCACCGACAGGCTCGTCGCAATTCTCCCAGCGGTGCCAGTCGCCGTTGATGACCATCTTCTGCCAGCGACCTGTCCTTCCCATCTGCTTTGCGCCCTGAGGCTTGTATTTGGCCCAGCGGTAGGCTGTTCTGTCGATGCACTCGACAACGAAGGTTGAGCCGTCTTTCGGAAACGCGCTCATAGCCATCACTCCGCCGCTTCCATACGACCGATGACGGCGCCGTGGACGATGGGGTTGGAAAACCGAATGGCGTATGAAGACGGATCAGCGTGGGCGGAATAGCGCTCGAACTTGACGACATCTCCGCCGTACTGGTCAGCATCGTCGTTCGCTTCACCTTCGCTGCGATACTCAAACACGTCGCATTCGTCGGTAGTGAACTCGGTTCCGTTGAAAACACGGGCGCCGTCTTCAATCCTGTATCGAGTTACCCATGCCATCGCTCATCTCCGGTTCGTCAGGTGGCAGCGAGATCGGCGGGTGTTGGTGCTTCTTCGTCGCTGCTGATGGAGAGGAATGTGCAATACGCACACTTAGTTGTCAACAGTCAAAGTGCAAAAAGCACATTTTGATTGACGGAAACCGAACCGTGGAGTTATGACTGACGCCATGTGATGGGCGACCGGGTGCAATTCCCGAGCTGATGAAGCCCACGGCGCGGGAAGCGAAAGCTCTTAAGTGTGCTGTCAGAAAATCAGGGCGAGGGTAGCGAACAGCCCCTCTGGCATGTGTCCCATCCCGGCTCCGGCCTTCAGGACTTAGCCATGGTTTCCCCGCCTCTTGGACTTGGTCCATGGGGTAGGGGGAAGCTTTGGCTGGAACCCTCCCTCACCATCCTTCAAGACGAAAGATTCAAGAGATGGTAGTTGGTGTATGTAGTGAGGATTGGGGTTCAAGATGACTGTAGAGCAAGAAGCGCAATCCGTTTCAAAGCGAAAGCGTCGGCTGTGGCCATGGCTGCTGGTCTGCGCGCTGATCTTGCTGATCGTCGCCGGCATCTACTCTTATCTGGAAATCACTGCGATGATCGAGGATCTAGGCCGGCTCTGGGATGACTTGGTGCAGTTATTTTGGCTGATCGTACCGGACGGCGAGAAATAAGAAACTCCAGCAAAAAGAAACCCGCCGGAGCGGGTTATTGAGTGCCAGTTGAAGCGCCGATGAGCTTAAACAGCTCTGGCCATCGAAGGATTATGGCTAGAAGTCCACCGACAACAATCAAGAACTGCCAGAAAGTCAGCATATGTTTGGCTTGGCCCTCGATGCCGCTTATGCGATCGCTTAACCCAGACTTTGTGGACTCAATATCTGACTTAGACGCTACAGACTGCAGCAAGGTTTTGATTTCTGCGCTGTTGACGAGCAGGGACTTGAGGTCGCCTTTGACCTCCTTCATGTCATCTTCAAGACGTTTAACGCGTGCTTCCATAGGGTCGAAACTATCACCTCCACCACCTGCGTTATAGCCCAATTTTACGCCTACGGATTTGTTCCCAAAATCCCCCAAATTTCTAGCTGCCACTTTTCGTCCTCAACTTCCATCTGGCTACAAAATCTCGTTCGAATAACCTTAGACTTCCGCAATTGACGCATATCAGTTCGAAATAGAAATTTACGGTCGAGCCGAAAATGTTGGTATCATTGGTGTCCATAGAAATCATAACGGGAACGTGCTTTTTTTCTGGGCCTCTTGTTGTCGCAATTTGGCAATCGCCGCCGCATTCAGGGCAAGAGGTTCTAATCTTCTTCGCGGTCAGGTATTGCTGGATGTCACCGAGAGAAACCTTCGATATCAGGTCATTGATATCTGTTCCATCTGGCAACGGGATATCCATCTCATTAACTTTTCCTTCACTCACTGCTTCTTCACCTCGTCCCGTTTGATTCGTTCAAGCTCTTCAGCACCCAGTGCCGCCTCAAGCACCGCATCCACCTCTGGCAAGAAGCTTTCCCACATCGGCCGTTTTTCAAACGGGATGTTCTCTGGCACGTCGCTGAGCCGGCATAGAGCGCGGGCGGCTCGTTCGCGGGGAGGCTGCGATTTCTTCATGTCTTCGCCCCAGACCGAATCAAAAACGACTCGACTCTTGATTTAGAACCTGCTTTCTTACCGTGAACGAAATGAGAACAAACGGGAGAAAGAAGATGGCTCAGAAAGCGGTAAACCAGTTCATCGTAGTGCCGCCTGATGATCGCATGGAGGGCGTTGCCCAGAACAAGGAGCTGTTCACGGCTCACCTCAATGAAAGCTTTCCGAGCTACGAGTTCCTGCTTCACAAGGAATCTCCGTTCGAAAGCGACGACTTCCAGGTTATCCCCATCGCTGGGACAGCAGGCGACGAAGCGCACCCCGGCGAAGTACGGAAGATGCCCGAGCGCTGGGTGCTCGATGACATCGTGCAAGTCTGCCGAAGGTTTGATGTCGCAAATACCAAGCGCCGGCTCTCCTGATTATTTTCGCGCTATATGGCCGACAATTCGGCCGATGATCGTCAAACGTTCAAGCTCGACCGTAAAACGCTCAAGGTTGGGATTGTCAGAGATGATGCGAACCTCTACCGGATCACTGAAGGGCACGCGCTGGAGCCGCTTGATCTGGGGCTCACTCTGTCCATCGCTTATGGCGTAGACCGTATCGCTCATCATTGAGTTTTGCGACAGGTCCACAAGCACCCGGTCCCCTGGCATGTAGGTCGGCTGCATCGAGTCCCCGATGACTTCCATTACGAGCGTATGGTTCGGAGAGGCTTTGGCTTCATTCCGGAGGTACTGCAGGGGTATCAGCCACTCAGCGATTACCGGATGGCCGCTCACAGACCCGCCACCTACGGGCAGGTTGATTGTTTGGCCTACGGTGCCAGATCCTGCGCCTAGCTTGGTATCAACTTCAGGCAAAGCACCATCGACAGCAGGCGCCCAATGCTCCCGGCTGTAGCTCGCATCGCTGGAAAAATCGTCTGCGTCGGCGGCGTCTGGGTCGAAGGACTGCACCAGTGTATTTTTGCTCACAGCCTTTCCCTTCGGACCTTCACCTTCACCTGTCAGCAACCATCCCTGACTTACGCGATAGGCTTTCGCGTATTGAGCGGCTGCTCGCGTGATGCCTCGCGTTCCATTTTCGTGCTGAGCGTAGCTGTCATATTTCCAGCCGAAGAAGTTCGCGGCGGCTTTCGCCTCCTTAAACCCCCTAGCAATTCTGGCTTCTTCGAGCCGTTTTGCAGGCTCTGGACGATCATCGAATGTCATGATGTGCAAAAAGCACGAAATCGGTGTGCGTTTCGACTTGACGAGGTGGTGTGCGTTATGCACATAATGCCCCCATGGAAAACGAACTCGACATCAAAGCCCTGCGGCAGAGCATCAACTGGAAACAGGACCGTCTTGCGCGTTTCCTGGGAGTTGACCGCTCCAGCGTTGCCCACATGGAAAATGGCCGTCCCGTTCGCGGGCCGGTGAAGCGCCTCCTCGAAACGCTGGCTGCAGCGGCTAAAGTTGGGAACGCCGACGCCCTCTGCCCGGAGATGAGTGAGGCGGCTGAATGAACATGCTGCCATCCACGATCACCCCTTCGAGCGCCAAACTGCCGGCCAGCTACGAACACGCAAAGACGGCATTGGCCAACTGCGTTTCCCTGGATGAGTGCATGACTTGGGGAGACAAGATGGAAGCTCTGGCTTCCTACGCCAAACAGTCGAAAGACGACGAACTGATGAAGATGGCCACCCGCATCCGGGATCGAGCCATTCGTCGGGCAGGGGAATTGCTTAAGCAAATCGAGCCTGCGCACGGTGCCAACCAGAACATTACTGACGCCACCGACAGTAAAGTTTTGACGAGGACTGACGCCGCAAGACAGGCGGGAATGTCTGAGCGTCAGCAGGTGACAGCTATTCGCGTTGCCAACGTCCCGGAAAAGGATTTTGAGCGTCAGGTCGAGAGCGAAAACCCGCCGACCGTCACGAAGCTCGCACAGCAAGGCACTAAGCCAGCGCCAAAGCCGGTTGTTGACCTCAAGGGCCGAGACCCCGGCGAGTTCAATCGTTCCCTGCATTTCGTTGCTGAGTTCGAAGATTACCAGCGCGCAATCGAGAAGATCGACATCGAAGCCATTCTCCCCGGCCTTGTCGAAACGGAGCGCGCGAGAGTGCGGAAGGCAATAGCGGCAATCGATGCCGTTCATGACCGTATCATCACAAGGATCTGACCAATGGATGAGGCCAAAGTAGCCACCGAAATGCATGAGATGATGGATGAGAAGCTCGATGCCGGCGTTATCGCTTTGCCGAGCCACATCGTTGCAAAGATGCTCGACAAGCGTCAGGCAATTCTCGGTGATGATGCTGAGTTCTATCGTGTCCACACGTTCGACCGGCTTATGCAGATCGCAAAACGTGTTGTCGGAAAATTCCGCGCCGACGATGAAACCGCAGCACAACTCCTGCTCCCAGGATTCCAGCACCTTTGCAAGGCATACCCAATGATGCGTGACGGTGAAGTCGCCATCGTGCCAGTCACCCTTTGCACGGATGAAGAACTTCTGGCGCGCGCCAATCAGCTTGATGAGATGGCTAAGGGCTGCCGTGCCCATGCTCGCGAAATCCGGCAATACATTTCGGCGCGGGGACGCGAGGCCGCATGACCCCGACATTCTCTCACATCGAGCAGCAGTTCCTCGTCTATGCGGCATGGTTCTTCTCGGCATTCATCGTGTCGGCGGTACTGGCGCACCTGGCATTCTCGGGGCGGAAGTGATGAGCAATCTCAGTTCGAAAGACATCAAATCGGTCCGCAAGGTTCATTTTTGTGAGCAGTGCAACACGACAATCGAAGTCGGCCAGCCGGCACATTACTCGTTCGGTATTTGGGAAGGATATCCTTTCAGCGTCTACGTCCATCCTGAATGCAGGGCGGCAGCGCAAGAATATGCCGAGCTGAACGACCTGTGGTTCGAAGACTATCCGTGGTTTCAATTCATGGATGACAGCGAACACGGCCACCATAGCTGGCTCCTAGACAATCACCCTGCCGTAGCAGAGCGGCTGAAAATCAAACCCAAACTGAGCGGCACGTCCCCCTGACGCTCAGCGCTGGTCGCTTTCATCCCGCTCCCGATGGGCGGCCAGCACTCTTACCAAAGTCCTCCCCCGCAGCCTTGCGATGACTGCGGCGAGGGGGACTTCAAATGGGACAAACCCGTCGAGTGTGGCGGACAGGGAGACATCAGACTGATTGGCGTCAGTTCCGTTGTCTCCCTCGATTTTAGAACGGCTCATCTGTGGGCCTCCTGTGTCTCTAGCACTCATAGGAAACCACAGGAGTTGTCGGAAATGTCCGAAAAGGCGTCGGAGAAATCAGAAATGAGTACTGTTGAGTTTTGTCAGAGAGCTTTGAGAGACGAGATAGCGCCGTCTAGCTTCGGAAGCGTAAGCGCTAGAATCCGCAAGGCATCGCGAGATTTGGGCTGGTCATACACCAGAACGAAAGACGCTTGGTATGCCGATCCCAGAATTTCCATCAAGCCCGCAGAGCTATTCCGCGTCGAAGCGGTGAGTGGGCTTGTCTACGCGAGAGAGGAGCTTCGCAAGAATGACACAGCAATCCAAGCAGCCAACGCTCTCCTCGATGGGCAAGATACGCGTCTTGTTCGCACGCTGGTTGCTGCGTTTCGCGAGGCGTTTGGCCTTCGTCATCGCGCCTGAACTGAGAGAAGAGGAAAAAGCAGAGATGAAAAACCCTAATCCAGTGAATCTCCAGACGCCGGAAGAAGTTAGAAAAGCGGGTTGGCAAGCTGAAGCACGCGATGCCGACGGCCATCTCTGCCGAGCACATATCCCTTTCGAGATGGATGAGGACATTCTCTGGTTCGTGAAAGAGGCAATCGAGAACGGCGAGACAGTGACGATCTGGCCGAGGGCCGCGCAATGAAGGCAGCAACTATTTTTCTCCCGTGGCCAGACAAACGCCTATCGCCAAACGCTCGATACCATTGGGCACAGGTCGCACGCGCCAAGAAGGCAGCGAAGCGAACCGCCCATTATCTCGTGCTGGAAGCTGGCATTGGCAAAATTAACGCCACAGCCGTCAACGTGAAGCTCTCGTTCTATCCGCCGAGCAAGCGCCACTACGACGCCGACAACCTCATAGCCGCCCACAAAGCGGCGCTGGACGGCATTTCGGATGCGATCGGCATTGACGACAGCAAATTCATCATCAGCGCCACGCCTCATGGCCCGGTCGAAAAGAACGGCATGGTCAAGGTTGAGCTTGCTTGGGAAGAAGCAGCAGAGGTGACAGCATGAACGCTCCGTCCGCACGCGGGCTGTTCCGCGCCACTGGCAAGAAGAGCAAGCCTGTTCCCGTCAAGCTTCTAGACGGCACCTATTCAAAGATCGATGCGCTGGAGCGCGAGGAGAACGAGTTCTACCCAACGCCGATTGATCCTATCCGCGCCATCATCCACGCCGAGATTGATCGGCTGAAAGAGTTTCCAATCATCTGGGGACCGGCTTGCGGAACTGGCGTTATCGGCAACGAACTCCGTGCTCATGGTATCGGAACCTATGACAGCGACCTGATCGACAGAGGCTGCGGCGCAGAGATCAAGGATTTCTACGATTTCAAGGAAGCGCCAGCGCCAGCCATTCTGGAGAACCCACCGTTCGCTGAGTGCGGATGGGGCAACGGCAAGGCCCGATGGCTCTATCACGCTCTGGATACGCTCGGTGTCGAATACATGGGCCTGCTCATGAATTGGGGCTTCCCCGGAGCCGGAGGCCTAGCCCCGTTCTGGGCGAAATACCCGCCAGCCCGCGTCTACCTCATGCGCTGGAAGATTGATTTTACGGGGCAGGGAGCGCCGCCGATGCTCAATGGTTGGTTCATCTGGGACAAGAAACACGAAGGCGAAACGGTCTTGCGCATGCTCGACCGAAAAGACGCTAGGCAAGGGGAGTTGCAAATATGAACGCCCATCAAATCGAACAATTCGAACAGTTCTGGAAATCCTACCCGCGCCGGATAGGCAAGGGGGCGGCCCGCAAGTCTTTCGAAAAGTCCCTCAAGCTGGCGACCTTCGAAGAGATCATGTCCGGCCTTCATCGCCAGATACCCTATTACCAGAGCCGTGAACAACAATTCATCCCGCATCCGACAACATGGCTCAACCAGGAGCGATGGGCAGACGATCCTCAGCCGACGCGAGAGCGCCAGCGCGGCAACATGGCCGATTTCGGACGAGAAGTGATGGAGATGTATTATGACCGCACAAACACAATTCCGTCCTCAAGTCATTGAAGCCCTCACTGTTCTGTGGCGCGCTCTTCCGCCACGTGGCGTGACCGACGAGCGCGGGACGATGGAAGATTACTGCTTCGCCTTGGCCGATTGCTCGGCAGAAGCGGTATTCAACACGGTCAACAACCTGCGCGCAGGCAAGATTGAGGAAGCCAGCAAGAGCTTCTGCCCGAAGGCTCCAGAGCTTGCCGTTCTGGTTCGGAGTGAGCAGGCAAGGCTGGATGCTGCCAACCGGCCCAAAGCTATCCCATACCAGCCTAAGCCCAGAGATTACCTAGTCCATGCCGTCAGGCAGAGGCAGGTAACGGATGAACTCGCCAAGCAAGGCTACCGCTGCATCGCTAAAGATGTGGACCACATCATGTCGATTAACATGTTGCGCAAAAAAGAGCGTGGCGTTGGGTCGATCTGGTTTGCCTCGCTTCTGGAAGTATGGGAGCCGCCACATGTGTAGTTGCCCGCTTTCCGAAACAGAGCTGCGCGTCGTGCGATGGCTTTCCGATGGAAAGGATTGCCAAGACATCGCCATCATCCTTGAGCGCAGCAAGATGACTGTCACCCGGCACATCGCCTCGTCCTACAACAAGACCGGCACCCACAACATGCACGGCCTCGTCGCCTTTGTTCTGCGTAAAGGATGGCTCGAATGATTGAAAGAATCCCCACAGATCGAGAGATCGAATGCGTTCAGGCAATCGCCAATGGACTGACCGCCAAGCAGGCATCGTTCAAACTCGATACATCCATCAATCTATTCAACAGGCTTCTTGAGCGGGCGCGTCTGAAAACCAGCGCGAAAACCACGGCGGAGCTGGTCGCAATCGCCATGAGAAACGGATGGATCCAATGACCCACCCCATCCAATGGAACGGCTCAAGCGCCAGCTTTGGACAGGCATTCGAAGAATGCCGCATGTCGAGGAGGTTGGTGTAAATGGCGAAGCTCACGAAACAGCAAGCCAAACTGCACCAGCAAGCTTGCGACTTACTAGCGAAGGATGTTCTGACCGAAGAAGAAAAGTTCTTCGTAATCGAGAACTGGCAGGAGTCGGCATCGCACATTAACACCGTCGCCGGCGCGTTCTTCACACCTTACGATCTAGCCCGCGACTTCGCGATTGAGACATTCTCCGGGCGGATCATCGATCTGTGCGCTGGCATTGGCATCCTTACGTTCGCTGCGAGCATGATGCTCCGTTGGAGCGAATCGCCTGTGTCGTTCACGTGCGTCGAAATCAACCCGGATTATGTGGCAGTCGGCAAGAAGCTGTTGCCGGAAGCGACATGGATTGAAGCAAGCGTCTTCGACGTCCTGGATATGGATCTAGGTCATTTCGATTTAGCGATTAGCAACCCGCCGTTCGGCCATATCAAGCGCCCAGACGGCAAGGGGGCGCCTCGCTATACCGGAGGTGATTTTGAGTATCACGTCATAGACATCGCGGCTCATCTGGCAAGCTATGGCGTCTTCATCCTCCCGCAAAAGTCGAGCGGCTTCAAATACAGCGGAAGTCAGCACTACCAGCGCGACACAGACGGCAAAGCTGTGGTTTTCCAGGATAAGACCGGGATCTACCTCGGGCCATCATGCGGCATTGATACTGCCTGCTACCTGAACGATTGGAAAGGCGTTTCGCCTCTGTGTGAGGTCGTGTGCTGCGACTTCGAGGAGAAGGAAGTCGAGACCATGCAGGTGAAACCTGCCTCTCCCCCGACCACAGAGCCAGAACCCAAACCAGTGACTGTGGTGACACTTGGCCAACTCAATCTATTCGGAGACGCAGCATGAACGAATCCGCAGCAAAAGCCGTCCCGAAGGGCAATGAATACGAGGCCCATTACCGGCCCGTGTGGGCGGCGTCATTCCGCATCGTGAAGAACCGCGGGCAGATTGCCAAGTTCTCGACGGAGCTTGCCGCAGAAGTCGCTGCATGGCGTGTCCTATACTCGGTCGAGCAGCGGGTGATGAGACGCGACGGCGCTCTGGTATTTGCCGCCAGATCGGCAGCAGACGCAGC
>Ga0137300_1146_pt1 | contig 14035 bp, 12 predicted proteins | sample RamsorwD2O_NANAE_FD_97190 | JGI IMG/M metagenome (GOLD analysis project Ga0137300, IMG submission 97190) | Mouse cecal microbial communities from Vienna, Austria - N-Acetylneuraminic acid amended with D2O_NANAE | ecosystem: Host-associated > Mammals > Digestive system > Large intestine > Cecum... | reverse complement strand
CGAGAAGACGCGCCGCGCCATGGCCAACCTGGCCGCAGACAATCTGATCGCCGCGCTGGACGTGGGTCCGCAGGCCGGGAAGCCGCCAACTGTCGTCAATCCTGACGTGATGGCGCGTCGTCGCTGATTGCCGGGCGGCCCAAGACATGTCACTGGTTTCCATCCTGACCCTTGCAACCGTGGTGGTGGCGGTGCTGCTGCTACTGGTGCTGGTATGGCGCACGCAGGGCAAATCCGCTGGCGCGGACCTGCAACCACTGCTCGGCGAGTTGCGTGACGACGTGCGCGAGGATACCGCGCGTGGCCTGGAGCGGCTTGAGCGCGAAGTGCGCACGGAAATCGCCGAAAGCGCGCGCGCCAATCGCGGTGAAGCCGGACAGCAGATGCTGCGATTCCAGCAGACGCTGTCGACGCATCTGACGAGCATCGCGACGGTACAGCAACAGCAGCTTGCGCAGATGTCGGAAGCCAATGAGCGGCGGCTGGTGGAGGTGCGTACGACGCTGGAGCAGAAGCTGCGCGACATCGAGGCCAACAATGCCGCCAAGCTTGAGGAAATGCGTCGCACCGTGGACGAGAAGCTCCACGCCACGCTGGAGCAGCGGCTCGGTGAATCGTTCAAACTGGTGTCCGATCGTCTGGAACAGGTCCATCGTGGACTCGGCGAGATGCAGGTGCTGGCGCAGGGCGTAGGTGACCTCAAGCGCGTGCTGACCAACGTGAAGTCGCGCGGCACATGGGGCGAGGTTCAGCTTGAGATGCTGCTCGAGCAAATACTCACGCCGGATCAGTACGCCAAGAATGTCGAAACGGTCCGCAGTTCTGGCGCGCGTGTCGAGTTTGCCATCCGTCTGCCTGGGCGAGAGTTGGAGAGCGGGGCGGTCTGGCTGCCGATCGACGCCAAGTTCCCGAAGGAGCAATACGAGCGCCTGATCGACGCCCAGGACCGGGGTGATGTGGACGGAGTGAACAGTGCGAGCCGTGAACTCGAGGTCGCAGTGCGGCGCGAAGCCCAGACGATCTCGGAGAAGTATCTGTCGCCGCCCGCAACGACGGACTTTGCGATTCTGTTCCTGCCTACCGAAGGGTTATATGCCGAGGTGCTGCGGCGTCCGGGACTCACAGACCTGCTGCAGCGAGACTATCGAGTGACTGTGGCTGGCCCAACGACGCTGACCGCTTTGCTCAACAGTTTGCAGATGGGTTTCCGCACGCTTGCATTGGAGAAGCGATCGAGTGAAGTCTGGGAGGTGCTCGGCGCCGTGAAAACCGAGTTCGGCAAATTCGGTGAAGTCCTCGCCAAGACGCGTGACACGTTGGTACGTGCGGCTCGGAACATCGAACAGGCCGAAGTCCGTACCCGGCAAATGGAACGCAAGCTGCGTACCGTCGAGGCGTTACCTGGAGATTTGGCGGAACAGCTACTGGGAACGGGCGAGAAGCCCTCAGTGGATGCAGACGCTGCGGAGCAGGGGCAGGCGGAAGGCCTGTAGTCTCTCAGATTCGGACGCGTTCTCGGAGCGTCCACAAGGCTGCAGATCAGCCGCCGGGAAAGGCGGCGAAAGTCACAACAATTGCCTACGGCACATCCAGCTTGTGGCGCCGCGCGGGACCGGCGCAGCGCCTGAGTGACAGTCGAAACGGCTTACTGACGATCTTCGGGCGTCAATTCGCGCACGTGAACTTCGATGCCGCCGAAGCGGGCAGCCACCCAGTTGTATGCCTTGCAACCGAGCCAGAGCAGCCCGAATCCGATCAACGCGTTGAGGATCAGGGCCGTGAAGACGGTGATGCCGGGCAGGTCGCCGTAGCGAATGAAGGCGACGAACAGGCCCATGGCGACGATCGGTACGGAAAAGCACAGGTAGACCAGCACCAGCGCGCGAGCGGTCTTGACAGGGTGGAGGTACGCGATCTCCTGGTTCATGACGACAGACACAATATTCGAGGATTCGGATTTTCGTGCTGCAAGTGTAGCGATTGGGGCTTGCGACGCCTAGTCTGCCCCTCTTGTGGATGGGCAATTCGGATGGCGGGGCGCGGCTTTTGCCGCCGAATGCGGCACAAAAACGACACCCTCGCAGGGCTTCGCCGTACCGCTGCGCTTAGATCAATCCGTCGAAAAGCATGATTTCGACGCTTTCCCCAGTTTCCACAGTGCCTTGTTCATGCGCGAGCACGATAAAGCAGTTGGCTTCGCTCATGGACCGCAGCACCCCTGAGCCCTGCTGGCCCGTGACGCGGACTTCTAGCGTGCCATCGGCACCGGGGGCGAGAATGCCTCGCTGGTATTCGGTACGGCCCGGTTTCTTGCGAATGGTTCCGGCACTGCGCACGCGCATCAGCGGGAGTGGGGCGACCTTCGCACCCATCAATCGATGCAACGCTGCCCGCACGAAATGGTAAAACGTGACCATCACAGCCACCGGATTGCCTGGCAGACCGAACAACAGTGCGTCGCGGCCATTCGACGTGATGCGTCCAAATGCCATAGGGCGGCCGGGGCGCATCGCGATCTTCCAGAAGGTGACGTCGCCCAGTTGCGCCATGATCTGCTTGGTGTAGTCCGCTTCTCCGACGGAAACGCCACCTGATGTGATGATCGCGTCGGCATTCTCGCAAGCGCTGCGGAACGCGGCTTCCAGTGCTTCCGGGTCGTCCCGGACCACGCCCATGTCGATCAGGTCGACATTGAGGCGGCGCAGCATACCGTGCAGTGTGTAGCGGTTCGAGTCGTAGACGCAGCCCGGGTCCAGTACCTCGCCGATCGAGCGGAGCTCGTCGCCGGTGGAGAAGAAGGCCACGCGCAGGCGACGGCGCACTTTGACTTCGGCCACACCAAGCGAGGCCAGCAGGCCGATATCCGCTGGCTGAAGGATGCGGCCCGCAGCAAGCGCGGCCTGCCCGCTGGCCAGATCCTCGCCACGCAGCCGGCGGTTGTCGCCGGCGCGCACGGCATCAGCCGCGAAACGGATCTGGTTGCCACCGGCCTGGATCTCAACAAATTCCTGAGGCACCACCGTATCGCAACCGTCGGGCATGACCGCGCCAGTCATGATCCGTACGGCTTGCCCCGGGCCTGCCGGGCTACCAAGCGCATTGCCGGCGTAGGCCGTGCCGATGACCTGAAGCACCACGTCGCTCCCGGCGTCGGCCAACGCCGCGCTGCTGAACGCGTAGCCGTCCATCGCGGAATTGTCATGCGCCGGCACGTCGATCGACGAGATCACATCCTCGGCCAGCACGCGATCGAGTGCGGTGCGGATCGCCAGTTGTTCGATGCCGCCAACAGGCTCGATCACATCGCCAATGATGGCGTTGGCCTTCGCCACGGGCAGGGCGGAGGGGTCGTAGTCTGACAGGCAGGAGATGACGGATTGAAGCGAAGGCATGGCGTAGTCTCGTGGCGCGCCTGACAGTCTGAACAGAGACAGTGGGCGGCGCGCGTGTACTCGGAAGGCGAGGTCTTGAGCGTAGGCTGGAAGTCTAACCCGCGCGCTTCTCGCTTTCGTGCATGTGCAGTTCGTCGAGCGTGTTGATATTGGCGAAGGCCGCGGCATCGTCGAACGGCACTTCCACCAACCGATGGCTGGCCGCCCAGGTCTCGATCTTGCGGCCGCCACCGTTCAGATAGGCGACCAGGCTGTCGATGGCCGATGCCGGCATCAGGCAGAACACGGGCTGGGTCTGGCGGCGGCCGTCAGCGTCGATCGTCACCGGAATCGCCAGTTCGGCGTCCTCGGTCTCGATGGCCTGGGCCAGCCTTTGCACCAGATCCGTGGGCAGGAATGGCGAATCGCAAGGCGCCGTCACCATCCAGCCGGTCTGGCATTGCTCGAGCCCTGCCAGCATGCCGGCCAGGGGACCTGCGAAGTCGGGCACGGAATCGGTGACGACCGGCACGCCGAACGATTCATAGGCGGCAAGGTTGCGATTGGCGTTGATCAGCATCGCGCCGGTCTGCGCGGAAAGGCGCATCAGCGTATGCATGGCCATCGGCACGCCGCGAAGCGGTTGCAGGCCCTTGTCCGTGCCGCCCATGCGGCTGCCTCGGCCGCCGGCCAGGATCAGGCCGGTTATGTCGTCGCGTGAAATCATGGATCTCGAGGATTGGGGCGCGGTGCCCGGAAGGGCATCACCCGCCGATATAGGACATCTCGATCTTGCGCTCGGCGCGTGCCGCGCGAATTGCCGGATCGCTGCGCTGTTCGGAATAGTTGTCGGTGCGGCCTTGCCAGACCTGGGCGATTGCGTTGGCGATCTCCAGGTCGCTGTGCCCACCGCGCAGCAGGGCGCGCAGGTCGTAGCCCTCGGTGGCGAACAGGCACAGATAGAGCCGACCTTCGGTCGACAGCCGGATGCGGCTGCAGTCTCCGCAGAAGGCCTGCGTGACGCTCGAAATCACGCCGATCTCGCCGCCGCCATCCCGGTAGCGCCATCGCTCTGCGGTCTCGCCCGAGTAATTGGCGGCCACAGCGTCCAGCGGAAACACTTCGTCGATCCGGCGCACGACTTCGGCCGACGGAAGGACTTCGCCCATCTGCCAGTGGTTGCTGGCGCCCACGTCCATGAACTCGATGAAGCGCATGATGATGCCGCTGCCGCGGAAGTGGCGCGCCAACGGCACGATTTCGCCGTCGTTGGTGCCACGCTTGACTACCATGTTGACCTTGATCGGCGCCAGCCCGACGGCTTGCGCCACTTCGATGCCGTGGAGCACGTCGCGCACGGCATAGTCGACGTCGTTCATCTTGCGGAAGATCGAGTCGTCAATGGCATCGAGGCTCACGCTGACGCGGGACAGTCCGGCGTCGCGCAACGACTGCGCCTTGCGTGCGAGCAGCGATGCGTTGGTAGTCAACGTCAGGTCCAGCGGCTTGCCCGATACGGTTTCGATGCGCGCGAGCATTTCCACGAGTCGCTCGATGTTCTTGCGCAGTAGCGGCTCGCCGCCGGTCAGACGAATCTTCTCTACACCCTGCGAGACGAAAATGCGCGCGGTGCGCTCGATCTCTTCGAAGCTCAGCAACTCGGAGTGGGGCAGGAACGTGTAGTCCTTGTCGAACACTTCCTTCGGCATGCAGTACACGCAGCGGAAGTTGCAGCGGTCCGTGACCGAGATACGCAGGTCATGCAGTGGCCGGCCGCGCGTATCGGCAACGAGTCCGTTCGGCGCAACCAGGTGCGAAGGAATGCTCGGCACCATCGAACGGTATCGATGGTCGCGCAGGTCGAGAATGGGGATGACGGTATCGGTCATGGCCAGGGTGAGGACGGAGGCTCTTCGGCGCGCGGGCGCCCGGGAGGCCTTTCTGTCAGCCATTCTAGCCGAGCGGCATCGGGCATCGTGGATGACATTATTGCCATAGGGTCACAGTTTGCCCGAGGCAGCTGCAATACAGCTTGCGGCATTGCAGCAAGTCAATCAATCCGCAAACAAAAAAAGGGGACGGCTTCTGGCCGTCCCCTTTCCCCTTGCCGGCGCGCGGTCAGCGCGCGAGGCAATTACTGCTGTTGCTGTGCAGCGGCTTGCTGTACGCCACCGGTCTCGACCAGAACCATCGGGCCTTCCGGCAGCGGCGGTAGCGGCTTGCGCTCACGCGGCACGCGCGGTGCCGGCACGATCTGCGAAGCGGCTTCCTGTGCGGCGCGGTGCTTGTCGCCGTCCGTACGGACCCACTCCAGGCCAGCCGCAGCCAGCATCGGCTCCAGGTTCTCGGCGCTTGGCGCGGCGGTCACCGGCGTTGCGGCCGATACGACTGCCACGGTTTCCACCACGGCTGCAACCGGGGCTGCAACCGGGGCTGCAACCGGGGCCGGGGCGACGTCCGGTGTGACGATGACAGGTTCCGAAATCACCGGAGCAGCTGCCACGGGAACGGCTACCACCGGCGCAGTCTCGACCGGAGCGGGCGTCACTACCGGCGCCGCTTGCGGCTCGGCCACGGCTGCGAAGACGGGCTCGGATGCCACCGAAGCGACCGGTGCTGCTGGGGCCACTTCCGCCGGCGTCACCGCCACGGCCGTTTCGACAGCCTTGACGCTTTCAACGGCCTCGGCAACAGCGGGCTGGAAGCCAGTCGACTCAGATTCCGATTCCGTCACGCCTGCGCTGACTTCGGCCAGATTGGCTTCGTCGCCGTCAATACCTTCGGCATTTTGCGCAGTGTCATCACGGTCGCGGCGATAGCGGTTGCGGCCGCGACGATTGCGGCGGCGGCGTTCTTCGCCTTCACCGGTCTCGGCACCTTCCACACCAGCCGGCAGTTCCGTGGTGCCTGCTTCCGTGGTCACGGCGACCATTGCGGCGGCTGCGACGACCGGCGCTACCTGGGCGGCGCCGACGGCCAACTGCGGCGCTTCAGTGCTCAGTGCCTCGTCGGTCTCGCGGGCCTCATTGCGTTCGCGTTGACGCTCGCGCTGACGCTCGCGGCGTTCCTGGCTGCGCTCGCGGCGGCCTTCCTGGCGTGCCTCGGCACGTTCCGGCTGGGCGATTGCCGGGGTGGTCTGGCCTTCGCGAGGCGCGCGTGCCGGGCGTTCGCCACGTTGCTCACGCGGCTCGCGCTGCTCACGTTGTTCGCCGCGTTGCTGCTCGCCGCGTTCACCACGCTGGCCACGACCCTGACGGTCACCGCGCTGTTCGCCACGCTCGCCGCGCTGGCCACGGCCCTCGCGACCTTCACGGCCTTCGCGTCCCTCACGGCCTTCACCACGGCCTTCGCCGCGTTGACCGCGCTCGCGGCGGCCTTCACCACCACGCGACGGGGTTTCGGCTGCCGGCTTTGCCGGTGCCTCGGGTGGCGTGGCCGGCTTGGCGCCGAACAGGCCCTTGAGCCAGGCAATGAAACCGCCGCTGGCCACCGGCTGGGTTGCCGGTGCGGGGCGCGCCGCAGGTGCCTCTGGGCGCACGCGCTCAGGGCGCGGCACCGAAACCGGAGCCGGCGCGTCGGGCGTGATGCCCTTGACGGCCGCTTCCTGACGCGGACGTGCTTCTTCCTTCTTGCGGCTGCTGTAGCTCGTGTCGGCCTCGAGTTCCTTGGCGGCAGCCTCGGCCATGCGGTAGCTGGCGGTCGATTCTTCCAGGCGCGGATCGTCGTGGCGCAGGCGCTCGAGCTTGTAATGCGGCGTTTCGAGGTGCTTGTTCGGGATCAGCAGCACGTTGACCTTGAAGCGCAACTCGATCAGGTTGATTTCCTGACGCTTTTCGTTCAGCAGGAAGGCGGCCACTTCCACCGGCACCTGGCAGTGGATGGCGGCCGTGTTTTCCTTCATCGCCTCTTCCTGGATGATGCGCAGCACCTGCAGGGCGGACGATTCGGTATCGCGGATGTGGCCCGTGCCGTTGCAGCGCGGGCAGGTGATATGCGAGCCTTCGGACAGGGACGGACGCAGGCGCTGGCGCGACAGCTCCATCAGGCCGAAACGGCTGATCTTGCCCATCTGCACGCGGGCGCGGTCGTGGCGCAGCGCATCCTTCAGGCGCGTTTCCACATCCTTCTGGGCCTTGCCGGACTCCATGTCGATGAAGTCGATCACGATCAGGCCGCCAAGGTCGCGCAGGCGCAGCTGGCGGGCGATTTCGTCTGCCGCTTCCAGGTTGGTGCGCAGCGCGGTTTCCTCGATGTCCGCACCCTTGGTGGCGCGGGCCGAGTTCACGTCGACGGAAACGAGGGCTTCGGTGTGGTCGATCACGATGGCGCCACCCGACGGCAGCATCACCATGCGGGAGTAGGCCGATTCGATCTGGTGCTCGATCTGGAAGCGCGAGAAGAGCGGCACGTCGTCGCGGTACTTCTTCACGCGACTCATGTTGTCCGGCATGACCACGCTCATGAAGGCGCGGGCCTGCTCATAGATCTCGTCGGTATCGATCAGGATTTCGCCGATATCGGGCTGGAAGTAGTCGCGGATCGCGCGGATCACGAGGCTGGATTCCAGATAGATCAGCAACGGGGCCTTGTTGTCGCCGGCGGCGCCGTCGATGGCCTTCCACAGTTGCAGCAGGTAGTTCAGGTCCCACTGCAGTTCTTCGGCGGCACGGCCGATACCGGCGGTGCGCGCGATGATGCTCATGCCTTCCGGCACTTGGAGCTGCGCCATCGTCTCGCGCAGTTCCTGGCGGTCTTCGCCCTCGATGCGGCGCGAAACGCCACCACCGCGCGGGTTGTTCGGCATCAGCACCAGGTAGCGGCCGGCCAGCGAGATGAACGTGGTCAGGGCTGCGCCCTTGTTGCCGCGCTCTTCCTTCTCAACCTGGACGATCAGTTCCTGGCCTTCGTGCAGGGCGTCCTGGATGCGCGCGTTGCGCACGTCCACGCCGTCCTTGAAGAAGGCGCGCGCCACTTCCTTGAACGGCAGGAAGCCATGGCGCTCTTCGCCGTAGTTGACGAAGCACGCTTCCAGCGAGGGTTCGATCCGGGTGATGACACCCTTGTAGATGTTGCCTTTGCGCTGTTCGCGCCCGGCAGTTTCGATGTCGATGTCGATCAGTTTCTGACCATCGACGATGGCGACGCGCAGTTCTTCCTGTTGCGTCGCGTTAAACAGCATGCGTTTCATCGCAATACCTCACTCCAGTGCCGCGGGTGCCAAATGTCATGAATCGGCCATGCCCGCAACGGTCCAGGGAGCACGCGAGGAAAGTGAGCGAGGGCGGGAGAATTGCCAAAGACGCCAGCACGCGCAAAAACGCGGCCGGCTGGGCGCGGGTGAAAGGAGAAGCTGTCGGCGAATTGGCCGTCCCTGTGGACGGGCAGTCAGTTGGGTCGGGAGAGCAATGCAATATTGCTCCTGATACAGCGACCTCTGGCGGATACCGGCTGGCCGGGGGCGGGGGGACGTGTACGCCGTGCCGGCGGCACAGGCTTTCGTTTCCCCTCGCAGCCGGGCCGGGGTGGCCAAGACGCGTCAAAGAGCAAGTTATCCGGACGCGGCGTGCGCATGCCGATACCAATCCGACCTGTGTGCTGGCGGGCGCGCCACTGCTTCTTGGCGTTCTACGTCAGGGCGCCAGACAATCCGGGTGTTATGAACCACGCCGGATCGCGGCCGATTTGCAGGTCGGTTGGCAGGCTGGCCTGCCGGGCCGGCACCGATTCCCGGTGCGGGCGGTCTTCTCTCACCGATGTGGATGCCCGATGGCGGGCATCCACATTGAATTCTTTTCTACCTGAACACTCAGTTTCCACGTGTCGACCGGTTCGATGCCGAAGTTACCTCTGGGCAACTTCCTGCGTGCCGGCGCGGCGCGTGCGTGCTGCTGATTGCCACCATTCGCCTGTCCGGCGCTTGCGGGGTACGCAATAAGCGGGGGACGGGCCGGGTCGATGGCAACCCGAAGTGTAAAATGCGAAATCTTGCGCGGATACTGGTGGGACTACCCAATTCAATCTGTTGGGTGTCCCGCATGTTCCTGCCCGATGCGCTGCGAAAAATGGCTGGCAAATCCGGGCAGGTTTTCAGGGCTCGCGCCAAACCTCGCTTACACAGGTCGTGCGTTTCCGGTCTTTGGCCGGTAACGGCCGGGAAATTATATTGAAAATGAATGAGTTACGCCATCAAATTGCAACGGAGCCGCAATCGCGCCCCAGCGGGCTCCAAGTGGCGTACGTGACAGTCGACGAAAGTTCGGAAGGGCAGCGCATCGACAACTTCCTGTTGAAGGTGGCCAAGGGCGTGCCCAAAAGCCACATTTATCGCGTGCTGCGCTCGGGCGAAGTGCGCGTCAACAAAGGTCGGGTCGACGCCACTTATCGGCTGCAGAACGGGGATGTGGTGCGTATCCCGCCGATGCGCGTGGCGGAGAAGGCTGCCCCGACCGGTGGTTTCGTGCCTGCCGGCGAGTTTCCTGTGCTTTTTGAGGATGCCGCGCTGCTCGTGATCGACAAGCCGGCCGGCGTGGCCGTGCATGGCGGGTCTGGGGTGGCCTTCGGTGTGATCGAACAGCTACGCCGTGCCAGGCCGGAGGCGAAGTTCCTCGAGCTGGTCCACCGGCTCGATCGGGAAACGTCCGGAATCCTGGTGCTGGCGAAGAAGCGTTCTGCGCTGGTGCACCTGCACGAGCAGATTCGTGGCAACGGCATGGACAAGCGGTATTTCGCCTGCGTGGCGGGCGAGTTTCCGAACACGCGCCAGCATGTGAAGCTGCCTCTATATAAATACAGCACGCCGGACGGCGAACGCCGCGTGCGTGTGCAGGCGGACGGGTTGGCGTCACATACGGTATTCAATCGCATGGAGGCCTTCGATGGCTACACGTTGCTGGAGGCCGAACTGAAGACCGGACGGACGCACCAGATTCGCGTGCATCTGCAATCGATTGGCTTCCCGATCGTTGGTGATGATAAATATGGCGATTTTGCGCTCAATAAGGCGCTTTCTCGCGGCGGCGCCAAGCCGGGGCTGAAACGCATGTTCTTGCATGCACACCGGCTCACGCTGACACATCCGGCCACCGGCGCGTCGATGACGGTGTCCGCGCCATTGCCTGCCGAGTGTGTTGAATTTCTGCAACAATTGCGGCAAGGGCGACCAGCGCGCGACGCGGACTGATCCGTACGCACGTCGCTGTTAGCGCTCACACACTTTCAGTATCCAACAAGGACCGCAATGGCCAGGCAGCGCTTCGACCTGATCGTCTTCGACTGGGATGGAACCCTGATGGATTCCACCCCGACCATCGCCAAATGCATACAGCTCGCTAGCCGTGACCTGGGACTGCCCGTGCCGGATGACAGCGCGGCCAGCCATGTGATCGGACTCGGCCTGAAAGACGCGCTCTCGTATGCAGTGCCGACGCTCGATCCCGCCGACTATCCGCGTCTGGCGGAACGCTACCGCTATCACTTCCTGACGCGTGACGCCGAACTGGTGCTGTTTCCGGGCGTGCTCGACATGCTCGAGGCGCTTCACGCCGAGCATTACTTCCTGGGCGTGGCCACCGGCAAGACCCGAGTCGGACTCGAACGCGCTCTGGCGGCAACTGGCATCGGCAAGCTGTTCGATGCCACGCGCTGCGCCGACGAAACGTTCTCGAAGCCGCATCCGGCCATGCTCCACGAACTGACGCGCGAACTTGGCCAGGATATCGGGAGGACCGTGATGATCGGCGACACGACCCACGACCTGCAGATGGCCATCAACGCTGGCGCGCAGGGGCTTGGCGTCTCCTACGGCGCGCATCCGGCGGAATCGCTGCGTGAGATGTCGCCCGTGCATTGCGCGACGTCGATTGCCGACCTGCAGGCCTGGCTGCTCGCTCATGCCTGAAGCATTGCTGGAACCGCGGCGCCTTTGCGCGGCAGAGGAACTGGTCGACGGTGGCGCAGGTGTGCGCTTTGCCGTGCGTCTCAACACGCGGGAGATTGGCGCGTTCGTCGTGCGATACGACGGTGCCGCGCACGGCTATCTGAATCAGTGCGCCCATGTGCCGATGGAGCTGGACTGGCAGGAAGGCCAGTTTTTCGATAGTGCGGGCTTATACTTGATGTGCGCTACACATGGCGCGACCTACGCGCCGGACACCGGCTTGTGCGTGGGTGGCCCGTGCAAGGGGGCCGCGCTCGCCAAGCTCCGGATCGAGGAGCGCGAGGGCGCGGTCTTCTGGTTGCCTGAACCCCCATTTTTCCCGCTCGACGCCGAGTAAGGCGGAGCGGGACGTCATCTGACTTTATCGAGTCCATTCGCATGACAGAACAGCAAAATCCGCCGAACGAACCGGGTCAACCTCAAGATCGCGCAGGCGACGACAGCAAGCTGGAGACGGCAAAGCACGCCGAATTCCCGCTGGAGCGGGAGCTGCAGGCTGGCGACGACGCGGCCAAGCGCGAAGCTGACGAGCGTCGCGCCCGCCTGGCAGGCAAGGGCGGTCCCGTTGGAGGCAGCAGCGGCGGTGGCAGTGGTGGTAGTAGTGGCGGCTGGGAGCGCGACGTGCTCGAGAAGGTGCTGATGGCCTCCCTGCGCGAGCAGCGCTCGGCGCGACGCTGGAAGATCTTCTTCCGCTTTCTTACCCTCGCCATCATTGCACTGATTCTCTACGCGGTGATCGACTTCAAGGGGGATGTGCTGAGTTCGACGAGCGGTCGCCATACCGCCATGGTCACGCTCGACGGCGAAATCGCCGCCGGCACCACGGCCAGCGCGGACTCTATCAACGCCGCGCTTCAGGCGGCCTTCGAGGACACATCGGCGGCTGGCGTGATCCTGAAGATTAACTCGCGAGATTCACCGCCTGCGCAAGCTGTATCCGGACAAGCCGTTCTACGTGGTGGTCGAGGAAATCTGCGCATCGGGCGGCTATTACGTGGCCGCCGCAGCCGACAAGATCTATGTCGACAAGGCCAGTATCGTCGGGTCGATCGGCGTGCTGATGGATGGCTTTGGCTTTACGGGCCTGATGGACAAGGTCGGCGTCCAGCGCCGCCTGTACACGTCCGGCGCCAATAAGGGCATGCTCGATCCGTTCTCGCCGGAAGTGCCACGCCAGAAGGGCTACGCGGAGTCCATGCTCAAGGAGATCCACCAGCAGTTCATCGACGTGGTGAAGGAAGGTCGCGGTGATCGGCTCAAGAACGATCCCGAACTGTTCTCGGGGCTCTTCTGGTCGGGTGAGCGCGCTGTGGAGCTGGGGCTGGCCGATGGCCTGGGTAGCGCGGACTATGTGGCCCGGGACCTGTTCAAGGCCGAGGACATCGTCGACTACACGGTCAAGGAGAACATCGCCGAACGCATGGCCAAGCGCTTCGGCGCGGCTGCTGGATCGGCGGCCATGAAGTTGATGATGATGAGTGCAACCGTGCCTTCGGTGCGGTAATCGGCGCGATGCGCCCATGCAAAAGCCCCCGATTTCCGGGGGCTTTTGTTTTTGTCTTACTGCGCCAGCAGCGAGAAGATCGCGGGGCGCTTGTGCAGGTCGAGCCGGTCGGGGCGCCATGCTGAAATCGGCAGCGTGACGATGGCTTCGGTTGGGAGCGTCAGGTCGACTGCGATCGACAGCAGCGTGGTGCCAGCGCAGTGTTGGCGCAGCGCCTCGAGCAGCGCACCGTTGCGGTAGGGCGTTTCGATCCACACCTGCGTCTGATGCGCCTTGCGCGAGCGCTGTTCGAGTTCACGCAGCTTCTGCGCGCGGACATCGGCGTCGACGGGCAGGTATCCGTTGAACGCGAAGCTCTGGCCGTTCAGACCCGAGCCCATCACGGCGAGCAGGATCGAGCTGGGCCCGACCAGCGGGCGCACGGTGATGCCGCGCGTATGCGCCAGCCGCACCAGGTCCGCGCCGGGGTCGGCCACGGCCGGTACGCCAGCCTCGGAGAGCAGCCCGCCATCGCGGCCCGCGGCAATCGGGTCAAGCAAGGCCGTCAGTGTGTCCGGGCGGGTATTGACGTTCAACTCGCGGATCTCGATCTGCTGGATCGGCTGCGCGAGCGGGGTCGTTTCGCTGAGCTTTTTCAGGAATGCGCGTGCGGTCTTGGCGTTCTCGGCGACGAGGTAGTCGAGCCGCGCCGCGATCTGCTGGACGCCCGCTGGAATCACGTCCATCACGGGGTCGAATTCGTCGCGCTTGCCCAGTGTGTTGGGAATCAGGAACAGGTTACCGGCCATCGGTCAGGCTCCGAAGCATGGATAGCCGACGTGACGCAGCATCCCGGTGAGCGCGATCAGCGGCAGGCCGATCAGCGCGGTCGGATCGTCGGATTCGACGCGCTCGAGCAGCATGATGCCCAGTCCTTCGACTTTGGCGCTGCCGGCGCAGTCATAGGGCGTCTCGAGTCGCAGATAGGCGTCGAGTTCGGCATCGGAAAGGTCGCGGAAAGTGGCGCGTGTCTGGATATCGGCGACCTGGGCCTCGCCGGTGCGCCCATCGAGCAGGCACAGCGCGGAATGGAAAGTGACCGTTCTTCCGCGCATCAACTGGAGCTGCGCCAGCGCCTTGGCATGGGTGCCGGGTTTGCCAATCTGCTGGTCGTCGAGCGTGCAAACCTGGTCGGAGCCGATCACCAGGGCGCCGGCGTGACGCGCGGCAATCGCTTCCGCCTTG
>Ga0137300_1145_pt1 | contig 14117 bp, 9 predicted proteins | sample RamsorwD2O_NANAE_FD_97190 | JGI IMG/M metagenome (GOLD analysis project Ga0137300, IMG submission 97190) | Mouse cecal microbial communities from Vienna, Austria - N-Acetylneuraminic acid amended with D2O_NANAE | ecosystem: Host-associated > Mammals > Digestive system > Large intestine > Cecum... | reverse complement strand
CGTACAGCGTGCTGGTCGCGATCCCATGCTTGGGATCGTCCCCATGGCGCTCCTGCAGCGAGGGAGCCACCGCCTCCAGGTCGGCAGCTTTGCCCAGCAGGTAGGCCCCCTGGTTGACCCCCCAGCGCACCCGTGAAGCACCAACGGGCAAGATGACCTACATACTCTTGTGGCGACCCGATGGCTCAGGCCCGTGACCAGCGCGCCGCGGCCGCCCATGGAACCGCCGGAGATGCCGCGTACGGCGCTCGCCGGTAAGTGACGCTCTACCAGCGCCTGCAGCTCGTGTGCCACATAGTCCTGAATGCGGAAGCGCGGCGCACAGGGCGATTGCGTGGCATTGACGTAGAAGCCCGCGCCCTGGCCCAGTTCTTAGGCTGCATCGTTCTCCACGCCTTCGCCGCGCGGGCCGATCGCCCACGAGTTCATGCAAGGATCAAACCGACCCGCCGACGAAGTTCCTCGTGCCAGACCGGGTAATGAAGAGCCAGTAGATGAGCGCAGATCCGATGGCTGCAGCCGGAGCAGAGAACGAAGCAACATCCCCGCCGAACTCCATCAACAAGATGCCGAGCGCCGACGAGACAAACCACGCCACCAGTCCAGGAGCACTGAACGAAGGGAGATAGTCTGAGCGGTACTCAGGGCGAATCGCGCCGCCACGGCTGTAGCCAATGTGTGCGAGAGCGATTCCCACCCATGCCACGACGAAGATGCCTTGGTACGCCAAGGCCTTCAGGATGAAAGAGAACACGTTGGTCAGCATCAAGGCATAGACAATAGCGCCAACCACGATCGTCCACACGAACTTGGGAAGATTGAGGTTCAGTGTCGACCGAAAGAATGCCTGCATGTTGGTCGAGGCCAGATAAAAGTTCGCCGTGTTGATGCGCGTCTGGCTGATCCAGACGAACAGAAGACCAGCAAAGCCCATCAGCTTGAGCAATGCCAGGACGACGGACACCTCCGTCACCGCGCCCTCTGCCGTCAGAGAGTTGGCAATGAAGATTCCAGCAACACCATTGATGACAAAGGTGAACGCATAGAAAACCCAGCCGAAGTTCACGCTCTGGTGGAACTCCACATCTTCACTCTTGCCGAACCGGGCGTAGTCCCAGGTGTAGAGCATCAGGATCCAGACGCCCATGAACGCTGTGAAGCAACTCCACCAGCCTCCGGCAGGTGCGCCACCGGCGGGGCCGAGATTGAGCCAGGACATGTGATCGGGCCCACTGTTGTATGCGGCCACGACCGCTGCAAGCAGACCGAGAATGTAGAAGGGCAGCAAAACACCGTTGAACTTGTCCAGCCAGGTTTGAACGCCTCCGAAAACAAGCGGGACGCTGTAGGCCACGACGATCAGGTAGCCCATATTGACGCTGATGGACGGGAAGTAGGCGTTGATCGCCACTGCAATGACCGACCCTTCGAAAACGGCGTAGTAGATCGCAGTTGCAAAAAAGATCAGCGTGGCGAGTGACGCACCGACGGTTCCGAAAAGCGCCCTTGAAAAGAGCGCCACCGACAGACCTGTGTCGATCGCGTACCGAACGATGACCCGGTTGATGATGGCGTAGACGACGACGGACAACACCAAGCCAATCAAGGCGTTGACCGTTCCGTAGTTGATCGCGAGCGTTGCCGCGATCACGAGCCAGAACATGGCACTGCAGATAGACCAGTAGGCCATCATGAGCCCGCCTCTCGACATGCGTGCGCTCATCGGCACCGGAGACGACGAATAGTCCGGGTCCAAGGCCCCGTCCTGAACTTTTCTTTCCATATCTCACCTCGCAAGTTACTGACGAAATTTGAGGCAACTGCCTCTCCCGGCAGCCGGCCCCGGTGACATCTCTTTGCTGTAGGAGGTCACCTATGCCGACTGCGTCCCCTCTTCTGCACGGTGCTGTCGAATTCAGTTCAACAGTCCATGCGCCTTCTCCTGCCAACAGGATGAGTCCGCACGCGATTCATGCCGCTCTGCAATGGATGGAAAGTCTAGAAATCGGGCCGTGACATGGCTTGAGCGCCGGCGCAGTAACGCTTGTGCTTGAGTGCATACCTGCGTTTCTCCCGACGACGCGAGACGGACTGTCGTTCCCGCTCCGGACCGGATCGGGATGCGCGCAGCAGGGGCCCATGTCATCCGCATCGAAGATGGACGCGACGCCGACGGCCACGCGACCACATCTAGTCGATCACGGATCCATCGTCCTGCGCCACCTCGCACAGGAGCCGGAGGACACCGATCCGATGCCGTCTGCGTAAGACGTGAGTTCTGACTAAACCACCAACGGCGGCCGCCAGAGGCTTGTTAATCGCTGCACGGCAGCGCAAACGATCGTGCACGCGGCGCCAAGCCTGGACGTGCGCAAGTACCTAAATTTGAAGCCATCGGGGCCCACGTTCCGCCCCGGTTTGATGTTCTTCCAGTTTCAGGAGATCTTGCACATGCCAACCCGTAACGTCGACCCGATCACCCTTGCCGTCGTGCGAGGGGCGTTGGAGACAACGCAAAGAGAAATGACGCTGACGCTGGAGAAGACCGCCCGGTCCAGCGTGTTCAACGTGGCGCACGACTACAGCAACGCGCTGTTCAACCATCGCGCCGAGATGATCCTGCAGGGCCAGGACATTCCGGTCCACCTAGGCGGCCTGATGCCCGCCATGAAGGCGGTTGCCGCGTACTTTGGCGATGACATCCACGAAGGCGACGTCATCTACCACAACGACCCGGTGATGATGGGCAGCCACATCCTGGACTGCTGCATGTACAAGCCGATTTTCTACAAGGGAAAGCTGGTGTTCTGGAGCGTCTCGAAAGGGCACGTGACGGACATCGGGGGCCCCGTTCCGGCCGGCTACAACCCCGACGCCAAGGACCTTTACGCCGAAGGCCTGCGGATCCCACCGGTGAAGTTGTGGGACCGTGGCCAGCCGCGCAAAGACGTCATCAACTTCATGCTGACCAACGTGCGCTCGCGCCGCGACTGGGAAGGCGACCTGTATGCGCAGCTGGGAGCCGTGTCCATCGGCGAGCGCAACCTGCTGGCGCTGCTCGACAAGTACGGCGTGGAAGAGGTGCAGAACTGCGTCGATGAACTACTCGACATGGCCGACAAGTCGATGCGCAGCTTGATCGCCAGCGTGCCGGACGGCAAGTACGAAGCGACGGCGGTGCTGGAAGACAACGGCCACGGCCTCGGCGAGCTGGCCATCACGGCGACGGTGACCATCGCTGGCGACGACTGCCACATCCGCATTGACAGCCCCCCGCAGGTGCCCTACTTCATCAACAGCTACGAGGGCAACTCACACTCCGGCGTCTACTTGGGGCTGATGATGTTCGCGCGGGTGCCGCCGCCGTACAACGAAGGCCTGTACCGGTGCGTGAAGCTGGACCTCGGCCCCAAGGGCACTCTGTGCAATGCCGCGGAACCGGCGCCTCACGTGAATTGCACCACGACGCCGATGGAAACCCTGGCCGACGCCGTCCGGTTAGCGCTGGAGAAAGCCCTCCCGGAGCGCGCCGTCGGATCCTGGGGCCACACCAGCGGACTGAACATCGCGGGCAAGGACAAGCGCAACGACGAGGACTACGTGACGATGGTGCTGGCCACGCTGATCAGCGGTGGCGGCGCGACCGCCAACCTGGACGGCTGGAACTCGGTGGGTCCGCAGTGTAGCTTCGGCGCGTTGACGTCGGGCGACATCGAGATCCTCGAGTACTCGTACCCCATCGTGATCCACCGCTACGGCCTGGTCACGGACAGCGGCGGCGCCGGCAAGAACCGAGGGGGCTGTGCCACGGTCTGGGAGGTAGAGCCCATTGACCACGAGATGACAGTTGTGAGCTTCGGCGAGGGTCGGCAGTACCCTGCACTCGGCGCACAAGAAGCAGAGAGCGCACGCCCTGAACTGAAGATCGGCCGCGTTGAGCGCACCCAGAACGGCAAGATCCTGGAAACGATGTGCAAGAACGCGATTCAGACGATCCAGCCCGGCCAACGGGTGTCGTCGTTCAATCCGGGCGGGGGTGGCTGGGGCAATCCGCTCGAGCGCGACATCGCCCGCGTCGTGCACGACGTTCGCAACGGCTATGTCTCTCTCGACGCGGCAAAGGACGAGTACGGGGTCGAGGTCGACACCAACAGCTGGAACGGACGCGCTACGCCCGCCCGCGGCTGAGAAGCCGAGCCAGTTTTTCCATTTGCTCAGAACCCTCTCCGGCCGGCCAGGCCGCGGGAGTGGGCGAGCGCAACCTTTTCAGATCGACAAACATCATGAAATACCGACTTGGCGTAGATGCTGGCGGCACGTTTACCGACTTCGTTCTCGCAGACAGCGAAGGCAATGTGCACCTCTTCAAGGCAACCTCGACCCCCGAGGATGGCACCCGCGCGATTGCGGACGGCTTCGGCCAGATCTCCGAGAAGCTGAAAGTTCCGATGTCGGACATCCTCGCGAACACGGAGCTGTGCGTGAACGGAACCACCGTCGGCCTGAATGCACTGATCCAGCACAAGGGCGTGAAGACCGGCCTGCTGTGCACCTCCGGGCATGAGGACTCCCTTGAGATCCGGCTCGGTCACAAGGAGGAAGGCTACCGGTACGACGACGCCTACCCCCCGGCAAAGATTCTCGTGGACCGCCACCTGCGGGTGCCCGTGAACGAGCGCGTGCTGTCGGACGGCACGGTGCGCACCCCCCTGGACGAGCGCGAGATCCGCGCGGCCTGCGAGCTGTTCAAGCGCGAAGGCGTGCAGGCAGTGGCGATCTCGTTCCTGTGGAGCGTGGCCAACGACCGCCACGAGCGGCGTGCGGCCGAGATCGTGCGTGAACTGATGCCGCAGGTCTACGTCTCGGTGGGCGTGGAAGTGCTGCCGCAGCTGCGCGAGTACACCCGCACGTCGACCGCCGTCGTCAACGCATACCTCGGCCCCGTGCTCAACGCCTACGTCACGCGCATCGACAATTTCTACAAGGAGTGCGGCACGCGCATCCCCGTGCGGTACTTCCAGTCCAACGGCGGCATGGCCTCGCGCAGCGTCATGGTTTCGCGTGCCGTCAACGCGATCAACTCCGGCCCTGCTTCCGCCCCGATGGCAGGTCGGCATGTCGCGCACCCGCTCGGCTTCGAGAACTTCATCACCGTGGACATGGGCGGCACGTCCTTCGACATCACGCTGACGCACCAGGGCAAGACCAACGTCACGAAGGACCAGGACTTCCTGCGCTACCGCATCGGCACGCCCATGATCCAGGTCGAGACGCTGGGTGCCGGCGGAGGCTCGATCGGGTGGATCGACACCATGGGCGTCATGAACGTGGGCCCGCAGTCGGCCGGCGCTAACCCAGGGCCAGCGTGCTACATGCGCGGCGGCACGCAGCCCACCGTGACGGATGCGAACGTCGCACTGGGCTACCTGAACCCCGTCTCCCTGCTGGGGGGCCGCCTGCCCATCGATGCGAACGCATCGCGGACCGCCATCGAGACGCAGCTGGCCAAGCCGCTCAACATCTCCGTCGAGAAAGCCGCCCTGGGCATCTACAACATCGTCAACAACAACATGGTCAACGGCATCCGCCGCGTGTCCATCGAGCGCGGCTACGATCCACGCGACTTCGCGTTGATCGGCGCCGGTGGCGCCACCGCCCTGCACATAACCGCACTCGCCAGCGAGATCGGCATCCGCACGGTGCTGGTGCCCAAGCTGGCGTCCGGCCTGTGCGCGCTGGGCCAGGTCATCTCCGACGTGAAGTACAACTACATGGCCGCAACCCCGCTGCGCCTGGACGCCAGCGCAGACTTGGCCAAGCTCGAGCAGCGCTTCGAGGAATTGCAGCGCGAAGGCGAGATCGCCCTTAAGGAAGAAGGCATCGCACCGGAATCCATCTCCTACAAGCGCAGCATCGACATGCGCTATATCGGCCAGGTGCATGAGTGCTCGGTCGACATCGGCAACACCGTGGTCAGCGCCGAAACGGTCGAGGACATTAAGGCGGCCTTCCACAAGCTGCACAAGCAACTGTTCACCTACGACCAGCCGGAGAACCTGATCGAGATCGTCAACATCGAGATGACGGTACTCGGCAAGACGGGCGCGCTCAAGACGGCACCTTTGGCCAAGGGTGGCGACGTCGCCGCAGCGATCCACGCCCGCCGGCCGATGTACTTCGGCCGGAGCACCGAGCCGGTCGACACGCCCATCTACGACGGCACGAAGCTCGGCGCCGAATCGGTCGTCCACGGTCCGGCCGTGATCGACGAGCCCACGACGACCATCGTGGTGCAGCCGGGTTGGACTGCGCGCCTCGACGCAACAGCCTGCTATGTGATCACCGCCCAGTCCTGATCCGTCGGATCCGGATCGCTACGGAGTCCCGCGCCGCCCGGTGCTGGACTCCCAGCAGTCAGTTGCACAGCATGTCCGCGAACGCCGAGGCAAGCTGGGCGCGGACAGAGCCGCGTTGCCACAACAGGCCGATGCTGCGGCTCGGGCGCGGCGTGGGTAGATCCCAGCGCCTCACGTCGGGGTCGCTGGGGTAGATCAGTGGCGAATCTGGAACGATGGAGACGCCGAGCCCCTTCGCAACGAACCTGGCGATGTGGTCGATGCCATCCAGTTCGAACTGCACGCGCGGCCGGATGCCCCGGTCGCGAAGGAAGTCGTCTGCGAGCTTTCCACCCACCACGCTGCGGTCGTATCGGATGAAGGGCTGCTCGCGCACGGCATCCAGGACGTCGCGGACGTCCAACGAGCTTGGCGCCAGAAGGACAAGCCCTTCTTCACGCAGCAGCACCCAGTCGCACGTCTTTGGCAGGGCATACGCAGGCCGCACCAGAACAGCGGCATCCAACTCGCCCGAGGCCACACGATCGATCAGATGCGAGGACGTGCCTGGCTCAATGAATATCTGGATGCCCGCATGGGCCTGCGCCCAACGGCTTAAAGCTGTTGGCACCAACTCCATCATGGCCGTTGGAATAGAGCCGAGCCGTAGAGGCCCGGCGGGTAGCGCGCCATCGGACGACGCGGACACGAGATCCCTGGCGTCGCGCACCAACGCGCGAGCGCGATCGAGTATTCGTGCGCCCGCGATGGACGGCCTCACGGTGCGCCCCGACCGCTGCAGCAGACGGCTATCCAACTCGGCTTCAAGCGCCCGAATCTGCTGGGCAACCGTCGTAGGAGCGAGATCCAGACGCCGCGCAGCATCAGCCATCGAACCCGTGTCGACGACCGCGATGAAGGTCGTGAGATAGCGCACATCCACACAACGGATTTTACGTGTTCTGAACACACCATTCACCGCTTCAATGCGCGGCCTCGCTCTTCGACACTGGCCGCTTTTACAACCCTGACGAGTCACCATGCCCATCATCCAGTCCATCGAAGTCTGCGCCGCCAAAGTGCCGCTCGACAAGGTCACGTATCTCTCCAATCGAACGGTTTCCGATCGCCACTACGGGCTGGTCAAGGTCCGTTCCGAAGACGGAATCGAAGGCATCGGCTTCTGCTACGTCGGAAGCGCCGCTGGTGAGTTGTTTCGGGTCGCTATCGAGCAACTTCTGGCACCACTGGTCATCGGCAAAGACTCCAGCGCCGTCGAGGGCCTGTGGAAGCTCATGTACCAAGAAGCGCTCTTGCAAGGACGCATGGGTACGGTCATGCGGGCCATCAGCGCCCTAGACACGGCATTCTGGGATCTGAATGCACGCGCTGCCGGCCTGCCTCTGCACAAGTTCCTCGGCGCCGTGGAGTTGGAGACGGTGCCTGCGTACGCCAGCGGCGGCTACTACGTGGATGGCAAGACGCCGGCCATGCTGGGCCAGGAGGTTGCCAGCTATGTCGAACTGGGCTTCGATGCAGTCAAGATCAAGACTGGCCGGCTCTCTCCGCAACTGGAGGAAGAGCGCGTCAAGGCAGCCCGCGACGCCATCGGTCCCAACGTCGAGCTCATGCTCGACTGCAACAACGGCTGGACGGACACCGTGCAGGCCATGCAGTACATGCGGCGCTTCGAGAAGTACAACCCGTACTTCATCGAGGAGCCGTTCAGTCCGGACGACGTCGAGAGCCACGCCCGCCTGGCGCAGCTGACGTCTGTTCCCGTTGCAACGGCCGAGATCGGCTATGGCCGCTGGTACCACAAGCACTTGCTGGATGCCGGCGCTGCCGCCATCCTGCAGACCGATGCTGCAGTCTGTGGCGGCATCACGGAGTGGAAGCGCATTGCGGCCATGGCCGCTGGCTACAGCATCCAGGTCTGCCCACACTGGTTCCATGACCTGCATGCTCCGTTGGTGGCGGCGACCCCGAACGCACGCTACGTGGAGTTCTTCTGGGACGACCAGGTGCTCAACTTCCGTCGCCTGCTCGACCGTCAAATGACGCACAAGGCCGGCCGCGTTGTACTGCACCAAGAGCCCGGCCTAGGCTTCCAGTTCGATGAGAAGCAGGTGCAGAAGTACGGCCGGTGGAGTTCGGTTCGATAAGCCACCGCATCACGGCAGGCCACCACCCGGTGGCCTGCCATTGCTCAAGAGACACGCACATCCGCGTATGACAACCCCAGCCCACTTGCAGACTCTTCCGCTTCCTGATGGCATTCGAAGCCGCACCATCGAGGGCATCAACGGCTTGTCCGTCCACTTGCTGGAGGCCGGATACCAGCGGCCTGGACGCCCATGCGTGCTCCTCTTGCACGGCTTCCCAGAGCTCGCGTTCAGTTGGCGCAAGACGATGCCTGCGCTGGCGGCGGCTGGCTACCACGTGGTGGCCCCCGATCAGCGTGGCTACGGACGGACGACCGGATGGGACAACGCTTACGACGGAGATCTCGCCCCTTTCAGGCTTCTCAACCTCGTTCGTGACGTGGTCGGTCTGGTGGCAGCCATGGGCATTCGCAAGCTCGCGGCAGTCGTCGGCCACGACTTCGGCGCGAGGGTGGCGGCATGGTGCGCCCTTGTGCGGCCAGACATGTTCGAGCGCCTGGTGCTCATGAGCGTGCCGTTCACTGGAGCACCGGCGCTACCGTTCGATACTTCCCGAAACCGTCCCACCTCACCCGACGCAGCAGGCAGCATCCATCGCCAGCTGGCCGCGCTTGCCCAACCACGCAAGGACTACCAGCTCTACTTCGGCACGCGCGAAGCCAACCGGGACATGCTGGAAAGTCCGGCGGGCCTTCACGCATTTCTGCGCGCCTACTACCACGTCAAGAGCGCAGACAACCCCGCCAACGATCCGCATCCCCTAAGAACCGGCTCCGCCATCGAGATGGCCAAGTTGCCGGGGTATTACGTGATGGACCTGTTCTCCAGAATGGACGAAACGGTTCTGCGCGATGCGCCGTCTGCAGCGCAAGTCGCCAGCAACACATGGCTCACCGACGACGAATTGGCAGTTTATAGCCAAGAGTATGCCCGCACCGGATTTCAGGGGGGTCTCCAATGCTACCGGTGCGGAGCGGATCCTGCGTTGATCGCTGAAATGCAGCTCTACTCCGGGGCAACAATCGATATTCCATCAATGTTCATTGCCGGAATAAAGGACTGGGGAATTTACAAGAAACCCGGAGAGTTCGAAGCCATGCCAAAGGTGGGCTGTACCGACATGGGAACCAGAATATTCTTGCTTGAAAACGCAGGCCACTGGGTTCAGCAGGAACAACCGCATCAAGTCAACAGGTTGCTAACGGATTTCCTGAACACACACTAGCCGCCTTTCCAAAAATTCATTCAACACTTAGGAGACAAAATGAACACCAAAATCATCATCCGGGCATCCGTGATCTCAGTGCTTCTTGCAAACGCACCTTTCTCACATGCCCAGGATTTTCCCAGCAAGCCCATCAGGATCGTCGTTCCTTTTCCTCCTGGAGGTTCGGCCGACACGGTAACCAGGATGCTCGGCCAGTCGCTCTGCGAGCGATGGAAGCAGCCGGTCGTCATCGAAAACAAGGCTGGTGCATCGGGCATGATCGGCACCAGTCAAGTCGCACGCAGTTCCGCCGATGGATATACGCTGGTAATGGCATCAGGTGGCTCACAGGCCATCAACGTAGGCTTATTCAACAAGATCGCCTACGATCCCATTCGAGATTTTTCCCCAGTTGCGCTGACTGCCATACTTCCCCTTTTGATGGTTGCACCCGCCAATGCGCCATATTCCTCGGTGCAGGACTTCATTACATGGGCAAAGAGCAGCACAACACCAACCAACTACTGCTCCATCGGGCCGGGGTCTCCGTCGCACCTCGCAGGGGAACTGTTCATCGCCAGCACCAAACTCGACCTGACACACATCCCCTACAAAGGAAGTGGTCCTGCCCTGGTGGACGCAATCGCCGGCTTTTGCAACGTCATCTTTGACAGCGCGCTGTCTTCGGGCCCTCACGTTCGCAACGGCAAACTGAAGGTTCTCGCTGTTGGGACGGAGCAGCGCATGCCGTCTTGGGCGCAAATCCCCACCGTCTCCGAATCCGGCATCCCTGGATTTTCCGCATACTCTTGGCTGGGTCTCTTTGCGCCAGCGGGAACACCAGACAATATCGTCGAAACGGTCAACCGGGACGTCGGGGCCATTTTGAATTCGTCGCAGTTCAAGGAGAAGCTTGAACTGCAGGGAGCGATTCCAGGGAAAGGATCCCCCACAGATCTCGGAAAATTCCTGGGATCTGAGATTTCCAAATGGTCTGCCCTCATCAAACAGCGCGGCATAACTGCAGACTGATTGATAAGAAATCCATCTGCACTCATAAGCTCTTCGATGCACCGGTTTGGAGCAAGGGGGTCCTGCTGCCCCCTGCAAACGCACCAGCTAGGGAGGGTCTGCACAACACCCGCAGCAGCGTGAGTTGATGCACTCGATTTCGGCTGGTGCCGGTTTCCGGCTCATCAGGTCGGTTTGAGGGCCGATTTCGCCCCGATTCGCAGCCCTTTGGCCTGCAGCAGACGCACTCATCCCCGCATCTCCTGCAGCAACGTGCGTCGCACCATCCACAGGTTGGACAGCGCAAACAGCGTGTGCAGTTGCGCTGTGTTCTTGGCCAGCCCCCGGTAGCGCACCTTCACATGCCCGAACTGGCGCTTGATCACCCGGAACGGGTGTTCAACCTTGGCCCGGATGCGCGCCTTGACCTGTTCCAGTTGGTCCAGGATCGCGCCCATCGGTGTGCTCTTGTCCAGCACCTTGCGCTTGCCTGGGCGCATGGCCACGTGCCAGTGGACGTCAATGTCTTGAGTCTCTGTTCGCTTGTCCACGCCCTGGTAGCCCGCGTCGGCAAAGACGTCCGTTTCCTCTCCGTGCACCAGCGCGTGTGCCTGCGTCACGTCGTTGACGTTGGCCGCTGTGCCCACCACCGTGTGCACCAGGCCCGAGTCCGCATCAACGCCAATGTGGGCCTTCATTCCGAAGTGCCACTGGTTGCCCTTCTTGGTCTGGTGCATCTCAGGATCGCGTTCACCGCTGCTGTTCTTCGTCGAACTCGGCGCGGCGATCAGCGTGGCATCGACCACCGTGCCGCTCTTGAGCAGCAGCCCCTTGGCCGCCAACGTGGCGTTGACGGTGGCCAGGATCTGAAGGCTCAGGTTGTGGGCTTCGAGCAGGTGACGGAAACGAAGAATGGTGCTCTCGTCGGGCAGGTTGTCCTCACCGGCATCCAGACCCACGAACTCACGGAACAGCGCCATGTCGTACAGCGCTTCTTCCATCGCTGGGTCCGAGAGGTTGAACCACTGCTGCAGGAAGTGGATGCGCAGCATCGTCTCGACGGCAAATGGTGGTCGTCCGCCCTTGGCGCCAGGGGCCGGTGCATGCGGCGCGATCAGCGACACCAGCTCGGCCCAGGGCACCACCAGGTTCATCTCGTCCAGGAACTCGCGCTTGCGCGTCCTCTTGGTCTTGCGCTCGAATCCGCTCTCGCCCAGGCTCAGTTGTTTCATGCCGTCACTGTCTCACATCGGGCGATGGGCGCCGAGGTTGTGCAGACCTTCCCTAGGGGTATATACCAAGGCCCGCCGCAGGCATGAACCATGCAAAATCACATGTGGTTCAGCTGCATCGCAGCGACCCATGCATCGAAGAGGCAAGCATGGACAAGACATTTTCAACACTGGAACAGCGCAGCAATTCAAGTTTTGGCTACTGGAACCGTGCGGTTGCGGACACGTATTTCGATATGCATCTGTCTTATCAGAATTCAGAGCATTTCAACGGAGTTCTCGAAGCGTGGGATTTGTCGGTTGTCCAGCTCTCTTGCATGACCTCCGATGGCGCCATCTACAAGCGCGTGCAGAAGGACTGCAGCACGAATGAGCGCCAAGTGCTGGTCACTCTTCCAGTCCAAAGTGAGATTGAGTTCAGCCAATTGGGTCGCACGACCCGATGCGACCCAGGCCAGTTTTTATTGGAACTGAGCGAAGAACCGTTCGTTTTTGGACACAGCCGCCACAACGAAATGTGGGTATTGAAGATCCCAGTTTCTTCGTTGCGTGCCCGCATTGGGGAACCCAAGCGCTTCTGCGCGCGCTCCTACGATGCACAGGAAGGGGTAGGCGGATTGCTTGGAGACTACTTCCGCCTCATGATGCGTCACCGTGAAATGGCCTATGACGCGAACGTTCGTGCCTTGATCGGCGCGCATTTCGTGGATCTGCTCGCGCTAAGTCTTCAGGGCCATCCTGACGCACTCCAGTCCTCTCAGTCCGCCGTTCGCGACGCACACTTGGCCCGGATTGAGGAATACGTGCGCAAGAACCTGTGCGATCCCGATCTGGCGCCGGACAGCATTGCCCAAGCATGCGGAATTTCCCTGCGGTATCTGCACCTTCTATTCAAGGATGCCGAAGCTTCTGTTTGTCAGTGGATTCGCGAGAAGCGACTGCAGTCCGCTTACGAGATGCTGCAGAAAGCTGCGCCGCAAACTTCCATCGCTCAAATTGCCTATGCGGTGGGGTTCAGCGACCACGCGCAGTTTTCCAATGCTTTCCGCAAGAAGTTTGGGCAGGCACCGAGCGAACTGCGCGCGCCTAAGATGGCTCGGGGTGCTGGGCGAGTGCCGGTGGCAGGCATTGAGATCGCGAGCGGCGCGATTTCGCGCACGCACCACTGATCAGGCGGCCTGCAGGCGGCCGACGCCCGCAGTCCACGCGCGCGATGCGGCACGGCGAGCGAGCCGTGCCGCTTTTCTCAGGACAGCTCTGGCTCCAGTCGGTCCAGTGCGCGATTGAGGCGGGAGAACATTTCGTCGATCTGACCAGCATCGATGATCAGCGGCGGGCACAGCGCAATCGTGTCGCCGAGCGGTCGCACGATCAAGCCTTCTTCCAACGCATATTGCGCAAGCTTGACGCCAGCTTTGCGATCCGGCGCAAAGCTCGCCCGCGACACCTTGTCTTGCACCAGTTCGATAGCGCCGACCAGACCCACGGTTCGTGCTTCGCCCACAAAGCGGCGCTCCACGAGGCTGCGAAGTGCGCCACTGAAGCGGGGCGCAAGATCCCGGCAGCGCGCCAGAATGTTGTCGTCTTCGTAAACCTTCAATACTTCCAGCGCCACGGCCGCTGCAACCGGGTGGCCAGAGTAGGTGTAGCCGTGGCCGAAAGTCCCATGGCGTCCGCTGTTGGCGGCGATCGCCTCGTAGACCTTGGCGCTGACCATGACGGCGGAGATCGGCATGTATGCGGATGACAAGCCTTTCGCACAGGTCAGGATGTCCGGCTGGATGTTGAAGGTTGTCGAACCAAACATGTTGCCGGTGCGGCCAAAGCCGCAGATGACCTCGTCGGCGATCATCAAGATGTCGTACTTGCGCAGAACGGCCTGGACCTTCTCGAAGTAGCCCGCGGGCGGCACGATGACGCCGCCTGCCCCCATGACGGGCTCAGCGATGAACGCCGCCACAGTGTCCGGGCCCTCGGCCAGGATCTGCTCCTCCAGCACCTGCGCCAGACGCGTTGCGAACGCTTCTTCTGATTCGCCAGCCAAACCATAGCGGTAGTGGTGCGGACAGTCCGTGTGCAGGAAGCGTGGAGCAATCGGCAGGTCGAAGTCGTTGTGGTGGCGGGCGATGATCTTCTTCTTCAGGGGCTTGCCGATGGCATTGTGGTA
>Ga0137300_1141_pt1 | contig 15041 bp, 10 predicted proteins | sample RamsorwD2O_NANAE_FD_97190 | JGI IMG/M metagenome (GOLD analysis project Ga0137300, IMG submission 97190) | Mouse cecal microbial communities from Vienna, Austria - N-Acetylneuraminic acid amended with D2O_NANAE | ecosystem: Host-associated > Mammals > Digestive system > Large intestine > Cecum... | reverse complement strand
GCCTGCGGGATCCTCGACATTCAGGTTGCCCCTGGCTTCGATCTGACCGCTCGGGCTGGCCAGCACGATCTTTCCGTTGCCAATCGTGATGTACGCGCCGGAGCCGTCGCCCAACGTGATGCCCTGAGACGCGGTGACCATGACCTTGCCCTCGGACGAACTGACCACAACGTCCTTCAACGCCATCAACTCCAACGCATCACCTTGCGCCTGGATCTGAACCTTGCCCTTGGTCGCAAAGAGACGGATACCCAGCTTCGCGGCAAATAGCGATATGGCCTCCCCAGCGGCGATCGTCATTCGTTTAAGAACGCCGATGTCCAGACCACTGCCAGCGGTCACGAACATTTGCTTGCGCGCTGCCAGTTGCATGCTCTCCCCACTCGTCACGCCTACGCCATGCGGCGCCGTGGCAATGAGGACAGGCTTCTGCAGGCTCAGCAGCCTCTGTTCAATGAGTGCGCGTTGCTGGTCGATGTCTGCGAGCCAAGCCTTGGCGGCGCTGGCCGAGTCATTGAGAGAGTTCAGTATCTCCTTGCCTTGCTTGAGCGTGGCTTCGGGATCCTCCATGGCGAGCTGCTGGCCTGTCGCGCCCGGCTGATCATCCGCCGATAGGAACAGCCCCTTGCCACCCCGGATCGCACCCCAACCCGAAGTACGCAGCTCAAATCCCTCGCCTCGCCTTTTCTTCTTGCGGTCTACCAGGTAGCCGAGGTTCAACTGGGTCTTGCCACCGTACTCCGTGGATAGCTTGATGCTCTCCTGCCCCTGCCAATCCTCGAAGCGCAGCTTGTTATTGGCCTGCGTGCGGAAGACGTTGCGCGACATCCACCGGTCCTGATTGGTGATGTGATCGGGCTGCAGGCTTGCGTGTAATGCGGCACTAATAAAAGGCTTGTTGGGATTCCCATCATGGAAGGCAATCGCCACCTCGGTACCGTCAATCAGCGGAAAGTGAAATCCTGTCTGCAAGCCCCCCGCAAACGGCTTGGCGAGGCGCAGCGGCACGCTCTCGCCGCCCTTGGGCCACTCGTCGAAGTCGAAGTCGAACCGGACGATGTAGTGCCCGTCCTGCGTCAGGTACGCATACTTGTACTGGCCTGGCGACGTGACCCGGCCACTGAGCGTTCCGGCAATGCGTGGCCATTTGGACTCGTCCATCGGCAGGCGGAAGCGCCGGTCGCAAGGAATGGCCTTGTAGGTATTGCGGTACGCTTGATCGCGGGCGCCGGTGTGGATGACTTCGGTGATGACCTGCCCATTGGGCGCATCTGGCAAGGTCGTGTCGATGCGCAGAATGCGCGCCGGACGCAATGCCAGCACGTTACTTTGACCCGCGTAGATGAGCTGCCAAGCGATAGCCGCTTCGTGCCGCAGTTGCGCTTGCCATTTCGCTCCGGCCTGGTCCAGGTGATGCGTGCCGTAGACGTAGGGCTGGCCGTAGGTCGTCTTGTCCTTGTAGGCGATGTTGGCCTCGGCCACTTTTCGTTCCCACGAATCGGCCGAGTTGTAGTCCGCCACCTTGACTGACGCCGGCACCGTTATTGCGTGCGTCTGGATTTCGTAGACCGCTTCCAGGCCCGACTCAAGTCCTGCTGTTTCGCGGTAGGGCACGCGCAGCTCTGGCTGGTAGATGTAGTGGTCGATGTCGTCCCCGAACACCACCATCTCGCCGAACTTGCCTGGCATGAAGTAGCAATACAACCCCTCCTGTTCCATCAGCAGCCGGATGTAGTCCCAATCGGTCATCTCGTACTGCATGCGAAAGGTGAGCTGCGGATAGGTACGCCGGGTCTTGAAAGCGAACTGATGACCCTTCAGCTCATGGCCACGCAGGATGGCCTCGATAATCTGTGGGGCAGTCTTCTGCTGGTAAATGCGGCTGCGCTTCGTCAGCCTCAGCCGCGCGACCTGCGGCACCACGACCATCTCGTACGCGCAGAAGTCACGGGTCTGGCGGGTCTTCGAGAACTCTGATATCCAGCCCGCGAACTTGCGCGGCTCACTATCCTCGCCCGCATCGATGACGAAGGTGGCATCCCGGTTCAGGTACTCAGCCCGGTCCAACTCCAGCGGATGTGTAAGCCGTACCCGGACTTCATATGGCTCGCCCAGGCGCTCCACTGCCTCGAAAGACACCACTGACAACCCCGCGGCACTGACGGATCCTGGCACCTCGAGGAAGTACGCCTGCCGCCCGGTAACCGTCACAGCCACCGCATTGCGCAGCGCCTCCGCTCCGTACGCCTTCAGTTCACCCAGCACACCCGCCATGCTTCCTGCTCCGTTGTCAGCGTGATCGAACCAACTGCAAGGAGCCAACATCTAGCGCCGATGTGCGCTCCCGCGCATCGAACGCTACCTGCAAATTGCGGTACCGGGAATGCGATTCCAGCCTCAGTTGAGTGCAAAGCAAGGTCCAGTACAAAACCGGATAAATGCGATTTCCCTGCCGACTGGATTCCACTATCCTGCCTGCCGGATCGTTGTTCCTTGGTTGCACAAACCTTCGGAATTGAAGATCGCTTAATTGCGAGTTTCTCGAATTAAACAGGATTGCATATGGCCGAAAGTTTTCAGAATGAAGTGCCCAAGGCACGGGTCAACATCAAGCTCGACCTGCATACGGGTGGTGCGCAGAAGAAAGTCGAGCTACCCCTGAAACTGCTGGTGATGGGCGACTACAGCAACGGCCGGGAAACAAGAGCCCTCGCTGAGCGCGAGAAGGTGTCGATCAACAAGAACAATTTCAATTCGGTCCTCGCCGACTTCAACCCGAAGGCTCGGATCGCGGTCGAGAGCACCCTCGCGCGGGATGGTTCGGAGCTGCCGGTCGATCTGGACTTCAAGTCCATGGATGACTTCAAGCCGGAAGTCGTCGCGAGCCGCGTGCCAGAGCTGCGCGCGCTGATGGCCGCACGCAACCTGCTGCGCGACCTGAAGTCGAACCTGCTCGACAACGCCATGTTTCGTCGCGAACTCGAGAAAATCCTCAAGGACCCTGGCCTGTCCGAGCGCCTGCGGGCCGACCTGCAAAAGATCGGCGAGGCTGCACCGATTTCCCAATCTGCCCAGTAACCCGAATTCTTGAGGATTGAGCCCCATGGCCCAGCATGAAATGTCCCCCAGCGCCAACAGCGAAACCGACACCGTCGTCCTGGATGCGCCGGGCAAGAGCGTCTATGAGTCCCTGTGCGAGAAGATCAACCTGACCCCGGTCAAGGCCGCGCGCCCGATGGAGTCGTTCCAGAGCGCCGATGCGCTGTCCGAATCGTCGCTGGATGAGCGTGTCGCCCAGGCGATGAGCGTGTTCCTGAAGATGATCCAGGACTCATCGCAACAGGTCGATCGTCTAGACAAGAGCCTACTCGACTTCCATATCGCGCATCTGGACCAGCAGATCAGCCAGCAGTTGGACGCGATCATGCACCATGAGACATTCCAACAGATCGAGTCGGCGTGGCGCGGCCTGAAGTTCCTGGTCGACCGGACGGACTTCCGCAAGAACGTCACGATCGAAGTGCTGGATGTGTCCAAGGACGCGCTGCGCCAGGATTTCGAGGACACCCCGGAGGTCATCCAGAGCGGGTTGTACCTGCACACCTACATTCAGGAGTACGACACCCCGGGCGGTGAACCCATCGGTTCGATCATCTCCAACTACGAGTTCGACAGAAACCAGCAGGATATTGTCTTGCTGCGCAATATCTCCAAGGTGTCCGCCGCCGCCCATATGCCGTTTATCGGCTCGGTGTCGCCGAAGTTCTTTGGCAAGGACTCGATGGAGGAGGTGGCCAGCATCCGCGATATCGGTAGTTACTTCGATCGCGCCGAGAATCTGAAGTGGAAGAGCTTCCGCGATTCGGATGACGCCCGCTATATCGGCCTGACCCTGCCGCGCTTCCTCGCGCGCTTGCCCTATGGCCCGGATACGGTACCGGTGCGCGCCTTCAACTACACCGAAGCCGTCAAGGGGCCGGATCACAGCCGCTATCTGTGGGGCAACGCCTCGTTCGCCTTTGCCGTGAACATGGTGCAGAGCTTCATCAAGAACGGCTGGTGCGTGCAGATCCGGGGCCCGCAGGCCGGTGGTCTCGTCGAGGATCTACCAATCCACCTGTATGACCTGGGCACCGGCAACCAGGCCAAAATCCCGACCGAGGTGCTGATCCCGGAGACGCGCGAGTTCGAGTTTGCCAATCTCGGCTTCATCCCGCTGTCGTACTACAAGAACCACGACTTCGCGTGCTTCTTCTCGGCCCACTCGGCCCAGAAGCCAGCGCTCTATGACACCAAGGAGGCCACGGCAAATAGCCGCGTCAATGCGCGCCTGCCATATATCTTCCTGCTGTCACGCATCGCCCACTACCTGAAGCTGATTCAGCGCGAGAACATAGGCACCACCAAGGATCGGCGCGTGCTGGAGTTGGAGCTGAACACCTGGGTCAAGACGCTCGTCACCGAGATGACAGATCCGGGCGATGAACTTCAGGCCTCGCACCCGCTGCGCGAGGCCAAGGTGATCGTCGAGGACATCGAAGACAACCCGGGCTTCTTCCGCGTCAAGCTCTTCATCGTGCCGCACTTCCAGATCGAAGGGATGGATATCAACCTGTCGCTGGTCTCGCAGATGCCCAAGGCGAAAGCCGATCGACTGCTGTCCGCTTCAACGGCGATTTAGACAGATCGCAAACATGTCTTGAGTCCTGCCGCACGGTAGCTATGAGTCACCGTGCGGCGTCTCCCATGCGGTAAGAGTTGTTTCGGCGTACCAGCCAATCACGATGAGCCGATCACGATGAAGATAGCAAGACCGCTGTGGGCGCAGGGCATTTTCATGACCCCGCAGCATTTCCAGCAACAAGCGCTGTGGGAACAGTACACCAACGAGCACATTGCGTGTATCGCGAGCCCCGAGCCGTGGGGTACGGTGCGGGTGGGGATCGATTCGCAGGCGCTGTCCATCCATCGACTGATGGTCGATGCGCTGGCGATCCGCCTGCCAGATGGCACGGTGATCGACACAGACACTGCGGACCATACCCCACCCGCACGCGATCTCGCCGACGTGCCGTCCAACGTCGACAGCGTCGTGGTGCTGATCGGCCTGCCTCTGGTCGATACGCAAGGCGGCAACTGCATCGAGACCGGCGAGCGGCCCGTCCGGCCGCGGCGTTTCCTGCACGAGTATCTGGAAGTCGCCGACCTGCATGGGGAAGGCAAGGAAGAGATCAGTGTCGAGCGGCACGCACTGGCCCTGCTCTTCGATTTCGAGACGCACGGCGACTACGTGACCTGTCCAATCGCGCGGCTCGTGCGCACGCCGCAAGGGCGATTCGAACTCGATCCGGTGTTCGTGCCACCGTGCCTCTTCCTGTCAGCGAACGACCGACTCACCGAGCGCATGCGCCGACTCTCGGAAATCCTGGCTGCCAAGAGCGCGAGCCTTGCTGTGCGCAGGCGTGAGCGTTCCGACCAGATTGCCGATTTTGCAGTCGCCGACGTCGCGCTCTTTTGGCTACTGCACAGCGTGAACGGAACCTGGCCGGAGTTGGCCCGCCTGTGCGCAGCACCGCAGCAGCATCCGGAACGGCTCTATGTTGTTCTCTCCCGTCTGGCCGGGTCGCTGCTGACCTTCTCCACCACAGAAACGCTGCAGGCCATCCCGGCCTATGACCACCAGACGCCCGAACCAATGTTCGCGGAGCTGGAATCGCTGATCCGTACGCTGCTGGATACGGTAATTCCGTCGCGGGTCGTTCCCGTGGCGCTCGAGCAAATCCGGCCCACGGTCTGGATGGGCAAGATCCTCGACGAGCGGCTTGTCGAAGGCGCCGAATACTACCTGTCGGTCCAGGCGGGACTGCCCGCCCACACGCTGCTTGAGCAACTGCCCCGTCTGTGCAAGGCCGGGGCGCCCGACGAGGCCGAACAGATCCTCAATTCGGCCTTGCCGGGAATTCCGTTGCGAACCATGCCACGGCTGCCCGCGGCCATTCCGGTTCGGATCGAGAACCAGTATTTCGCGCTCGACAGTGGCCATCCAGCATTCCAACGCATGCTGGCTGCGCGGGCCTGCCAGTTCTATGTCCCCGCTTCGGTGCCAGATGTCTCCCTTGAGCTCTTTGCGGTATTGCCAGCATGACAACGCTGACCACCATTCTGCCCCTCGCCCTCCGCGACACCGCGCTCACCGTGACAGAGCTAGCCGATGAGGCTGCGCCCCGCGACACCTTCGCAATGTTTCGGAAAAAGTGTCTCGAGCAGGTGACCCGCCTGCGGGAGGAGTTCCTGGCCGCGGGCCACCCCCCGGCCGTGGTCGAGGATGCCGCCTATGCGCAGTGTGCCTTGTTGGATGAGTACGCATTGCGCCGGCTCACGGGCGACGAGCGTAGCGCCTGGGAGCGCGAACCCTTGCAGGTCCAGGAGTTCCAGAGTCATAACGCTGGCGAGGAGTTGATTGCGCGCATCGAACGCAGGCTGGCGGAAGCGCAGCCGGTCATTCCCCTGCTGGTTGTCTTTCATGCGGTACTAGGCCTGGGCTTCCAAGGCAAGTTCGCGTTGGAAGGCAACGCCGCCCGAGATGCGCTGGTGCATACCATCGATGAACGCCTTCAGCGCGCCGGCGTGCAGAAGACTACCGGGCCGGTCATCGTCACAGCCGGCAAGATGCGGGGATGGCGCGGCCTGTCGCCGCTGGCCTGGGTGGCCATTGCACTGGTCGGCGCTGGTCTGGTGTATTTTGCGCTGGATCGATGGCTGGCCGTCTCTATCGCCCGGCTGGCCAGCTAAAAGGGATGTCGTGACCGACTACCCCTACCGCAGCCTGTTCGGCTGGATCGGCGTGCTCGCGCTGGCCTGGCTGGCGTTCAGCTCTCCCTGGCAGCCTGCGTGGAACCTATTACTCGGGACGTTCGTCATCGCGGTGGTAGTTATCGCCATCGTGGTAGCCACTCGGCGCGTCCGTGCGTGCCAACGTGCCTCCCGAGACGTGCTTGAGGCCATCAACGCGTCGCTGGATGCGCTGCCGGGCGACATTCGCCGCAACACACCGTTGGCGCTGGTGATGGGAGATTGCGGCGGAGCGCCAGCACGGGCATTCGGCGAAGCGCTGGTCCAGATCACCGATACAGCGATCTGGGTGCGCGTCGACGATGCAACGCGGCTTGCGCACGTAGCCGACGCACTCAAGCGCTGGCGCGAAGGACAAGGCCCGGACACCGTTGCCTGCCTGATTGCTGCGGATCACGCTCGCGACGCCGCCGTGCTGACCGCCGCACTCAAGCGCTGGCGTGTCGCCATTGGCGAAGCCAGCCGGGCCGTTGGCTATTCCTTGCCCGTCTGCGTTGCCGTCTATGCCGAAGAAGCCGGAGGACCGGTCGACGATTGCGCATGGTTCGGCGTGTCCGGCGCCACCGTCCCTGCAGCCGGTACGCTGTGCGCGCAGCTTTCGGATAGTCTCGCGAGCTATCCACGGGCAACCGTCCCGGCAGACCGCGATGCACATATGCACCGTGCGGCCCGCCTCGACGCGCTGGTCAGGTGGGCGGCCGGCGCATTGTTGCCACCGTTGCGTGACGAGGGTCGTGATGGCTTGCGCAGCGGCCCTCCCGTCGATATCACCGCGTTTGGGGTGACCGCCATCGACGGTGTGCCGGTCCCGGATTCTCTCTATGCGCGCTTCGTGACGCAAGTAACCGGGTTGGCACGCGGCCCGGGAGCGGTACGCAACGCGTCTTATCCCTTGCCGGAGCCGCTACTGCGCGGCATCGCCTTGCAGCCTGTGCAGCGGGCCATGCCGCGTGCAATGGCGCATGCGTTCGCCTGGCTCGCGCTCGCCTTCTGCGCAGCGGCTACGGCCTCCGCGTGGCAGAACCGCGCCCTGGTCGCACGTGTCATGACGGACATGGCTCGTTATCGAGTGATCGGCCCGGAGCATGATGTGGCGCGCGTGGATGCACTGCAGGCGCTCAAGCGGAACCGCGACGAGCTCGATCAATACAGCCGGTCCGGCGTGCCGCCTCGCCTCGGGTTGGGCTTCTACCGCGGTGCCGGACTCCTCGCGCCGCTCAATACCCTGATCGCCGCCTATCAACCCCCTGCGCCGCTGCCCGCGACCATCGAACTCGACAGCCTGTCGCTTTTCAAGAGCGGTAGCGCGCTGCTCAACCCCGGCTCCAATCGCGTGCTGATCGGTGCGCTGGAGATGATCAAGGCCCATCCCGACAAACGCGTGCTCGTGGCTGGGCACACAGACTCAGTGGGAGATTCGCGGGCCAACCTGAAACTCTCCGAAGCACGCGCCGCGTCCGTGCGGGATTGGCTGGCGGATGCCGCCGACTTGCCAGTCACCCGCTTTGCCATCCAGGGCTACGGCGAGACCCGTCCGAAGGCACCCAACGAGTCGGAAACCGGCCGTGCGGCCAACCGCCGCGTCGAGATCACGCTAGTCCCCGATTGTCGCGATGAGCAGCGCGACAATCGGGAATCCCTGGGCCATCCGGCCTGTACATCGCAGTAAAAGGAGCAAGAGAAATGGCAATTCCCGCATATATGTGGATCAAGGACGACGGTGGCGCCGATATCAAAGGCTCGGTCACCGTCACGGAGCGCGAGGGCAGCGTCGAAGTCGTGGCATTCGATCACTCGGTCAACATCCCGACCGACTCCAACACGGGCAAGCTGACCGGCACGCGCGTGCACAAGCCGATCCTGTTCACCAAGGAAACCGACGCTTCGACCCCGTATCTATACAAGGCGGTCACCAGCGGCCAGACGCTCAAGTCGATCGAGATCAAGTGGTACAAGATTGACGACGCCGGCAAGGAGAAGGAGTACTTCAACACCAAGCTGGAGAACGTGAAGGTGGTTGGCGTGACGGCCAAGATGCTGGACATCAAGAACCCGGCTTACGAAAAACACAATCACCTCGAAGACGTCGAGCTGCGCTACGAGAGGATTACCTGGTCGTACAAGGACGGCAACATCATCCACGCCGACAGCTGGAACGAGCGCTCGTAAGCGCCATCGCGGCCGGTGCCTGGCGTCGGCTAGCGAACCAGCGCTCTCGTCTCCTCCACTGCGCCACCGCAGCGATACGCCACCATGACCACCCGCGATTACTCTCCCTTTCTGCGACGCCTGAACGACCACTGCGCCCGTGCTCTGGCGGATGCAGCCAGTCTTTGCGAAACCCGCGCGCACCGTGACATCGAGGTGGAGCACTGGCTGATCAAGCTGATGGAACAGGGTGAAGGCGACCTGCTTGCCATCCTGCGTCGCTACGAACTGGACATCGATGGGATCTGGAACGGACTGCTGGCTGCGGTCGACCACCTGCCGCATGGCCTCCGGGGCAAGCCGGGGCTATCGCAGCGCCTGGGCCAGTGGCTGGAGGCCGCGTGGATGCGTGCCTCGCTCGAATCCACGGCCCCGGGTGTAGACAGATCGATTCGTTCGGCCCACTTGCTGGCGGCACTGGCGGAGACGCCGCACCTGTTGCGCGCCCCGGATGCCTGGCCGCTGCTGAGCGTGTCTGCCGCGCAGATTGAGCGGCTGATGCCTGAACTGGACAAGATATCTGTCGAGGCAACATCGCAGATCACCCCTAGCCAGGGACCGGCGACCATCGCTACAAGGCGCCCTGCCGGCCAGCCCGACAGCTCAGCCCTCTCTCGTTTCACCACGGACGTCACGCAGAAGGCGCGCGATGGCAAGATCGACCCTGTGTTTGGCCGCGATGTCGAGATACGGCAGATGGTCGATATCCTCGCCCGGCGCCGTAAGAACAATCCGATTCTGGTCGGCGAACCGGGGGTCGGCAAAACTGCGCTCGTCGAAGGGCTGGCGCTCAAAATCGCCGAAGAGGATGTGCCCACGACCATCCGGGACGTAACCGTACTCACCTTGGATATGGGCCTCCTGCAAGCCGGTGCGGGCGTCAAGGGCGAGTTCGAGCAGCGCCTCAAGAATGTCATTGAGGCCGTCCAGCAGTCGCCGACGCCCATCCTGCTCTTCATCGACGAGGCGCACACCCTGATTGGCGCCGGCAACACGGCCGGTGGCGCCGATGCCGCCAACCTGCTCAAGCCTGCACTGGCACGGGGCGAACTACGCACGATCGCGGCGACCACCTGGTCCGAATACAAGCAGTACTTCGAGCGCGACGCGGCGCTGGAGCGCCGCTTTCAGATGGTGAAGGTCGATGAGCCCGATGATGAGAACGCCTGCCTGATGTTGCGCGGGCTCAAGGATCGGTATGCGCAGCACCACGGCGTGCATATTACCGATGCCGCAGTGGTAGCCGCTGTCCGTCTTTCACGTCGCTATCTGACTGGGCGCCAACTCCCCGACAAGGCGGTTGACCTGATCGACACGGCGGCTGCGCGGGTGCGCATGAGTCAGGAGGCCAGGCCCGTGGCGATCTGCACCCTTGAAGCCGAACGCGCGGCGCTGGGGGTCGAGTACTCGGCGCTGCAGCAGGATCAGGGTGCCACCGGCGAGGACAAGCGCAATCGTCTGTCGGCCATCGAGACGCGCCTACGCGAGCTTGCCATCGAACTCGGACAGCTTGAGTTCGAATTAGCGGAGCAGAAGGACGCTGCCGACAAGCTGATGGTACTGCGTGCCCAATGGCAGGCCGCTACCGACGCTTCCGAGCGCCACGATCTCGCGTCCTCCATTCAGGCCGCCCACCAGGTCCTGGCCGCGCACGGTCAGGCGACACTCCTACATGCAGAAGTTGCTGAGACCGTCGTGGCGCAGGTAATTGCCGACTGGACCGGCGTGCCGGTTGACAACCTGTTGTCGAATGAACTGGCCACCCTGCTGGAACTGGAGGCACGCCTCGGACGGGTCGTGGTCGGGCAGGACGAGGCGCTGGCCGCGCTCGGCAAAAGCCTGCGCGCCGCCAAGGCGGGCTTGAAATCCGAGGAGGCACCGCTGGGCGTCTTTCTCCTCGTGGGCCCTTCCGGGGTCGGCAAGACCGAAACGGCACGGGCACTGGCCGATCTCATGTTCAGCGGCGAACGCTCGCTCATCACAATCAACCTGTCGGAGTATCAGGAAGCCCACACCGTATCGCAATTGAAGGGATCGCCGCCGGGCTATGTCGGCTATGGCGAGGGCGGCATCCTGACTGAGGCTGTCCGTCAGCGCCCCTACAGCGTGGTCCTCCTGGATGAGGTGGAAAAGGCCCATCGGGACGTGCTCAACCTGTTCTACCAGGTCTTCGATCGCGGCTTCATGCGCGATGGCGAAGGCCGGGTCATTGATTTCCGCAACACCGTCATCCTGATGACGTCGAATCTCGGCAGCGAGCAAATCCTGGCGGCCACCGACGCCGCAGCGGAGGCTGGCGTGGAAATCCCCGCCAGCACGCTGATGGAGACCATCCGGCCGCTCCTGATCGACCGTTTCCAACCCGCGCTGCTGGCGCGCTTCCAGACCATTGTGTACCGGCCGCTCGCCGCGAAGGCCATGGCCACGATCGTAGGGATGAAGTTGGCCAAGGTGGCCGAGCGCATCGAACGCCGGTTCGACGTGCCGCTGCGCTGCGACGACGCCCTGGTGGCCGAACTGGTGCGCGCCTGCCTGCTGCCTGATTCTGGCGCACGCAATATCGACAGCCTGCTCGACCAGCAGATCTTGCCCGTGCTGTCGCGTGAATTGCTGGTACGCATGGCCAGCAGGCAGGCACCTGTATCTATCCGGCTCTCGTTCTCCGCGGAGGACGGCATTGGGCTGGACTTCGATGATGTGGCAACCACCACGGAGGAACACGCGTGACGCGCGGCGGGCCAGGTCTCTTCGAAGCTGTCACCGGGTTCTTTGCGAATGGCGTTGCCGTTGACGAGTTAGATGCGTCGACCCAGACCTTCCTGTCGGTCCAGGACAACATCCAGCGCATCCTCAACAGTCGACGCGGTGGCCTTGCGCATCTGCCTGACTACGGACTGGGAGATCTGTCCCGCATCTACCGTCACCTGCCTGCCTCGGCGCACACGCTCAAGCGGGAAATCGAGACGACACTCCTGCGCTACGAGCCGAGATTGAAGGCCCTCGACCTCGAGATCGAGGAACCCGAACCGGGCATGCTGTTGAGCTTCACGATGACCTGCCATTTACACCAATCTGGACTGGTGCGATTCGGCACGCATTTCATGCCGGACGGCAAGACACGGCTCAAGCTACAGAGGTCGGCGCACGATCACGACTAACCATCAATCCGCTCTGAGCGCTGCCAGGGATCTCAGCGGCACATGCCTCCGCACACTATTAAATCGCCGAACGCGCCGGCGGTGGCGCCAAAGGCATTGCCGAACAACTGGCCAAACTCAAACTGCTGTCCGAGGTGATTCGCATCCCCGAGCCCATTCTGGGTAGGCTGACCGCCCCTGCGGCAGCGCTTGGAAAGGAGTTGTCCGCAATCTGACCCGGCCAATGAAAAACCCCCGAGGGCTCGCGCCCTCGGGGGTTTTTCTCAGACAGGCTGATTGGCTCAGCAGTCCGGCATGAATTACATCATGCCTTCCATGCCGCCCATGCCTCCCATGCCGCCCGGCATTGCCGGAGCCGACTCGTCCTTCGGCGATTCGGCCACGGCGCAGTCGGTCGTCAGCATCAGCGAAGCCACCGAAGCGGCGTTCTGCAGCGCGGTGCGGGTCACCTTGGTCGGATCCAGGACGCCCATTTCCACCAGGTCGCCGTACTCGCCCGAAGCCGCGTTGTAACCGTAGTTACCCTTGCCTTCGATGACCTTGGCCACCACGACCGAAGCTTCTTCACCAGCGTTCAGCACGATCTGGCGCAGCGGCTCTTCCATGGCGCGCAGCACGATCTTGATACCGGCGTTCTGGTCGGGGTTCTCGCCGTGCAGGCCAGCGATTGCAGCACGAGCACGCAGCAGGGCCACACCACCGCCCGGGACGATGCCTTCTTCCACGGCAGCACGGGTAGCGTGCAGTGCATCTTCCACGCGTGCCTTCTTTTCCTTCATTTCGACTTCGGTGGCAGCGCCAACCTTAATCACGGCAACACCGCCGGCCAGCTTGGCCACGCGCTCTTGCAGCTTCTCACGGTCGTAGTCCGAGGTTGCTTCTTCGATCTGGGCGCGGATTTGCTTCACGCGGCCTTCGATCGCCGATGCGTCGCCGGCGCCGTCGATGATGATGGTGTTTTCCTTGCCGATCTCGATGCGCTTGGCCTGGCCCAGGTCCTGCAGCGAGGCCTTTTCCAGCGTCAGACCGATTTCCTCGGCGATCACGGTACCGCCGGTCAGGATGGCGATGTCTTCCAGCATGGCCTTGCGGCGGTCGCCGAAGCCCGGAGCCTTCACGGCGGCGGTCTTCAGGATGCCACGGATGTTGTTCACCACCAGCGTGGCCAGGGCTTCGCCTTCCACGTCTTCAGCGATGATCAGCAGCGGGCGGCCAGCCTTGGCCACTTGCTCCAGCACCGGCAGCAGGTCACGAATGTTCGAGACCTTCTTGTCGAACAGCAGAACGAACGGGCTGTCCAGCTGAACAACCTGCTTTTCCGGGTTGTTGATGAAGTACGGCGACAGGTAGCCACGGTCGAACTGCATACCTTCCACGACTTCCAGCTCGTCGGCCAGCGACTTGCCGTCTTCGACGGTGATCACGCCTTCCTTGCCAACCTTGTCCATGGCTTCGGCAATGCGCTCGCCGATCGAGGCGTCGCTGTTGGCCGAGATCGCGCCAACCTGGGCGATTTCCTTGCTGGTGGTCGTCGGCTTGCTCAGCTTCTTCAGCTCTTCGACGGCGGCGCCAACGGCCTTGTCGATGCCGCGCTTCAGGTCCATCGGGTTCATGCCGGCGGCAACGAACTTCATGCCTTCGCGCACGATCGACTGGGCCAGAACGGTTGCGGTGGTGGTACCGTCACCGGCGTTGTCGCTGGTCTTGGAAGCCACTTCCTTGACCATCTGCGCGCCCATGTTCTGCAGCTTGTCCTTCAGTTCGATTTCCTTGGCCACGGACACGCCGTCCTTGGTCACGGTCGGGCCGCCGAAGCTGCGCTCCAGCACCACGTTGCGGCCCTTCGGGCCCAGGGTCACCTTCACTGCGTTGGCGAGGATGTTCACGCCTTCGACCATCTTGGCACGGGCGGCGTCGCCGAACACTACGTCTTTTGCTGCCATGTTCTAAATCTCCGAATCTGGATGGATGCGTCCCGCTGGATTGTCAGGGGGACGATCGGGAATTGGGTGGCTTGTGGGCGTCGATTACTTGTTGACGACAGCCATGATGTCTTCTTCGCGCATGACCAGCAGTTCCTGGCCATCCACCTTCACGCCCTGGCCGGCGTACTTGCCGAACAGCACGCGGTCACCCACCTTGACGTCGAGGGCGATGTTGTTGCCCTTGTCATCCTTCTTGCCAGGGCCAATCGCCAGCACTTCGCCTTGATCGGGCTTCTCGGCAGCATTGTCGGGAATCACGATGCCGGATGCGGTCTTGGTTTCATTGTCCAGACGCTTCACGATCACGCGGTCGTGCAGAGGACGCAGGTTCATACGGACTCCTAGATACAAAAGTGAGTGTTAAATCACAAAATGGTCGTCTGATAGCGACGACCATCGGGTTTCGGGTAGCGCGGGGGCGACTGTTAGCACTCTCCCCCAGCGAGTGCTAATTATAGGGACGGGGTATTTCGTTTTCAAGACGCGGGCTGAATGGGGGTTTTCCCGTACAGATCACAAGAATGCGCCGAGGAAAACAGTCCCAGTCGGTGAATACGCCCCATAGATCACACAAAAATCCGGTCCTCCCACCCCGAATTCCCTAGTTCTTGGGATTCCCTGTAGTTGTTGCAATTTGTAACTTCTGGGCTTTGCCGCCCTCTGGGGCATTCGCAGCCACCGGGGAGGCCGCACCTTGAACCATATCTATCGACTTGTCTGGAATCGCACGCTGTGCGCATTGAAGGTGGCGCCGGAAACGGCCGGAAGCCAGGGCTCGGGAGGCACGGGCACCGCAACCATCGCCCCAACGGCTTCCCGGCGGCGTACCGGCTGGAGC